>Ga0207932_1000157_pt1 | contig 22673 bp, 22 predicted proteins | sample NGESurdeep092012_FD_184480 | JGI IMG/M metagenome (GOLD analysis project Ga0207932, IMG submission 184480) | Arctic peat soil microbial communities from Barrow, Alaska - NGEE Surface sample 415-2 deep-092012 (SPAdes) | ecosystem: Environmental > Terrestrial > Soil > Wetlands > Peat ...
CGGCGGAGGGCGCACGACCCTCGGCGTGGCTGTCGCAGGCACCGTCGCCGGCGATATCCACGAGATCGGCAAGACGATCGTCTGCAGTATGCTCAGTGCGGCCGGCTTCACGGTCACCGACGTTGGCTGCGACGTCCCGGTCGTGACGTTCGTGGAGAAGGTCAAGGAGATCAAGCCCGACCTGCTGTTGCTTTCGGCGTTGCTCACGACAACGATGCCGAACCAGCAGAAGACGATCGAGGCGCTCAAGGCGGCTGGCCTGCGCGAGGGCGTCAAGGTGATGATCGGCGGCGCCCCCACGACCCGTGCCTGGGCCGACGAGATCGGCGCCGACGGCTACTCTGAAGACGCGATCGAGGCCGTCGCCACCGCCAAGTCGTTGCTCGGCGTGGCCTGAGCCTGGGCCGACAAGACGTGTGCGAGAGGGGGCGGCCCGCGGGCCGCCCCCTCTCGCTTCCGCCTCGACCTGGTCGAGATCTCGGCAGTGCGACCCGGAGATCGCGTGCCGCCCGCCGGCCACGCTTGTCCCTCGACCCGCGTAGTGGGCGATATACTCCTTGCGGCATGACCGACCAGCTCGACAGTTACCTCGCCGAAGTCGAGGCACGCTTCGCCGCCTCGGTCGACTTCACCGTTGGCCTTGAGGAGGAGTTTCAGATCCTCGACCCGGCGACGCTTGCTCTGACGAATCGCTTCGAGGAGTTGCGCGACGACGGCGCCGGCCTCGAGGGCCGTATCGCCGGCGAGTTGATCTCGTCGGAGATCGAGATCGCAACGCTGCGCTGCGAGAGCTTCGCCGAGGCCGCCGCGCAACTCGGCTGTAATCGTGGTGCGCTGCTGGCGCTCGCCGAGCGCCACGGCGTGGCGCTCGGCGCCACCGGCACGCACCCGTTCTCGCGCTGGCAGGACCAGCGAATCATTGACACGCCGCACTACCTCGCGGTCGAGGATCGGCTCAAGTACGTCGCCTGGCGCAACAACACGTGGAGCGGCCACGTGCACGTCGGCGTGCGCGGCACCGACCGCGCGATTGCCATCTGCGACGCGATGCGCGGGTACCTGCCGCACTTGCTGGCGCTGTCGGCGAACTCGCCGTTTATCGAAAGTGTCTGGACGCAACTGCACTCCGCTCGCGTGCAGACCTTCCTCAAGATGTTCCCACGCTGCGGTATCCCCGACGCATTCGGCAGGTGGGCGGAACACCGGCGGTACTACGAACTGCTCGTGCGCACCGGGTGCATCGAGGAGTTCACGCAGATCTGGTGGGCCGTGCGTCCGCATCACAAATGGGGCACCGTCGAGGTGCGCATCTGCGACGTGCAGACGGAGCCTTGGCAGGCGCTGGCCGTCGCTGCCTTGGCTGTCGGCCTGATCGCCACGCTCGCCGCGTCGTACGACGACGGCCGCTCGCTGCCGGTGCTGGAGACGCGCTTCATCGAGGAGAACTATTGGCGCGCGATCCGCTTCGGACTGGACGGCAAGCTCGTCGATTTCGCCCGCGGCGTCGAGGTCGCGGCGCCCGACGCGGTGCGGGCGCTCGTCGAGTCGGTCGGCCCGGCGGCCGACCGGCTCGGGCTGCGCCCGCACATCGACGACGTCGAACGCTTACTGCGCGAAGGCAACGGCGCCCAGCGTCAGTCTAAGGCTCACGTCGAGGGTAAGAGTATCGAATCGGTGTACGCCGAGACCGTCGCACGAGTGCGTGCAACAGCGGGCGGCGGCGCGGCGCCGGAGAAGGGAGTGAGATGAGCGACGGAGATGACGAGCGCCCGCCTCAGGAATCATCCGGCGACGAGCGCGATGGTCCGCGCCAGCCGCTCAGCGACGATGAGCGCGCGCGTCTGGTAGAGGAGGAGCTCAAGCGACTCAAGGTCGCCGAGCTTGCGCGGGACATGATGGTGAGTCTCGTCGCCGTCGGTTACCAGAAGCTCGGTCTGACGACGGAGACGCGTCCATTGCGCGACCTCGACGACGCCCGACTGGCGATCGAGGTGCTGCGCGGGATGATCGACGTGTTGGCGAGAGAGCGCGGCGCGACGGATATCGAGGCGTTTCGCTCGACGCTGGACGCGATGCAGCTCAACTACGTGCGCGCCGCCGGCTCCGACAGTGCGGCGTCGGAGAAGGGCGAGAGTCAATCGCCTGCGAACACGAGCAAGACGGAGGCTGGCGGGTCGGAGACCACTGAACGCGACAAACCGCCGGCGAAGGCGAGGAAGAAGCAAGCCAAGGGCAAGAAGCCGGCGGCCGAAGGCGGGCCGGCTTCTAACGGCTAGTCGATAGTGCCGATCGGCCCGTAAAGTCCGGGCCGGCGATCGACAAAGTACGTTTGGCCGCCGCGGTCGCCGCCGCGGGCACGGTCGACTTCCGCTGCGTCGAGGTCGACGAAGAGCAGCGCGTCCTCGCCGCCGGCTTGGGCGAGCGCATCGCCATACGGACCGACGACGCGGCTCTCCCCGAGAAACTCGATCGTGCCGTTCGTGCCCGCCTGGCCTGCGGCGGCCAGAAAGCAGCCGTTCTCCAGCGCGCGCGCCGCCGTGGCGATGTGCCAGACGTCGGCTCTTGGCCGGCCCCAAGCGGCGGGCACCAGGAGCAATCGGGCGCCCGCCAGAGCGAGGCAGCGTGACACCTCCGGAAAGCCGAGCTCGTAGCAGACGGCGACGCCGCACGACCAGCCGGCGACCGTGCCGTTCCAAAAGCGGTCGCCCGGCGTGAACCACTTCTTCTCACCGCGGAACAGGTGCGTCTTGGCGTAGAGATCCGGCGGCTTGCCCGGACGGAGCACCGCGACGGCGTTGAGAAGAAACTCGCGGCGAAAGACCGGCGTGCCGAGCACGACGCTGACGCCGAGCTGGTCCACGGCAGCCTGCATCCGCTCGAGCGCGGCCGGCACGCCGGCCGCGCGTCGCACCATCTCCTCGTCGAGGTAGTAGCCCGTGAGGTACAGCTCGGGGAAGAGCGCCAATTCGGCGCCGCGGTCGGCGGCCTCCTGCAGCGACGTCAGACCGCGCGCCAGATTGCGCGCCAGGTCTGGCGGAGAGTCACGGTGCTGGACGACCGCGAGTCGCATCGGATCAGGCGCCGGCGAGCGCCCAGAAGCGCCGCTGCGAGCCCAGCAAGAGCGCGATGCAATCGTCGACCGCCGGCAGGACGAGGCGGTGTGGTCCGGCCTGGAGACCGACCGAGCCGTTGCTGCAGCGACCGCAGCCGAGCAGGATCGTGCGCTCGCCCGGTGTGGCCGCGATGCGTTCGTTGAGGGTCGCCCGCAGGCGCTCCGGATGGTCGTGGAGAAGGCCGTCGATGAACTCCACCTCGAGGTCGCCAGCGACCCTGAGGACTTCGTCGCGCAGCACATTGCAGGCGATGATCTTCGGCGCGGGGATCATGCAGTCATCGTAGCAGACAGGCGCCGGTCAGTCGTCCGCGCGCCCGCGTTCGCGCTTCATCTCGTACATCCGCCGGTCGGCTTCGCGAAGCAGCGTGTCGACGGCGTCGGCCGCCGCCGTGTGCATGCCCATGCTCGCCGACAACAGGACATCGTTCTTCCCGGTGCGGTTGCGCCGCGCGATCGACTCTGTGACCTTCTCGGCGACGTGCGCGGCGCCCGCACGATCGGTGTCCGGCATCAGGACGACGAACTCGTCCCCTCCGTAGCGCGCCACGGTGTCGACACCGCGGCAGCTCTCCGAAAGCAGCCGGGCGAGCGCGCACAATAGTCCGTCTCCCTCGCTATGTCCGTGACGGTCGTTGATCTGCTTGAGGTTGTCGATATCGACGAACAGGATGCTCACCGTGCCGCCGTTGCGGGCGAGCTCCTTACTCGAACGCTCGAGCGCCATCTCGAGATAGCTTCGGTTGTAGACGCCGGTGAGCCCGTCGTGCCGCGCCATCTGCTCCTGCTCGTTCATCAGGCGGCGGTTCTCGAGCGCGATGCCGCAGTGGATCGCGAACGTGTGCAGGAGGGTCTTCTCGTCGTCGCTGAAATGGCGCGGTTTGTCGAAGTACACTGAGATCGCGCCGTACGTACCCATGTGACTCTCGAGCGGGGCAGTCATGAACGCTCGGTAGCCACCCTCACCGACGAGCACGGTGTCGACGAGCGGCTCCTCGTCGACATCGTCGACGGCGACCGTCTCAGATGTCGTGATCGCCCGGCCCGAGACAGAATCTCCCACGGGAATGACGAACAGGCGGCGATACTCCTCGCTCAAGTTGTATACGGCTTCGGCGCCCAATTCTTCGCCGCGGCAGACCAGTAGCGCCGATTTCTCCGCGCCGAGCAAGCGGGCGGCCTCCACCAGCACCGTGCGCGCCGTGTCGGGCGAGCCGAGGCTCCGGTTGACTCGCTCCGCCGCTTCGAGCAGGCGCCGCTCGCGGGCGGCGCTCTCCGCCTGCTCGCGGAAGAGAAGGGCATGGTCGATCGCCGACGCGAGCTGCGCGCCGGCCGCGGTCGCGAAGTAGATATCGTCGGCGGAGTACGAGCGCGGCGCGTGCGAGGCGGCGACGAGCACGCCGAGCAGCCGGCCTTGCGCCTTGAGCGGCGCCGCGAGCATCGAGATGATGCCCTCGCGGCGCGTGAACGGCAGCGGCGCCTGACTGAGCGGCACGTCGTCGATGACGACGGTCTGCTGCTCCTTCACGACCATGCCGACGATGCCCTGGTCGACGGTGAGTTCGAAGATGCGCTCGGCGTACCAGCTCGACAAACCCCGGTGTGCTGCCACCCGCAGAAGTTGACCGTCCGCGAGCGCCAGCCATCCGGCGCTCACCTGAAGGATCTCGAGGACCTTGTCGAGACCGAGATTGAGCAGCGTGTCGAGGTCGAGCGACGAGTTGACCGCGGTGACGATCGCGTTGAGCGCGACGAGCTCCTGATTGCGGCGCTCGACCTCGATCGCGAGCTCAGCCGGCGCCCGCGAGTAGTCGGAGAGCCGGCAGGCCGCGCACGTGTCGAGCGCGATCTCCTTGGTCGCGCCGAGCACGAAGGGATCGCGTTTGCGACAATGCCAGACCTCGATCGTGTCTCCGTCGAGGTCGGCCCTATATGCGTCGAGGAATTTGCACTCCATGTGAGCGGCTATAGTAGCATTGAGCCCAACATTTCGTCGGACAGCCAGCGGCGAGGGTACGGTCGGGCTGAAGGAGGCACGTGTGATCGTCAACAGACTACTTGTCGCCGGCGCCGGGCAGATGGGCGCCGGCGTCGTCCAGGTCGCCGCTCTGAGCGGTCTCGAGGTCGTGATGACGGACGTTGCCGACGAGTTCATCGAACGCGGCATGAAGGGCATCAGCGCGCGACTTGCGCGACTCGTCGAGAAGGGCAAGATCGATGCGGCCGAGCGCGACACCGCGCTCGGCCGCATCGTCGCCGGCACGGACCTCGCTCTGGGCAGGGACGCCGACTTCTTCATCGAGGCCGCGCCGGAGACGCTCGAGATCAAGCGCGAGCTGCTCGGCACGGTGAGCGCCCTGCTCAAACCCGAAGCGATCATCGCGACCAACACATCGAGTCTCTCGGTGACCGCGCTTGCCGCCTTCACCGACCGTCCCGACCGCTTCGTCGGCGTGCACTTCTTCAACCCGGTGCCGGTGATGGCGCTGGTCGAGGTCGTGCGCGGCCGTGAGACCAGCGACGTGACGGTCGCCGCCGCGCGCGCGTTCGCCGAGAGCGTCGGCAAGACGCCGATCACGGTCACCGATTCGCCCGGATTCGTCGTCAACCGCATCCTCTTCCCGATGATCAACGAAGCCGTGTGGGCGCTCTTCCAGGGCGTCGCCAGCGTCGAGGAGATCGACGTCGGCATGCGGCTGGGCGCGAACTTCCCGATGGGCCCGCTGGCGCTCGCCGACCTCGTCGGCCTCGACACGACCGAGGCGATCCTCGAGACGCTGCAGCGCGACCTTGGCGATGCCAGATACCGGCCCTGCCCACTGCTCGGCGAGCACGTCTCCGCCGGCAGACTCGGACGCAAGTCGGGCGCCGGCTTCTACACCTACGGCTGAGGCGCCGGCGGCCGGCAAAGGAGGCTCTGTGAGCGAACGCACCGGGTTCGTGCAGGTCTACACCGGCGACGGCAAGGGCAAGACGACGGCGGCGCTCGGGCTGGCTCTGCGCGCCCGCGGTCACGGGCTACGTGTGATCATGATCCAATTCATGAAGGCCGACCCCGACTGGGGCGAGATCCGCATGGCCGGCGAGATCGGCCTCGACGTTCTGCAGGCCGGACTCGATCACTGGGTGATCAAGGGCGAGGCGACGGCAGAGGACCTCGCCGCCGCCGCCGCGGGCTTCGCTAAAGCGCGCGAGATCGTGCTCATGGGCGTGCATGACGTTGTCATCTTGGACGAGCTCGTGACGGCCGTGTTCTTCGAGCTCGTCCCGCTCGCCGACGTCCTCGCCTTGATGCGCGACAAGCCGCAGGCGGTGGAGCTCGTGCTTACCGGCCGGCGGGCGCCGGCGGAGATCGTCGCCGCCGCCGACCTCGTTACCGAGATGACGCCGGTGAAGCATTACTACGACGCCGGCATCGAGGCGCGACCCGGGATCGAGTTCTAGACCCGCGCACCGGCCTCAGTTCAGCGTGATGACGCTCCCGGTGATCGCCGCCGCGCTGTCGCCGGCGAGGTAGGCGACGGTCGCGGCGATCGCCTCCGGCGCCGCGTTGCCGGCGGCGATCGCGTTGACGCGGATGCCGGCGCCGGCGAGGTCGCGCGCCATCGCGGTCGTCATGTGGCGCACGGCACCGGCGGCCACAGCGCCGGCGAACGGTCCCGGGTCGCTGCCGATCAGCACAAAGGTTCCACCCTGTGCGGCGTTCATCACGCGGGCGGCGCGCTGGCACACGAGGAACGGCGCTCTCACGGTGCTTGCGACCGCCCGGTCGAAGTCGGCGTCGCCGACCTCGAGCACTGTGCCCGCTGGGGCCGCGGGCGCGACGACGACGACCACGTCCAGGCGGCCGAAGACGCGCATCGTCTCCCCGAGCAACGCCTCGACGTCGCGCGTTCGGGCGACGTCGGCCGGCAGACCGTAGACCGGCACGCCGTGCATCTCGAGCTCGCTCTCGGCACGCTCCACCGCCTCCGCGTCGATATCGCAGAACACGATGCCGGCGCCGAGCGCCGCCAGGTGATGCGCGCAGGTCAGGCCGACACCCGACGCCGCGTTGGTGACGAGTGCAGTCTTGCCGGATAGGTCCACGGCGCTCTCCCGATCGACGCTTCCGGTGGGCCGGCGCACGCCGGCCCACCCGGCCGGTGTCTGAGTATAGCGCAGCCCGGGCGCCTCCCCCGCGTGCGACGGTGATACGATTCCGAGTGTGACGCACACGCTCATCTATCCTCACACCTCCGTTCACAACGAGGCCGGCCATCTCGCCATCGGCGGCTGCGACGTCGTCGAGCTCGCCGCCGCGTACGGCACGCCGCTCTTCATCTACGACGAGCAGACGCTGCGCGACCAGTGCCGCGCCTACAAAACGGCGTTCTCGAGTCGCACCGAACTCTGTGAGATCGTTTACGCGAGCAAGGCGTTCAGCTGCCGGGCGATGTGCTCGTCCGCGACGTGCTGATCGCTCCGCCGGAGCCGGGCGACGTGCTCGTCGCGCCGGCCACCGGGGCGTACGGTTACGCGCTGGCGAACAACTACAATGGGCAACCCCGGCCCGCCGTCGTGATGGTCGGAGATGGCGAGACGCGGGTGATCATCGACCGGGAGACGACGGACGACGTCGTCCGACTGCAGCGCCCGCTTCGGGCCTGAGCGGAGGGTGGGACAGTGGAACGAGTAGGGATCGGACTCTTGGGGTACGGCACGGTCGGCGCGGGCGTCGGCAAGCTCCTCCGCGAGAACGCCGACGAGATCCGCCTCGCCACGGGCAAGGATGTGTACCTGCGGCGCGTCTGCGAGAAGGACCCCGGCTTTCGCGCCGAGGGGCTCGATGCCGCCCTGCTCACCGCCAATTTCGACGATCTCGTCGGCGACCCCGAGATCGACATCGTCGTCGAGCTGATCGGCGGCATCGAACCGGCGCGTACCTTCCAGCTCGCCGCGCTGAAGGCGGGCAAGGCGGTCGTGACCGCCAACAAGCAGCTCCTCTCCCAGCACGGCGCCGAGCTCTTGCAGACCGCCGAAGACAACGGCGTCCACCTGCGCTTCGAGGCCAGCGCCGTCGGCGCCGTGCCGGTGATCAAGGTCCTCCGCGAGTCGCTCGCGGCCGCCGAGGTCACCGGCATCATGGGCATCGTCAACGGCACCACCAATTACATCCTCTCGGCGATGGCACAGACGGGCGCGGAATACGGCCCGACGCTCAGGAGAGCACAGGAGCTCGGCTATGCCGAGGCAGACCCGACCGAAGACGTGTCCGGCAAGGACGCGGCGGCGAAGATGGCGATCCTCGCGTCGATCGCCTTCCACAGCCGCGTCAACCTCGCCGACGTCGAGCACGAGGGCATCGAGAGCGTCACCGACGCCGACGTCGCGCACGGCAAGGCGCTGGGCCTCGTGCCCAAGCTGCTTGGCGTCGCCAAGCTCATCGACGGGCGCATGAACGTGCGCGTCTACCCGAGCTTCATTCCGGCCGACCATCCGCTTGCCGGCGTGTCCGGCGCCTACAACGCCGTCTTCCTCGAGAGCGAGGCATTCGACAAGCTGATGCTCTTCGGGCCCGGAGCCGGCGGGACGCCGACCGCCTCTGCCGTGATCGGCGACATCATCTCGATCGTCAACACCGCGAAGACGGGCTTCGTGCGCAACTGCACCTGCTACAAGAGTCTCGGCTTCTATCCGAACGGTGAGGTGGTGTCGAGCTTCTACGCGCGGCTTCAAGTGGCCGACAAGTCCGGCGTGCTCGCGCAGATCTCGAGCTTGTTCGGCGACGAAGACGTGAGCATCCGCTCGATGGTGCAGACCGGTGCCGGCGAGAATGCCGAGCTCGTGCTCGTGTTCCACCCGGTCAAGGAAGCGGCGTTCTTCCGCGCGCTCGAGCGCGTCGGCGCGCTGCCGGTCGTGCACGGCAAACCGAGCGTGATCAGGCTGGAAGGCTGAGATGCGCGGCGACGGCGTCATCGCGCACTACCGTGACTACCTGCCGGTGACCGACGCGACGCCGGTGATCACGCTCGGCGAGGGCGACACGCCGCTGTTGCCGGCGCGCAACCTCGGGGCGGCGCTCGGCGTCGAGGTCTACCTCAAGTACGAAGGCCTCAACCCGACCTGCTCGTTCAAAGACCGAGGCATGACGATGGCGATCTCCAAGGTCGCTGAGGAGGGTGTGCCGGCGATCATCTGCGCCTCCACCGGCAACACCAGCGCCTCGGCGGCGGCCTACGCGGCGCAGGCCGGCATTCGCGCCGTGGTCGTCATCCCCGAGGGCAAGATCGCGATGGGCAAGCTTGCCCAAACCGTCGCCTACGGCGCGCACGTGATCTCGATCCCGGGCAACTTCGACGTCGCGTTCGAGGTCGTGCGCGAGGCGGCGAGGATCATGCCGATCGCGCTCGTGAACTCGATCAACCCGTACCGTATCGAAGGCCAGAAGACGGGCGCGTTCGAGATCTGCGACGTGCTCGGCGACGCCCCCCAGTACCTCGCGATCCCGGTGGGCAACGCGGGCAACATCACCAGCTACTGGAAGGGATTCAGAGAGTATCGCGATGCCGGCGTCAGCAAGAGCCTGCCGAAGATGATCGGCTTTCAGGCCGCCGGCGCGGCGCCGCTCGTGCTCGGCCACGTCGTCGAGCGGCCGGAGACGATCGCCACGGCGATCCGTATCGGCAATCCGGCGCGCGGCGAGGAGGCACTCGCCGCCGCGCGCGACAGCGGCGGGTTCATCGACATGGTGACCGACGACGAGATCGTCGATGCCTACAAGTTGGTGGCGGCCACCGAGGGCATCTTCTGCGAGCCGGGATCGGCCGCGTCGATCGCCGGAGTGCGTAAGGCGCGCGCCGACGGGCGCGTGCCCGCCGGCGCGCGCGTCGTCTGCATCCTCACCGGCCACGGTCTCAAGGACCCCGACACGGCGGTGCGCACGGCGGAGAAGCCGATCTTCACCGAGGACGCGATGACGGAGATCGAGCGCGTGCTCGCAGTGCGGACGGTCTGATGCGCAAGCGGCTGCTGCTCGTGCCCGACGGGATGGCCGACGACCACCTCGAGGAGCTCGGCGGCAAGACACCGCTCCAGGCCGCGCGCACCCCGGTCATGGACGCGCTTGCGCGACGCGGCACTGTCGGCCTCGTGCGCACGATCCCCAACGGCATGCCGCCGGGCAGCGATGTCGCCAACCTCTCCGTGCTGGGCTACGACGCCCGTGCGCTCTACACCGGACGCTCACCGCTCGAGGCCGCCAACATCGGCGTCGATCTCGGCGCCGATGACGTCGCCTACCGCTGCAACTTCGTCACGATCGACGATGGCGTGATGCGCGACAACACCGCCGGGCACATCGACAGCGCCACCGCCGGCGAGCTGATCGTCGCGCTCGAGGACGTGCTCGGCGGCGGACCGTTCGAGTTTTACGCCGGCGTCGGCTATCGCAACCTCATGGTGTGGCGGGGCGGCGAGGAGGTCGCCTGCACGCCGCCCCACGACATCCTCGACCGGCCAGTCGCCGGATACGCGCCGCGCGGCGTCGCCGCCGAGGCGCTCGTCGAACTCGCTGAACGCGCCCACGACGTGCTCGCGGGGCTGCGCCCGGTCACCGACGTGTGGTTCTGGGGCGAAGGCCGGGCGCCGAGCCTCCCGCCGTTTCGCGATCTCTATGGGCTGAGTGGTGCGGTCGTCGCCGCCGTCGACCTCGTGCGCGGCCTCGGCCGGCACGCCGGTTTCGAGGTGCTCGCGGTGCCCGGCGCCACCGGCGACCTCGACACCGACTATGGTGCCAAGGCGCGCGCCGCGCTCGACGCCCTCGGGCGCCACGACTTCGTCTTCGTCCACGTCGAGGCGCCCGATGAAGCCGCACACATGGGCGATATCGCCGCCAAGATCGGCGCGATCGAGCATGTCGACGCGGAGGTGCTGGCGCCGCTCGCCGCGCGTGCCGATCTCGCCCTGCTGGTGCTCCCCGATCACTTCACGCCGGTGCGCGCACGCACGTGAGCGCACCGGTGCCGTTCGTGTTCGCCGGTTGTGCGCCGGCCGCGGCGCGGCCGGCGCCCGCGTTCGACGAAGATGCGGCGCGCGCCACGGGGCTGGTCCTCGCCGACGGTCCCGAGCTGATGCGCCGCTTCCTGGCGGCGACCGTATAGGCCTTGTGCGACCGGTACTCGGTCAAGCTGTAGTTGGTGGAGGGAGTCTCCGATAACCGTTGAAGTGACACCACAGCGATGAGCACCAAGGGAAACAAGCGCGACATCGTCGTCGGCGACGAGCACTTCGCCGCGGTCGACGACGACCGCCCCGTCTCGCCAAGTGCCGAGCGCTATGTGATGAGCGAGTCGCGCGCCCGCCGCCTGACGATCAAGGAGGGCGAGCTCTTCACCTACGTCGACGCCATGGGCCACATGCCCAAGACGGAGCATTCGGCGCTCGGCCTGTACTACCACGACACGCGCTTCCTCAGCCATCACGAGATGACGCTCGGCGGCCGCTCGCCGGTGCTCCTCTCGTCGACCGCGGATCGCAACTACGCCAGCTCGATGGAGTTCACGAATCTCGAGATGCGGTCCGCCGACGGTAGCCACATCCCGCAGTCGACGATCCACGTGCGCTGCACTCGCTTCGTCGCCGACCGCGTGCACGAGCTGCTGCGCGTGCGGAACTACCACGATCGACCCGTGCAGGTCGTCCTCGACCTGTACTTCGAAGCCGATTTCGCGGATCTCTTCGAAGTACGCGGCACGCGCCGCCGGCGGCGCGGCACGCTGTTCGCGCCGAAGGTCGACGGCAGGACCCTGACGCTCGCCTACCTCGGTCTCGACGAGGTGCTGCGCAAGACCGTGATCACGTTCGAGCAGGCGCCGGCATCGATCGAAGCCGGCAAGGTGCGCTTCGTGCTGCCGCTGGCGCCGCGCGAGCGGCGCATCCTGAGCTTCGCGATCGACGTGGTCGTTCCCGATTCGCCACCACCGCGGGAAGGCGACTTCAACGCGAAGCTGGGCGGCATGCGCCGTGACTACGAGCGCTGGATGGCCGAGTCGGCCGACGTGTTCGCCGACAACGAGCAGTTCATGGGCGTGCTGCGGCGCTCCCAGTCAGACCTGCGCATGCTGCTCGCCAAGACACGATACGGCACGCTGCCGCTGGCCGGTGTGCCGTGGTTCGTGGCGCCCTTCGGGCGCGACGCGATCATCACGGCGATCGAAGCGTTGATCCTCGATCCGCGCTTCGCCGTGGACACGGTGCGCGCCTTGACCAAGCTCCAGGGCACGACCGACAACGCCTTCCGCGAGGAGGAGCCCGGCAAGATCCCGCACGAGATCCGACAGGGCGAGCTCGCCAACCTCAAGGCGGTGCCGCAGACGCCGTACTATGGCGCCGCCGACACGACCCCTCTCTACCTGCTGCTTCTCTGCGAGGTCGTCATGTGGACCGGCGATCTCGAGTTCTTCGAGCTGCTGCGCGAGCACATCGAGGCGGCGCTCACCTGGATCGACCGGTACGGCGACGCCGACGGCGACGGCTTCGTGGAGTACCAGCGCCGCTCGCGCGCCGGACTGCTCAACCAGGGCTGGCGCGACGCTCACAACGCCGTCGTCCATGCGGACGGCAGTATCGCTCAGGGGCCGATCGCGCTTGCCGAGGTGCAAGGCTACGTGTACCACGCCAAGCGCCGCCTCGCCTCACTCTACGGGCAGCTCGGCGATGTCGAGCTCTCGGAGCGGCTGCAAGCCGAGGCGCAAGAGCTCAAGCGGCGCTTCAACGAACGCTTCTGGATGGATGACGAGGAGTATGTGGCGATGGCGCTGGACGGAGACAAGCGTCAGGTCAAGACCGTCGCTTCGACCGCCGGCCACTGTCTCTGGTCACGGATCGTCGATGACGAGCTGGTACCGGCCGTCGTGCGCCGTCTGATGTCGCCGGACATGTTCTCGGGTTGGGGCGTGCGCACGATGAGCAAGGCGGCCGCGGCCTACAACCCGGTGAGCTTCTACAACGGCAGCGTCTGGCCGTTCGACAACGCGATCCTCGTGCGCGGCCTCAAGAAGCTCGGCTATGCGCAGGAGGCGAACCGCATCACGACCGGCGTGTACGAAGCGGCGCTTGCCTACGAGAACAGCCGCCTGCCGGAGCTCTTCTGCGGTTTCACGCGCCGCGCCGTGAACCGACCGGTCACGTTCCCGATGGCGTGTTCGCCGTATGCGGCCTCGGCCGGCGCGATGTTGCTGATGCTGCAGTCGATGCTCGGGCTCTACGCCGCCGCCGAGGAGAACGTTCTGTACGTGCACAGCCCGGCGCTGCCGAAGTGGCTCTCCGAAGTCACCGTGAGTAACCTGCGTCTCGGCCGCTCGACGCTCAGTCTGCGCTTTCACCGCGAGGGCAGCCAGACTTCGTTCGCGGTGCGCGACAAGCAAGGGCCGGCGCGCATCGTCGTCGTCGAATAGCGCGCCGTCAAGTCCATTGCGCAGACTCGACCGTGGCGCTGCCCCGGGTCTGGTTGTACCATCGCAGGGTCATGGCCAAGAAGGACACCGCCACCGCCCGCCAGCCGGCTCGCGACTCGCGCGAGAGCCGGCGGCTGACGGTGGCGCACATCTCCGACCTGCACGCGGGGTCGCCTTACTTCGTGCCCAACCTCATGGATCGCGCCGTCGTCGAGGTCAACGAGCTCGCCCCGGACATCGTGCTCGTCACCGGCGACCTCACCGAGATGGGCTTCAAGCAGGAGTACCTGCTCGCCAAGAGTTACCTCGACCGGATCGAGTGTCCCGATCTCCTCGTGATCCCCGGCAACCACGACTCGCGGCACGTCGGCTACGTGCACTTCGAGGAGCTCATCGGGCCGCGCAGCTGCACGCTCTCCAAGGAGGGCGTGACGATCGTCGGCATCGACTCGACCGAGCCGGACCTCGACCACGGCCACATCGGACGCGCGCGCTATCGCTGGCTGGAGGAGAAGTTTGCGCACGAGGCCCGGTTCCGCATTTTCATGCTGCACCACCACCTGCTGCCGATCCCCGGCACGGGGCGCGAACGCAACGTCGTCTACGATGCCGGCGACGCGCTCGAAGTGCTGCAGCACTGCAAGGTCAACCTGGTGCTCTCCGGGCACAAGCACGTGCCCTATGCCTGGCGGCTCGAGGACCTCTTCGTCGTGAACGCCGGGACGGCGTGCTCGTTGCGCCTGCGCGGCAACATCAAGCCCTGCTACAACGTGATCACGATCGAGGACGACCGGGTCGAGATCGTCCGCAAGCACCCCTTCCACGGCACCGAGGCGATGATCGCCTTCTCGCCGTCGACCCTGGCGTACGAGAAGTCCGTCTCGCTGCGCGAGCAAGAGGAGCGCTGATCGTCGAGCCATCGCTGCCGCGCGCCATCGCCTTGATCGATGGCGAGCACTACCCACCCGTCGTGCGCGCGGCGCTTGCCGCCCTCGGCGACCGCTACGCGTTCGTCGTGGCGCTCTTCGTCGGTGGCGGCGAGAAGCTGCGCGATGGGGCTTCGCAAGACTACGGCGTACCGGTGCGCAGCGCGGCGCCGGGCACGCTGAGCGAAACCCTTGGCGCGTTGCTTGCGGCGCTGCTCGCCGAGACCGGCGCCGAGGTCGTCGTCGACCTCTCCGACGAGCCGCTGCTCGGCTACCGCGAGCGCTTTGCACTGATCAGCGTCGCGCTCGTCGGCGGCGCGCGCTACGAGGGTGCCGACTTCGACTTCCGGCCGCAGGCCCGCACTCGCCTGGCGAGCAAGCCGGCGCTGGCGGTGATCGGCACCGGCAAGCGCGTCGGCAAGACGGCGGTGAGCGGCTTCGCCGCCCGCCGTCTTGCTCGAGTCTACGGGGCCGACGGCGTGCTCGTCGTCGCCATGGGTCGCGGCGGACCGCCGCAACCGGAGGTCGTACGCGGCGCCGCCGGGCTGAGCGCGGCGGCGCTGCTCGCCGCCTCGCACGCCGGGCGACACGCCGCGTCCGACTGCTACGAAGACGCCGCCCTCGCCGGCGTCACAACGATCGGCTGCCGGCGGTGCGGGGGCGGCATGGCCGGCGCCGCCTTCGACTCCAACGTCGGCGATGCACTGCCGCTGGTCGAGCAGTCGTCGGCGGCGCTGGCGATCTTTGAGGGCAGCGGCGCCGTGATCCCGCCGGTCGCCGCCCAGGGCACGCTCTGCGTGAGCGCCGCGAACCAGCGGCTCGACTACGTCACCGGTTACCTCGGCGCCTATCGTCTGCTGCTCTCCGACCTTCTCGTGCTGACGATGTGCGAGCCGCCGTTCGCCGACCGCCGCCGCGTCGCCGAGCTGCGTGCCGATGCGCAGGCGGTGAAGCCGTCGCTGGAAGTCGTCGAAACGGTCTTTCGGCCGCGGCCGGCGGAGCCGGTCCGCGGCCGCCGCGTCGCCTACTTCACCACGGCGGCACCGGAGGCGCTGGCGCCGCTCGTCGGCCACCTCGAGCAGGAGTGCGGTGCCGAAGTCGTGGTCGCCTCCGGCGACCTCGCCTGCCGACCGGCGTTGGCGGCGGCGGTCGCGCGCGCCGAGGTCGCCGCCGACGTGTTCCTCACCGAGATCAAGGCGGCGGCGATCGACGTCGTCGCCGAAGCCGCCGATCGCGCTGGCAAAGCGCTCGTCTTCTGCGACAATGAACCGGTCGCCGTTGATGGCAGCGAACTGGGCGCGCGCATCGTGGCGCTCGCCGCGCGATGCGTCGAACGATTCGCGAGGGGGGAGTAGTGGTCAACGAGTCCGACTACGTGATCATCGACCCCGAAGCCAACCTGCCGTTCTCCAAGGGGCTGATGGCGCAGTCGCTGATGGCGACCGGGCTGCCGCCCGAGCGCGCCTACCTGGTCGCGTCGGCCGTTCAGCGCGTGCTGCGCCACACGCGCCGCCAGTCGATCACGCTGGCAGGTCTGCGCGCGATCGCCTGCGAGACGCTCGGCAAGGAAGACGGCGACGCGCTCATCGCGAGCCTCGTGCAGTGGCAGGAGCTACGGCGCATGGAGCGACCGCTGATCGTCCTCATCGGTGGCACGACCGGCGTGGGCAAGAGCACGCTCGCGACGCAGCTCGCCAACCGGCTCGGCATCACCCGCGTCGCCTCGACCGACACGGTGCGCCAGGTGATGCGCGCGTTCTTCTCGCGCGACCTGATGCCGGCGATCCACTTCTCGTCGTTCGCCGCCGCCGAGGCGGTGCGCGTGCCGGTGCCCAGGGGCACCAACCTCAGCAAGATGGGCTTCATCGAGCAGACGAAGAGCATCTCGGTCGGCGTCGAGGCGATCGTCGCGCGCGCGATCGAGGAGGCGCAGAGCACGATCCTCGAAGGCGTCCACCTCGTGCCGGGCTATCTCGATCGCGCGCGCTGGGGCGACGCGCTCGTGCTCGAGTACGTGCTCAGCGTGAGCGACGCGGGCATGCACCGCCGCCACTTCACTGTGCGCGAATGGGAGACCGGCGGGGTCCGCCCCTTGCGCCGTTACCTTCGCAGCTTCGCGCAGATCAGGCGGATCCAGAAGTACATCCTTGCGCGCGCCACCGAGCAGGGCGTGCCGGTGATCGACAACACGAGCCTCGATCAGACGATCAAGACGGTGATGGCCGACATCCTGCGCGCCGTCGGTGAGTACCAGCGCCCCGCTTCTTGACAAATTGTGCTGGCGCTTGCGCCGGAACGTGGTAAGCTGTGCACACCGCGCGACTTCCATAGACCTTCGAACAGTCGCATCATGGCGCGGTCCGTCGACAGATCCATCTCTTCTCGCTGTCGTTCCCGAGGTTCTCAATCAGTCTCGAAGGCGAAGGACGAAGAGGGTCCCGACGGGAACAAGTTAGCACGGGGCCAATCCCGAGCGCGATCCGCGCGACAGAGCCGATGGAGGCCGGTCAACACCATACCGATATGAGCACTCTCAAAGAACAAACCGAGACAGACCCGCAGGCCGAACCGATGAGCACCACTTTGGCCGACGATCCCGTTGTCGCCGAGCCCGTTGCGGCCGAAGCCACCGCCGTGACCGAGGCGCCGCCGGCCGAAAAGCCGGCAGCGCCCGAGACCGGCGCGATCACGACCGGCGGCCGTCCCGACAACCAGGGCGGCGGCAAGGGCCGCGACCGCGGTCGCGGCCGCGACCGCGGCAAGGACCGCGGCGACCGCGGCGACCGCGACGAGCCGCGTGAGCGTCGCCCCGAAGGTCCTCCCGTCACCAAGACCGGCACCCTCGACATCCTCCCCGACGGCTTCGGCTTCCTGCGCACCAGCGGTTACACGCAAGGCGACGACGACGTGTACGTGTCGCTCTCGCAGATCCGCCGCTTCGGCCTGCGCCGCGGCGACGAGATCCAGGGCCAGGTGCGCGAGCCCAAGGACAACGAGAAGTACAACGCCCTTCTCAAGATCGACACGGTCAACGGCATGGACCCGGACGAGGCGCGCAAGCGACCGTTCTTCGAGCAGCTCACGCCGCTGTTCCCCGAGGAGCGTCTGCGTCTCGAGACCGAGGAGCACGACACGGCGACGCGCATCATGGACCTGCTCTGCCCGATCGGCAAGGGCCAGCGCGGCCTGATCGTCTCGCCGCCCAAGGCCGGCAAGACGACGATCCTCAAGAAGCTCGCCAACTCGATCACCGCCAACAACCCCGACGTGCATCTGATCGTGTTGCTCGTCGACGAGCGCCCAGAAGAAGTCACCGACATGAAGCGCTCGGTCAACGGCGAGGTCGTCGCCAGCACCTTCGACCAGCCGTCGGAGAACCATGTGCAGGTCACCGAACTCGTGCTCGACCGCGTCAAGCGGCTGGTCGAGATCGGCCGCGACGTCGTTGTGTTGCTCGACTCGATCACCCGCATGGCGCGCGCCTACAACCTCAACACGCCGGCCTCGGGTCGTATCCTCTCGGGCGGCGTCGACAGCACTGCCCTCTATCCGCCGAAGAAGTTCTTCGGAGCCGCCCGTAACATCGAAGAGGGCGGCTCGCTGACGATCCTCGCCACGGCGCTCGTCGACACCGGCTCGCGCATGGACGAGGTCATCTTCGAGGAGTTCAAGGGCACCGGCAACATGGAGATCCGTCTCGACCGCAAGCTCGCCGACAAGCGTGTCTTCCCGGCGATCGACATCGAGCTCACGGGCACACGCAAAGAGGAGCTGCTCATGGACGCCGCCGAGGCGGCCATGGTCTGGAAGCTCCGCGCCGTGCTGCACGCGCTCGAGCCCAACGCGGCGATCGAGCTGCTCATCAACAAGGTGCGCGAGACGAAGTCCAACGCGGAGTTCCTCACCCAGCTGCAGAAGAACTCACGCTGACCGCTCGCGCCGGTCGTGCTACCATACCTGCCCGGGCCCACGAGGACCCTGGTCGAGAAACGAAGGGAACGAGTTCCATGAAGAAGGGTATCCATCCGGACTATGTCGAGACGACGGTGCACTGCTCGTGCGGTGCCACCTTCACGACGCGCTCGACCAGGCCCGAGCTGCACGTCGAGCTCTGCTCGCAGTGCCACCCGTTCTACACCGGCAAACAGAAGCTCGTCGACGCGGGCGGCCGGGTCGAGCGCTTCCAGCGCCGCGCCAAGAAAGCGGAGTCGAAGTAGCCGCATGGCGGCGCGCCTGAGCGTCACGCTCCTGCAGCACACGCCCGACCCGGACCGCTCGGTGGCGATCGCGGGCCGGCTGTGTTACGCACCCGTTTCGGCCGCCGACCTCAAGCAGGAGATGACCGACGACGAGGTCGCGAAGCTCGTGCGCATCCTCGTTCGTTCCGGGCATCACTCCGCGCTCGAGCATGCGTCGTTCAGCTTCGCCGTCGACGGCGTCTCGCGCGCCTGTACCCACCAGCTGGTGCGCCATCGCCTCGCCTCCTACAACCAGCAGTCGCAGCGCTACGTGCATTTCGGCGGCGGCGACAGCTTCGTCGTGCCGCCGAAGATCGCCGCCAACGCCGCCGCCGGGAAGGTCTTCCTCGAGGCGATGGACCAGGCGCGCAGCGCCTACGATCGCCTCGTCGATCTCGGCCTCGCCGAGGGTCGCACGCGCGAGTCGGTGCAGGAGGACGCGCGCTTCGTGCTGCCCAACGCCGCGGAGACCAAGATCGTCGTCACGATGAACGCGCGCGAGCTGCGCCACTTCTTCAGGGTGCGCTGCTGCCATCGCGCGCAGTGGGAGATCAACGCCCTCGCCTGGCAGATGCGCACGATGCTCCGCGAGGTGTCGCCGCACCTCTTCGAGGGGACGGGCCCGCCGTGCCTGTACGGCGCCTGTGGCGAAGGCAAGATGACCTGCGGCGATCCGTACAAGCCCGAAGCCGTCGACGGGCCGGCGGCCGCGGCGCGATGATCGCCACCGGCGTGCCAGGTCCGCGCGCCACCTTCCGCCATCCAAGTTCGCCCCGAGTGCTGATCCGCCGCGTTCTGCTCATTCCTTTCGTTGCCGTCAGGCGCGCCCAGGTCGGCGGCCAGGCGGTGATCGAGGGCGTGATGATGCGCGGCACCGACCACTGGTCGCTGGCGGTGCGCAAGCCCGACGAGACGATCGCCCTGCACGATTGGCCGCTCGTCTCGTGGATGAAGCGCTACCCCGTGCTCAAGCTGCCGATCCTGCGCGGCGTCACGGCGCTGGTCGAGTCGCTGGCCATCGGCGTGCGCGCGATCTCGATCTCCGCCAACGAGTCCCTCGGAGAAGAGGAGCGGGACTTGAGCAAGAAGGAGATCGGCGTCACGCTGTTCGTCTCGCTCGTGCTCGCCGTCGCGCTGTTCTTCCTCGCCCCGCTCGGCCTCACCGGGCTGTTCCGCCATGCGCTCGGCACCGGCATCAGGTTCTGGCTGGTCGAGGGGCTCGTGCGCGTCACGATCTTCGTCATCTACCTGCTCATCGTGACGCGCATCCCCGACCTGCGCCGCGTGTTCGAGTATCACGGCGCCGAGCACATGTCGATCCACGCGCTCGAGCACGGCGATGTTCTCACGCCCGAAGCCTGCAAGAAGTATCGCACGCTGCACCTGCGCTGCGGCACGTCCTTCCTGCTCATCGTGATGGTCGTCTCCATCCTCGTCTTCGCGCTCGTGCGCTGGCCGGTCTGGTACCTGCTGATCCTCTCGCGCGTGATCCTCATCCCGCTGATCGCCGGCGTCTCCTACGAGATCGTCAAGGTCGCCGGGCGCCACGAAGACAACCGTTTCGTGCGCATCGTGATGGCGCCGGGCCTGGCGCTGCAGTGGATGACGACCAAGCAGCCCGACACGGCGCAGCTCGAGGTCGCGCTCGCCGCGCTGGAGAAGATCATCGAGCTCGAGCCGCAGGACCGACCGCCGGTCAAGGGTGTGGAGGTCATGGCGTAAGCTGCCGCGGGCGGTCGCCGGCAGGCGTCCGCGGCCCGCGAACCTGCGGCGCGCCGGCCGCGTCCCTCGATGTGTAGGGTGACACCGGCCGCGACTCCTGGGGGCAGCAAAGTGAGCAGACGTATCGCGTTCGTGACGATCCTCGTGGCGGCGATGGCGGCGGTCGTGATTGCGACCGGCTGCGGCGGCGCGAGCAAGACGGCGCAGGCGGCTTCGCCGTCGCCGTTGTGGGGGGGCAGAGACGCTTTCACGCCGCCGCCGGCCTGGGTCATGAAGTTCGCCGCCAAGCAGGCCGTGATCGGCGGCGATGCGCATCCGGCTTACGCGGGGTGGACGCTCGCCACAGTCGCCGAGATCGCTCCGGCCCTCGGCGAGCGCGTTTCCGACATTCCGGCAAGCTCCCGCGACAAGCAGATGTATCTCGTCGTGCTCCACGGCAATTTCACCACGCTCACCTTCACGCACCCCATGGGCTACACACAGCCGCCGGTGATCCACTGGGTCCAGTTCGAGCTCGACCGTACGACCCACGGTGTGGTGGTGTGGGGGTGGACTCACAAGGGACCGCCGCCGTCGGTCGAAAAGCTGCTGCATCCGTTCAGGCTGTAGCGTGGGGCGCGGGCCGCCGTAGCGGCCCGCGCCGGCTCCTCCCGCATCCCGCGCCAGCCCCTACCACCCTTCGGGTATAATCGAGTCTGGGCATCTGCCCGCGTCGCGCGATCGCCGCGACGCCCTCCGACACACGGCAGCACACCCATGGTCGAGAAGCTGATCGAAGAGATAGAACGCAGCTACGGGGAGCTCAACGGACAGCTCTCCGACCCCGTCGTGCTCAACGATCACAAGCTGTATGCGATCACGGCGCGCCGGCACGCGGAGCTGCAGGACGTGCATGCGCTCACGCAGCAGTACCGCGAAGCAGAGCAGGCCGTGAGCGATGCCGAAGAGCTGCTCGGCGGCGACGTCGACGCGGAGATGCGCGAGTTCCTCCAGGAGGAACTCGCGCAGAACGGGCGCAAGCTCGACGAGCTCACCGAGCAGATCCGCGCCGCGATGCTGGCGCGCGACCCCAACGACGCCAAAGATGTGATCATCGAGATCCGCGCCGGCGCCGGCGGCGACGAAGCCGCCTTGTTCGCCGGCGAGCTGGCGCGCATGTACACGCGTCACGCCGAAGGCAAGGGCTTCAACGTTGAAGTGCTCTCGTCCAACGAGGCCGCCGCCGGCGGCTTCAAGGAGATCATCCTCGAGGTGCGCGGCCGGAGCGCGTTCTCGGCGCTCAAGTACGAGAGCGGCGTCCACCGTGTGCAGCGCATCCCGGTGACCGAGTCGGCGGGCCGCATCCACACGTCCACGGCTACCGTTGCCGTGCTGCCCGAAGCCGAAGACATCGAGATCGAGGTCGACCCCAACGACCTGCGCATCGACATCTTCCGTTCCAGCGGGCCCGGCGGGCAGTCGGTCAACACGACCGACTCGGCGGTGCGCATCACGCACGTGCCCAGCGGGCTGGTGGTGAGCTGCCAGGACGAGAAGTCGCAGCTGCAGAACAAGGAGCGGGCGCTGCGCATCTTGCGCGCCCGCCTCTACGAGATCGAGCGCGACAAGCAGGAGAAGGAGGCGAGCGCGGCGCGGCGCAGCATGGTCGGCACCGGCGACCGCTCGCAGAAGATCCGTACCTACAACTTTGCGCAGAACCGAGTCTCGGACCACCGCATCGGGCTCACGTCGCACCGGCTGTACGAGATCCTCGAGGGCGACATCGGCGAGTTCACCGAGGCGCTTGCCGCCGAAGACCGGCGCAAGCAGCTCGCGGCCGTTGGAGAGGCCTGAGCCGTGGGCGCGCTGCCGACCGTGAGGGAGGCGATCCGCGCGGCGACTGCGACGCTGAGCGACGCGAAGTCCGAGTCGCCGCGCCTCGACGCCGAGCTGCTGATGGCGGAGGCGCTCGGAGTGCGGCGCGACGAACTGTACGCCGCTCCTGAGCGTCGCCTCACCGAGCCGGAGAGTGCCGCCTTCGACGGCTTCGTCGAGCGCCGCGGGCGACGCGAGCCGGTCGCCTACATCGTCGGCCACAAAGCCTTTCGGATGATCGAGCTGCAGGTCAACGAGAACACGCTGATCCCGCGGCCGGAGACGGAGACGGTGGTCGAGGTCGTGCTCGAGGAGCTCAATCGTCTCGACAAGGAGACGCCGCTCGTGCTCGACATCGGCACGGGCAGCGGCGCGATCGCGCTGG
>Ga0207932_1000158_pt1 | contig 22648 bp, 21 predicted proteins | sample NGESurdeep092012_FD_184480 | JGI IMG/M metagenome (GOLD analysis project Ga0207932, IMG submission 184480) | Arctic peat soil microbial communities from Barrow, Alaska - NGEE Surface sample 415-2 deep-092012 (SPAdes) | ecosystem: Environmental > Terrestrial > Soil > Wetlands > Peat ...
CGAGCCGATCGAAACCTACAAGGGGAAGACGGACTACCTGGTGGTCTACGGGGTCGAGGAGCACGTGGCCACGCTCACGCCCGATCTCGGCGACCTCGCCATGGTGCCCGCCCGCGGCATCATCGTCACCGCGCCCGGCCGTCAGGTGGACTTCGTCTCGCGGTTCTTCGCGCCCGCCGTCGGCGTGGACGAGGACCCGGTGACGGGCTCGGCGCACTCGGTGCTCGCGCCCTACTGGTGCGGGAAGCTCGGCACGGAGGCGCTGACGGGCTATCAGGCCTCGGCGCGCGGCGGCGTGGTGCGGGTGCGGATGGCGGGAGACCGGGTCCGCATCGGCGGGCAGGCGGTCACGGTGCTGACTGGGGAGCTGCACGGCTAGGCGCGACCCGCCCACCCCGTGCCCCGATACGCGAAGCGCCGGCCCCTCGCGGGACCGGCGCTCGTGTGACGCGGCTCGCGGCGCCTAGCCGAGCTTCCGCACGTTCGCGGCGGCCGCGCCCTTCGGGCCGTCGGTGATCTCGAACTCCACCTCATCGCCCTCAGCCAGCGAACGGAAGCCGTCCGCCACGATCGCGGTGTGGTGCACGAAGACGTCCTTGCCGTCGCTCTGCGCGATGAAGCCGAAGCCCTTCGCGTCGTTGAACCACTTCACCTTGCCCTGCGGCATATGGCGCCACTCCTTCCCGCTGTGGGCTCTCGCCCGTTCGACGGCGCGAACAATAGAACGCGCCACATCACTGTCAAGGGAATGCGCCGCGGGTGGCCGCTCAGGCCGGCGGCAGCTCCTCCAGCCGCGCGACCGCCCGCCGCAGGTGCGGGATCACGATCGAGCCGCCGACGACGAGCGCCACCGAGAAGGCGTCGTACATCTCCGGATCGGTGACGCCCTCCTCGCGGCAGCGCACCACATGATAGGTGATGCAGTCGTCGCAACGCAGCACCAGCGAGGCGACGAGCCCCAGCAGTTCCTTGGTGCGCGCCGGGAGGGCGCCCTCGTCATAGGCCCGCGCGTCGAGCGCGAAGAACCGCTTGACGGTGAGGTTGTCGGCGGCGAGGATCGCCGCGTTCATCTTCTCGCGGAAATGGCGGAACGCCTCGAGGGTGTCGGGCCGCTCGTCGCTCATCGCTGCTCCGGTCGCGTCGGGTGGGTGGGCGGTGCGCCCGGCGGGAAACTACCCAGAGGCGCCTGGAGGCGCCCCCTCACGCCGCTGCGGCCCGGACCTTCCCCCGCGCCAGGGAGGGGAGCACGCCGGCCGCGCAGAGCGCCGCGAAGAAGGCCAGCGCCGTGCGCAGCGCACCGACCAGCCCGGCCGCCGGCGCCTGTGCCGCCGCGACGCCGGCCAGCCGCACGCTCAGGATCAGCATCGCGACGGCCATCGAGAACACCTGACCGGTGAGCCGCATCGTCCCGAGGAACCCCGACGCGACGCCGTAGCGCCGCGGCTCGACCGCGCCCATCGCCGCGTTGGTGTTCGGCGAGGTGAAGAGCCCGAATCCCGTCCCCAGGACCACGAGGGCCGCCACGACCCACGCCAGGGGCGTCGCGGGCCCCACCAGCGCGAGCCCCGCCAGGCCGAGCGCCGACAGCGCCATCCCGATCGAGGCCGGGAGCCGCGGCTCCACCCGGTCGGAGAGGGCGCCCGCGACCGGGGAGACCAGCATCATCAGGAGCGGCTGGGAGAGCAGCACGAGCCCGGCCTCCGCCGGCGAGAGCCCGCGCACGAACTGCAGGTAGAGGCTGACGAGGAACCCCACCGCCGAGGTCGCCGCATAGTTGATGAACGCCGCGATGCTGGAGAGGGCGAAGACGGGGTTCCGCCGGAAGAGGGTGAGATCGAGCACCGGCTGAGGGACGCGGCCCTCCCACCAGACGAACACCCCGAGACCGGCGACTCCGAGCAGGGCGACCGCGGCGCCCCCCGCCGTCGTCAGCCGCGAGAGACCGAGGAGCAGTGCGAGCTGCGTGGCGACGTAGAGGACGGCGCCCACGAGATCGAAGCGCTCTCCCCGCGCGCCCGCCCACTCGCCGCGGAGCCGTCCCACCGCCCCGAGGAGCACGACACCGACCAGCACGTTCACGAAGAAGACGGACCGCCACCCGAAGGCGCCCGTGAGCCAGCCCCCGAGAGTGGGGCCGAGGGACAGGCCGAGGTAGACCGCCGCGGTGTTGAGCCCCAGCGCGCGTCCGCGCTCCCCCGCGGGGAGGACCGATGTGAGGATGGCCACCGCGGTGCCGAACATCGCCGCGGCGCCGGCGCCCTGGACGACGCGCGCCGCGATGAGCTGGCCGACGGAGGGGACCACCCCCGCCCACAGCGACGCCAGCGTGAAGACGATCACCCCGAGCAGGAAGACACGCCGCCGTCCGTGCAGGTCGGCGAGGCGGCTGAAGGGCACCACGAGCGCCGCCGCCGCGAGGATGTTGGCCGTCGTGATCCACCCCAGCGTGACGGCGCTGGCCCCGAAGCCGCGGCCGATCGTCGGCAGCGCGAGGTTGACCGCCGAGGAGGTGAAGGGCGTCAGGAAGGCGCCGAGGGTCGCGACGAGGATGGCGGAGCGGCGAAGCGTCCGGTCGGCAGCGGAGGGACTTGTCACGGCCGAGAAGATAGGGCGAAAGGCGTGCGGCGGTGAGAGGAGCTTGCCTCCGCGACGTGTCCCCCACACAATGTGGCATGTTCGCCGCCGCCCCCGATCCCGTGGCAGCCGTCGTCCTCGCGCTCGCCGCCATCCTCGTCGCCGCGAAGCTCGGCGGCGATCTCGCGGTACGCGCCGGACAGCCGGCGGTGCTCGGCGAGCTGATCGCCGGCATCGTGCTGGGGAACCTCGACCTCGCCGGGATCACCTGGTTCCGCGGCCTGGCGGCGGACCCGGCGATCGGGATCCTGGCGCAGCTCGGCGTCGTCCTCCTCCTCTTTCAGGTCGGCCTCGAGTCCACGGTGCGCGAGATGCTCACCGTCGGCGTCCCGTCGTTCCTCGTCGCGGTGATCGGCGTCGTGACCCCCTTCGCCCTCGGCTGGGGGGTCGGTGCGGCGCTCCTGCCGCAGCAGAGCTGGTATGCCCACGCCTTCCTCGGCGCGACGCTCACCGCCACCAGCGTGGGGATCACGGCGCGGGTCCTCACGGACCTCGGGAAGGAGCGCACCCGCGAGGCGCGCGTGATCATCGGCGCGGCGGTCATCGACGACGTCCTCGGCCTGGTGATCCTCGCCGTGGTGAGCGGCGTGATCGTGGGCGTGGACCGCGGGCAGCCCCTCTCCCTCGGCGACACCGGCCTCGTGGTGGCGAAGGCGGCGCTCTTCCTGTTCGGCGCTCTCGGCCTCGGCGTGGTGCTCTCGCCGCGGCTCTTCGCCCTCGCCTCCCGGCTCCGCGGCCGCGACGTGCTCCTCGCCGTCGCCCTGGCCGTCTGCTTCCTCCTCGCCTACCTCGCCTCGGCGATCGGCCTCGCGGCCATCGTCGGCGCCTACGCCGCGGGCCTCATCCTCGAGGACGTGCACTTCCGCGAGTTCCGCGCGCGGGGCGAGCGGTCGCTCCGGGACCTAGTCGCCCCCATCGCCTCGTTCCTAGTCCCGGTGTTCTTCGTGGTGATGGGGCTCCGCGTGGACGTGCGCGCCTTCGCGCGCCCCGAGATCCTCGGCCTCGCCGCGCTCCTCGTGGCGGCCGCGATCCTCGGCAAGCAGGCGTGCGCCCTCGGCGCCGTCGGCGGCGGGCTCGACCGGCGCTCCATCGGGATCGGGATGATCCCCCGCGGCGAGGTGGGCCTCATCTTCGCCAGCATCGGCACCACCCTCACCATCGCCGGCCACCCCGTGATCGACCAGGCGGTCTTCTCCGCGGTCGTGATCATGGTGGTGGTCACGACGCTCGTCACCCCGCCCGTGCTGGCGTGGAGCCTGCGCCGTGGCGCCCGGCTGGCGAGCGCCCCCCGCGCCCCGTAGCTTCGGCCCGTCGCCACCGCGTCCACTCCATCCGCGGCCCTGATATGCGAACGATCCGCTCTTCATTCCTCGCCGGCGCAGCGCTCCTCCTCGCGGCGGCCGCGGCGTCCCGTGCCCAGGTGCCGGCGGCGCAGCCGCCGCGTCCGCTGTTCACCGAGCCGGCGATCTCCCCCGATCGCGCGGAGATCGCCTTCGTCTCGGGCGGCGACATCTGGACGGTGCCCGCGGCGGGAGGGGCGGCGCGGCTCCTCGTCTCCCATCCGGCGACCGAATCGCGGCCCCTCTATTCGCCCGACGGACGCCAACTCGCCTTCGTCTCGACGCGCACGGGGAACGGCGACATCTACGTGCTGACGCTGGCGGCGGGCACGCTGCGCCGCATCACGTTCGACGACGCCCTCGATCAGCTCGACGCGTGGTCCCCCGATGGCCGGTGGCTGTACTTCACCAGCTCGCGCGGCGACATCCAGGGCCAGAACGACGTCTGGCGGGTGAGCGCGGAGGGCGGCACGCCGATGCCGGTGGCCGCCGACCGCTACACCAACGAGTTCTGGGCGGCGCCCGCCCCCGACGGACAGACGCTCGCCATCACCGCGCGCGGCACCGTGAGCGGCCAGTGGTGGCGGCGGGGCCACAGCCACCTCGACGAATCGGAGATCTGGCTGGTCCGGGACCTCGACCATCCGCAGTACGAGGCGGTCACGACGGGGGGCGTGAAGGACGCGTGGCCGATGTGGGGAGGCACCGACCGGCGCACCCTCTATTGGGTCCGCGACGATCACGGCGTGGAGAACGTCGTCGCGCGCGGCGCCGATGCGCGCGTGGCGCCGGTGACGCATTTCACCGGGGGCCGCGTGCTCTGGCCGAGCGTCTCCGCCGACGGCCGGGCGATCGTGTTCGAGCGCGACATGGGCGTGTGGCTCCTCGACCCGGCGACGGGCGAGGCGCACGCGGTGTCGATCACCCTCCGCGGCGCCCCCGCCGCGGCGGCCGTCGAGCACCTGCGGGTCTCCGACGGCCTGGCGGAGATGGCTCTCTCCCCCGACGGGAAGAAGGTGGCGTTCACCGCGCGGGGCGACGTCTTCGCCGCCTCCGCGAAGGACGGCGGCGACGCCGACCGCGTCACCAGCACCACGGCGCGGGAGCAGGAGCTGGCCTGGCTCCCCGACAGCCGCCAGATCCTCTACGTCTCGAGCCGCGCCGGGTACGCGCAGCTCTTCCTCTACGACTTCGCGTCGCGCACCGAGACGGCGCTCACCAACGACCCGCGCGGCGACGTGAACCCGCGCGTCTCCCCCGACGGGCGCTTCGTCGCGTTCGCGCGCGGCGGGCGGGACCTCGCCGTGGTGGACGTCGCCTCGAAGCGGGTGCGGACCCTCGCCACGGGCTTCTTCGACCGCCTGCCCTTCTCGTCGGCGGAGGGGATCGCCTGGTCCCCCGACAACCGCTGGGTCGCCTACCTCTCGGCGGGCGTGTCGATGTTCAACACCGTGTACGTCGTGCCGGCGGAGGGGGGCGACGCGCGCGCGATCAGCTTCCTCCCGAACGTGTTCGGCGGCGGGGTGAGCTGGAGCCCCGACGGGAAGTACATCCTCTTCGACACGGGGCAGCGCACCGAGAGTCCCGAGCTGGCGCGTATCGACCTGGTGCTGCGGACGCCCCTGTTCCGCGAGGACCAGTTCCGCGACCTCTTCCGCCAGCCGGCGCGCCCGGCCGTCGCGCCCCCGGCCGAGCCGCGGCCCGCGACTCCGCCGTCCCGCGGCGCCCGCGGACCCGCCGCCGCCCCCGACACCGCGGCGGCGCGGGCACGCGCCGACAGCGCCCCGCGCACGCCGGTCCAGATCGTCTTCGACGACATCCGCCGGCGAGTCTCCTTCCTCCCGGTCGGCGTGGACGTCGGCGCCGCCGTCATCGCCCCCGACGGGAAGTCCGTCCTCTTGGTGGCGTTCGCGGCGGGCCAGCAGAACCTCTACACCTACTCCCTCGACGAGCTCTCCCGCGAGGAGCCGGTGGCTCGGCAGCTCACCTCCACGCCGGGGGGGAAGTCGAGCGTGCAGTGGTCCCCCGACGGCAAGGAGGTGTGGTACCTCCAGAACGGCCGCATCAACGTCGTCACCGTCGAGGGCCGCGCCACCCGCCAGGTCGCCGTGACGGCGGAGCTGGACGTGGACTTCGACGCGCTGAAGCTGGTGATGTTCGACGAGGCGTACCGCTTCCTCCGCGACGGCTTCCACGACTCCACGATGAACGGCGTGGACTGGGACGCGGTGCACGCGCAGTACGCGCCGTGGGCCGCCGGCGCGCGCACCGGGGACGAGGAGCGCCGCGTCATCGCGATGATGATCGGCGAGCTCAACGCCTCGCACAGCGGCGTCTCGGCCCCCTTCTCCGCCGGGACCCCGCCGTACGTCGGGCGCCTCGGCCTCGACTTCGACCGCGTCGAGTACGAGCGGAGCGGCCGCTTCAAGGTCACGAACGTCCTCCCCCTCGGCCCCGCGGCCGTCGCGGGAGGCATCGCCGCCGGCGATTACCTCGTGGCGGTGGACGGCGGCCGCCTCGCCGCCAGCGTCAACCTCGACTCCGTCCTCTCGTACACCATCGGCCGGCAGGTCACCCTCTCCCTGTCGCACGCCGCCGACGGCGCGAGTCCCCACGACGTGCGCATGAAGCCGGTCAACCTCGCCACGGAGCGCGCGCTCCGGTACCGGCAGTGGGTGGAGGACCGGCGCGCCTACGTGGCGCGGGTGAGCAACGGCCGCCTTGGCTACGTGCACATGGTGGACATGGGCCAGGGCTCCCTCCAGCAGCTCTACCTCGACCTCGACGCCGAGAACCGGGGCCGCGACGGCGTGGTGATCGACGTGCGGCACAACAACGGCGGGTTCGTGAACGCCTACGCGATCGACGTCTTCGCGCGGCGGGGCTATCTCACGATGGCGTACCGCGGCGCGGGGCAGTCGGCGCCAGCGCGGACCATCCTCGGCCAGCGCGCCCTCGAGAAGCCGACGATCCTCGTCACCGACCAGCACTCCCTCTCCGACGCCGAGGACTTCACGGAGGGGTACCGCACGCTGCACCTCGGGAAGGTGGTCGGGGAGCCGACGGCGGGGTGGATCATCTACACCTCCAGCGCGACGCTCATCGACGGCTCGCAGGTGAGGATGCCGTTCATCACGGTGCGCGGGAGCGACGGCCAGGTGATGGAGATGCACCCGCGGCCGGTGGACGTGCCGGTGGTGCGCCCCGTGGGCGAGTCCTACAGCGGGAGGGACAGCCAGCTCGACGCGGCGGTGCGGGAGCTGCTGCAGCAGATCGGCGGGCGCTAGCTCCTCCGCGCCGCGCGATCCCGAAGGCACGACCGCCCCGGCCACATCGACCGGGGCGGTTCGTCGTCGGGGGGAGGCACGCCGCGGCCAGGCGCGCGAGCGTCTGCCGCCGTGGCCGGCGCTACCCCTCCCTCACGAAGTGCGGCACGTCGAAGGGGATCTGCATCACGATCTCCATGAAGCCCGCATACCGGCCGCCCTCCGTCCACGGCGTCTGATAGACGAACTTCTTCACGCCGCGCTTCTCGATGGTGTAGACGTTCAGCTCCCGCTTCGTCATGAACGCCTTGAGCTTGGAGAGCGACGGCTCCGGATGGCAGGCGAGGAGGTTGGTGCCAAGGAGCTTCGCGCCGCCGTCCGAGGCGTTGGAGCGGATGGACGCCTCGTTCATCTCGAGGATGATGCCGTCGGCGTCGCAGACGGTGATGGCGGCGGGGAACTCCTGGATCCAGGAGTGGAGCGGTGTCGAACCGGGCATGGGAGGTCCTCGGGCCGGCGCGGCGCGCCGGCGGGTCAATCCACGATGAAGAGGGTGGCCCCGCCCGCGGTGCGCGAGCGGTGCGGCATCAGGTCGTCGGCGACGTGGTAGCTCATCCCCGGCGCGAGGGTCACGGCGGAGCCGTCCTGCAGCTCCGTCACCAGCTCCCCCTCGAGGACGAGCAGCACGTGCCCCTTGGAGCACCAGTGGTCGGCGCGATAGCCGGGAGAGTAGCGCACCTGCCGCACGCGGATGGGGCCGAGCTGAATCGTCCGCCAGCTGGCGCTCCCCGTCTCGCCGGGGTGCAGCGTCTCGGGGACCTTCGTCCAGTCCACCGCGGTGAACGGCACGTTCTCGATGCGCATCCTGTTCCTCCTAGACCGTAGCGTGCTCCGTCCGGGCGATGATCTCGTCCTGGAGGGACTTGCCGAGGTCGCAGAAGTAGTCGGAGTATCCCGCCACCCGCACGATGAGATCGCGGTGCTCCTCGGGGTGCGCCTGGGCGGCGCGGAGCGTGGCCGCATCCACGACGTTGAACTGGATGTGGTGGCCGCCGAGCGCGAAGTAGGTCCGCACCAGCTGCACGAGGCCGTCCAGCCCGGCGTCGTCGGCGAGGAGCGCGGGGGTGAACTTCTGATTGAGGAGCGTGCCGCCGGTGCGGCCGTGGTCCATCTTGGCGACGGACTTCAGCACGGCGGTCGGTCCGTGGCGGTCCGCCCCCTGCACCGGCGAGACGCCCTCGGAGAGGGGCTGCCCCGCCCGCCGTCCGTCCGGGGTCGCGCCGATGACCGACCCGAAGTAGACGTGGCAGGTGGTGGGGAGGAGGTTGATGGCGTAGCGGCCGCCCCGGGTGTTCGGCCGCCCGTCCACGGCCGCGAAGTACGCCTCGAAGACCCGCACCATCAACGTGTCGGCGCGGTCGTCGTCGTTCCCGTACCGCGGCGTGCGGTTGAGCAGCTGCTGCCGCAGGCGCTCGGCGCCGGCGAAGTCGGCGTCGAGCGCGGCGAGGAGGGCGGGCATCGTCACGGTCCGTTCGCCGTAGACGTGGTGCCGCAGCGCGCTGAGCGCGTCGGTCATCGTCCCGAGGCCCACCCCCTGGATGTAGCTGGTGTTGTAGCGCGCGCCGCCGTCGTGATAGTCGCGGCCCCGGGCCACGCAGTCGTCGATGAGGAGCGAGAGGAACGGCGCCGGCATCCGCGTCGCGTAGAGGCGCTCGACGACGTTGTTCCCCCGCACCTTCACGTCCACGAAGTGGCGGAGCTGCCGCTCGAACGCCGCGAACAGGGCGTCGAAGCCGCCGAAGCGGCGCGGGTCCCCCGTCGCGGGGCCGAGACGCCGGCCGGTGCGCGGGTCCACACCGTCGTGCAGCGCCAGCTCGAGCACCTTGGGGAGGTTGAAGTATCCCGTGAGGTTGTAGTTCTCCTTGCCGAAGGCGCCGACCTCCACACAGCCGCTCGACCCGCCGCATCGCGCGTCCTCCGGAGACTTCCCCTGGCGCACCAGCTCCTGCACGATGAGGTCGGCGTTGAAGACGGACGGCTGGCCGAAACCGGTCCGGATGATCTCCCCCGCGCGCCGGATGAGGGCGTCGGGGTTCAGCGCGCTGACCTGGATGGACGCGCTCGGCTGCAGGAGGCGCATCTCCTCCGTGACGTCGAGGAGCAGGAACGTGACGTCGTTCACGCCGTCGGCGCCCTCGCGCGTCAGCCCGCCGAAGCCGATCTGGGCGAAGTCGGTGTAGGTGCCGCTCTCCTCCGCCGTGACGCCGACCTTGGGGGGCGCCGGCTGGTTGTTGAACTTGATCCAGAGGCACTGGAGCAGCTCTTCGGCCGCCGCGCGCGTCAGCGTCCCGTCGGCGAGCCCGCGCCGGTAGAACGGCGCCAGGTGCTGGTCGAGGCGCCCGGGGCTGAAGGCGTCCCAGGTATTGAGCTCCGTCGTCACGCCGAGGTGCGCGAACCAGTACGTCTGCAGCGCCTCGTGGAAGTCGCGCGGGGCGTGCGCGGGCACCCGCGTGCACACGGCGGCGATGCGCTCCAGCTCGGCGCGGCGGGCGGGATCCCGCTCCGCCGTGGCCAGCGCGCGCGCCCGCTCGGCGTACCGCTCCGCGAACCGCACCAGCGCCTCGGTGCAGACCAGCATCGCCTCCAGCTCCTGCTGCTTCGCGAAGGCGTCGGGATCCCGGAGGACGTCGAGACCGGCAAGGGCGCGGCGGGCCTCCTCGCCGATGTCGAGCATCCCCTTGCGGTAGAGCTTGTCGTCGAGGACGGTGTGCCCGGGGGCGCGCTGCTCCATGAACTCGGTGAAGACGCCGGCGTCGTACGCGGCCCGCCACTCGTCCGCCATCGCCGCAAAGAGGTGCTCGCGCTGGGTGCGGCCCCGCCAGAAGGGGATGATCTCGCGCGCGTAGACCCCCCGGGCCTCGGGGCTCACGGCGAAGGGGATCTTCTCCCGGGAGGCGAGGAGGTCGAGGTCCGCGAGGGAGTGGCAGCAGAGCTCGGGATAGGTCGGCGTGGCCTTGGGCGCCGGGCCCTTCTCGCCGACGAGGAGCTCCCCCGCCCCGAGCCAGAGGCTCCGGTGCTCGAGCAGGTGGCGGAACGCGTGCGCGCGCAGCAGCGGCGGGGCGTGCCGGCCCTCCTCCTCGCGGTAGAAGGCCGTCAGCAGCTCGGCCCGCTCCGTCGAGATGGCGGGCACCGCCGCCAGACTCTCCTCCCTGAGCCGCCGCACCCGTTCGGAGATCATCGTCCCGCTCCACTCCCGACCCGCACCCCGCGCTCCGCGAGGAAGCGGGCGATCGCCGCCATCCGCTCCGCCGGCGGCGGAACGGCGCCCGGCAACGGATAGGCCCGGTCGAGCCGGGCGTACTTGTCCGCGCCGATGTGGTGATACGGGAGGAGGTCCACGCCCGCAAGGTGGGGCAGCGCCGCCGCCAAGGCGGCCAGCGCCTCGAGGTTCGCGTCGTCGTCGTTCACCCCGGGGATGACCGGGACGCGCAGAACGATGGTGTGCCCCGCCTCGGAGAGCGCGCGCAGGTTCGCGAGGATGCGCCCGTTGGGGACGCCGGTGAAGCGCCGGTGCCGCGCGTCGTCGAGGAGCTTCACATCGTAGAGGAAGAGGTCCACGTCGCCCCGCAGGCGGTCGAGCGCCGCCCAGGGGGCGTGGCCGCAGGTGTCGAGAGCGGTGTGCAACCCGCGCGCCTTCGCGCCCCGGAGCAGCGCGGCGGCGAACTCCGGCTGGAGGAGGGGTTCGCCCCCCGAGAGGGTCATCCCGCCCCCGGAGCGCCCGTAGAAGGGCTCGTCTCGCGCGACCTCGGCGAGGACCGCCTCCGCCGTCATCTCCCGGCCCACGCGCTCGCGGGCGTCGGCGTAGCAGACGGCGGCGCAGTCGCCGCACGCGGTGCAGCGCGCGCGGTCGGTCACGGGGCCGGCGTCGGTCCACGTCACGGCGCCGTGCGTGCACGCGTCCACGCAGGCGCCGCAGCGGATGCAGCGCGCGTCGCGGAGGACCGCCTCGAACCCGGTCGCCTGGCTCTCGGGGTTGTGGCACCACGCGCAGGCGAGGGCGCACCCCTTGAGGAACACGGTGGTCCGGATCCCCGGGCCGTCGTGGATCGCGTAGCGGCGGATGTCGAAGACGATGCCGGTGGTCACGTGCCCGGGAGACCCACGGCGATCACGACCGCGAGGACCACCACGAGATCGAGGGCCAGCGCAGCCGCGCGGGAGCGGAACGAGGCGAGCGGCGCCCCTTCCAGCGCGCGGAGACGGTCAGTCGCATGGGCGTCGAACGTGCGGAGCTTCATCGGACAGTCTCCTCCAACGGATGGCCCGTCGTGCGCCGGTCGGGGGCGTTCCGTTGCAAGGAACGCGCCGACCTCACCGCGCCGGCTTCCGGGCCAGCACCTGGACGACTGCGGCGCGCCCCCAGTGGTACGTCCCCTCCGTGACGTCACGCTCGACCTCCCGGCCGATCTGGAGATCGAGACCCGCCAGGTCCTCACGCACGTCGTCGAGGGTCGCGAGGCGCGCCGCGTCCCGGGGCCCGCCCGTCCCGAACGCCAGCTGGCGCGGCGTGTACGCCTCGAGCACGAACACCCCTCCGGGGCGGAGCCCTTGGGCGACGGCGGCGTAGAGCCGGCGGCGCACGTCGGCCGGCAAGTGCACGAAGATGGAGACGATGCCGCTCCAGGCCTCCGGCTCGATCGGGTAGCCGGCCAAGTCCGCGACGACGGGGGTGAGCGGCACCCCGCGCTCCCGCGCCCGCGCCGCCGCCTTCGCGAGGCCGACCGCCGACGCGTCCACCGCCACGACCGCGTGCCCCCGCCCCGCCAGGAAGACGGCGTTCCGCCCCTCCCCCTCCCCGAGGGAGAGGACCGGCCCGGCGGGGATCCGCCCCGCCACTTCCACGAGGAACGCGTTCGGCTCGCTGCCGTACGCGTACCCCGGTTCCGCGAAGCGCGCATCCCAGTCGGTCATCCCGCCTCCATGCTCTGACGATACTCCCACCGGACCCCGAGGGCCACGAGAACGATCCGCCGGCGGGTGCCCCGCCTCACCCCCATCTCCCGCCGACGGCCGGCGGCGAGTACATTGGCGGCCATCCCCCAACCCAGGAGCACACGGTGGTGCAGACTCGCACGGGCAGGCTGATGGTCTACGGCGCGGTCGCGCTCTCGCTGGCCGGCTGCAGCGTGGCCAGGAGCGCGATCTCGGGCGGAATGGGCAGCGTGAACCGCGGGGCCTCGGACGCGGCCGGCAATGCGGTCGCCGGGCGGTTCCGCGGACCCACGGTGCCGGGCGCGCCGGGCGGCGCCATGGGCCCGCAGATGATGACCTACTACGCCAACTGGATGTTCACCCTCGGCTTCAACTCTGGCGGGTACTGGGTGCCGAACTCGGACCTCCAGCCCGGCCAGTCGGTCACCTTCGAGTTCACCGCCCACGACAGCCGCCAGCGGATGGAGCGCGCCTTCCTGACGCGCCTCGCCGACGGCAAGGAGTGGTGGCGCGTGAAGTGGTACTCGATGACCGGGCCGGACACCGTGGCCTTCGAGGCGCTGTTCAGCGCCGACCACGCGCAGGTGCTGCGGATGCGCGGCAAGACGAATGGCCAGCAGGCCGGCGAGGTCCCGGTCGAGCAGAACACCGGCTTCACCTGGCGTGAGCCGACGTACCTCACGACGGAGAGCCTGAACGGCGCCACCGTCGGGACCGAGGCCATCTCGACCCCGGCGGGCAACTTCTCCGGGAAGCACATCCGCTACTCGATGATGGGCGGCGGGACGTACGAGTGGTGGGTGGCGGACGGCGTGCCGGGCGGCGTGGTGAAGTACGTCGTCGGCTACCAGAGCGACGCCTACACGCAGACCCTGGTCGCGATCGCACGCGACGCGCACACGGAGCTGAGCAGCTACTAGCCCGCTCCGGGGCGGAACGCACCAACGGGCGGCCGAAGGATGGCCGCCCGTTGCGCGTCGTGACCCCGGGGCCCGCCCGGCCGCGCAGCGCGGCCGACGGTCCCCGGGCGAGACCTACTTCTCGATGACCAGGAGCGTGAAGGTGCCGGGGACCATCGCGGGCCGGGGACGCGGCCGCTCGGGGGTCGGCGCCGGCGCCGGGCCGTACTCCGCCGCGACGGTGTACACCCGGCCAGTCGACTCGTCGAGCGCCAGGGTCCGGGCGCCCCGCTGGGTCGGCACGTTCCCTACCACGGTGAAGCGGCTCGGGGAATCCTCGTGCACGACGGTCATGGTGCCGTCGCCGTTCGAGGAGAAGGCGGTGCGGGTGTGGGAATCGAACTTCACGCCGTCGGCGCCCTGGCCGATCGGCAGGTCGGCCACCACGCGCCCGTTGTCGGCGTCCACCACCATCATCTTCTGGTTGCCGCACACCGCGAAGAGGCGGCGGGTCCGCAGGTCCATCGCCAGCCCCGAGGGCCCGTCGCACGGCTTCATGGACCAGGTGTGCAGGACGGTCAGGGTGCGGGCGTCGAACTCCACGACGGTGCTCGAGTCCTCGTTGTTCACGAAGACGTGCCCCCTCCCGTCGGCCACGGCGAACTCGGGCTTCCCCCCCACCGCCACGCTGCCGACCACCGAGTCGGTGGCGACGTCGATGGCCGAGACGTTCCCGGTGCCGCCGTTCATCGTGAGGATGCGGCGCGAGACGGGCTCGAAGATGATGGCGTCGGGATTGCGGCCGACGCCCGAGATCACCTTCAGCGTCGCCAGGGTGCGGGTGTCGAACTCGGTGACCGTTCCGGCGCGGCCGTTGCTCGTGTAGCCGCGATACAGGTCCGGCACGAGGGCGACGCCGTGGACCCCCTCGGTGTTGGGGATGTCCCCCGCGATGGTGAGGCTGTCGGTGTTCACCACCATCACGTGGGTGCCGCGGCTCAGGTACAGGCGGTGCGCGGCGGGATCGGGGGTCAGGTAGTCCCAGCCCCCCTCACCGCCGAGCACGGCGCGGCGCGAGACGTGATACCCGCCCGCCGACGCGGCGGGGGCCTGCGCCACGACCGGCTGCGAGACACCCGCAAGGGCGGCGAAGCCGAGAGTGGCGGCGAGGAACGGCAGACGATGCACAGCGGGCCTCCGAGAGTGGGATGCGCACGGGGGAGCGACGGACTGTGAGGGATACGCGGTCGCCGTGGGAAGCGTTGGATGCCGGCCCCTCACCGGTCCTTGAAGAGGCCCGGCATCTCGACCCGGGCGACCACGCCCGCGTGGTCCGACGGCCAGAGGCCGGAGGCCGTGCGGCCGGCCGTCGTGCTCCCGACCAGCGCGGCGCTGAGCCCGCCGACGAAACGGCCGTCCCGCACGTCTTCGCCGCGGAGCAGGATGAGGTCGATCCGCTGGGTGTACGCGGGGGCCGGGTTGTTCAGCAGCTCCACGTTGCAGCAGGTCGCGCCCGGGTCGCGCGGATTGGCCTGCGCCCACACGTCAGCGAACCCGGCGGCCCGCAGCATCCCGTAGGTCGGCGTGGCGTTCGTCAGGGCGTCGGAGTTGAAGTCGCCGACGAGCACGATGGGCTTCGTCTCGTTCTGCAGCATCGCCAGCAGCTCCGTCGCCTGGCCGACCTGCACCTCGGGCACCATGTCCTCGAGATGGGTGGTCACGACGCGGTAGGTGACCCCACCCACCGTGGCGTCCACCGCCCCCCAGCCCCGCACGATCGGGAGCGGGACGCCGCCGATCGCGAACGGGATGGCGGCCTGGTAGATCCCGGACGCGGCGTTCGCCGCCCGCACGTCCTTGCGGACGAGGATGGCGTCCCCGTCCGTGTAGCGGATGTCCATGAAGAAGGGGCTGCCGTCGCCGCCGAACCCGGCGAAGGCCGGCACCTCGGCGTCGGTGGTGCGGTAGGCCACCTGGGGGACGTAGTGCGCGCCGCGCGCCGCCAGGGAGTCCAGGAGGATCTGGAGGAAGTCGAACGCCACCGTGGTGGCCGGCTGCGTGCCGCCGACGATCGCGTCGCTCGGCAGTTGCGTGCGGTAGATCGGGATCTCCTGGAGGCCGACCACGTGCGGAGCGTTCCGGGCGATCTCCGCCGCGAGAGCGCCGGCCCGCTCCGGGAAGTTCGTGACCTGCAGCTCGCCCCACGCCTCGGCGGCCGCGACCGGGATCTGATCCAGGGGGGCGGCCATGATGTTCTCGATCGTGATGCCGGGGTAGATGTTGCGGGTCATCACCACGAGACCGCGGGCCCCAACGGCCGGGATCCCCGCGACCTGCCGCGCATCCAGCGCGCCGGTCACGGAGCGGTCGTCGCAGGCCGCCAGGGCCGCCGCCGCCGTCAGAACGAAGATCGTCGCCTTCATCGTCCGCCTCCTGAGGGGGTACCTGCTCTCGGGACGGGCGGAGTCTCGCGGAGGGTCGTCAAGCCGCCGTCAAGCGGGCCGGGGCGTGGCCGACGCCCCGGGGCGCGCGTATCGTTCGCGGTCGCCAGCCCCTCTCCGTGCGGAGCCGACCATGCCCGAGATCCCCTTCACCATCAGGCCCGCGGCCCCCGCCGACGTGCCCACCCTGGTCCGCCACCGGGTCGAGATGTTCCGCGACATGGGGCGCCTCGCGGACGAGGCGACCGCCGCCACGCTGCGCGCGACGTCGGAGAGCGCCATCCGTGCCTGGCTGGAGGCGGGTGCGTACCTGGGGTGGCTGGCGGAACCGGCCGGACGCGCCGGGGAGGTCGCCGGGGGTGCGGGGCTCCAGCTCCGGCCGATGCTCCCCCGCCCACGCCCCGACGGCGCCGGCGTGCTGCTCGGGCCCGAGGCGTACGTGATGAACGTGTACGTGGAGAGGATGTGGCGCAGGAAGGGCGTGGCCGCACTGCTGATGGAACGGGTGCTGGCGCACGCGCGCGGAGCGGGGCTCGGGGTGATCACCCTGCACGCATCGGACGAGGGGCGTGCCCTCTACCTCCGGCTCGGCTTCACGCCCACCAACGAATTGCGGCTGCGGTAGCCACGGATATGCAGAGCGGCCGGCGAAGAGCCGGCCGCCAGGGTCCTGCGCCGTGCCGGGTCGAATGCCACGCCCCGTCCCGGATGAGGCAATAGCAGGGGAGGGACTCGAACCCTCGACACCGGCATTATGAGTGCCGTGCTCTAACCACCTGAGCTACCCTGCCGTGAACTCGGCCATCAGCCATCGGCCATCAGACCCACCACCACCCCGACAACAAACGGCCGGCCCTGGAGGACCGGCCGTCACAGTAGCGGGGGCGGGATTTGAACCCGCGACCTTCGGGTTATGAGCCCGACGAGCTACCAGGCTGCTCCACCCCGCGGCGTGGAGGCAAACCTAGTGGTGACCCCTGCCCCGGTCAAGCGCAGGACGCCCCGTCTCGGAGCGTCCGCCGGGCGGGCGCGGCCCCGTCTGCGGAGCCGCGCGGACCTCCCCGAGACCGACCCTCCCTCAGCGCCTGCTGCGCGCCGGCTTCGCGGGGGCCGCGGGCGCCGGCGGCATGGACCCGTGCTCCGCCTGAACCTTCCAGCCGCCCGCTGTCCGGACGAACACGCCGGTCCACGCCAGGCTCAGTGGCGTCACGACGCCTGCCGAATCCCTCATCGTGCCCGACACCATCGTCGAGTACACCACCGCGTCGCGGTCCAGCACGGTGACCTGCGGCGTCGCCAGCGTGAAATGGTACGTCGCATGCGCTGTGCCGTACATCGCCCGCATCGACGCCGCCAGCGCCTCCCGGTTCGCGTAGATCATCCCGTTCTCGGCCGACTGGACGCCGCTTCCCGGCGCGTACAGGGCGAGCATCGAGTCCACGTTCCCCGAGTTGTACGCCGCCAGGAACGGGCCGGCCACGAACTGCTCGACACTGTCACCCAGCGCCGTCTTCTGCTGTTCGTCGAGCGGGGGCTTGGTGCAGGCGGCGACGACCACCAGCGCCGCGAGCGCTGTCACGGAGCGAATCCTCATCCATTCCTCGAGTCGGGGTGATGCGCGAATATGCCCCTTCCCGCCCCTCGACGCCAACCATGCTCGCCAATGAGGACTGATCCACTCGTCATTCGCCCGGCGCCCCGGCCGGAACGGCGCGCGGCGCGAGTCTCCCCGCGCCGCATCCCTCCTGACCTCTCACCTCTGACCTCTCACCCTCTCACCTTGGCGTAGAGTCCCTCGGCACCACCTGGTACAGGATCTCCCCCGGCCGGATCATCCCATACAGCTCGCGTGCCACCTTCTCCTGCGTCACCGGATCCGTCGCGAGCGCGTGCTCCTCGCGGGCCAGCGAGTCCACCTCCGTCCGGAGGCGCACGATCGCCTCGCGCTCCCCCTTCGCCTGCTTGCGGAGGGAGAGGAGGTCCAACGTCCCGTACTCCCCCCCCTCGACGGCGTAGTACGCCATCCCGGCCACCACGAGGGCGGCGAGGACCTGCCGCCCCCGCGTCATCGCGCGCTCCCGGCGGCCGCTCGCTCAGCCAAGGTAGAGGGACTTCCCCGGGAACTCGGCCACGTCCCCCAACTCCTCCTCGATGCGCAGGAGCTGGTTGTACTTCGCCACGCGGTCGGTGCGGCTCGCGCTCCCCGTCTTGATCTGTCCCGCGCCCACGGCGACGGTGAGGTCGGCCATGAAGGTGTCCTCGGTCTCCCCCGAGCGGTGCGAGATCACCGTCCCGTAGCTGCTGCGCCGCGCGAGATCGATGCACTCCAGCGTCTCGGTCACCGTGCCGATCTGGTTCAGCTTGATGAGGATGGCGTTGGCGATCCCCTCGTCGATGCCGCGCGCCAGGCGGTCCATGTTGGTGACGAAGATGTCGTCGCCGACGATCTGGATCCGGTCGCCGAGCGCCTCGGTGAGCTTCCCCCACCCTTCCCAGTCGTCCTCGGCGAGGCCGTCCTCGATGGACACGATCGGATAGCGGTCCACCCAGCTCGTGTACAGGGCGACCATCTCCTCGGCGGACCGCGCGGTGTTGTCCGACTTCTTGAAGACGTACTTGCCGTCCTGGTACAGCTCGCTCGCCGCGGCGTCGAGGGCGATGAACACGTCCTCGCCGGGGCGGTACTTGGCCGCCTCGATGCCCGCCACCAGCGCCTCGAGGGCCGCCTCGTTCGACTTCAAGGTGGGCGCGAAGCCCCCCTCGTCGCCCACGGCGGTGGAGAGGCCCTGCTTGGCCAGGACCTTCTTGAGGGCGTGGAACACCTCGACGCCCATCCGCAGCCCCTCGCGGAAGGTCTCGGCGCCCGCCGGGACGATCATGAACTCCTGGACGTCCACGTTGTTCGAGGCGTGGGCGCCGCCGTTCAGGACGTTCATCTGCGGCACGGGGAGGACGTGCGCCATCGCCCCGCCGAGGTACCGGTAGAGGGGGATGCCGGCGTCCCGCGCCGCCGCGCGCGCCACGGCCATCGAAACGGAGAGGATGGCGTTGGCACCAAGGCGGCCCTTGTTGGGCGTGCCGTCGAGGTCGATCATCTCGCCGTCCAGGGCGATCTGGTCGGCCGCCTCCATCCCCTCGAGGCGCGGGCCGATGGTCTCGTTGACGTTGCGGACCGCGTCGAGCACGCCCTTGCCGCCGTAGCGGGTGGCGTCGCCGTCGCGCAGCTCGACGGCTTCGTGCTCGCCGGTGGAGGCGCCGCTCGGGACGGCGGCGGTGGCGGTGACCCCGGAGGCGAGGACGACCTCGGCCTCGATCGTGGGGTTGCCGCGGCTGTCGAGGATCTCCCTCGCGTGTACGTCGATGATGGTGCTCATGGTGGGCGAACCTTATGCGGGGGTGATGGACGCGTCAACGCTCCGGGCACGGAGCGCGGCGACGGCGTCGCGCAACCGCTCGGTGAAGGCGTCGCGGTCGGCGTACGTGAGGCCCGCCGCGTCGAGCGGCGGCCCGAACAGCAGTTCGATGGGGTGCGGCCGCACCAGGATGGAGCCCTTGGGCAGGATGTCGAAGGTCCCGGCGCAGTAGCACGGCACTACCGTCACGCCGGCGGCGATGGCCAGGACCGCCGGCCCCTTCTTGAACGGGAGGAGGAGGCCGCTGCGGCTGCGCGTCCCCTCCGGGAACACCACGACGTGCATCCGGTGCCGCACCAGCGTCTCCGCGGCGCGCTCGTAAGCGGCGAACGCCTGCTTGCGGTTCTGCCGGTCGAGGCGGATGTGGCCGAGGTAGCGGAGCGCCCAGCCGAAGAAGGGGACGCGGAACAGCTCCTTCTTGGCGACGAACCGCGCCCGGACCGGAAGTGATGCCATCACCGCGAGCATGTCGAAGAACGACTGGTGGTTGCACGCGATGATCTGCGGTCCCTCGGGGGCGACGTGCTCGAGCCCCTCGATCCGTACCTCGACCCCGGCGGCGCGGAGGAGCTTCCGCGCGTACACGCGCGCGACCCAGTCGAAGAAGCCCCCGGGACGGTGCGGCCACCGGAGCGCGCCGAGCACGGTGACCCAGCCTCCGTACCAGATGGTGAAGACGACGAGGGCGACGAGGTAGGCGATCTGCCGCATCTCAGCGCCCCCCGGCCGCGAAGTGGTCGAAGCCACGCGGCAGCACGACCGGCACGCCGCCCAGGAAGGCGCGGGCGCCCGGCTCGGCTTCCACCGCGCCGATGACCGTCAGGGGGACGGGCGCGGCGCGCAGCACCGCCTCCGTCGTCCCCACCGGGAGGGCGGCCAGGAGCTCGTACTCCTCGCCGCTGCGGGCGGCGAACGCCCACGCCGGCTCCCCCGCGGCCTGGGCCTCGCGCGTCGCCGCGGCGTGCACCGGGATCCGGTCGGCGTCGAGGCGCGCCCCCACTCCCGACGCGGCGAGGAGGTGCTGCAGGTCGCCGCCCAGTCCGTCGGAGAGGTCGATCATCGCCCGCGCCCCGAGGCGGGCGAGGTACGCCGCCGCTTGGTGGCGCGGCTCCGGCCGGGCGAAGCGGTGGCGCGCCTCGGGGCTCGGCTCCCGCCCCGCCTGCCACGCCGTGAGGGCCGCAAGGGGACCGCCGAGGCTTCCGGTCACCACCAGCACGTCGCCGGGGCGCGCGCCGCTGCGCCGTACCGGCGACTCGCACCGCCCCACCACGCAGCAGTCCACCACCAGCTGTGGCGCGCGGGTCAGGTCGCCCCCGATGATCACCGCCCCGGCGTGGCGCACCGCTTCCCCGACGCCGTCCGCCACCGCGTGGAGCGTGGCCTCGGGTTCCTGCTCCGGCGCGCCGAGCGCCAGGAGGAGCGCCGTCGGCTCCGCGGCCACCGCCGCGAGGTCGGAGAGCGCCGCCGCCGCCGCGCGATAGCCGATCTCCTGCGGGCTCAGCCAGTCGCGGCGGAAGTGCACCCCTTCGACGGACAGGTCGATGGAGATCGCGAGGGTCGTGCCCCCCACCTCCACGAAGGCGCAGTCGTCGCCCAGCCCCCTGGCGAGGGACTTCCACCGCTCCGCCATCGTGCGGATGCGGTCGAATTCGCGGCCGGGGCCGAGGGGGGTCGCGAGGGGTCCGCTCACGGGGTCAGGACCCGTCGCAGGAATCGCACCACGCCCCCCGGGGTCGCGACCCACACGTGCTCGTCGTCCGCCGCGAGGTCGTTCACCGGCAGCGGCAGGTCCCCCGTGGAAGTCAGCGCACGCCAGACGTTGTGGTCCGGCTGGTAGAAGGCGAGGCCCTGCGTGCCGCCGAGCCAGAACCCCGCGCGGTCGGCGGCCGCGGCGGTGAACTGGCCGATGGGCGTCCCCGGCGGGTCCACGATGCGCCACGTGCCGCCGGCGCGCAGCGCGAGCCGCGTCGGCATCGCCGCGAGGATGGTGTCCCCCCGCACGGCCAGCGCGACGACCGGCTGGCGGAAGACCGGCGCGTCCGGCTCGACCACGACGGGCGTCGTGCTGCCGGGCATCAGCGCGAGGAGTCCGACGGGGGACCCGATCCACAGCGTGTCGTCGGTGACGGCGAGGGCGAGGACGCCGGGGTCGAGCGGGGCCACGGGCTGCGCCGGCCCCTGCCCCCCGTCGTCCGCGGCCACCGACACGCCGAGGGCCGTGCCGACCCAGACGCCGTCGGGCGCGAGAGCGAGGGCGCGCACGTCGGCGGAGCGGAGGCCGTCGCGCTCGACGTACACCCGCGCCGCGCCGCCCTCGCGCGCGACCCGGAGCGCGCCCGCGTTGGTCGCGGCCCACACCGCGCCGCGCGTCAGGAGCAGCCGCCGGACCTGCGTGCCGGGGAGGCCGGCGAGCCCGCCCCGCAGGTACTCGAACCCCGACAGGTCGGGGCGGAAGCAGGCGAGGCCGCGCTGCGCCGACGCGGCGCGGAGGTCGGCGGCGGCGCACACGCGGCCCCGCTCCACCGCGATCGCGCCCGTCGCCGTGCCGAGGAGCCCGGAGGGGAGCCGCTCCGTCCGGTAGGACACCAGCTCGACCTTCCACACGCCGTTCCCCGCCGTCCCGACGTACATCGTGCCCCCGAGGGACGCGAGCGCGGCGGAGGTCATCGGCGCCATCCGGAGCTGGTCGTCGCGCTCGATCGTGAGCCGCACCGCATCGAGGCCCGGCGCCGCGGCGAAGAGGTCGCGCGGCGTGAGGGGCGCGATGCGCCGCCCCGGCGGCGGTCCCGCCGGCACGGCCTCGGCGACGACGCCGTTCCTGGCGACGAAGTACCACCCCGCCGGCGTGTGGAAGTACGCGCCCCGTGACGGGTCGTCGCGGTCGAGCGCCACGAGGTCGGCGACGCCCGGGAGCGCGCCACCGTCCCAGCGCCTCCCGAACGGATGGTACGCGGCCCAGCCCCCGTTCCCCGCGAGCCAGGCCGTGTCGTCCGAGGGGTCGGCGACCATCGCGGTGACGAAGCCGCCGGGGAATCCGTCGGCGCGCCCCAGGATCTCGCGCAGCGTGCCGAAGGCGAGGTCGTACACGACCAGCGCGTCGGGGGTGGCGGCGAAGACGTACGACTGGGTGGCCGCGACGGCGCTCACTCGCGTCAGGTCGGTGAGGACCATCCGCTCGTCGGTGCGCCAGAGGCGGCTGGGGGCGCCCTGCGCGCCGAGGGGGGCCGCGCCGCTCCCGCCGCAGGCGACGAGGACGGCGAGGAGGACGGCGGCACGCACTAGTGGACGGTCGGCGCTTCGAGCCGGACGAGCAGCGGCGGATCGCACGCCGGCGCACGCTCCTCGAGCGAGCGCCAGAGGGGCGAGAGGACGCCGAGGAGATCGTCGGGGCGGAGGGAGCGGACCGACCGGTGCTGCGCCACGTCCTCCGCGGTGCGGCCGTGCACGTGGGCCGCGGCGGCCCCCGCCGTCTGGCCGGGCGCGCCGCGCGCCAGCCACGCGGCCGCCATCCCCGAGAGGACGTCGCCGGTGCCACCCGTGGAGAGGCCGGGGTTGCCCGCGGCGGAGACGAGGAGCGGGAGCCGCGGCGCGGCGACCACCGTCGGCACGCCCTTGAGGAGGAGCGCCGAGCCCAGCCGCTCCGCGGCTTCCTGCGCGGCCCCG
>Ga0207932_1000159_pt1 | contig 22430 bp, 22 predicted proteins | sample NGESurdeep092012_FD_184480 | JGI IMG/M metagenome (GOLD analysis project Ga0207932, IMG submission 184480) | Arctic peat soil microbial communities from Barrow, Alaska - NGEE Surface sample 415-2 deep-092012 (SPAdes) | ecosystem: Environmental > Terrestrial > Soil > Wetlands > Peat ...
CCCATTGCGTAATAGATTAAGAGTCGATTGTAGGTGAGAGTTCCAAATGGCGCAAAAAAGTTTGATTGATAGAATTTTTGGAAGCCGTCCGCATGCTGAAGCTGATGAATATCTGGAGCTGGATCTCGGAGAGTACGAAGAAGTAGTTGAAGAAGAGCCCGCAGGAACGTATGTCAAGGTCGCAGAGTTAATTAACGTCAGCAATCTCACATCGCTGAAAGACGAGGTTTACAAAGGCAATATCGTTATCATTGACATAGCTCACATAAAACAGGACCGCGTCACCCTTGATAGAGTAGTTAAGGAACTACAACAAGTTGCAACAGACATTCATGGAGATATTGCCGGACTCGGAGACGATCAGATCATCGTGACCCCGATGTCGATAAAGATAGACCGCAAGAAGCTCGGGGCAAGCGCATACTAATATTGCGAGTTAGCCCAATACCAAGCACATTTTTTTGTCATGACACGTGAAGCAGCCATCAAGAGCACGTGCCCTCTATGCGCGGACGTTCTCACCTTCGCGTTCAGCACCGACGACATTCCTTTTTTTGGCGAAATCATGCTCGTGAGCGCGAATTGTACGTGTGGCTTCAAGTACGCTGATACGATAACACTCAATGAGCGCGAGCCTGCACGATATCAAATAGAATTCGATTGCAGTGACTTCGCAACTCGAGTAATCAGATCCTCTTCAGGCACCGTTCAGATTCCAGAACTCGGTGTAACCATTGAACCTGGTTCGGCCTCTGAAGCATATGTTTCCAACGTCGAGGGGGTCCTTTGCAGAGTGGAAGAGGTGATCACCATGGCGACGAAATGGTCGTCGAACGATCCGGGAAAAACAGAGTTGGGGAATCAACTACTTGACATGATTGACTCGGTACGAAAGGGCGAAAGCACTATGACCCTCGTGATCGACGACCCATTCGGCAACAGTGCAATTATTTCGTCGCGCGCTAAGCGCCGAGCGCTCTCAGAAAGCGAAGCATGCACGCTTAAAACCGGGATATTGACAGTCGACGTTTCGCCGAAGAAATGCGACTAGATGCGCCACCTCAAAGCACTAAGTGCGACATTCAAAGGTTGGACTCATTGAGGCTGTGAACTAAGGACAACTTTGCGGGGTACCGTTTTCATCACTTTTGGAATAATTTTCTGTCATTTTGCTGTCATGTGCCGCCAAATGATTTGAGGAACGGCAGCCTTTCTAGGCCTGACTCGCCTTCTATTGAAATTTAACTGAAGTCATAAGTTCTAAAAGAACTGGTGTGCAAGCGGGCTAACCAAAATTAGATATACGACTGTTTCTTGTTTTTAGAAGCACTGAGGCAAAAAAATGCTAAAAACGGTAGAAAATCTTGCAAAAGCCTTCGCGGGCGAAAGTATGGCGCGAAATAACTATATATCCTTTTCAAAAATAGCAAAAAAAGAGGGTTTTGAACTGATCGCAGCGGCGTTGCAGCTAACGGCCGATAATGAACGAGAGCACGCGAGTTGGACTTCCAAACTTATCCACGCGCTTAACGCAGGCGCAACGGAAAAAATTGATGAAATTAAAATCGACGCCACCGTTTCGACATCGCTGGGCAGCACCGCAGCGAATCTCAAAGCAGCGATCAAGGGCGAGCTTCACGAAGCTATGACAATGTATCCTGAATTCGCCAACGTTGCCGAGAGTGAAGGATTGCCCGAGGTTGCTAAGAGGTTACGAGCTATTGGCGTCGCTGAAGCACACCACGCAGAGAACTACAAGAAAATGCTCGCGCAGGTCGAAGCCGGTACCTTTTTCAAGAAAGACCGGAAGGTTGAATGGGTCTGCAGAGAATGCGGCTATGTGCACTTCGGCGAAGAACCCCCGGAGAAGTGTCCCGCTTGCGACCACGACCGAGCTTATTTTCAGCTCAAGTGCGAAGAGTACTAGCTGAGTTAAAATCTGAAAGACTCAGGCCTCGTAAGCTCTTTGCTCGATTTGCTAGCTGTCCTGCAATTTGAAGCGCAAAAGCGCAGCGATGCCTCCAAGCTTCTCTAATCGCTTGCCCGGCTCGAAATCGGTGCTAAAAACTACGACGTGGCCGTTCGAACTGTTAACGGCAGTCAACAGTTTGTCGACGCCCACGCCTTTTTCTCGCTCATTGCGCAGTGTCTGATCAGCTATAAGTAGCGTAGCGATAGCCCCCCACTCGTGCGCCTTCACGACCTCGCCCATGCCATAGGCAGCTTTGCCGCCAATAGCAATCTCTTTAAGTAGTTCGTCGATCAAACGCGTCTCACGCACTAGGTGTGCGTCCTTAATGAGCCTGTCCACAGCGCCACGTCGAAGCGCTTCTTGAAAGCCAGAAATACCAACTGAGGTCGTATTCTCAACGACTATCCGGTCTGGGAAATCCTTGTCCTTCTGCGTTGCGAACCGAACGAAATCTTCCTTAATAAATCCGGGACCCGCGATAACGTATTCTTCCGCAGCCACGTGGACCAACTGCTCATATATTTGCGCAAAAAAATCAACCTGTGAAGTCTCGTCTAGCTTGCCTGATCTTTGCGTGATGTTCGCAACTTCCTCTACACCATACTGCCGGAGCACACCAATCTGTGCTTCGCCTGATTCCACAGTGACAAGTGCGATTTCGGGGCGATTTGATTCCTCAATCGCTTTGGCGATGCGATCAAGCTGATCGCGCCTCCACTGCTTTATTATCGAGACGTCGCGCAACGGTTCGACGCTCAACGTATGATGTGACCCGACGTCCTGGCCTGACTCGATGGTCCCGCTGACTCGTAGGCGGTTGGCAAACCGATGAAATTCTACGGAATCGACGCGAATCCCAAGCCGCATCGGCTTTCGCTCTAACTTCTCCGGCCGCAATTTGTCAGTTGCACTTTCAACTTTACGAAAAGTCAACGCAAAAACGAGATCGCCCTTTTCGATGAGGTGTTTTAAATGCCACAGGTCGTCGACTGATTCGGGCAGGAGGGTTATCTTCCCTTCGAGCCTTATCAAAGATCTCTTCAAAAGGCGCATAGCGACCGCCTACTTCGGCCTCGATACCCCAGCCTCTCGCGGGGCGGCCGGATATTCGTAAGTGAGAACTTGTTATAAGAATAGCGCTCCACGCATGACCGCTTCGTCAACGATGCTATTTATACATGATTTTAAGAACTTGTCATTCGCGTTACACGGGCCTAGATTGTAAGGTAAAACAATGCTCTTGTATGCAAGCGCGCCTTGTCAGCGCGAAACATTATCGGAGGTGCGCGAGACGAACCTGATCAGCGGTCGGCCTACTGCGGCATTTGACCCAAAGGATTTAAATCAATCTCTTTATACGTCAGACTATGATAGAAGACAGAAATTACGCCGAAGAGGAGGTCGCAGAAGACTTGTTAGATCTCATAAAGGAGTACGAGACGGAGATTAAGAAGCTCAAGGAACGTGAGGAAGCCCTGCTCAAGTCGCTCCAAGCTAGCCTTGGCGACGTTCCCGCAGCGCAAATTGATGAGTATGTACGAGTCAAGATTGATCGGTCGCTGCGCCTTTTCGAGCTCGATCTGCGAACACGCTACACCGATGAAGAAGCGCCTACGTCAAAAGAAGTTGATCGGATATTCAAAAAGTACGCTTAGGTTGCTTCGTGCTTTCAATTGAATGCTTGGCAAATACGGGTCTGCAAAGGGCGAAAAAGTGAATCGAACGCCAAAACGCCTATTTTATATAATAGTATTTAACTCTCCACTATTAACAGCCAGCAGCGGTTGGTAGCAATGAAAGTGATAGAAGTCCTTGAACTGACAAAGCGCTATAAGAAAGGCGTCGTCGCTGTTGATAATGCGAGTTTCACAGTAGAACAAGGCGCTGCTTTTGGCCTTCTAGGGCCGATCGGCTCAGGGAAATCGAGCGTTATCCACATGTTGCTCAACTTCACTAAACCGACTGCTGGAACGATTAGGATATTCGATCGCGAAATCGCTACGCAGTTTCACGAGGTGCAAAGTAAAATCGGCTACGTTCCCGAGCGCCCCGGCTTTTATGGCAACTTCTCCGCTGAAAAGAATCTCAGAATTTTTGCCAATCTTTCAGGCGTGCGTGAAGAACGCGATGAAAGAATCTCAAAACTGTTTATTTTGGCAGGTCTGGAGGGCAAAGAAGCCGACAGCGTGCAAACGTATTCGCTCGGGGACCGAAAGCGACTTGGCATTGCCGCAGCGATGCTGAATGAGCCTGAGTTGCTTATCCTCGATGAACCAAGTGCGGGACTTGACCCGCAGGGCAGGCGCGACGTAATGGCACTCATTCACGAACTCAACGTCCACGACGTTACCCTCTTTCTCGCCACAAACAACGTCAGATCCATAGCTGAAATATGTGACGTGGTAGCGACAATGAAATCCGGCCGCGTTGCAGCGCCAATCACGACAAAGAGCTTCATAGAGAACGTTAGAGGAAAAAGTCTACATCTCGAAGCTGACCTCGTCAACATGAACGAACGAGTCCTACAGGCCGTTAAGTCGGTAAAAGGCGTCAAAACAATCGAGTGCGAACGGTTCAAGATCAGCATCGACTACCGACCAGGCATAAACGAGGACGTGAACTACGTTATTACGCGAGCAGGGGGCCGATTGCGCTCATTGCGCGAGGCGCCGTCGCTCGAAGAGGCGTACGTGCGAATGATGGGGGAAGAAAGCGTTGAGTGAGTTTTCGGAAACTACTTACGCGTTTCTGACGATCGCGCAAAAGGAATTCCAGTCCGCTATAAGAACAAAGCGCTTTCTCATCTTCGGAACTATATTCGTGCTGCTTGCACTCATCGGCGCGTATTATGGGAATACCGATCTCACTCGATCAATTTCGCCAACAAGCGGGGCTCCCAACCCAACAACGCAGCCGGTAAACTACGTAATTGGCGTTGCGTTTTCGTATAGTCAGGCCATCTTAACTATACTCGCGCTTGCGTTGTCATATGACGCTCTCACGCGTGAGCGGTCCGAAAGAACGCTCGTGCAGCTCCTCGTGCGGCCTATACGACGTAGCACGATATTCTTCGGCAAGTTCGTCGCGTATCTTGCCGCTGCAGGCGGCTTGTTCGTTGCTACGACACTCGTTCTAAGCGTTGGACTATCTCTTATCACACGAAAATTCCCGAGCTCGGGTGACATCGACTATATACTACTCTCCATAGGCGTGATGCTGCTGTACGTCATGTCGTTTATCGCAATCGGACTCCTGATCTCAAGTCTGACCCGGACGAGTCTCGACTCGTTGCTCGGCGCGGTCTTTGTCTGGATCCTGCTGTTGATCTTTACTTATGCCGGCGTTGCACTCGGTTTAAGCGCCCTAAACTTAAGCGCTACATCAGATATCCCCTACACGGCGTTTCCCGGATATGCAAAAACACTGCTGTGGATCAATCCCGGCAGCCACAACGTCGCTATACAATCTCTTGCCGGGGACTTCTCAAAACTTACTTCAGGTCTGAGTTACGCAGTGAACGTTATTTTGCTTGTCGTTTCGATCTTGGTCCCACTTTTTCCGGCTTTTTACTTGTTCAAGCGGTCTGACGCGGTCTGAGCGTCCGACCTCAAAATGCAGTTCTTTCCCTATTATCTCACCGTAATATTCATGGCTAATTTGCGCTTTAGATCAAGATCGAACATTATTTATAAGATCAATCGACAATATTGGCTATACGTAAGGAAGACAAACATCACGAAGAGGTGCCAACATTAAATGAAAAAGAAAATTGGCTTATTAGCGATAATAGCGTTACTAGTTTCTTTCATGGCATTTTCAGGTGTCGCATCGGCCCAAACAAGTAATGTGCAAGTAGTCATGTTCACATCGCCTCTGTGCGGTGTCTGCCAGCAAGTTGAGCCTCGAGTTCAAAGCGCTGCAGCACAGTCCGGCGTAACACTGGTCATTTATGACGTAACCACGCCAGAAGGCAAAGGTATAGCGCAAGCAAATGGCGTTTCAGGAACGCCCACAATAGTTATTTCAGGAGCTCAGCCGGCTAGGTTAGTAGGTGACGTTTCACAAACACAGATCGCAACTGCCATAAAAGCGGCTATAGGTACTACGCCAGTAAAGCAAGCTGTGGCGGTAGTAAAAGCAACCCCTACACCAGTAGCAACCCCTACACCAGTAAAGCAAGCTGTGGCGGTAGTAAAAGCAACCCCTACACCAGTAAAGCAAGCTGTGGCGGTAGTAAAAGTAGACCCTACGAAGCAAGTGAAGCCGGTCAAAGCTGCAGCAGTAACGACAGCTAAGCAGCCAACGATTGAAGTAGTTACAGCAAAACAAACATCGACCACTGCAACAGCAACACAAACAGTCCCAGAGTTTTCACTCCTAGGACTTGGTGCTCCAGCGTTATTAGTAGGCGCGATATACTTATTCTTGAGAAGACGGTAACGAGGGTTATTCATTTAACCCCCCTTTTTTGTTTAATAAAGCTAGTCTACTGAGCGATAGCTTTGTTCTGACCAAGAAACTTTTTCTTACCCCAATTCCTCCAGTGGAAATACTGAAGCTAAAAGACAAGCTATTTATATTGTGTTCAAGAGACTGCGAAACGAATACCAATAGCGCCCCTACGGGGCACAGGAGGTAATATTTTGGAACCGAGGCAAAAGGTGATGGCTATCCTGATAGGAGCTGCTCTCATCACGCTATCTGTTCAGGTGGTGACAGCGTCAACAGATTGCCCCACCTGTAAAGTCGTCCAATACAACGACGTTATGACGATAAATAAAGGTGCGTCCGCACCGCAAGACGCAACTAATGTTGGACCGCTCTCACTCCTAGACCCTTCAACAGCGTTTACGAGCCCGAGCCAAGTGAACATCGCAGACACAGTAATGAAATTGCTGTAAATGTCAAAGCGGGCTGTTTCCCGCTTCCCCCTCTTTTTTCGCAAATAGGTACAGAGCGACAAGCATAAAAACATAGAATAGTATCACTCCCTATGAAACACGATATCGCTCTGACGGCAATCGTGTCAATGCTTCTTATTTTTGCGATTATACCCTCTTTTGCTTCCTCATTTGGCTCATTTGGCGGACATGATGCTCCCGATTTTCATCTTGCGGATCTGTCAAACAACCAACATTCGCTAAGCGATTATCAAGGAAGTATCGTCGTGCTTGACTTTTTTAGCGTTAACTGCACCGACTGTCAGTCTGGTGCGAAAAACGTCTTAGTGCCCCTTTATAACAACATCAGCAGCGGTGATGCCAAAGTTCAATTTCTAAGCGTTGAGACAACCGGGGCTACTGCAGACGCTATTAACTCCACATATGTCAACTCTACAGGTATCTCGTGGCCCATCTTAACTGGCGGGGACAGCCTTAAAAATTCGTTTAGTGCGAACGGCATTCCAACAGTATACGTCATTGATCCAGCAGGAAAAATCGTTGTTTCAATCGCCCACCCGTTTGACATCGAAACGCTAAAAGCTGCTATAGACAATCTTTTAGAGCCAAGTTCGAACGCGACATCTACGGCTACACCAGACACCAACATCAGTGTAACACCAACTCCACCTAATCCTTCAGCCAGCCCAACTGCTACACCGTCGACGTCGCCGACGCTTACACCAACTTCTTCCGATGCAGTTCTAAATGCTCACACTTCTGACACCTCTGAAGCCAAGCTACACGCTCACCCGTCTAACACCTCCAAAGTCACACAGTCGAGTGACACAACAAAAGCAAGCCCATTAGCGCCCAGCAAATCAGTAGCGGCGGCATCAACAACCTCAGATACACAAAAGGAAAATAGCTCCTCCGGAGGGCTCGAAAACTGCTCTATCCCGCTGACACAAAACGCGAGTCTTTCCAATACATCGCAGAAATGCCTTCTGTACTCGTCGTCACTGCTGTCGCCCATAGTGCCCTCAACGGTATTAGCACAAGCAGCTGCTATGTCAGCGGAAGCATCTGCATTATCCCAGAATACAATACCTGCGATAGCCCTGCCAGCTCAAACAAACGGCACCGCAAGCTTGCCTTTGCAGTCCGTATACGAGTTCTCCTTTCTTGGATTAGGAGCTCCGACGCTACTAATCGGAGTCTTGTACCTGCTGCTAAGAAGAGTGTGAAATAGTCGGTATCTTAGTTCTGGAGACTCTTTCAACGCTGCCCACCGCTCATAGCACGACGCTTGTCGCGTAGGCTGCTTGCAAGTGATGTTTTTAGTTATCTCAAACCACCCTCATTTTTTTTATAGCTTCTTCGTGGAGCCGCCCCGTGACACGCCAAGGTGACGAAAAGGCTTTCTTAGATCAAGTCTAATGGGGATCAATGATTAGAGTTGGTATAATCGGCGGATCTGGCTACACAGGCGGGGAATTGCTGAGATTGCTCGTTCAGCATCCAGAAGCCGACGTCACAATAGTCACTTCGCGAGCCCTCGACGGAACCCAAGTTGCTGACGTTCACCGGCATCTAAAAGGATTTTATGACCTGCGGTTTGTAAACGCTGACGCGAAATCGGTTGCCAAAGCAGCAGATGTTGTCTTTCTCGCCGTTCCACATGGCGCCGCTATGGGACTTGTACCTGATCTCATCGATGAGGTGCGGATAATCGATCTCAGCGCTGATTATCGACTCGGCCCACGTTACGAGTCGGTGTACGGCCCCCATACCGACCCTAGGGACGCCGTCTATGGTCTGCCTGAGCTGCACCTCGAAGTAGCGCACACGAACTTGTGTGCCAATCCGGGATGCTATCCTACGGGCGCTATCTTGGCAGCAGCGCCTCTGGTCAAAGCAGGATTCGCAGATCACATCGTGTTTGACTCAAAGTCCGGCATTTCAGGCGCTGGGGCTGCTCCGACTGCGACGTCGCACTACCCTAACTTGGCTGAGAACGTTGTACCTTACCAACTGACAAATCACCGGCACAAAGCCGAAATAGTGCAGGAGCTTGCGCGACTGGGAGCCGGAACCGTGAACTTTACCCCTCACGTTATTCCGGCCATGCGAGGTATTCTTACAACCGCTCACATCTTTGCGAATGTCGAACTAGATGATGATCGAACTCGATCGCTCTATGACGAATTTTACGCCGACTGCCCATTCATTCGGTTCAACGTGCCCTCACTCGGATCGGTCCGAGGCACCAATTTCTGTGACCTCTTCATTGAACGAGACGTCGCTTCGAACCGCGTCGTTGTCGTCTCTGCCATCGACAACATGGTGAAGGGCGCATCAGGCCAAGCTATTCAGAACATGAATCTTATGTTCGGCCTCGACGAAACAACGGGGCTCTGGACTCCTGCTTTATCGCTTTGAGGTAGCAATGAAAGTTAAAGACGTCATGAATCCAAACGTCATTACAGTGACGCCCGACACGACCGTGCGCGAGTGTATTAAGCTGCTAAGGGAGAACAACGTAAGCGGTGTACCAGTTGTGACTGACAGTGACCTTGTCGGCATCGTAACGGAAAACGACATACTGTCCCTGCTTGAAATTCCCGAACACACCGGCTACTGGCTGCCTAGCCCGCTCGAAATCATCGAGGTTCCGGTGCGCGAAATAATTGAGCGCCTGGAACTGAGAGACTCTATGACTGAAGATGTCGGCGAGTGGAAGGTGGATCGCGTTATGACAAAGTCCGTTTACACGATCAGCGCTGACGCTGATATCGAAACTGCCACCGAGCACATGATAAGACACAAGATCAATCGACTTCCTGTCGTTGACAAAGACGATAAATTGATCGGAATCGTCACGCGCGGCGATATAATAAAAGGGATTGCTGAGAGCAGCTAATGCGCATCGTTGAAGGAGGAATCTGCGCGGTGCGCGGGGTCAAAGCCTCCGGTATCAAGGATGGCAGAAACGGCGTTGCGCTCATCACTGGCGGCGGACAAGCGGCTGGCGTGTTTACCACCAACAAAGTCACTGCAGCCCCCGTCATCGTCACGCGTGAGCACCTCAAACAGAGCAACGAAATCCTCGCAATCGTCGCAAACAGCGGAAGCGCGAACGCTTTTACCGGACCAGAAGGTGTGAACGATGCTAAAAGCGTCGCTAAATCGCTCGCGCAACGGTTGCACATTCGCGATACGCAAGTTGCTGTTGCGTCAACAGGCGTCATAGGGACTCCACTTAATAAAGATTGGATCAATTCAAGGATTGAAACCCTTCTGTTAACGTTAACTGACTCAGCAGAGGGCAGTCTTGCAGCAGCCCGCGCAATAATGACGACCGATTCTGTGCCGAAGCATATTGCTGTCGAAGTCAGCGATGTTAGAATAGGCGGCATAGCAAAGGGTGCTGGAATGATCGAACCGAAGCTATGCACGATGCTTGCCTTCGTTTACACGGACGCGCAGCTCAGCGCTGACGTTTTGCAAAAATGCCTCAAGCAAGCTGTCGACATAAGCTTCAACATGGTCGTTGTCGACGGAGACACGAGCACAAACGACAGCGTCCTTCTCATTGCGACAGGCAAGAGCCCTAAAACGATTGAAATAAGTAAGTTTCAAGACGCGCTGAACTACGTGTGTATTGCACTTGCAAAAATGATCGCGAGCGATGGCGAAGGCGCCACAAAGATGATGGAAGTCACCGTTACCGGGGCACAAAATCGAGATGATGCGGTGAAGGCGGCCAAGGCGGTCGTACGGTCACCCCTTGTAAAAACTGCGCTTTTTGGCGCTGATCCAAACTGGGGTAGGATAATTGCGGCCGTCGGCTATTCTGAAGCGTTTGTTGATCCCTCACTTCTCTCGTTGTCGTTATCAAGCGGAAAACGTCCCCCCATAGCGTTGCTCCAAAATGGGCTCATACGCACTGATTCAGCTGATAAATTTGAAGAAGACGCGCTTGCAGCGATAATGAAGAGCGCTGAGATCTCAATTCAAATTGATTTAGGTGTCGGAGTGGCCTCAGCCACGGCGTGGGGTTGTGATCTCACGGATGACTACGTGCGCATCAACGCCGAGTATACCACTTAACGCCTACCCTTCAAGCTGTAGTTTGATCTGAAGCGCTTGACGTGCAACATCATTTTTTAGCAAAATCGTTGCCATTGCCTCTATAGACTCCATCAAACGCACGGCTTGATCAAGATAGTTGAGTACGTCGCCAGAATACGCATGAACCCCAAAACCGGACATCTGTTCAACTATGTCGGCGGGATCATGTCCGCTTAAACGCTGTTCTATCATCCACTTCGAGAAGCTCCGCTCAGGGCATCCACAAAATGGCGAGTCTTTGCAATCGCAATCGACAAAGGCGATTGAAAAAGCGATGACACTTTCAAGCGCTTTCTGGTCGAGATGCGTGAGCTCATCGCCACTTCCGGAGAAGAACATCTCAAGATTTCCACCACTGAAAACGTTAGGTGACATGTTAACGCCAAGCGCTTGCGCCATTCGCTGAACTTCATTGAGGTACACTGCGGTAAAAACGTGCAGTTTAAGCACGGTATCAATCGGCGGTTGTCCTTTCTTCACGGATTCAACAATTTGAACCGCTTCATCTATGGCTAGGAAATCACCGGAAACGACATTTCCGAGCTTTGTCGCCTGACCGTCATCAGAAACAAAGCCTAAACGTTTGAGCCTGTGAAGATGAACTTTAGCGTCATACGGGGCCAGCATCGTAACTGACTGACCAAAGGTCAGGTTTGCGAGGGTCTGTTCCGCTTGCTGGTCATCATCATAAGCTATTTCGACGCCCTCAATCGGGTTTGAGAGCAACTTGATCGCAACTTGATCCTCTGTCTCTGACCCCCTAAATTTCTTATCGGGTTCAGCGAGCAGCACCACCTTACCGATGTCGTGATAATCTGGCCGCCCTGCTCGACCGAGCATTTGGTGGAACTCTTGCACGGTGAGCCAGTCGATGCCCATCGCCAAGGATTCAAATACGACTTGCGACGCGGGAAAATCAACGCCTGCCCCGAGCGCCGCAGTAGTGACAACGACGTCTATACCGCCATTGGCAAAATTCGTTTCGACCTTCTTTCGTTCGGCATAAGCGAGGCCCCCGTGATAAGGGGCGCTTTTTGCTAACAACGCTTTCGATATTCTGTGACAGCGCGCCCGGGAATTTGTAAAAACGATCGACTGGCCTTTGTAACCCTTGCTCGAGGTTCTTTTGATCTCATATCTGACGAGCTTGTTAATGATTGGCAGCTTCTCATGCTCATGAGCGAAAACGAGGTGACGCTCAATGGGTACTGGCCGCTCTTCGTATTCGACGAGATCCGCGCTGAGCTCATGGGCGAGCGCGTGAGGGTTGCCAACAGTTGCTGAAAGGTATATGCGTTGTGATCTCGGAGCTAGTGCCTTTAGCCGAGAAATAAGCCCGTCAAGGCGACTTCCGCGCTCTTCGTCTTCCAGCATGTGCACCTCATCGACGACGATTGTTGCGATCTCGCCGAGGAGCTCAGCGTTATTCGTTCGAAGCACCTGATCGATACCCTCGTACGTTCCCACGAGAATATCGGCTGAATAGTCGGGCTCTGCTCGCACCCAGTCTCGAGTCCGAATCCTGCTGCTGCCGATCCTAATGCTTGTGCTTAGGCCAAGGTCACGGTAGCGCTCGTCAAACTCACTATACTTCTGATTTGCAAGAGCGACAAGTGGAACGACGAATAAAAGCTTTCCCTTACCGCTGAGCGCATTGTTAACGCCTGCGAGCTCTCCAATGAGCGTTTTTCCTGTCGCTGTTGCAGAGACTACGAGCAGGTCCTTGCCCTTGAAAAGCCCTCGCTCGACTGCCATTGATTGGACGGGAAGCAGCTTTGACAGACGCTGCTTTAGCAGCAGCTTGAGCCTATTATCTACGCTGAGCTCGTCGATTGCAACGCTTTGGTAGCTCTCGGCTTGTTTTGAAAGCACGTCATATCGCGTCAAATCAGGATCGACCCCAGAATCGAGAAAACGAATCACACGGTCAAGGTCGCGTACTTTGTTAAGAAGCGTATAGAAGTGGTTATAACGCACAAACCCTCGAAAACTTAGCTCTCGTCGCAGTTCGGTTTGAGCGCAGTCCATACAGATGCGCTCCCCTTCGTGGCGAACAAAATTGGCGTTGACTGGCTTGTATCGTCGCTTTCCGATGCAAAACCCACAGACGTGTACTCGGTCGTATGAAATCTGGTACGCTTCGAACAGAGCGATTAGGTCCTGAAATGCCTTCTGCTCGCGTGGCGTGGAGTGGTCACGCTCCGCGAGCGTCACGTTGTGCTGCCGCAAAATCCCCACGACCTCAGCTGGTCTTTTAGGAAGCTCTTTCCCGCCTTGGATAACCATAAATCGCTTAGGCCTCGGACCCTTGGAGGTTTCACCGAGCGTCAACGTTGCGTCTAATACACATTGCGCGGGCTCGGCTGAAAATAGCCTAATGTTAGAGCGCTGCGCGTGGGCGATCAAATGAGGCATCTACTGGTTTCCTGTACTGAGATCGACCGATTCGTAGGAAATATCGCGGGATAGGAGCTCAGCGATCAGTGGTGGCACTGCCTCATCGACTGCGACTACGACCGTTGAGAGCCCCCGAAAAGCAGCTTCAATAACGCCTTCTGCAGCTGCGTATTGGATCAGCGGGGATATACCAACCTTTTTTACGGAGACGAGCGCTTCTAAGCCCAGAACTGCCACGGGCTTATTTGCCGCTACCTGTTTAAGCGCTTCGAGGTTCACGGCTGATGACCCACCGCGTTGAACTCGGGGAACCACGGCGATCGTAACATGGACTCGATCCATTGGGATGATCCCACTTAAATGCTCCACTCCAACGTCATCCCCCTTGCGCGCATCACCTATCGTCGTCCCGTAAGCACGCGATGCCTTGCTATTGGAATGAAACGCGTGTAGAATTCCGTCGCGCATCCTTAGTCCGACTTTCGTTCCGCTGCCGACGTCTTCTTCAGCAATAGCCGTCCAAACGGTCACCTTTCCAACGATGTCCTCCGTTACATATCGAATGTAATTGTGAAGCTCGTTGGTCCATTCGATGATAAGCTCAATGCCCGCCTTGGTGACCTCGTATTGTCCGCGCCTATTGAACTTCACGGAGCCGTCCGTTACAAGCTCCTTAAGATACTCAGAGACCGCTTGAGGAGTCACTCCGACCCGGTCGGCAATTTCTGTTTGCCTGATTTTGGGTTGAAGCGCAGCTACTTCTACAAGCACCTGCATCTTGGTGCTCTTTCCTTTCTTCATCGGTGCAAAAAAAGATTATATCTTTGACAGCTCAAATCGATGACCCTTAACCACGAGATGTTGCGATCGCTTGGCGATACCCCTAAGGAAGGTCGGACTCTGATTCAACGTGCGCGAAAGGTTTTGCACGGAACAGTTGCCATTTTTTACCTCGCATTCCATCGCATCTGCGACATCGCGAAGGGCCTCATCATCAGTGATCGATATCCGAATAAGGTCACAGAGGTCAGCGATGGAACATTGAAAGTCGGCGCGAAGCTTCGAGTAGCAGGTGTGGTACTCTATCTGCGGATTATGCCCGGGCTTAGGCATCCGCCACTTGCTCTCGACAAGACCGGTTTTCTTGAGCATATCGAGGCTACAGAAGATATCTTCCTGGCACATCTCTTTAAGCTCGTCCTCAGTTCTCCACCCATTAAGTAATGAGCTAAACACCCGCTTATGAGAGTCAGACTTAAAAACTTGCAAGAGCGGGACCAAATCAGCAGGGTCATTGACTATGCGGGTCCTGTTGTTCATGTGACTACCTCCTATTGTAGAAGGCTTCTAAGGTTATTAAACCTTTTTGAACTCCGGAATAGACATTAGTTAGGAACGCGCTTATAGAATGCAAGACAAATCACGTCAATTTGATTTCGATGAGACCACGAGCCAATAAACGCTCAAGAGCGAAAATCCGCGTGAAGGGCATTGTGCAAGGGGTCGGCTTTCGACCTTTCGTGTACAAGCACGCCGTTGAGCTGCATCTGACTGGCTACGTCAAGAACCTCGGCGCGCACGTTGACGTCGACGTCGAGGGATCACACGCCGATATCGTTCGATTGATAGCGTTTCTCAAACAAGGTCCGCCTATATCGCGCATCGACGACGTTTACGTTGAATGGCACCGCCTCCGTGGATACACCGATTTTTCAATTGCTTCGAGCGGTGAAGGTGAATTTGGCTTCACGTCACCGGATGTAGCCATCTGTGACGACTGTCTCCGCGATTTGAGAGAGAGCAGCAGGTACGAAGAGTATTGGGCCACCTCTTGCGTCAACTGCGGGCCACGATTCACCGTCACTGAGCGACTCCCATATGATCGTGAGACCACCTCAATGGTTGACTTTCCAATGTGCTCTGAATGTGAACAGGAGTACAGCAACCCACAAGACCGACGGCATCACGCTCAAACCATCGCATGTGAACGCTGCGGCCCGACTCTTGCGCTGCTCGATGCGGATTTCAAACGCTTGGATGAGCCAATCCGCACTGCCGGACGACTGCTACTTGCAGGCCACGTTCTTGCAGTAAAGGGGATTGGCGGATTTCATCTCGCGTGCATCTTCGATTCCGCCGTTAAACTCAAACGGCGTCTAGGGAGACTGACACAACCCCTAGCGATTATGGCGCCGAGTGAGGCGTGGGTAGAGGATTATCTTCACGTGAATGAAGTGGAGCGCTTCCATCTCACGTCCATCAAACGGCCTATCATGGTACTCGACAAACGCGATGCGAGTGCGTTCGAGGAGGTCTCCAATCTACACAACATAGGTGTGATGCTGCCATACAGCGGCCTGCACCACCTTCTCTTTGACATAGTAGATCAACCGCTTATTATGACGAGTGCAAATACGCCGGGCGAACCGATGATTATTGCCAACGACGACGCACTTGCGAGCTTAAATCAAAAAGCAGATTTCTTCTTACTGCACGATCGGCGTATCGTCAACCGCTGTGACGACTCGGTTATGAGGGTGCTCGACCAGCCAGCGTTTATTAGGATGTCGCGCGGCTATGCCCCAACCTCTTTCTCAGTACCCGTTCAGTACGATAAGAACATCCTCGCACTGGGGGCTGAGATGAACGCGACGGTGACGACCTATAAAGACGGACGGTGCTACGTAAGCCAACACGTGGGCAACATCAACAAGCCGAAGACCTTCGATTACCTTGAAGCCTCAGTCCACAACCTCGTCTCCATGAGCGGTGTCGACGTGAGCGTTATCGCGCATGACTATCATCCGACGTTGCGTTCAACGCGCTTAGCTGCCGAACTCGGGGACACGTATGCCGTTCAGCACCACCAAGCGCATATTGCATCGCTCTTTGGCGAAGGAGCTCCAAGGGACCTCATAGGCATCGCTATTGATGGCATAGGTTACGGGTGGGACGGCACCATCTGGGGCGGGGAGGTGTTTTCACCGACTCTTGAACGGATTGGCAGCCTCATTCCCGTGCCAATGCCAGGCGGGGATTTAGCAACTAGATACCCCATACGAATGGTCGCCGGCATCCTTCACAGCATTTGCGAAGTCCGTAAGCTTACGTCGACGCTCACTTCGTTAGGTCTGAGTGAACTCGAATCGTCGATTCTTGTGGAGCAAATTGAACGGATGGTTAACGTGCCGTTGACCTCAAGCACCGGGCGAGTGCTCGACGCAGTTTCCTCAGCATTAGGCGTATGCCAAAAAAGGACGTATGATGGAGAGCCCGCTATGACGTTGGAGGGGATAGCACACTACGGGCATCCGGACATTGCCCTTCCCCTCGATATAGCGACCTACCAAAGACGACAGGTCTTGGACACGCGCACATTGCTTGCCGAGGTGCTCCACGCGAAAGAGGAGCGCAAAAGCGTTAAGAACATTGCCGCTTCCGCCCAAGCCACTCTTGCACGAGGCATCGCAACGATAGCTATAGAAGCAGCAGAATCGGCGGGAATAAAGAACATCGGATTATCGGGAGGCGTCGCTTACAATAAAGCGATCGTCAAGACCGTAGACGAGGAGTGCGACGCGCACGGGTTCGCACTCTTTACGAACACGAAAGTGCCTAGAGGGGATGGAGGGATTTCGTTCGGCCAAGCGGTGCTTACAGCTATGGTCAAAAGTGGCGACCTCGGTTTGACACTTTAAAATACTTAATTTACTGCGAATTCACTATTACTAACGCGTTCTCGCGGGTTGCCCAGTAGGCGTCTCCAAGCGGGGCTATTAGCCTTTTTGGTCCCCTTTTTGCTCAGATTCCACCAATAATGTAAGCGAGTAAAACGACGAACATTCCGTACTTAATGATAGCTGATGCTCTTGAAGGGGCTCTCCAGGACAACAATGCGCCATATAGCAGAATCGAATCAGCCAATACGATGATTCCTAGGTACGCGGGGCCTAGAATTGAAATGGCGTAAGGAAGTGGACTGATAGCAACGGCAGCAAGCATAAAAAACGTCGCCACCGCGAGAGAAGGAGCGACCCCATAACGGATGGGCAGTGTCGACGCGCCAGCTTGCGTATCTCCTAGGAGATCCTCGACGTCTTTAACGATTTCGCGCGACGTGATCGCCAACATCGCGCTCAAAAAGAGCATTCCCGGAAGAAAAACTGAAGAGACCGCTGCCCCTCCGAAAAGAAAGACTGACCCTGTCAGGTAGCCAACGAGCAGGTTGCCAACAAGAGGCGATCGCTTCAGCTTCCATGAATAAATTACAAGGAGTGCAGCGTTCAACGTTGCGAGCCCAAGACATATAGGGTTTATAAACAGAGCGACTGCAACGCCGAAAAACATAAGCGTAATCGCGTAGAGCAGGGCGTCCCTCTGTGTGATCCGTCCGCTTGGGAGGGCGCGGCGAGGCTTATTGACCTTATCAATCGCAACGTCAAAGTAATCGTTAATAACGTTCCCGCCTGCGGCTACGAGAAATACAGCGACAAACACTAGAACGCCAGGGCCGATGACCCCGAAAGAGAACGCCGTTTTGCTTACTAAGATGCCGATAAGCGCGGCAAATGCTGCCATGAGGCAGTTCGCAGGTCGTATCTCACTAATATACGTGTAGATTCGTGCTCGCATAAGCCTGGCACACCAAGTTTTCCTTCGATCTGAATGGACTCTCACGTTCCAAGCTTAACCGGATCGATGATTCTCTTAAGAGTCGCAACCGCCGAGTATGCGGCGAGTTTGCTCGTGCGCTCGTTTTCGGTCGGAACGTTTTCAAATCGAGCAGTAAACGTTCCAAACTCCCCTTCAACGTCCACTACGTGCACGTTACGAGTGTATGTTGGATCGACCGCGATGCGAACGATCGTTTTCTCGAATCCAACTCCCGCCAAAGCAAGCGTAGCCGAGACGTTGATGTTCTGCGGAAACCCTACAATCGCCTCGTCGGCCGTTCCTTCGAATATAAGGCCAGGGCGGGTCAAATTCACGTCATTGTTTAACACATACGGCGCGGTTTCAAGACCCTTAGAGGGTTTGGTTGTCGTGAGCGTCACCCGATTGATTGCTGCCTGCGATGCCGCAAGAAGTGCATCAATGCCCCCAATAGCGCCTGAAGGGATGTATAAGCAGCACTTGTTTGCGCGCGCCGCTGTGTATGCCCTTTGACGAAAGTCAGCGTCAACTAGCGCACCGACACTGAGTATCATCAGATCTTTGCCCTTGGTTAACACGCTGAGTGCGATATCGCGCGCTGCTTGGACGGAAGCACATTCAACGATGAGATCGGAGCCGTCAACGATCTGTTCCAACGATACGACAGCAGTCGCGGTGGCGCTCACATCTGCCAGATGTTGTGCACGATCAAGGTGCCTATCCATCAATAGCAGTTCACCATCGAAGCTGTCAGCGCTTAACGCGCGACAAATTTCGCTTCCTATAGCGCCACATCCAACGATTCCAATGATCATGTCGAAATCCTTTAAGATAGTTAAGATAGAAAAGCGTATGGTGATCCTTTGAATTCACGCGACATTGAGAGATTTTTAGCTGAGGATAAAGGATTTGGCGACATAACGACCGCCCTCCTTCCTGACATCGACGGGTCTGCCGACATCGTTACGCACGAAGACGGAATCGTAGCGGGGTTGTCAGAGGCAGAAAGCATTTTCGCCTACTATAATCTTATTACGGCGCCACTCTGCTGTGACGGAGACGCAATCAAAAAAGAAGATACGATTGTGCATATCGCAGGGCGCGTCAGGGATATTCTCGTCACTGAACGGGTTGCCCTTAACTTCCTGAGCAGTATGAGCGGGATCGCCACAGCTACGCGCCGTTGTGTGCAAGCCGCTGGCGGCGTAACGATCGCCGCGAGCCGCAAGACGACGCCGGGCTTCCGTCTTTATGAGAAAAAGGCCGTCGCGATCGGCGGAGGCGACCCGCACCGCTATACACTCTCGGAGTCTTATCTGTTTAAGGACAACCACCTGCAAGTGATCTCTATGGAAGAGGCTTTGCAGAAGAAAGCGTTCTTCACAAAGAAAGTGGAGGTCGAAGTCGAGTCCGTCGACCAGTGCGTTAAAGCAGCACGGCTTGGAGCAGACATCATCATGCTCGACAACATGGGTGTTGATGAAATCACTGCGGCGATCAACAAATTAAAGGAGCTCGGTCTACGCGATAACGTGTTGCTTGAGGCGTCTGGTGGTATCAAGCCTGAAAACGTCGAGGAGTACGCTGCTACAGGAGTTGACGTTTTATCTCTCGGTTACCTGACTCACTCGTCGCCGTGGTTAGATTTCAGCCTTGAACTGCGAGCACAGGACTAAACAAAAGAGGTCGCTATCTGACGCACCGATTCAACTAACGTTTCGACCTCTTCAGCCGTATTGTACGCCCCGAATGATGCCCGTACGGTTCCATTGATGCCGAGAGACTCCAAGGCGGGCATCGCACAGTGGTAACCGCTTCTTGTGCAAATCGAACTGGTCTCATCGAGGATCATTGAGACGTCGTGTGGGTTCAGCGGTCCGATATTGAAGGGGACTACTCCCGCGCGGTCCTTTGGCCCATAGACCGTCACATTGTCGATTTCAGAGAGTTTTTTGGCGGCGACCCGAGCTAGATTCGCAACGTGTTTTTCGATATTCGAAACGCCAAGCGTGTTCACGTATTCGACTGATCGCCCAAGGCCGATAATGCCTGGTATATTTGGGGTCCCCGCTTCGAAACGGGCAGGGGGTTCAAGCAGTTCGTATTCGCAACCGCGCACCCATTCAACCGCACCGCCGCCCAACATAATCGGTCGTAGCCCCTCAGGATCTTGCAGGATCAGGATACCCGTCCCTTGCGGACCAAGCAGCCCCTTGTGCCCAGGCACAGCCAGAAAGTCGCAACGTAAATCTTTTGTGGACAAATGAAGGTGGCCAGCGGACTGTGCTGCGTCAATCAACACAGGTATGCCATTGCTCTGTCCAATCTTTATGACGCGGTTTATGTCTTGCACGGAGCCAAAGACGTTTGACACGTGAGAGAGAGCGATCAGCTTAGTTCTGTCAGTAATAGTCGCATCAATGCGAGCGGGATCGATTATACCTTCTTGATTCGATTCCACCACGTCGAGTATAACCCCGTGCGTACGGAGAGAAACCCACGGCAGGTAGTTGGAATGGTGTTCAATCGTTGACGTAATGATGCGGTCTCCAGTCGCCCATTCTAGCCCAAGCGCGACGATGTTGATGCTTTCCGTCGTGTTCTTAGTAAAGATGACGTTTGCAGGTTCGCACGAAAAAAAGTTAGCCACGGTTTCGCGGCTGTTTTCGTAGTGCTCGGTTGTCTCCCGGGCAAGACGATGCGCACCCCTTCCGTAGTTGCCTGCGTAGGCGAAGAAGTACTCGTTTATCGCTTCTACTGCGGGCTTTGGCGTCTGGCTCGTGGCAGCGTTATCAAGGTAAATAACGCGTTCAAGAACTGGGAAGTCCTCCCGTATCGCGTGAACATCGTACATCAGGCGTACTTAGACGATGAGTTGCATAGCTTTTTCGGTAAAGGAATGTTGCACTTTCTATAGTCTTGAGTCAGGGCAGTCATCCTTAGGTGAGCAGCCTTTGACCATACGTTGTTTCTCAGCGACATAATTGCTTGCCTTACGGCAAAACTGGGCGCTAAAATCAGGCCTTCTGCGTAAAATACACAGCCAGGCTGCTTCTCCTACCAAAGGCTCGTCTGAAACGCCATGGGGCTGCGGAACTCGCCGAGGCAGGACACGACTACCACGCAATTCGGCTTCCCTTCACGTTTTCAGGGCTTGTAGGTCTGCCAACGCGCATCTTTCAGACGGTTCACGATGGAGCACCTGCCTTCCTTGTGGTCGTCTCTTCGGCGTCAAAAAGCGCCGCAGATAAACACGAGAACGCGCTCCCGAGCGCTAAAGCCTCCGTCTTCACACGACAGGTAGGTTGCGCAACTTTGAGAACAAGTTGCACAACGTTAGTTTAAGATCTCTAATTCTTCGCCTACATCAGGCGAAGGCTTTCTCCAATCCTAGCCGAAGAATGCGTGACAGGTCTGATCAGAAAGAGCAGAGTGACTGAGAGCTTTTTAGAGGTTAAGCGTTAGGGGCATTATGCGCAGTGCGGGGACGTTAAGAAAGATGCCAAAATTGTCGCAACAAGCACACTAAAGAGGCTCCACGTCCCATATAGTAAATGTCGCACAAACCATGTTGTCGGTAGACAGGAACGGATACTTTTTCCTAAAATCCTCCAGTAGACGGCAGTGACTACCTGAATCTGCGCAAGCAGGGTTACAGTCCCGCAACCACTGTAGCCTTTCGTGCACATCAGGCGACAACGTTTGCGTTAGCAATTGAGTTGGCAAAAGAGAGTGCCACTTGGATTTAAATGCGGAAGGAGTATTTTCTAATATAACAACGCCCTTAGTAAGTTTCTGGAGATGGATGATCATGGCGGATCAACTACCCGCAAAAAGTCTCGATATGATTGGATTATATTGTCCTGTCCCGCTGTTTAAAACACGGGAGGGCATCGATAGTATCGAAGTTGGTGAAGTGCTTGAGGTGATCGCAGACGATCCAGCTGCGGAGGAAGATATCACACGGTTTGTGAAGCGGACCGGTCATGAACTGGTGAAATTCGAGAACAATGAAGGAGTTTTGCGTTTCTTAATCAGAAAGAAAAAGTAGAGGTGAGATGATTATGACAAATGAAAAGATGTTGCTATACGTGCAGACAAGCGACAATCCAGAGCGCCAGTATTCCCCACTTGTGCTTGCCCAAACGGCGAAGGCAATGGAATTGGAACCTATGATTTACTATCTAGGACAAGGATTGCGCATTTTAAAACCAGGAGCGGCTGAAAAAATAAAGTTGGGGTCATTCCCAAGTGTAAAAGAGATGCTCGATCAGACACTGCAAATGGGCATTACGGTGTACGTATGTGAGGCGTCGAAGCAGATGCTTGGCTGGGACAAGGTCGAGCTCATCAAGGGTGTAAAAATTGTGGGTGCGGGAACATTAAATGATTTG
>Ga0207932_1000160_pt1 | contig 22368 bp, 19 predicted proteins | sample NGESurdeep092012_FD_184480 | JGI IMG/M metagenome (GOLD analysis project Ga0207932, IMG submission 184480) | Arctic peat soil microbial communities from Barrow, Alaska - NGEE Surface sample 415-2 deep-092012 (SPAdes) | ecosystem: Environmental > Terrestrial > Soil > Wetlands > Peat ...
GGAAGGGCACGTCGATCGTCAGCCCCATCAGCTCCCAGTGGCCCGTCGTCGTGTCCTTCCCCGCGGCAGCCTCGGCCAGGCGCCCGAAGGCGCCATCGGGAGCCGGGAGTCCGGCGGGCGCCTCGCCGTACAGCGTGTGCAGGAGGCCGAGACGCGTCAGGTTCGGGAGCTTCGGCTTCCCGTCGCGCAGGACGTGCTGAAGCGTCTTCTTCCCCTCGTCTCCGAAAAGCGCCGCATCCGGCGCCGTTCCCACGCCGAGGCCGTCGCAGACGACGACGATGGCGCGACGCTTCACGACTCGCTACAGGGAAGCAAGACGCTGCTGCGCGTCGGTCCGGAGAGGCGAGTCCGGAAAGTCCGTCACGAGGCGCTGATAGAAAGTCTTCGCCTCGACGTTCTGTCCCGTCTGCTCGTAGAGGCGTGCCATCGTGAAAACGAGGACGTCCTTCGAGACGGGCGAGTCACTGGCCTCGAGGTACTTCTTCGCCGTCTCGAGGGCCTCCTTGGGGCGGCCCGCGCCCGCCTCCGCGTCGATCGCCGCCACGGCGGCGATTCCCGCCGCGACCGTGCCGCTCTCGGATCGCGCAAAAGCTCTGGCGGCGTCGAGGTTCGCTCCCGTCGCCGCCCTGACGCCGTCGAGCGAGAGCAGGAGGACGGCCGCCGCGCGTCCGGCGGAAGTGGAGGAGGAATCCTTGGCGAGTGACGCGAGCTCCGCTTTCGCGGCCGCGGTGCGTTCCGCGACGTCCTTGAAGACGCGAGCGCCGGGCGCGGGCGCGGCGTCGGACGCGAGGGGCGCGTCGAAGAGGGCGAGCGCCGAGGAGAATCGTGCGGCGAGACGGTTGTTCCGGAGAACGATCCCGCCCCAGACAGCGCCAATCGCGAGAATGGCGCCGCCGGCGATCAGCATCCAGCGCGTGGTCTCGGACTTGTGCGACACGACGAAGTCGCGCGCATCCGTCAGCGCATGCTCGAGCTGGTCCGTCTTCATCTGCTGTTTCGTGAGTCGGTTGGACATGTCTGTTTGGAGGCTCGCCTCAGCAGAAAGCGGCGAACGCCGCATCCTCGTGATCGAGGAGAAATCCCCCGGTCTCCTTCTCGGTGTCGTAGTCGATTGCGGCGCCTTCGAGGCGTTGGAACGCGTAGTCGTCCATCCAGATCACGAGCCCTCGGCGCGCAACGCGTCGAGGGCTCGGTCCGTCACAACGGAGGCAGGGCGTGTCCTCGACCAGCCTCAGCGCTTCTTCCGCTTCCCCGACTTCTTCGCCGGCTTCCGGGTCTTCTTCGCGGCCTTCTTCGCGACCTTCTTTTTCGAGGCCTTCTTCGCCGTCTTTTTCACGGCCTTTTTCTTCGGGGCCGACTTCTTCGTAGCTCTCTTCCTGGGTGCGGCCTTCTTCTTCTTCGGAGCTGTCTTCTTTTTCGGGGCCGCCTTCTTCTTCGGAGCCGCGACCTTCGGAGCGGCCGCGGCAGCCGGCTTCGGAGCGGGTGCGGCAGCCGGCTTCGGGGCGGGCGCGGCCGGCTTCGGAGCGGGTGCGGCAACCGGCTTCGGGGCGGGCGCGGCCGGCTTCGGAGCGGGCGCGGCGACCGCGGGAGCAGCCGCCGGAGCCGCGGGCTTCGGAGCGGGCGCGGCAGCGGGCTTCGGGGCGGCTGGGGCAGAAGCCACGCCGGCGGCGCGCAGCACCTGCTCGGCATGGTGCTCGGTGTCCACCTTGTCGAACGCATGGCGGATGCGTCCGTCCTTCCCGACGAGGAACGACTTGCGAAGAGGACCGACTCCCCACGCGGGATTCGGGTTCTGGCCCCATGCGCCATACGCCTCGTGCACGGCGTGATCGGCATCGGTCAGGAGCTCGAACGGCAGGTTGTACTTGGCGGCGAACGCATTGTGCGACGCGGAGTCGTCGCGCGAGATTCCGAGGACCTCGATGCCGGCCTTCTGCAGCTCGGCCCACCCGTCTCGCAGGCTGCACGATTCGCGCGTGCACCCAGGGGTGTCGTCTTTCGGGTAGAAATAGATCAAAACGTCCTTGCTACCACGATAGTCATGCAGCGAGATCGTCTTGCCTGAGCGAGCCGGAAGCGAGAAATCGGGAGCGGTCGAACCGGCACTCAGGGGCGTGGAAGCCTTCATTTCATCGGCCATCTGGCGGTCCTCCGGCAACGTAGGATATCAGAGTAAAGCGGCCGCCACGAGGCGGTAGCGGTCGCGCGTGGGGGCGACGAGCTTCTCCACGCGCCCCCCGTCCTCGAGGTACATCAGGAATCCGAGGACCTCACTGTACGCGAGAAAGACGTTGAGCGTCTTCACGCGAGGAAAAATCGCCGCGACGAGGTCGCGCACGGTCGCCGGGCCCTTCGCGAGCTCACGCTCGATCTGCCCGACGCGGAGACCGTATCGCCGGTTGAGCGTCCTCCGGTGCGCGGCCCAGTCCGTCACGGGAGCGCCGTGCCCTGTGAGCAGGGTCGACGTGCCGGCCGTCCTGTCCAGCCCGTCGAGTGTCTCGAAGTAGCGCGTCACGCTCCGAAACGGGTGGCCGGGCTCCTCGGGGTCCTCGTCCACGACCGCATTGGGGGTGATCTCCTTGAGCACGGTGTCGCCCGTGAAGAGGACGCCGGCCTCCGGGATCTCGAACGTGAGGCTGCCGGGCGTGTGCCCTGGCGTCGACCGCACCACGACGGACCAGCCGTCGCCCGCGAGCGTTTCGCCGCCGGAAAGCTCGTCCCAGGCCTCGAGCGGCTTCGCGAAATGGTCGACGCCCGCAACGGAGGCGACGACCGCGAGGCGCGACAGCAGGCCGAAGCCGGCGCGCGACATTTCGTCGAGGAGGAGGCGGGGGTTGCGCTCCTGACGGAAGTTGCGGCGGTCGAGCCTCCCGCCGTACAGCGTCGCGCCCGACGCGTCGGCCACCTTCTCCGCGAGGCCGAAATGATCCTGATGGCCGTGGGTGAGCAGGACGTGCTTCACGTCCGAGATCTCGAGGCCGAAGCCCCTGAGGCCCGCGCCGAGGACGTCCCACGCCTCGCGCGTAAGGGGGCCGCTGTCGACGAGCGTTACGGGATCGCGCAGGATCACGTGGACGTTGACCGGTCCGACCGGAAACGGGGTCGGAACGGCCAGCGTCCGGATGAACTCGCGATCAGGCCCAGAGGTCGTAGGGATAGCCGCCTGCCTCGTAAACGCGGTCGCTGATCGACGTGCAGTCCGCGTCGCGGTTCTTGTCGAGCGCCTTCAGGTTCGCGACCATGCGGTGGCGCGCGCGCGCGCAGAACCAACGTGCGATCTCGAGCTCCCCGGCCGCCTTCTCCTCGCCCTTCTTCGCGATCGCCGCCGTCACGCGTGAAAGCGTCGCGATCTGGGCGTAGAGATCGATGAGGACGTCGGCGATGCGCTCCTGCTGGTATTCCTTGTCGACGACCTTCTTGCCGTGCTTGCGCAGAATCGTCTCGCAGGCGTTCGCGAAGATGCCGGCGTACCGCCCGACCTGATCCGCCTCGGGCGCGAGCGACGGGTGAACCTTCGTGAGCTTGTCGTGCGTGATGACGCCCTTGAGGCGCTTGTGGGCGTACTCCGTGAGGATGCCGTGCTGCGCGAGCGGGCTCTTGAGAGCGCTCTGGACTTCCTTCAGCGAGTCTCCCAGCTCCTTCATGCCCGAGAGGGCGATGAGGAGGCGCAGGATCTCGTTCGTGCCCTCGAAGATCATGTTGATGCGGCTGTCGCGGAGCGCGCGCCCGTACGGGTACTCGTCCATGAAACCGTTGCCGCCGGCGACCTGGAGGCCGTCGTTGATGTTCTGCCAGAGGACTTCCGTGCCGAACACCTTGCAGCACGCGCCTTCGAGGGAATAGTCGCCGACGTGCCGGTCCACGAGGCCGGCGGTCAGGTAGACCATCGACTCGAGGACGTACGTGGTCGCCGTCATCCGCGTGATCTTGTGGCGGATCATCTCGAAGTCGGCGATGCGGGTCTTGAACTGCTTTCGCTGTGTCGCATGGTCCACGGCGAGCTTGATCATCATCTTCGAGCCGCCGACCGAGCCCGCGCCGAGCGACGTGCGTCCCGTATTCAGCGTCTCGAGGGCGATCTTGAAGCCGTGACCCTTCTCGCCGATGAGGTTCGCGGCGGGGACGCGGCAGTTCTCGAAGATGATCTGGCAGGTCGAGGACGCGCAGAGGCCGAGCTTCTTCTCCTCGGGCCCGCGCGAGAGGCCGGGCAGCGTGCAGTCCTCCTTCGCGATGACCGCGAAGCAGGCGATTTCCTTGTGGCCGTCCTTCTCGGCGGGGTTCCCGGGGATCCTGGCGAACACCGAGAAGAACCGGGCGAAGGCGCCATTCGAGATCCACTGTTTCGTGCCGTTCAAAACGTACTCGTTCGTCGTGGGGTCGTAGACGGCGGTCGTCTTCAGGGAGCCCGCGTCCGAGCCGGCTTCCGGTTCGGTGAGGCAGAACGCCGCAATCAACTTTCCGCTCGCGAGGTCGGGCAACCATTTCTTCTTCTGTTCGTCGTTTCCGAACAGGAGGAGCGGCTTGAGGCCGATCGACTCGTGGGCCCCGACGACGATCGAGGCGGAGGCGTCGAGGGGCGCGATCACCTCCGTCATGCGGCAATACGCCGCCGCCGAAAAGCCGCTCCCGCCGTACTCCTCGGGGATCGTCATCCCCATCACGCCCAACTCGCCCATCGCCTTGACGGCTTCGCGCGGGAAGAAGTGTTCCTTGTCCATCTTGTCGGAGTCGAGGTGCGCCGCGTCGAATTCCGTGTAGGCGCCCGCGAAAGCCTCCACGGTCTCCTTCACGTCCTCGGAGATCTCCGGGAAGGGGAAGACGAGATCCTCCGCAATGTGGCCCTGAAACAGGTTTTTGAGGAACGACTCGACTTCGACGGTGGTCTCAGGCTTCGTCTGTTCTTTGACTGTGGACATCTCGGCTCCCCTCATTCGAAAAATTTCTTGCCGGTTCTAGCCATCTCGATCAGCAGCGGAGCCGGCGCGAACCGGCCGCCTTTTTCCTTCGCGAGCTTCTCGAGCACCTCGACGATCGCCTTCGCACCGAGCGTGTCGGCATACGCGCACAGGCCCCCGCGGAACGGCGGGAAGCCCGTGCCGAAGATCATCGCGAGGTCGAGCTTTGCCGGGCTCGCGATGATGCCGTCCGCGAGACAGAACGCCGCCTCGTTGATCATCGGAAGCAGAAGCCGTCCTTCGATTTCCGAGGACGAGGGGTTCTTCGAAGGGGAAGAAAGGCCGAGGGCGGCGTAGACGGCGGGATCCGGCGCGCCGCGCTTCTCCTTCTCGTAGAGATAGAAGCCCTTCCCTGCCTTCCGGCCAAGCCGGCCGCCCGCGACGAGCTTCTCCAGGGCGGGATCCCCGGGCATGCGCGCGGGAAACGCGCTCGCCATCGTCCCGGCCGCTTTCACGGCGACGTCGATTCCGACGTCGTCCAGAAGCTCGAAGGGCCCGACCGGCATCCCGAAGGCCCGCATCGCCTTGTCGACGGCGGCAAAGTCAGCACCCTCGAGAAGGAGCCGCGCCGCCTCACCGATGTACGGGCTGAGGATGCGGTTCACGAGGAAGCCCGGCGCGTCCTTCACGACGACGGGCGTCTTCCCCATCTTCTTCGCGAGATCGAAGACCGTCGCCGTCACCTCGGGATCCGTCTTCTGTCCGTAGATGACCTCGACGAGAGGCATCTTGTTGACGGGGTTGAAGAAGTGCATGCCCACGACGCGCTCGGGGTGCGCCGCCTTCGAGGCGATCTCCGTGATCGGGAGCGTCGACGTGTTCGACGCGAAGATCGCGGTGGGCGAGGCGACGGTTTCCCAATCGGCGAGGACCGCCTGCTTGACGGACAGCTTCTCGAGCACGGCCTCGATCGTGATGTCGCAGCCCTGGAAGCCCGCGTACTCCAGCGAGCCGCCGAGGAGCGACATCTTCGCCGCGAACTCCGCGCGGGTCATCCGGCGCTTCTTGACGTTCTCTTTCCAGATGCGCGCCGCCTGCGCGAATCCCAGCGCCAGCGCCTCGGGTTTGATGTCCTTCATGCGCGTCGGGAAGCCCTTGTCGGCCGCGAGCTGCGCGATACCGCCGCCCATCACGCCCGCGCCGAGGACGCCGACCCGCCCGATCTTCCGGGGCTTGACCCGGGCGCCGGACCCGCCGAGAGCCTCGACGCCGGTTTCCTTCTTGACCTCTTCCATCCGGAAGAAGAGGCCCACGAGGCTCCGCATGACGGGCGTGCCGATGAGCGATCGGACCCCCTCGACCTCGAGCTCGAGCGCTTCGGCGAATGGCCGTGAGAAGCCCTTTTCGACGACGGACAAGGCCGCGAGCGGCGCCGGGTAGTGCCCCTTCGTCTCCTTCAGGACCGACTGGCGCGCCTTCGAGAAGACGATTCCCTTGCCCGGACCTTCCAGGAGCTTCTCGGCGAGCTTCGGCTCGCGGACGCGCGCTGGGCCGCCGCCCGGCCCCGCGTTCGCGCGTTTTTTCGAGCCGAACTTCGCGCGGGCGAAGTTCTTCGCCCATTCCTCGAGGATCGCCTGGGGAACGACCTCGTCCACGAGACCGATCCTCTTCGCGCGCTTTCCGTCGAGCACTTTGCCCGCGAGAATGACGTCGAGGGCGTTCGCGAGGCCGACCATCCGGGGGAGCCGCGTCGTGCCGCCCCAGGCCGGCAGGATGCCGAGCTTGATCTCGGGGAGCCCGATCTGGGCCTTCTTCGAGTCCGAGATGAGCCGCCAGTCCATCGAGAGCGCGGTCTCGCAGCCGCCGCCCACGCACGCGCCGTCGATCGCGGCGACCGTGGGGAAAGGGAGGTTCGCGAGTTTGTTGAAGGTCCTGTGGGGTCCCCGGATCATCTCGGGATCCGCGTTCCGGTCGGCCTTCGCAATCTCGTTCACGTCCGCGCCGGCGATGAAGACGCCCGGTTTCGCGGAGAGAAGGAGCAGCGCCTTGACGTCGGACCGGCCGGCAAGCGCGTCCAGGACGCGGTCGAACTCCTTCATGACGGGCGTCGAGAACTTGTTCACCTTTTCGCCCGGCGTGTCGAAGACGAGGACGGCGAGACCGTCTCCCTCGACCGTCAACCGGAAGGGAGAAACCACGTCCATGGGCGCCGTGAGAGGGACTGTTTCGTCGACGATGGTGGACATCACACGGCCTCCAGGAGGATCGACGCGCCCTGCCCGCCTCCGACGCAGAGCGTCGCGAGGCCGTGCACCACCTTGCGGCGGCGCATCTCGAGGAGGAGCGTCAGGATGAGGCGCGTGCCCGAGCATCCGACCGGATGCCCGAGGGCGATCGCGCCGCCGTTCACGTTCAGGGCGTCGTCCGGGATCGCACCGAGCTCGGGCGACTTTTCGAAGGCGTCGAGGTTCGCGAGGACCTGCACCGCGAACGCCTCGTTGATCTCGACGAGGCCGACGTCCTTCATCGAGAGGCCGGCCTTCTTCAGGGCGATCGGCGTCGAGCGCGACGGCCCGAGGCCCATGCGCTCGGGCTCGAGGCCCGCGAAACCCCAGCCCGAGATCCGTCCGAGAGGCTTCAACCCGTGCTTTTGGACGTAGTCCTCGGACGCCACCACGACGGCCGCGCCGCCGTCCGTGATCTGGGAGGAGTTGCCCGCCGTGACGGTGCCGAATTTCCGGTCGAAGAACGGGCGGAGCTTGGCAAGGGCCTCCATCGTCTGGTTCTCGCGGACCCCGTTGTCGAACATGAGGACGCGGTCGTAGTCCGGTGGAACCGGCACGGGAACGATCTCCTCGGCCAGCTTCGCACGGGCCGCGGTCGCCCGGTGGTGCGAGCGCAGCGCGAACGCGTCCTGCATCTCCCGCGTGAAGTGGCCTTCCTTGGCGAGGATCTCGGCGGTGTCGCCCATGCCGAGGTCGCACACGGGGTCCGTCAGGCCCTCCTTGAGTCCGATGACCGGATTGAGGAGGTCTTTCCACGGCATCTTCGAAAAGGCCTTCAGCCGCTGCCCCGCGGACTTCGACATCCCGACCTTCGTGAAGACCTCCTTGACCCCGTTGCGATAGAGAAACGGAATTTGCGTCATGTTCTCGACGCCGCCCGCGAGGACGACATCCGCCTCTCCCGTCGCGATGAGGCGCGCGGCCTCCACGACGGACTCGATGCCCGAGGCGCAGTTGCGCGACACGGAGTGCGCGGGCTTCTCCTTCGGGACGCCGGCCCGGAGCGCGATGATGCGCGCGACGTTCGAGGCGTCGACGGGGGTCGCGATGTTGCCGAAGATGGCCTGGTCGATGGCGGCGGGCTCGACGCCCGCGCGGGCCATCGCCTCGACGGCGGCCGTACGGCCGAGGTCGACGGCGGAGACGCCGGTGAAGTCGGTGCCGGCGCGCGCGAATGGCGTGCGGGCGCCGTGGACGACGTATGCGGCTCGTGTCATTTGCTTCTCCTGGACTTCTTCCCCTTCGAAGGCACCTGTGAAAACCCGGCGAGGAGGGTCCCCACCAATTGACGCGCGTTCGCGGACGGCTTCTTCTCGCCCGAGAGGAGCCATTCCGAGAGCACCTCGTCCGCGGTCCCGAAGAGGATGCGGACGGCGAGGCGCGGATCGAGGTCGCGGCGGAACTCGCCGTTTGCGATCCCGTCGCGGAGGACCTCGCCGAGGAGCCGGAAATACTCCACGAGCTTGCTGCGCGAGAAGCGCTCGACAAGGCGCGCACTCCGGCGAAGCTCGATCTGGAAGACGGACGCGAGGTTGCGGTCGGACCCGATGAACTCGAGGTGGAGATCGACGAGCCCCGTCAGCCGCTCGTCCGCCGACCCCTTCGAGTGGACGATGGCGCGCCCCTTCGCGAGGACGTCGTCCATCGACTCGTCGAAGACGACGCCGAGAAGGTCTTCCTTGCTGCGGAAATAGAGGTAGACCGTCCCTTCGGCCACTCTCGCCGCGGACGCGATCTCGGCGACGCGGGCCTCGTGGAAGCCCCGCTGCCCGAACGTCCGGATCGCGGCTTCGAGAATGCGGCGCCGCTTTTCGGGATCGGCCCCTGTAAGCGCGCGCTCTTCCCCGGCGGCCGCGGAGACCGCATGCGGGAGCGCGACGCGACCCGCTGAATGAGCCATCACTCAGTAGCGTAGGCCGCGCCCGCATCCGTGTCAAGGGAGCCCATAATCCGCGGGTGAGCGCCTCCGTGCTCGTCCTGAACGCCGGCTCCTCCACGCTGAAGTACGCCGCCTACCGGACCGATGGCGACGGTACGTTGACCGCTCTCGTGAGAGGCAAGGTCGATGGCATTGACATCGACCCCGTCGCGGAGCTCCTCGAGCGCCATCTGGAGGGCGGAAGCCCGTCCGCCGTCGGCCACCGGATCGTCCATGGCGGCGCGGATTTCCTCGGGCCGACACCCGTCGACGATCGCGTCCTCGCGGCGCTCGAAGGACTCGTGCCCCTCGACCCGCTTCACCAGCCCCGAAGCCTCGGCGCCCTCCGCGCCGCCCGCGCCCGCTATCCCTCGGCGCTTCACGTGGCCTGCTTCGACACGTCGTTCCACCGCGGCCACCCGGACGTCGCCGACGTCGTGGCGCTGCCCCGCTCGCTCCGCGAGGCCGGCATCCGCCGCTACGGATTCCACGGCTTGTCGTACGAGTACGTCTGGCACCGCCTTTCGGAGCTCGATCCCGGGGTCGCGAAGGGACGCGTCGTCGCCGCCCACCTCGGCAACGGCGCGAGTCTCTGCGCCCTTCGGGACGGGAAAAGCATGGACTCCACGATGACGTTCACGGCGCTCGACGGTCTCGTCATGTCGACGCGCCCCGGCTCCCTCGACGGCGGCGTCGTCCTCTGGCTCCTCGACCGCGGCTGGGACCGGGAGCGGATCGCGCGCCTCCTCTGGAAGGAGTCGGGACTGCTCGCGCTCTCGGAGATGAGCGCCGACCTGCGCGAGATTCTCGCCGCCACGACGCCGTCCGCCCGGCTCGCCGTCGATGTCTTCGTCTACACGGCCGTCAAACAGGCCGCTGCGATGGCAGCCGCTCTCGGAGGTCTGGACGGCCTCGTATTCACGGCGGGGATCGGGGAGAATCAGCCGGAGACGCGGCGGCGCATCGCGGACGGGCTTTCCTTCCTCGGCGTGGCCCTCGACGAGGAGGCGAACCGCCGGAACGACATTCGAATCGGCGCGTCGGGGGCGCGCGTCTCGACGTTCGTCATTCCCACGGACGAGGAGCATGTCATCGGCCGCCACACGCTCGCCACGCTTCACAAGGAGAATCCCGTCTTATGAGCCCGCCTGAAGACCTCCTCTCGAAGATGGACGCGTACTGGCGCGCCGCGAACTACCTCTCGGTCGGCCAGATTTACCTGCTGGACAACCCTCTTCTCACGGAGCCGCTGACGCTCGCCGATGTCAAGCCGAGGCTCCTCGGACACTGGGGGACGACGCCGGGCCTCAACTTCGTCTACGTCCACCTCAATCGCGCGATCGTCGAGCGCGATCTCTCGGTGCTCTACGTGACGGGCCCCGGCCACGGCGGGCCGGGCATCGTCGCGAACACGTACCTCGAAGGCACCTACAGCGAGCTGTACCCGATGGTTTCGGAGGACACCGTCGGGCTGAAGCGCCTCTTCAAGCAGTTCTCGTTTCCCGGCGGCATCCCGAGCCACGTCGCGCCCGAGACGCCGGGCTCCATCCACGAAGGCGGCGAACTGGGCTACTCGCTCTCGCATGCGTTCGGCGCCGCATTCGACAATCCGAATCTCGTCGTCGCGTGCGTCATCGGAGACGGCGAGGCCGAGACGGGCGCGCTCGCGACGAGCTGGCACTCGAACAAGTTCCTGAATCCCGTCACGGACGGCGCGGTGCTGCCCATCCTTCACCTCAACGGCTACAAGATCGCAGGCCCGACCGTCCTCGCGCGCATTCCCCGCAGCGAGCTCGCCGAGCTGCTGCGAGGCTACGGCTGGAACCCCCTTTTCGTAGAAGGGGACGACCCGCGGACGATGCACCGGCTCATGGCGGACTCACTTGACCGGGCGCTCGACCTCGTCCGGGATATCCAGGCGCGCGCGCGCGGCGGCAGCGCCGCGCGCCCGCGCTGGCCCATGCTCGTCCTCGTGACGCCGAAGGGCTGGACCGGCCCGAAGGTCGTGGACGGAAAGCCGGTCGAGGGGACGTGGCGGGCGCACCAGGTCCCTGTCGCGGAACTCGGAATTCCCGAGCATCTCCGCGCCCTCGAGACGTGGATGAAGAGCTACCGGCCTCACGAGCTCTTCGACGGGGACGGAAGACTCGTAGCCGACCTGCGTGCGCTCCCTCCGAAAGGCGCACGCCGCATGAGCGCGAACCCGCACGCGAACGGGGGCGCTCTCCTCGTCGACCTCGCGCTCCCCGATTTTCGGGCGTTCGCGGTGGAGGTCCCGAAGCCGGGCGCGACCGACGCGGAGGCGACGCGCGTGCAGGGCCGATTCCTCGAGGAGGTCTTCGCGCGAAATGCGGACTCGCGCAACTTCCGGATCTTCTCGCCCGACGAGACCACCTCGAACCGCTGGGACTCCGTCTTCGACGTGACTGATCGCATGTCGGTCGCGGAGCTCCTGCCGACCGACGACCACGTCGGGCCCGACGGACGCGTCCTCGAGATGCTTTCCGAACATCAGTGCGAAGGCTGGCTCGAGGGCTACCTCCTCACGGGCCGCCATGGCTTCTTCTCGTGCTACGAGGCGTTCATCCACATCGTCGACTCGATGTTCAACCAGCATGCGAAATGGCTGAAGACGTCGCGGCAGGTGGCGTGGCGCAAACCCATCGCGTCGCTCAACATCCTGCTCTCGTCGCACGTCTGGCGGCAGGACCACAACGGCTTCTCGCACCAGGATCCCGGCTTCCTCGACCACGTCGTGAACAAGAAGGCCGAGATCATCCGGATCTACCTTCCGCCGGACGCGAACACGCTTCTCTCGGTGACCGACCACTGCCTGAGGAGCCGCCACTACGTGAACGTCATCGTCGCGGGCAAGCAGCCCGAACCCCAGTGGCTCGACGCCGACGCCGCGTGCCGCCACGCCGCCCAAGGCATCGGTGTCTGGGAGTGGGCGAGCCACGACGGCGGCCGGGACCCCGACGTCGTCATGGCCTGCGCGGGCGACGTCCCGACGCTCGAGACCCTCGCGGCCGTGTCCCTCCTCAGGAAGGAGATTCCGGATCTTCGGATCCGGGTCGTCAACGTCGTCGACCTCATGCGCCTCCAGCCCGCGAGCGAACACCCGCACGGGCTGTCGGACGAAGAATTCGACGCGCTCTTCACGACGGACAAGCAGGTCCTTTTCGCGTTCCATGGCTACCCGACGCTCATTCACCGGCTCACCTATCGGCGCACCAACCACGACAACATCCACGTGCGCGGCTACAAGGAAGAGGGCACCACGACGACGCCCTTCGACATGTGCGTCCTCAACGACCTCGACCGCTTCCGCCTCGCGATCGACGTCATCGACCGCGTCCCGGGCCTTCGCGCGCGGGCGCCCTCCGTGCGCGAGCGCCTCGTCGCGAAGCGCGAGGAGCATCGCGCGTATGTCAGGCGCGTGGGCGATGACTTGCCCGAGGTGAGGGAGTGGCGCTGGGAGGCGTGAACGAGAGGCCCGTTGACCCCCACCAGGGGCGGTCATTCCTGAAAGAGTGTCTCCTGCGACGGGGCCCACTCGATCGTCGCGACTTCGTTGGAGACGAGCGTGCCCGCCTCGCCGCGGAGCATGCACGGGATGTCCTCGAGGGCCCCGATCGCGGCCGTCCTCCCGGTCCGCTCGGCAAAATCCCTCGCCGCCTCGACCTTCGGCCCCATCGAGCCGGCGGTGAAGTCGAAGCGTGAGAGCGCGGCGGGCGAGGCCCGGCGTATGGCGCGTGCGTCGCGCGTACCCCAGCCGACGAGGACGGCCGGGACGTCGGTCGCCATGATGAAGAAGTCGGCCTCGAGCTGCTGCGCGAGGAGCGACGCCACGCGGTCCTTGTCGATCACGGCCTCGACGCCTCGAAGCTTCCCGTCCTCGCCGTAGACGGTCGGAATCCCGCCCCCTCCCCCGCAGATCACGATCGTCCCCTTCTCGAGGAGCCAGCGCACGGGGCGAAGCTCGAAGATGCGCTTCGGCAGAGGCGAGGCCACGACGCGCCGCCACGCCGGACCGTCCCGCGCTACGGTCCAGCCACGCTCTTTCGCGAGGCGGTGCGCTTCTTCTTCACCGTAGGCCGGGCCGATCGGCTTGTCGGGCTTCGAGAAGGCCCGGTCGGCCGGATCCACCTCGACCATCGTCAGGAGGGTCGCGAACGGGACCTCGAATGGCAGGAGATTCCCGAGCTCCTGCTCGATCATGTAGCCGATCATTCCTTCGGTCTGGGCGCCGAGGACATCGAGCGGGAAGTGCGCGGCGTCGAGCCCGCTTTCGGCCTGAAGGGCGAGGAGTCCCACCTGAGGGCCGTTCCCGTGCGAGATGACGAGCTCGTGCTCCCTCGCGACGGGCGCGAGCGCCACCGCCGCCCGGCGCACGTTCGCGCGCTGGTGCTCGGCCGTCATCGGTTCGCCGCGGCGAAGCAGGGCATTTCCGCCGAGGGCGACGACGACGCGCATGCGATTCCCGCTTCCCGGCCCGAGCGCCCAGGTCAGCCCGCCGTCCCCTCGTACATCCCGTCGATCAGGTGCTTGAAGTGCTCGTCCACGATGCGCCGCTTCACCTTGAGGGTCGGCGTGAGCTCGCCGCTCTCGATCGTGAGGTCGCGCGGCAGGATCGCGAACCGGTTGATGAGCATCTCGTGCGGCTTGCCCGTGTTCCAGTCGTCGACGGCGCTCTGGAAGATCGCGACGACTCGCAGTTCCTTGACGAGATCGTCCATGGGAAGGCTGCCGAGGCCGTTCTCCTTCGCCCAGGCCGCGAGCTTTTCGAAGTTCGGCACGAAGAGGCAGGACAGGAATTTCCGGCGGTCACCGATGACGATGGGGAGCGAGACGAACGGATGACCCTTGAGATGCCCCTCGATCGGAGCCGGAGCGACGTTCTTGCCGTTCGAGTTGACGAGGATTTCCTTCTTCCGGTCCGTGATCATGAGGAAGCCGTCCTCGTCGATCCGGCCGATGTCTCCCGTGTGGAACCAGCCGTCCGCGTCGATCGCCTCGGCCGTCTCCTTTGGCTTGCCAAAGTAGCCCTTCATGACGTGCGGCCCGCGCGTCAGGATCTCGCCGTCCGCCGCGATGCGGCACTCGACGCCGGGCAGAATCTTCCCCACCGTGCCCAGCCGCCACGCCGCAGGGCAGGCGACCGCGATGACGGGGCTCGTCTCCGTGAGTCCGTAACCCTCGTAGATCTCGACGCCGACCGCCCAGAAGAACTCCGCGAGCTCCTTCGCGAGAGGCGCGCCGCCGGAAATCGCGAAGCGAAAGCGGGAACCCAGGGCCGCGCGGATCTTGCGGTACACGAGCCTCTCGTAGACGAAGTGCTCGAGGGCGAGGCCGAAACCTGGCGTCTGCTTCTTCGCGCGGAGCGCCGTGATTTTCTTCCCGGCCTCGACCGCCCTCGCGAAGAGCTTCTGCTTGCCCGGCGACGACTTCGAGAGGGTCTCCTGCACGCGCCCGTAAACTTTCTCGTAGACACGGGGGACCGCGCCGAAGAGGTGCGGGTTCACCTCGGAGAGGTTGTCGCGCAGTTTGTCGATCGATTCGGCGTATGCGATCGTGGCCGACCGGTAGTAGTAGCAGTACTCGATGCAACGCTCGAAAACGTGCGAGAGCGGCAGGAACGACAGCGCCACGGCACTGGAGTCGAAGGGGAGGACCGAGCTGCCCGCCACCGCGTTCGAGACGAAGTTGCTCTGCATGAGCATCGCGCCCTTCGGCTCCCCCGTCGTGCCGGACGTGTAGATGAGGGTCGCGAGGTCGGAGGGCTGCCGCGCGTCGGCGCGCTTCTCGAAGGCCGAGGGATCGGCCGCCTGCGCGGCGCGGCCCGTCTCCAGAATGCTCGCGTAGGGCGTCGTGCCCGCGAGCGACGATGCGTCGAACACGATGACGTGCTTCAGCGCCTGCTTGACCTCGGGGGACGCCTCCGTCGCCGCGAGAATCTTCGCCGCCTGCTCGGACGTCGACGCGAAGGCGATGGTCGTGCCGGAGTCTTTCATGAGGTAGGCCACCTGCTCGGCGACCATCGTCGGGAAGATCGGCACGAGGACCGCGCCGTAGCACTGGCAGGCGAAGTCCACGATCGCCCACTCGGGCCGGTTCTCCGAGAGCAGCGCCACGCGCCCACCCTGTTTCACGCCGAGGCCCTCGAGGGCGCACGAGACGCTCTTGACGCGGTCCATGAACTCGGCCGTCGAGATCGGGATCCACTTCCCGCCCTGCTTGTGGAGCAGCAGATCCGGCTTCGGCGTGTCCGCGAGGCTCCGGAATATGTCGACGAGTGTCCGTGGCGTCATGGAAGGCCTCCGCTGTTTGTGGCTGAACCGCACGGATTATAGTGGTCTCGTGGCGCTCGCACTCACTCTTTTGTCCGTATTCACCTTCGCCGGGCTCGTCTTGTCGAGCCTCTCGGGGTGGGCGCTGTCTCCCGCGCCGGACGCCGCGCCCGGACCCGCATGAAGGTCGCCCTTGTCACCGGCGGGGCGAAGCGCCTCGGGTTCGAATTCGCGAAAGCACTGGCTCGGAATGGCTATTCGGTCGCCCTCTCTTTCAGAAGCGATCCGGAAGCGGCGGGCCGCGCTGTCGATTTTCTTAGAAAGGAAGGGGGGGCCGACACAGAGGCGTTTCAGGCCGATCTTGCGGTCGACGGGGCGCCCGCCGCGCTCGTGACGGCCGTCCTCGCCCGGTTCGGGCGCCTCGACGCGCTCGTCCACGCCGCCTCGCCGTGGATCCCGAAGCCGTTTTCGTCCGTCACCGTCGACGACTGGGAGGCCGTGTTTCGCGCCGGCCCCCGCGCCGCGTTCTTCCTCGCGCAAGCGGCGGCGCCCGCGCTCGCCCGCTCGTCCGGATCCATCCTCTTCGTCTCGGATGTCGCCGCCACGCAGGCGTGGCCGACGCACATCCCGCATGGGGCCGCGAAGGCGGCGATCAACGCGCTCGTCCGCAACCTCGCCGTCGCCATGGGCCCGAACGTCCGCGTCAACGCGGTCGCGCCCGGCGTCGTCCTGCCTCCCGCCGAGATGAGCGCGGAAGCGATCGCGGCCCTCGTCGCGAAGACGCCGCTGGCGCGCCAGGTCGCCATTGCCGATCTGATGGCGATGGCGATCGCGATTCTCGAGAACCGCTCCATGACGGGACAGGTCGTCCCCGTGGACGCGGGTCGCTCGATCGTCTAGTTCGTGACGCCGTCGAGGCCGACGGAAAGCGACCTCACGAAGTCGAGAATGCGCGTGCGGGCCGCGGTGTCGAGCGCAAGCGTCACGCCGCGATGAGTGGTCTCGACGGCATAATCGGCGCATGAAGTCTCGCCCGCTGATCCTCTTCGCCGTCCTCGCCGCCGGCGCCTTCGCGGCCGCCGTCATCTCCTGCGGCAGGGCCGAGCCGCCGGCGAAGCCCGCCGGATTCAGCGTCGCGCTGCTGACCCCCGGCCCGATCTCCGACGCCGGCTGGAACGCGGGCGCGTACGAAGGCCTCAAGGCGATCGAGAAGGATCTGGGCGCGTCCGTCTCGCACGTCCAGGTGAAGTCGCCGTCGGAATTCGAAGAGCAATTCCGCGCCTACGCGGCCAAGGGCACGAACCTCGTGTTCGGCCACGGTTTCGAGTTTCAGGACGCCGCCGAGCGCGTCGCCAAGGAGTATCCCAAGACGGTCTTCGTGACCACGTCCGGCTTGAAGACGGCCCCGAATCTCGCGCCCATCGTCTTCGAGCTCGAGCAGGCGGCCTATCTGTGCGGCCTCGTCTCGGGCCGCATGACGAAGACGGGCAAGGCCGGCATGGTGGGCGGCGTCGAGCTGCCCTCGATCAAGTCCACCTTCCTCGCCTACGAGGCGGGCTTCGTCGCGGGGCTTCCGGGCGGAACCGCGCGGCCCGTCTTCACGGGCTCGTTCGAGGACGTGGCGGGCGCGAAGGCCGCGGCGCTCGCGCTCGCGGATCAGGGCTGCGATTTCCTCTTCCAGAATGCCGACGCGGCGGCGCTCGGCGTCTTCAAGGGCGCCGAGGACCGGAAGATCCGCGCCTTTGGCACGAACAAGGACCAGAACGCGCTGTCCCCGGCCGTCCTCGCCTCGGCCGTCATCGACATGCCGCGCGCCTTCGTCGAGACCGCGCGCCGCGTGAAGGACGGGAAGTTCGACGGCCAGCCGCTGCGCTACGGCCTCGCGAATGGCGTGATCTCGTTCGTCTGGAACCCCACGGCGAAGGCCGACGTCCCGGTTGCCGTCGTCGAAGAGGCGAAGGCGACCGAAGAGAAGATCAAGGCAGGGACGTTCGTCGTCCCGCGGGGAAATTTCTGATTCCCTCTTACCCTTCCAAGAAATCTTCATCTTCGTTTTCCTCGCCAGCGCTCGAGCTCCGGCGGATTTCGAAGCGCTTCGCTGAAACACAGGCTCTTTCCGAAGCAAATCTCGTCATTCTTCCTGGCGAGATCCATGCCCTTCTCGGCGAGAACGGTGCGGGCAAGTCCACGCTCGTCGCGATCGCCGCGGGACGCCTGCCGGCGGACTCCGGCGAGATTCTGAGAAACGGATCGCCGGTGGCGTTCCGCTGGCCTCGCGACGCCCGGGACGCCGGGCTCGCTCTCGTGCCGCAGCACGATCTCCTGATCGGCGCCGCGAGCGTCGGCGACAACCTCGCGTTCCTGGATCCCGCGGCGCCATTTTTCGAATCCGCAGCCGCACGCCGCGCCCGCGTCGCCAGGCTCGCCAAGACCTTCGCCTTCGAGCTGGGCTCTGCGGACACCCGCGTCGATACTCTGCCCGTCGGGACGCGGCAGCGCATCGAGATCGCGGGCGCGCTCGCGAGCGACCCCGAAGTTCTCATCCTCGACGAGCCGACGGCCGTCCTCTCGCCGGACGAAACGGCGGCGCTCTTCGCATCGCTCAGGACGTGCGCGGAGGCGGGCGGGGCCGTCCTCCTCATCACCCATCGCCTCGCGGAGGTCTTCGCGGGCGCCGACCGGCTCACGCTGCTCGGGCGGGGAAAGACGGTCAAGACGTGCCGGACGAGCGAGACCACTCCGGAAGAAATCGGCGGGCTCCTCCTCGCGGGCGCCGACATTCACCCTTCTAAGCACGCGGCGCGCAGCGCCGCGCAACACCCTTACGAAAACCTCGTCCTCACGGACTTCACCCCGACCGGCTCGCAAGGGAAGCAAATCTCTCTTTCCCTCTCCCCCGGCGAGTTGCTCGTCCTCCTCGCCATCGACGGCAACGGAGCCGACACGATCGCGCGCGCGATCGCGGGACTGGAACCGTTCGAAGGCGACGTCGCACTCGGTGGCGTCCGGCTGCCGGGCCGCGGCGACCCGCTCGCGTTTCGCGCGGCGGGCGGCGCTTTCGTGCCCGCGGATCGGCGCGAAGAAGGGCTCGTCGCGGCGCTGTCCATTTTGGAGAATCTCGCGCTCCCCGATCCCCCGGGCCGGCTGTTCCTCGACCGGCGCGCGATGCTCTCTCACGCCGAGGCGCGGCTCGCCGCCCTCGACGTTCGGGCGTCCTCCGCCGCCGCTCCCGCGGGCTCCCTCTCCGGCGGGAACCAGCAGAAGCTCGTCCTCGCCCGCGAGCTGGCGCACGCTCCCCGCGTCCTCGTGGCCGTTCATCCGACGCGAGGCCTCGACCTTGCCTCGGCGGCCGCGGTCCGGCACCAGATACTCGAAGCGTGCCGCATGGGAGCGGCAGCTCTCGTCGTCACCGCCGATCCCGACGAGGCGCAACTCTTCGGCGCGCCGATCCGCGTCGTCACCCGCGGGCGGCTCTCGGCCCCGCACGCGCCCGCGACCCCCGTCGCGACTCTCGGGCGCTTGATGGCCGGGGTCACCGGATGAAGCGGGAGCCTTTCGCGCGCCGGCTCGCCATCGTGGCCGTCGCGTTCTCGGTCGCCGCGGGCGCCCTCGTGGTTCTCGCTCTTCTCGCGGGTGCGTCGCCCGTCGACGCGCTCGGCGCCCTCGCCGAAGGCGCCGCCGGCTCGCGTGCTGCACTCGGTGAAACGCTGGCGCGCGCGACGACCCTCGTCCTCACCGCCCTCGGCGCCAGCCTCGCTTTTCGCGCCGGCGTCCTGAACATCGGCCTGGAAGGCCAGTTCCTCGCCGGCGCCGTCGCGGCGGCGGCCGTGGGGCCGCTCCTCTCCGGCGCGCCCCTCGTCGCGCGCGCCGCGCTCCTGGCGGCGGCCGCCGCCGCGGGAGCGCTCTGGGTTCTGCCGGCCGCCTGGCTCGAGGCGCGACGCGGCGTGCCGGAGGTCCTCTCCACGATCCTCCTGAATCTCGTCGCGGCAGCCGCGGTGAGCGGCCTCGTCCGTGGGGCCCTCCAGGATCCGGCGGGCGACTATCCCCAGAGTCGCGCTCTCGCGGAAGCCGTGCGCTTCGCGCCGCTCGTCGCCGGAAGCCGCGCGACCGCCGCCATCCTCATCGCGCTCGCGCTCGCGCTCCTCGTTGCGCTCGTCCTCGAAAGGACGCCGCTCGGCCTGAAACTGCGCGCGACCGGGCTCGCTCCGGCCGCCGCGCGCGCGATCGGCCTGCCCGGCGCCCGCCTGCGGCTCCTCGCGTTCGCGGCGTCGGGCGCGCTCGCGGGCCTCGCGGGCGGACTCGAGGTGGTGGCCGTGACGGGCCGCCTCTACGACCCCTTCTCGGCGGGAGCGGGTTACACGGGGATCGCGGCGGCGCTCCTCGGCGGCTCGAATCCCCTCGCGGCGGCCGCGTCGGCCGTGCTCTTCGCGGGCCTCGGCGCCGGGTCGTCCGCGATGCAGCGCGACACCGGGGTTCCGGGCGCCCTCGCCACGATCGTGCCCGGCGTCCTCGTCCTCGCGGTCCTCGCGGCGCGCGCGCGCCAGATGGGGAACGAGCCATGACCGGGTTCGTGGCCGTGACGCTCCTCCTCGCCGCGCCGCTCCTGCTCGCGGCGGCGGGCGAGCTGCTCCTCGAGCGCGCGGGCTCGATCCAGATCGGGCTCGAGGGCACGATGCTCATCGGCGCGTTCGCGGCGTTCGCGGCGGCGCGGTCCGGAGCAAATCCCCACGCCGCTCTCCTCGCCGCCGCCGGCGCGGGCCTCGTGGCGGGGGCGGCGTTCGCGGCCTTCGCGGTGGCGGGCCGCGCGGACCCGATTCTCGTCGGCACCGCCTGGAACCTCGTGGCGGCGGGCGGGACCGCGTTCTCGTACCGGCTGCTCGCCGGAGCGACCGGCTCGGTCCTCGAGATCAGGACGCTGCCGCCCTTTGTCTTCGGCCTTCCGGCAGCGGTCGTCGGAGCCTTTCTCGTTCCCGCCGTCCTGCAGGTGTTTCTCCAACGCACGCGGCCGGGCCTCCGCCTCGTGGCCGCGGGCGAGAACCCGCTCGCGCTCGAGGCAATGGGCGGCTCGGTCGTCTTCGTCCGAACGGCCGCTTCCGTCGCGGCGGGCGCGCTGGGCGCGCTGGGCGGCGCGCTCCTCGTCCTGACCGTGTCACCGACGTTCGTCGAGGGCGTGACGGCGGGGCGCGGCTTTCTCGCGCTCGCGCTCGTCGTCTTCGCGCGCTGGAAGCCGCTGCGCCTCGTGCCGGGCGCGCTTCTCGTGGGCGGCGCCACGGCTCTTCAGTACCGGCTGCAGGCGGGCGGAGGCACCCGTATTCCCTACGCGGTCTTCCTCGCCATGCCGGGACTCCTCGCGCTCTTCGCGCTCGCGGCCGCCCGGGGACGCGGCGGGGCGCCGAAGGCCCTCGGCACCCCCGCTCCTCGAAGACGCGCTACTTCGCCGCGGCCTCTTTCAACGTGATGTCACGTTGAAGGCAGTCTTCACCTTCGCCCATTCCATCTCGACCGACGCGGAAGCCGGCGCCTTCGGGACGATCGAGAACGTCATCGTCTCGACCGCGTTCCCGGGCTGCGGGACGACGTCGAAGCGCAGCAGGTCGTCTGTCTGCTGGTACTTGAAGGCACCCCACTGCTTCGCGTTCTTGTTCACGATGAACGTCCACTTGTCCTTGCCCGGAATCGCGAAGAGCGCGTAGGTGCCGGCGGGCACATCCGTGCCTTCGACCTTCACCGGCGTGGAAAAGGCGATCGTCGTAGCCTCGTTCGCTCCGAGCCGCCAGACCTGGCCATATGGCACGAGGCCGCCCCAGATCTCGCGGCCCCTCACGGAAGGCCGGTGGTATTCGATCGTGATCCTGGTCGCGCCGGCGGCGCCGCTCGCGGACCCGGCCGGGCTCTGCAGGGCCGCGGGAGCCTGGGCGAGAGCGGCAGGAGAGGCGAGAAGGGAGACGGACAGAATGGCGGGCGCGAACATTCTCTTCATGCGGATTTCCTCCATGCCCGATTCTAGGCGAGTCTCAGCGATCCGGAGGCGGCTCCACGGGCCTCTGCTCGGCGGGAGGCCGCGGGGCGAGGCGTTGGCGGCGTTCCCTGCGCCATTCGTCGCGCCCGGCGAGGAACTGCTGCCACTGCGCCGCCGACAGGACGTCCTTCTGCTCGAGGAACATCATCGTCACGGCCTTGCGCAGCCTGAGGCGAGACTGTTCCATGACATCCACGGATGCCGCGACCTTTTTCGGGTCTGAATCCTTCTTCGCGACGAGCTCCTCGACGTCGATCTGACGGCGTTCCACGTCGGCCTTGAGGTCGACGAACTCGCGGCGGCGCCGGGAGAAGATGTCCTCGAGCTTGCCCTGCTGTTCGGGCGACAGGTTCAGCAGCCGGGCGACGACGGGACGCTTCCACCATTTTCCGGGAGGCCCTTCGGGCATCTGCGCGGCGGCCGGCCACGCGAGGACGGCCGCGGCGAGCACGAACAGGGTAGCGGCGAACTTTCTCACAGGGTCTCCTCCATGGGGAATCCGGCGAGCGAGGAGTCCTCGAGCACGCGGTCGATCGAGACGAGGAGCTCGTCGTCGGAGGCGTCATTCACGAGGGCCGGTGTCTTTTCCATGGACTTGACCGCCGCCGTCCGCACGGCGGGCACCGCCCCGCCGGAGCGCATGAGCGAAAGCCCGCCGACGAGGAGCAGCGCGGCCGCCAGGCTCGAGAGGGCGAGGACGGGGTGGCGGAGGATTCCGCGCGCGCGCGCCGGGAACACGCGGACCTCGGCCCCCGGGGTTTCCTCCGGGGCGCCGGCGCCGGAACGCACCGTGGCCATCGTGGCGGCCACCTGCGCCTCCCAGAACTCGGACGGAAGATCGTCCACGGCCCCGCTCACGGCACCCCGGTCGAGGAGCCACGCCTCGCGCAGGTTGGCGACCCGCTCCTGGCACTCCGCGCAGGTGGCGAGATGACCGGGCACGGCGACCGGGCGGTCGTCG
>Ga0207932_1000161_pt1 | contig 22333 bp, 24 predicted proteins | sample NGESurdeep092012_FD_184480 | JGI IMG/M metagenome (GOLD analysis project Ga0207932, IMG submission 184480) | Arctic peat soil microbial communities from Barrow, Alaska - NGEE Surface sample 415-2 deep-092012 (SPAdes) | ecosystem: Environmental > Terrestrial > Soil > Wetlands > Peat ...
CCGACTGGCGGCCCATCTCCCTCACGGCGACGGGAGCGGGCCGCTACCGCTACGCCCTCGGCCTCCCGGCGGGGGTCCATCGGTTCAACCTGCGCGTGGACCGCGGCGCCTGGGGTGTGCCCCAGGGCGCCGGATACGCCCCCGACGAGTTCGGCGGGAGCGTGGGGCTGCTGGTGGTGCCGTAGGACGCGATCAGGGGTGTGGGGGAGGGCGGTGCGATACCGGTGTGACGGCCGACTGACGGGGGCTTGCTAGACTCGGCCCAGGTCGCGCCCGGGCAGGCGCCCGTGGCCACCCGGCATCCGGATCGGGCACTCATCCACTCGCTCGTCGGCGGCGGTCTCCGGCGCTGGCCGCGCAGGCCCCGAGACGCAGGGTCCCCCCGGGTCCGCGGTGTCCCCCGCCTGTTCCGGGCGCGGCCGCACCACCCGCCGCTATCCCAGCACCCCCGTGAACCGCAGGGCCAGGAGCGTCAGCAGGGCGATCAGGTAGAAGCCCAGCAGGTAGAGGGCGGCCTTGCCGAACCGGCTCAGCTGGACGCGCGGCACGCCGGCCTCAGATCCTCGCGCGGGTCTCGGACCCCCGCATGACGTCGTTGTAGCGGATGACGCCGAGGAGGTGGTCCTTCCGGTCGGCAACCGGCAGCATCCGGAAATGGTACTTCGCGAACAGCGCCTCGATGTCCTCCCGCAGGTCCTCCTCCTCCGCCGTGATGACCGGTGCGACCATGATCTCCGTGACCGGCGTCTCATCCTGGGCCAGCACCAGATCCCGCAGGTCGAGTACACCGGAGAGGGTCCGCTGCTCGTCGGCCACGACGTAGACGTAGGAGATGGTCTCCGGCTCGCGCCCGGATGCACGGATCTCCCGCAGCACATCGCCCACGGTGCGGTCGCGGGTCACCGCCATCAGTTCGGACGACATCAGGGCGCGGGCCGACGCTTCGCGCTCCGAGAGGATGGCCCGGAGGCGCGCTGCCTGGTCCGCGGGGACGAGGCCGATGAGCCCCTGCACCTGGTTGTGCGGCAGGACGGTGAAGAGGTCGGCCAGCTGCGGGACGCTCATCTCCGAGAGCACCACCCGCGCCCGCTCCTGGCGCATCCCCGCGATGAGCTGACGCTGCGCCCGCGGCTCGGCCTCGCTCAGCGTCTCAGCCGCCTTCTCGGAGTCGAGGGCCGAGAAGAGGGCCACCTGCTCCTCGCCGGAGAGCTCCTCGAGGGCATCGGCGAGATCCTCGCTGGGCAGCTCCTTCAGCTGCCGGCGGGTGATCGAGAGCGACACCTTGTCGGTCACCGTGGCGTCCTCGACCGAGAGGGGCTGCACGTACTTCCAGGAGATGAGGTCCTCCTTCAACAGGTGGAAGCGCCCCAGCCCCCAGCGCCGCAGGAAGCCGTTGAACGACGTGTCCACGTGCACCAGCGCCAGACGCTTGTTGGAGGAGAGGAGGTGCACGTCGTTCACCGCCTCCACCCGCCGCCCGTCGGTGTCGAGGACGGTGCGCCCCATGAGGTGACGCTCGAGCATCATCCACCCCGGCTGGTCCACGAACGGCGGGTACGGCCCGCCCGCCTCGGCCGGCTCGACGAAGATGGCGTCCTCCTCGATGCGCTTCACCCGGCTCCACGGCACGAACTCCGTCGGCTTCCCCCAGCCGTGCTCGAGGTAGAGCCCCACCGCCTCGGGGTACTGCTCGCTCAGCGACACGACCAGGTCGTCGAGCTTCCCGATCTTGTCGCGGATCTTGCCCGCGCAGACCCTCCGGCCGACCAGCTCGGAGAAGTAGAGGAACTCGAAAGGGATCGCGCCGGACGGCTCCGCGCCCTTCGCCGGCGATACGCTGTTCGGCGTCATGTGGTCCCTCCGCTCCCCGGCCCCAGGAGGTGGGGGAAGAGGATGGTGAGGGCGAAGGCCGTGGAGAGGAGGATGATGGCCACGGTGATCGTGATGTTGGCGACGTTCTGCCCGCGGGTGTTCACATGCTCCCCCATGAACCCCTTGTCGTTGAGGAGCAGGATGAGGAAGACGAGGCACGCCGGCAGGAGCGTGATCGCCACCACCTGCACGTACATCGTGATGGTCACGAGGGGCGCACCGGGGATCAGCACCACGGCGCCGGCCGAGAGCAGGATCACCACGTACGCGACATAGAACCAGGGGGCGTCGCGCACGCTCTTGTTGAGGGAGTGCGCCCAGCCGAAGATCTCCCCCATCGCCCAGCTGGTGGAGAGAGAGATGCACAGCGCGCCGAGGAAGCCGGCGTCGAAGAGGCCGATGGCGAAGAGCCGCCGCGCCAGTTCTCCCTTCCCCGCGGGCATCAGCGGCACCAGCGCCTCGGCCGTCTGCTTGGCGTCCTCCACCACGATCGGCGGCACGTGGAAGTGGAACGCCGCCGCCGTGGTGATGATGATGAAGGCCGCCACGATGCAGGTGAGCAGTGAGCCCACGAGGGTGTCCCACTGCCCGAACTTGATGTCGTGGATGTCGAGCCCCTTGTCCACCACCGACGACTGCTGGAAGAAGATCTGCCAGGGGGTGATCGTCGTCCCGATGATGGCGAGAAGCACGAAGAGGAACTCGGTGCTCAGCCCGCCCGTCGCCCCGGGCAGCAGCCCCTCCGCCACCCGGCCCCAGCCCGGCGCCGCCGGCCCCTGCATCGACCACAGCGCCGCCGGGATGTACACCAGGTTGAAGACGCAGAAGAGGAGCGTGAGCTTCTCGAACGTCCAATAGCGGCCCGACATCACGATGGCGAGGAGCACCGCCGTCACCGCGAGATACGTGAGGAGTGGCGGGATGCCGAAGAGGTTCATCGCCTCGACCATCCCGATGTACTCGGTGATGAGCGTCAGCCAGTTCACGACCGCGAGGTCGAAGACCATGAACCAGCCCCAGACCGGCCCGAACCCCTCGAACACCGCCTCCGCGTGGCCCCGCTTCGTCACGGCACCGAGGCGAACGGTCATCTCCTGGATGCAGTAGGCGACGGGGACGAGGATGACGAGGATCCACAGCAGCGAGAAACCGTACTTCGAGCCGGTGACGGCGTACGTCGAAATGCCGCCGGCGTCGTTGTCCGCGACCATCGTGATGATGCCGGGGCCGAGGACGGCGAAGAAGATGCCGGCCTGACGGCGGGAGCGACCGATGCGGTGGAGGGTCTTGCTGAGCCAGTACACGAGGGTCGCTTCCTCCCGGAGCGACGTGAGCACGACGGCGGGCGTGCCCAAAGGTGACAGCGCCCCCGCAAGAGCGCAACGACCGCGTCGGCGACCCCCGTCGCCGTGGCAGGGTCCCCCCGCTATCTTCTCCGCACCCTTTCCCTGGGGACCGCCGTGCCCAAGATCTGGATCGACGGAACGTTCTACGAAAAGGCCGAGGCGAAGGTCTCGGTCTTCGATCACGGCCTCCTGTACGGCGACGGCGTCTTCGAAGGCATCCGCGCCTACAACGGCAGGATCTTCCGTCTCGCGCAGCACCTCGACCGGCTGTACGCGTCGGCCAAGGCGATCTGGCTCCAGGTGCCGATCCCCCTCGCCGAGATGGCGAAGGTGTGCGAGGAGACGGTCCGCATCAACGCGCTGGAGGACGCTTACATCCGCCTGATCGTGACGCGCGGGGTGGGCGACCTCGGGCTCGACCCCCGGAAGTGCGCGAGGGCGACCGTCATCTGCATCGCCGACCGCATCGCCCTCTTCCCGGCGGAGGTGTACGGGCGTGGCCTGACGATGATGACGGCGGCGACCCCGGTGCACCACCGGGAGGGCGTCTCGCCGCGCATCAAGTCGCTGAACTACCTGGCGCACATCCTCGCGAAGGTGGAGGCGATCGCGGCCGGGGCCGACGAGGCGCTGATGCTCGAGGCGGGGAGCGGCGTGTCCGAGGGCGTGGGGGAGAACGTCTTCTGCGTGCGGGGGCGGACGATCGTGACCCCGCCCGCCTACGCCGGCATCCTTCGCGGCATCACCCGCGACACCGTGCTCGAGATCGCGGCCGCCGCGACATACGAGATCCGCGAGTCGAACCTCACCCGCTACGAGCTCTTCACCTCCGACGAGATGTTCCTCACCGGCACCGCCGCGGAGATCGTCGGGGTCGTGAAGCTCGACGGGCGGGTGATCGGCGACGGGAAGGTCGGCCCCGTGACGAAGGACCTCGCCGCGCGATTCAAGGAGCTGGTCGCCAGGGAACGCTGAAGGCCTCCACCGCGGTCGCGGCCGGGCCTCCGCCAGCGCGGCGGGCGCCCGGCCCGTTACGTTCCGAACCCCTTGATTGTCTTGACCATGCGCGGCCGGACCGGGCATATTGCGCAGTCAACCCCAGCGGCCCGGACCCGGGACGGCTATGGCGTGGAGGACGATCGCTCACGACGGCCGGTCGTGGGATGTGCGCCCGGCCGCCGAGCGCCGGTCCAGCACCGCGGACTGGCAGCTGATCTTCGCGTTCCGGCCCACCGGCAAGACCGGGTCAGGTCAGACCCGCTGGGCGCTCCATCCGTTCACCGGTCGTGACAAGGCCCGCCTCTTCGTGCGGGCGGAACTCGTGACCGACGACGAACTCCAGGCGCTCATCGAGAGCGTCGCTCCCCCCCGCGGAGGCTGATGGCGTTCCCCGGCAAGGCATTGGCCGCGATGGCGGTCCTCGGATGCGTGGGTGTCGCCTCGTGCGCGCACCACGCCCCGGCTCCCGTCGCGCCGGCCCGCGGGGCGCAGGCCGCCGCGACGGCGCAGGCCCCGGCGCCGCCCGCTTCGAGTGCACCGCGCCCCGTCGCCCCCGCCCCCTCCGCTCCCGCACCTGCCCGCGCCGCCGCGGACTCGCCCCGCGTGGCGGCTCCGTTCGTGCCCGCGTCGCGTGGCGCGGCCGACACGACCTCCGACGAGCTGTTCCTCGACACCCTACGCGCGCTGAGCGCCGACTCGAGCGGCCGCCCCACGGGGGGTGTGGCCCCCGAGGTCGTGCAGCGCGAGGCCACCGCGCTCTTCGGTGCGCCCCCGGCGCTCTCCGCCGCCGCCTCGGCCACCTGGGACATCGACGTCGCGCCGTACCAGGAGAACGAGCGGGTCCAGGCGTACATCGAGTTCTTCACGACCCGGGCCCGCGGGCACTTCGAGATCTACCTCGCGCGCCTGGCGCGCTACGAGGCGATGATCCGCAGCCGCCTGCAGGCCGGCGGCCTCCCGCAGGACCTCGTGTACCTCGCGCTCATCGAGAGCGGGATGAACCCCAACGCCGTGAGCCGCAAGCGGGCGGTGGGGATGTGGCAGTTCATCCCGGGGACCGGCCGGCGCTACGGCCTCAGCATCGACCCCTGGGTGGACGAGCGGCGCGACCCCTACCTCTCGACCGACGCCGCGGTCCGCCTCCTCCGCGAGCTCAACGACCGCTTCGGTTCCCTCTACCTCGCCGCGGCCGCGTACAACAGCGGCCCCGGGAAGGTGAGCCGCGGCCTGAGCCGCTACGACTTCGGCGCCCTCTCCGGGAACGCCGTGTTCTTCGCACTCGCCGAGGAGCCGTACCTGCGGCGCGAGACGAAGGACTACGTCCCCAAGCTCATCGCCGCGGCCATCATCGCCAAGCAGCCCTGGCGCTACGGCTTCAGCTCCGTCACGCCGATCCCGCCCCTCGTCTACGACTCCGTCGTGGTGCGGGACGCCACCGGGCTCGACGTGCTGGCGCGCCTCGCCGACACGACGCAGGCGGCGCTCGAAGACCTCAATCCGCAGCTGATCCGCCGGGTCACCCCGCCCGGCCGGGCGGTGTGGGTCCGCATCCCGTCGGGGAAGGCCGACGTCATCGGCTCGCGCCTCGCGACGCTGGCGCCGCGGGAGCGGATCACCCACATCTTCCACCAGATCCGCCGCGGCGAGACGCTCAACACCATCGCCCGGCTGTACCACGTGAGCGTGGACGACATCACCGGCGCGAACCGCGGCCTGAAGGCGAGGAGCCTGCACGTCGGACAGGAGATCACCATCCCGACGGCGGGGGTCCCCGCCGCCGCCCGCGCGGCGTGGCGCGCCGAGGAGCGGACCGCCGCCGCGGCCGACCGCCCCGCGCGCCGCCGCACCACGCGCCGCCCGGCGGTGGCCGCCGCGCCCGGCGCCCGCCGGCCGGTGCTCCTCGCGACCGTGGCCCCCGCCGCCGGCACCACCCGGCGCACCGTGCACATCGTCAAGCACGGCGAGACCCCCTGGACCATCGCGCGGAACTTCCACGTGAACCTGGCCGATCTCCTCCGCGCGAATCGCCTCACCGCGCGGAGCCACATCCACGCCGGCGACGCGATCCGCATCCCAAGCTGAGGACGCCCCGGGGAGGAACGTCCGCGCGCCCGCCGGCAGGAGCCGACGGGCGCGCGGGCGTTCGGGGGCCGCGGGACCGCGCGGCGCGTCAGCGCTTCGTCGTGCGGCCCTTCGGCTTCGCGGTCACGCGACCCGCGCGAGGGGTCTTCGCCGGCGCCTCCGCGTGCCACGTCCCCGAGCGGCCCCCCGACTTGAGCAGCAGGCGGATGGGGCCGACGATCGTCCCGCGGTCCGCCGCCTTCACCATGTCGTAGATCGTGAGGAGCGCGACCGCGCACGCGGTCAGCGCCTCCATCTCCACCCCGGTCCGCCCGGTGAGCCGCGCTTCCGCACGCACGCGGACGCCGGGGAGCTTCGCGTCGAGGGTCGCCCGCACCGCGACGTGGTCGAGGCGCAGCGGATGGCAGAGGGGGATGAGGTCGGCCGTGCGCTTCGCCCCGCCGATCCCCGCCAGCTCCGCCACGCGGAGGACGTCCCCCTTGGCGATGCGGTTGGCCTTCACCAGGCCGAACGCCGCGGCGCCCATGGTGACGGCGCCCTCCGCCACGGCCCGCCGCGCGGTGGCGCGCTTCGCGCCCACGTCCACCATCCGCGCCCGGCCGTCCGCGTCCACGTGCGAGAGGGAGCGCCGCTTCACAGGCCCAGCTCCCCGAGCGCGCGCGTGAGGTGCGCCACGATGAGCTGGGGATTCACGTTCCCCCGGGCCCACCCCTTCGCGCGGTCGAGCTCGCGGATGGCGTCCACCAGGCGCTCCGCCGGCACCTCCGCGTGCGTGTGGCCCCCGGCCGCGCCCCGCAGCCGCTGCGCCAGGTCGTCCCGCAGCAGCTCGGCGGCGGCGCCGAGGGTCTCGCTGAAGTCGCTCCGCGCGCCGAAGGACTTCACGCCGAGCGCGTAGCGGTACCGCGCCGCCGGGCCGCGGCGCGCGGCCTCGAGGAGCCGCTCCGCCGCCGCGGCGATGTCCCCCGCGTCCTCCCGCTGTTCGAGCGCGTCGCCGATCGAGCCGAACGCCGCTTCGGCCCGGCGCTCCGCCTCCTCCGCCGCCACCGGCGGCTTGGGGACCTCCCGCAGGAAGCGCGCGACGTCCGCGGAGGGGAGACGCCGGACGCGGAGCGGCACGAGGCGGGAGCGGATCGTCGGGAGGAGCGCCGCGGAGTCGGTCGTGGTGAGGATGAAGTGCGTGTCGGGCGGGGGCTCCTCGAGCACCTTCAGCATCGCGTTGGCCGCCTCCTGGCTGGAGGCCTGCGGCACCAATCGCTCCGCGTCCCCCACGAGGAAGACCTTCACCCGGCCCATCACCGGCCGCATCATCGCCTGCCGGTGGAGGAGGCGCACCAGGGGGAGGAACAGCGCGTGCAGCCCGTCGGGGCGGCCGTAGAGGGGGTTCTCGCGCCGCGCGGCGATCGCTTCGCCCAGCGTCTCCTCCGCCTCCTCGACCTGCTTCGACTCGTCCCCCTTGGGCCGCGCCACGGGGAAGGACCAGTGCACGTCGGGGTGCTGGAGGGAATCCACGAGCCGGCACGAATGGCAGGTCCCGCACGGCTCCCCCGGTCCCGACTCGCACAGGAGCCCCGCCGCGAGCCACAAGCCGAGCCGCTGCTTCCCCACGCCGGGCGGGCCGAGGAGGAGGAGCGCGGGTGGCAGCTTGTGCGCCTTCAGCGTGCCGATGAGGCGTGCGCGGAGGGCTTCGTGGCCGTAGACCGGATGGAGAGGCACGGCTGCAATCTAAATCGTGAGGGGGTGAGGCGTGAGAGACGATGCCGTCAGCCGTCGGCCGTCAGCCGTCAGCCATCAGGGCGCTCCTCTGGGCTGGCTGATGGCTGTTGGCTGATGGCTGATGGCTAGGCGCTGAAGAGCGCCGGCAGTCGAGCCGCCAGGTCGTCCCGCACCGCGCGGAAGGCCGCGAGCCGCTCGGCGTCCGTCCCCGCGGCGCGCGCCGGATCGGGGAGGGGCCAGTGCAGCTTCCGCACCGGGCGCGGGAAGAGGGGGCAGACCTCCTCGGCGCAGAGCGTCACCACCAGGTCCACGTCGTCGAGGGGCACCGCGTCGAGTCCCTTGCTGCGCTGCGCCGACGCATCCACGCCCGCCTCCGTGAGGACCTGGACCGCGAGGGGGTGGATCGTGCCCGGCTCCGAGCCGGCGGACCACACCCGCACCCCTGGCGGCGCGAGGCGACGGGCCAGCCCTTCGGCGATCTGGCTCCGGGCGGAGTTGGCGACGCAGAGGAAGAGGACGGAGGAAGCCATCAGCGGTCAGCCATCAGAGGTGCGCACGCTGATGGCTGACGGCTGACGGCCGATGGCTGCTCCGTCATGCCGGTGCCGTCGCGGGGCCGTAGTACCTCCGTCCCAGCCACAGCGCCACGTTGACCAGCCCGATGAGGACGGGCACTTCCACGAGCGGACCGATCACCGCCGCGAACGCGGCCCCGTGGTTGATGCCGAACGTCGCGATCGCTACCGCGATGGCGAGCTCGAAGTTGTTCGACGCGGCGGTGAACGACAGGGTCGTCGCCTGGCCGTAGGTCGCGCCGACCTGCTTGGACAGGAAGAAGGAGACGAAGAACATCACCACGAAGTAGATGAGCAACGGGATCGCGATGCGCACCACGTCGAGCGGGAGCTGCACGATGTACTCGCCCTTGAGCGAGAACATCACCACGATGGTGAAGAGCAGCGCGACGAGCGTGATCGGGCTGATCGTCGGGATGAACCTGGTGTGGTACCAGTCCTTGCTCTTGAGCCTGATCAGGGCGAATCGCGTCAGCATGCCGGCGAGGAAGGGGATGCCGAGGTAGATGAAGACGCTCTTCGCGATCTCGCCGATGGTGATGTGGACCGCCACGCCCTCGAGCCCGAACCAGGTCGGCAGGACGGTGATGAAGACGTAGGCGTAGACCGAGTAGAGCAGCACCTGGAAGATCGAGTTGAAGGCGACGAGGCCCGCGCAGTACTCGGCATCGCCCCTGGCCAGGTCGTTCCAGACGATGACCATCGCGATGCAGCGCGCGAGGCCGATCAGGATGAGCCCCACCATGTACTCGGGCTTGTCATGCAGGAAGAGGACGGCCAGGCCGAACATCAGGATCGGGCCGATGATCCAGTTCTGCACCAGCGACAGCCCGAGGACCTTGGTGTTGCGGAAGACGGGGCCCATCTCCTCGTAGCGCACCTTGGCCAGCGGCGGGTACATCATCAGGATCAGGCCGATGGCGATCGGGATGTTGGTCGTCCCGACGTTGAACCGGTTGATGAACGGGACGACGACCGGGAACAGGTATCCGCCGCCGACCCCCAGGGCCATGGCGAGGAAGATCCAGAGCGTGAGGTAGCGGTCGAGGAAGGACAGCCGCTTCGCCACGCCGGCCACCTGGCTCACGGCTTGACCGCCCGCACCTTCGCCGACACGACGGCGCGCGCCCCCTCGCGCATCCACTCGGCGCCGCCGAAGAGGTCGGCGTCACCGTAGCTTCGCTCCTCGACGACCTCCACGTCGCGGAACCCCGCGTCGCGGATCGCCCGCAGGTAGTCCTCCTTCTGCGCCGCGCCCGCCACGCACCCCACGTACGCCTCGACCGACCGGCGCACCTCCTCGCTGAGGGGCCGCAGCAGCACGAGGTCGCTCACCACCATCCGGCCCCCAGGCCGCAGGGCGCGGAACGCCTCGCGGAAGACCTGGTCCTTCGCGGGGGAGAGATTGATCACGCAGTTCGAGATGATGATGTCCACCGAGCCGTCCGCCACCGGCAGGTGCTCGATCTCCCCGAGCCGGAACTCGACGTTCCCGGCGCCCACCCTGGCCGCGTTGGCCCGCGCCTTCTCCAGCATCTCGGGCGTCATGTCCACGCCGATCACCCGCCCCGTCGCGCCCACCTCGCGCGCCGCGAGGAAGGCGTCCATCCCCGCGCCCGACCCGAGGTCGAGCACCACCTCGCCCGGCCGCGCCGCGGCGTGCGCCAGCGGGTTCCCGCACCCGAGGCCGAGGTTGGCGCCCTCGGGGAGCGCCGCGAGCTGCTCCGGCGTGTAGCCGATGTACTCGGCCACCTGGTCCACCACGCTCCCGCCACAGCACCCGCCGGCGCCGCTGTCGCAGCCGCACCCCGACTGGGTCCCCTGGGCGATCGCCCCGTACTTCTCCCGGACCACCGTCCGGATGTCGCCACCGTCGGTCATGGTGTTCCTCCGTTCCCCGCCAAGCTACTCAATACATTGATGTCTGTCAATATATGACCGCGCACCGGGGACCGCTCACCGCTTACCGCGCACCGCTTACCGGTCACCGCCCACGGCTGACGGCGCTCAGTAGCTCGCCTCGTCCAGGACGGTCTTCCCCTTGAAGACGCGGTAGATGATCGCCGTGTACGCCACCACGAAGGGCATCCCGACGAGGACGATGATCAGCATCGTGGTCAGCGTGCGGGGCGTGGACGCAGCGTTGTAGATCGTCAGGCTCCGCGCCAGGTCGGGCCGCGCGGGCACGAGCCGCGGGAAGAGCGCCACGGCCGCCAGGCCGATCTGCGCCGCGATGGCGACGCTCGAGGCGAGGAAGGCGCGGCCGAAGCGCCGGTCCTTGAGCGAGACCGGGAGGTAGAACTCCGCCGCGAGGAGCGCCGCCGCGCACGCCCAGGTGAGCGGCGAAGGGCCCGCGCCCTCGAAGAGCCACGGCGCCACCCAGAAGGTCGCGATCGAGGCGAAGACGAACATCACCACGTAGCCCGCCCAGAGGCGGCCCGCCCACGCCGCCATCCGCTCGCGGAGCGCGCCGTCGGTCTTGAGGGTGAGGTACGTGGCGCCGTGCATCAGGAACATCGCGAGGCTGAGGACCCCGATCACCAGCGCGTACGGGTTCAGGAGCCCGGAGAGGCTCATCGCGATGTTGCCGTCGGCGTCGAAGGGGAGGCCCCGCAGGATGTTCCCCACCGCCACGCCGAACACCACCGCCGGCACGAGGCTCCCGAGCCCGAAGGCCCAGTCCCAGGCGCGACGCCACGCCGGCGAGGCCACCTTGCCGCGGAACTCGAACGACACGGCGCGCAGGATCAGCGCCACGAGCACCAGCATCAGCGCGAGGTAGAAGCCGCTGAACACCGTGGCGTAGACGACGGGGAACGCCGCGAAGAGCGCGCCGCCGGCGGTGAGGAGCCACACCTCGTTCCCGTCCCACACGGGGCCGATGGCGTTGATGTGGATCCGGCGCTCCTCCTCGCTCCGCGCGAAGAGGTGCAGCACGCCCACGCCGAGGTCGAAGCCGTCGAGGATCGCGTAGCCGGTGAGCAGCACGCCGATCAGCAGGAACCAGACGGTGTTGAGGTCCATCGGTCAGGCCTCCCCGGCGCGCGCGGGCTCGGGGCCGTGCCGCACCTCGCGCACCATCAGGAACAGCCACAGGGCGCCGAGGGCGAGGTAGACGAGCGAGAAGAGGATGATCGTGGCGAGGATGTCCCCCGCCGGCACGCCGTGCGACACACCGTCCGACGTGCGGAGGAGGCCGTACACGATCCACGGCTGCCGGCCCACTTCCGCGGCCATCCAGCCGAGCTCGCAGGCCGCGACGGGGAGGGGGAGCGACCAGACGAGGAGCCGCAGGTAGCGCCGCCGCTCGAACAGCTTCCCCCGCACCAGCAGGACCATCCCCCAGCCCATCGCGGCGATGAAGTAGAGGCCGAGGAGGACCATGTTGTGGAAGGAGACGAAGGTCAGCCAGAGGGGCGGGATGTTCTCCGGCGGGAACTCGTTGATCCCCTTCACCGGCGCGTTGACGTCGCCGAACGCCATCCAGCTGAGGAGGCCGGGGATCTCGATCGCCGCCTTGAGCTGCGGCGGCTTGTTGAAGGGCAGGGCGAAGAGCGCGATCGGCGCGCCCGTCTGGCTGGTGTAGAGCCCCTCGATGGCCGCGAACTTCTCCGGCTGGGTGCGCGCCACCTGCTGCGCGTGGAAGTGCCCGGAGGGGAACACCTCGGCGAGGGACGCCAGCAGCCCCACCGCCAGGGCGAGGGAGAGCGCCTTCTTCGCCAGCGCCTCCTCGCGGGCGTGGAGGAGCTGCCACGCGGCGACCCCCGCCACGACGAACGCCCCGGTGATCACCGCGGCGTCCATGGTGTGGAAGTACCGCGGCAGGGTGGAGGGGTTGAACACCGCGGCCCAGAAGTCGGCCAGCTCGGCGCGCCCGTTCCGGACCACGAACCCCGCCGGCGTCTGCTGCCACGAGTTGGCGACGATGATCCAGAAGGCGGAGATCGTGGCGCCCACCGCCACCATCAGCGCCGAGAACCAGTGCGCCCCCTTCGAGACCCGGCCGCGGCCGAAGAGGTACAGGCCGAGGAAGCCGGACTCGAGGAAGAAGGCGAGCACCCCCTCCGCGGCGAGCGGTGCCCCGAAGATGTCACCGACGTACTTCGAGTACTCCGCCCAGTTGGTGCCGAACTGGAACTCCATCACGATGCCCGTGGCCACGCCGACGGCGAAGGTGAGGGCCAGCAGCTTCCCGAAGAACTTCCCCATCCGCACCCACGGCTCGCTCGCGCGGCGCCACCCCATCCACTCCATGGCGACGAGGAGCCAGGCGAGCCCGATGGTGATCGGCGGGAAGATGAAGTGGAAGCCGATGGTGATGGCGAACTGGATACGGGCGAGGAGGACTGCGTCCACGGGTCGGACTCCCCCGGGTGGAGGCGGATGGTCGAGGTGCCCGGACGGCCGGCGCGCACGGGGCGCGCGCGCCTGGCCCGGTCAAGATGGGGCCGCCGCCACGCGGCGTCGAGGGGCGGCGCGGCGGTCTCCCGCCCGGTCCGGTTCTTGCGAGACCGGCGGTCGGCGCCGCGCGCGCGGATGGACCGCGGACGTGCCGTGCCTCCCGAACGCCGCACCCACTGGAGGGTCGCGCGCCGACGCGCGCCCCCGACGGAGGAAACCTCGTATGGCGGAAAGCTCGAACCGCATCGCGATCATCGCGGGCCACGGCACCCTCGACGCGGCCTACCCCCCGCTCATCCTCGCCACCGCCGCCACGGCGATGGACATGGAAGCGGCGATCTTCTTCACCTTCTACGGGCTCGAGATCCTCAAGAAAGGGAACGCCGACAAGCTGCAGGTGGCGCCGATCGCCAACCCCGCCATGCCGGTCCCGATGCCCAACATCCTCGGCATGCTGCCGGGGATGACGGCGGCCGCCACCTGGATGATGAACGGGTGGATGAAGAAGGCCCACGTGCTGTCGGTCAGCCGGTTGCTCGACCAGGCGCGGGAGACGGGCGTGAAGCTCATCGCCTGCCAGATGACGATGGACGTGATGGGCGTCAAGCGGGAGGACCTCATCGACGGCCTCACGGTCGGCGGCGCCGCGTCCTTCCTCGACTTCGCCAGCCAGAACGCCATCACCCTGTCCTTCTGACGCCAGAGCTCACCCAAAGCCGATAGGACCACTCGTCAATCGGCATGGGCTGGGCATGGTATTTGCGAAGTTGCGCAACTACAGAAGTGCGACAATACCCGGAGGGACGACGTGAAGAAAGCGGACATCTTCGATCTGCACGCCGACGTCTGCAAGACCCTCGCCAACCCCACGCGGCTCCAGATCCTCGCGCTCCTGGCGAAGGAGGAGATGAGCGTCGGAGAGCTGGCGGGGGTCCTCGATCTGCCGCTGTCGAACGTCAGCCAGCACCTCGCCCACCTGAGGGCCCGCGGCCTCGTCGCCTCCCGCAAGGCGGGCCAGAGCGTCCACTACAGCCTCGCGGACCGGCGGATCATCCAGGCGTGCTCGCTGATCCGGTCGGTTCTGCTGGACCGGATGAAGGAACGGGGCCAGATCGCGCAGAAGACCGATCCCCGGTACGTCGTGGTCGCGCACTGACCCGGCAAGACCCACCCATCGCAGGGAAGAAGGAGTCGGCACCATGGCACTGGACCTCTCGACCGTGAAGGCGGACAAGATCGTCGATGCGCGCGGCACCGCGTGCCCCGGCCCGCTCCTCGAGGCCAAGCGCACCATCGCGGGCGTGCCGCTCGGCGGCGTGATGGAGGTGATGTCGTCGGACGAGGGCACGAACGAGGACATCCCCCTCTGGTCGAAGAAGGTCGGCCACGAGTTCCTCGGCATCGTCGAGGAGGCGGGCTTCTGGCGGCTGTTCGTGAAGCGCGGGAAGTAGCTCGTGTCCGCGGCGCCGGCGGTCGCGGTCCGGCCGAGGATCCTCGTCTTCTCGACGAACAACATCTCGGATCCGGGAATCGACCTCGCGGGGAGCCAGCACATGGACTACTCCCCGTCGGTCGACGTCATCAGCGTGCCGTGCTCCGGCGGGATCAACCCCGGCTGGATCGCGCACGCCATCGAGGCGGGGTTCGACGGCGTGTTCATCGCCGCCGACGGGGGCGACTGCGCCTACCTCCCCGACTGCACCGCCCGCACGGCGAAGATCGCCCAGCGGGCCCAGGCACTCCTGACCGAGCGGGGGAAGGACCCGCGGCGCGTGAAGATGGCCGCGATCTGCTCGGTCTGTTCTGAACCTTTCGTCTCGCACATGAAGCAGTTCGGCGAGGCGTTGAGCAAGCTCTAGAGGCGCACGAATGGACTGCGACGTCCTCATCGTCGGCGGCGGCATCGCGGGGATGGAGAGCGGCCTCACCCTCGGTGACATGGGCTACAAGGTGGCCCTGGTGGAGAAGGAGCCCTCGGTCGGCGGGAAGATGATCCTGCTGAGCAAGGTCTTCCCGACGCTCGACTGTGCGAGCTGCATCTCCACGCCGAAGATGGCCGCCGTCTCCCACCACCCGAACGTGACCGTGTACACCTACAGCGAGGTGGAGCACGTTACGCCGAAGGGGGACGGCACCTTCACGGTGGCGCTGCGCCGCAAGGCGGCCTTCGTGGACCCCGCGGCGTGCACCGGCTGCGGCGACTGCGAGCGCGCGTGCACGGTCGCCATCCCCGACCGCTTCAACGCCGACCTGGTGGCCACGCGGGCCGCGCACATCGCCTTCCCGCAGGCCGTCCCCAAGAAGGCGGTCATCGAGCGGGCCGGCACCTCCCCCTGTTCCTTCACCTGCCCGGCCGGGGTGAAGGCGCACGGCTACGTGTCCCTGGTCCGGAGCGGGAAGTACGACGAGGCGTTCCACCTCCATATGGAAGACGCGCCCCTTCCCGGGAGCCTTAGCCGCGCCTGCTACGCCCCCTGCGAGGGGCAGTGCACCCGGGAGGACGTCGAGGGGAAGGTGCCGATCCGCGGCATCAAGCGCTTCATGGTGGACCGCTACTACGGGACGCACGCGGAGCCCGAGTACCAGCCGCCCGAGGTGCGCACCGGGAAGCGGGTCGCCGTCGTGGGCTCGGGCCCGGCGGGCCTCTCGGCCGCCTACTTCCTCGCCCGCAAGGGCCACGACGTGACGGTGTTCGAGGCGGGGCCGGAGGCGGGCGGGATGCTCCGCCACGGCATCCCCCCCTTCCGCCTGCCGAAGGAGCTGGTGGACCGCGACATCCGGAACGTCACCGCCCTCGGTGTGGAGATCCGGACCCGCGCCGCGGTCGCGTCCCTCTCCGCTCTCGCCGCCCAGGGCTTCGACGCCACGTTCCTGGCCCTCGGCACGATGGAAGGCCAGGCCTCGGACGTGCCGGGCAGCGAGCTGGCCGGCGTGATGGAGTCGATGACGCTGCTGGAGGCGGGCAACGCGGGGCGGGGGATGGACCTCGCCGGCAAGCGGGTGGCGGTCATCGGCGGCGGCAACGTCGCCATCGACTCGGCGCGGATGGCGCTGCGCCTCGGCGCCGCGTCCGTGGCGATCCACTACCGCCGCGGGCGCGCCGAGATGCCGGCCCACGACTTCGAGGTCCAGTCGGCGCTCGACGAGGGCGTCGCGCTCGACGAACTCCAGGCGCCGAAGCGGTTCCTCGGGAGGGACGGACGGCTCGAGGCGGTCGAGTGGCAGGCGATGCGGCTCGGGGAGCCCGATGCCAGCGGCCGGCGGCGCCCCGTCCCGGTGGCGGGGTCCGAGACGACTCGGCCTGCGGACGTGGTGGTGCTGGCCATCGGGCTCTCGCCGAGCACGCGGCCCTTCGCGGCGGAGCTCGCGCTCGAGAAGAACGGGACCATCCGCGCCGATCGCGAGACGCTGGCCACCTCGCGGCCCGGCGTGTTCGGCGGCGGCGACGCGGTGACCGGTCCCTCGATGATCGTGGAGGCGATCGCGCAGGGGAAGCGCGCGGCGTTCTACATCGACCGGCAGCTGCAGGGCCTCCCCCTCGCGGGCGTCACCTTCGACGCGCGGCTCCCGGTCGTTGGCGAGGGGACGGTCCTGGCGCGCGCGACGGTGCCACTCAGCTCGCGGTCCCCGGTGGCCCTGCGGGAGCGGCCGGCGGCTGAGCGCGCCCGCTCGCTGGTGGAGATCGAGCAGACGATGAGCGAGGAGGAGGCCCGCTACAGCGCCGGCCGCTGCCTCGACTGCGGCATCTGCTCCGAGTGCCACGCGTGCGTGGCTGCCTGCCCGGCGCACGCCATCCGCCTCGACGCCCGCGAGGAGCGTCTCACGCTCGAGGCCGGGTCGGTCCTCGTGGCGACGGGCTTCGATCTCTTCGACGCGAAGCGGAAGCCCGACTACGGGTTCGGGAAGCTGCCGAACGTCATCACCGCGATGCAGATGGACCGCATCCTGGCGCCGACGCGGCCGTACAATGCGGTCGTGCGCCCGTCGGACGGGAAGGCCCCCTCCAACGTCGCGTACGTCCTCTGCACCGGCTCCCGTGACTGCACGGTGGACAACCGCCTCTGCTCGCGGGTCTGCTGCATGTACTCGATCAAGCAGGCGCAGCTGCTGATGGGCGCCCTGCCGCTCGCCGACGTCACCATCTACTACATCGACATCCGCGCCTTCGGCAAAGGCTACGAGGAGTTCTTCCAGCAGGCGAAGGGGATGGGCGTGCGGTTCGTGAAGGGGAAGGTCGCGAAGATCGATGGCGCGGCCGACGGCAACCTGGCGGTGAAATACGAGGACATCGAGGGCGCCGGCGGACCGGTGACGGCGGAGCATGACATTGTGGTCCTGTCGGTCGGGCTCTCGGCGAACCCCGAGGCCTTCGGGCTCTTCCCGCCGGGCGCCCTCGAGGCGGACCGCTTCCGCTACGTGCGGGAGGTGGACGAAGACCTCGAGCCCGGGAAGACGAGTCTCCCCGGCGTGTTCGTCGCCGGGACGGCGTCGGCGATCCGGGACATTCCCGACACCATCCTCCACGCGGGGGCGGCGGCGGCACAGGTCGCGGGCTACCTCCAGCGGCGGAGGGCCCCGCGATGAGCAACTGCCGGATCGGGACCTTCGTCTGCCACTGCGGCGGCAACATCTCCGACTACGTGGAGGTGGAGGCGGTGCGCGCCGCCGCCGAGCGGGAAGATGGGGTCGCGATCGCGAAGACGTTCCTCTTCGCGTGCTCGGACGCCGCGCAGCAGGAGATGGCCGAGATCGTGGCGCGGGAGAAGCTCGACGGCATCGTGATCGCCTCGTGCTCTCCCAAGCTTCATCTGTCCACCTTCCGTGCGATGGCGCAGCGGGCCGGCCTCAACCCGTACCTCTACTCCCAGGTCAACGTGCGGGAGCAGTGCTCGTGGGCGCATCGCCACGCGCACGGGCCGGCGACGGCGAAGGCGATCCAGCTCGTGCGGGCGGGGATCGCGCGGACGCGGCTCGGCGTGCCCCTCACCGAGCTACGGGTGGAGACCGTCCCGAGGGCGCTGGTGGTGGGCGCGGGGGTATCGGGCATGCGCGCGGCCCTCGCCCTCGCCGACATGGGCCTCGCGGTGTACGTGGTCGAGCGTGCGCCGCAGGTGGGCGGGCGGGTCCCTTCGTGGGGGAAGATGTTCCCCAACGACCGCGAGGGGGCGGAGATGGTGGAGACGCTCCTCCGCGCGGTGAAGGGGCGCGAGAACATCACCCTCTTCACCGGCGCCGAAGTGGTCGGGAAGAGCGGGACCGTCGGCGACTTCACGGTGCAGGTGCGGGTCTCGGGCGGGGAGACACTCGCGCTCGAGGTCGGGGCCATCGTGGTCGCCACCGGCTTCGATCCCTATGCGCCCAAGGACGGGGAGTTCGGCCACGGCCTCCCCGGCGTCGTCACGCTGCCGGAGTTCCGGGAACTGCTCGGGGCATCGAAGGGGGCGCTCCACTACCAGGGGCGGAGGGTCCGGAACCTCGCGTACGTCTACTGTGTCGGCAGCCGCCAGGCGGCCGCCGAGCCGGGCGCGAGGGCCAACACCTACTGCTCCAGATTCTGCTGTAACGCGGCGGTGCACACCGCGCTCCTCGCGAACGCCGTGGACTCGTCGGTCAACCAGTACCATCTGTACCGCGACATGCGGACGTACGGGAAGAACGAGATCCTCTTCGAGGAAGCGGGCCGCCAGGGCTCGGTCTTCGTGCGCTACACGGAGGAGGCACCCCCCGCGGTCGAGCGGGTGGACGGCGGGCTCGTCGTGAAGGCCCGCGACGACCTCCTCGGCGGTGAGGCACTCGAGATCCCGGCCGACCTCGTGGTCCTGGTCACGGGGATGGTGCCGCGGGAGAACGCCGACCTCGTCAACATCCTGAAGCTCCCGGTGGATGCCGGCGGCTTCTTCAACGAGATCCACCCCAAGCTCCGCCCCGTCGAGACGGTGGTGGACGGCGTCTTCATCGCCGGGAGCGCGCAGGGGCCCAAGACCCTCGCGGAGAGCGTCGCGTCAGCGATGGCAGCCGTGTCGAAGGGCGCCGCGCTGCTGCTCAAGGGGTACGTGAACCTGTCGCCCCTCGTCGCCCGGGTGGCGACCGACCGCTGCACCTGGTGCGGCGAGTGTGCGTCGTCGTGCCCCTATGACGGCGCCATCCAGAAGGTCGTGTGCGGGGAGAAGGAGGTCGCAGCCATCAGCCCCGCCATCTGCAAGGGGTGCGGCGGCTGCGTGCCGGTCTGCGCTCAGGAGGCGATCGACCTCGAGGGCTACACCAACGCCCAGGTGCGGGCCATGATCGACGCGCTGGCCATGGAGGTGGCGTGATGGCGACCCAGGCACCGCGCGGCCTCGGCGAGGTGATGCGCGACGAGATGATCATGCGGCCGCGGATCGCCGCCGTCCTGCGTGAGGGTCCGAAGACCATCCCCGAGATCGCGGAAGCGCTGGGGAGTCCGTCGCCCGAAGTGACGCTCTGGGTGATGGCGCTCCGCCGCTACGGCGCGCTTGAGGAGCTGCCCAAGCCGAAGTCCGAGGACTACTACCGGTACCAGCTCGCCGGGGAGCAGGGGGAACGATGAGCGTGCGGATCGAGCCGGGGCTCCACCGGGAGATCGCGCGGTTCGGCGGCGGGGACGTGACGGCCTGCATGAACTGCGGTGCCTGCACCGCCACCTGCCCCCAGTCGATGGATGGCGTCGCGTTCCCGCGCCGCGTCATCCACCTCCTCCAGGTCGGCCACCGGGACAAGCTGCGCGCGTCGCTGGAGCCGTGGCTCTGCTACTACTGCGGCGACTGCTCGACCTCCTGCCCGCGGGACGCCAACCCCGCGGCGACGATGATGGCGGCGCGGCGGTACCTCACCGCGCAATACGACTGGACCGGCCTCGGCGCGCGGTTCTACCGCTCGCCGGCGCTACAGATCGGCGCTGCGGTGGTCCTCGGCCTGCTCGTCACGGCGCTCTTCTTCTTCCTCCACGGCCCCGTCGTGACGGAGCGGGTGTCGCTCAACACCTTCGCGCCGGTGGAGTGGGTGGAGATCGCCGATTGGACGATGGCGGCCGTGCTCGCGGGCCTGCTCCTGTCCAACGGCTGGCGGATGTACCGCTTCGTGATGCGGAGGAATGGCGCGCCCCCGGTCCCGCTCCGGGTCCTCGTCTCCGAGACACGCACCTTCGCCCTGCACTTCTTCACGCAGAAGCGCTGGCGCGAATGCTCCACCGCACGGACGCGCTGGCTCACGCACCTCCTGCTGGTCACGGGCTATCTCTCGATGATGTTCCTCGTCGAGGTGGGACTGCGTTGGTTCCAGACCGACGAGATCCGGCCCGTCTACCATTGGACCCGGCTCCTCGGCTACTGGGCGACGGGCGTGCTCCTCTACGCGTCGGTCGTCTTCCTCGTGGGGCGGATCCGGAAGGACGACTGGATCCATCGTCATTCGGAGCCCAGCGACTGGGTGTTCCTCGCCCTCCTGTTCCTGGTGGCGCTCACCGGCATCGCGGTGCACGTGCTGCGCCTGGCGGGCGCCCCGATGGCCACATACGTGGTCTACGTCGTGCACCTGGCGGTGGTGGCGCCGTTCCTGATCCTGCAGGTGCCGTTCGGAAAATGGTCGCACATGTTCTACCGCCCCTTCGCGGTCTACCTCGACGCGGTGCGCCGGCGGGTGCAAGCCGCCGCGGCTCCGGAGCTGGAGCGCGCCGCGTGAGACCGCATCGGTCCGCCATCCAACGGAATTGCCAAGGGAGCCTCACATGACCGAGAAGATGGACAAGATCGTCGTCATCGCGACGCACGGCGCCGAGGACCCGGAGCGGGCCACGCTGCCGTTCGTGGTGGCGAACGCCGCGCAGGCGATGGACACCAAGGCCGTGGTCATCCTGCAGGGGTACGCGGTGACGCTCGCGAAGAAGGGCGAGGTCGAGCACGTCTTCGCGGCGGGGCTCACACCGCTGAAGGAACTGGTGGACGGCTTCCTCACGCAGGGAGGCGAGCTGCTCGTCTGCACGCCGTGCATCAAGCAGCGGCAGATCGGTCCCGAGCTGCTGATGGACGGGGCCAAGCCGATCGCCGCGGCGCGCGTCGTCACGGAGTGCCTCGAGGCGCAGGCGACGTTGAACTACTGAGCGGCCGCGCGGGCCGTCCGCCCATGAGGGAGGAGGACCCATGAACGTGCTCGTGATCGTCAACGACCCGCCGTACGGCACGGAGCGCGCCTACAACGGGCTGCGACTCGCCATCTCCTGTGCCAAGCAGGAGGGCGTGTAGGTCCGGGTCTTCCTGATGGCGGACGCGGTGGCGTGCGCGAAGAGGGGCCAAGGAACGCCGAAGGGTTACTACAATATGGAGACGATGCTCCGCGCACTCCTGGGGCACCACGGTGAGGTCGGACTCTGCGGGAGCTGCATGGACGCCCGGGGCCTCACGGCGGCGGAGATCCTCGAGGGCGCGCACCGCAGCTCGATGGAGGAGCTGACGGCCTGGACGCTGGCGGCGGACCGGGTGGTCACCTTCTAGGCTCGGCCCGGGTAGGCAGGGCGACGCGGTCGCGTCCCACCTACCCCTCGCGCAGCGAACCGATACACGGAGGGCCGCCGAAGCCGGCGGCCCTCGTGCTTCCTGCCCTGCCACGGCCGGCGACGGTTAGAACCGCCAGGTCAACCCGGCGGCGAAGGTGTCCTCCGCCAGCTTGTTCACGGAGTTCTGGTACTCGGTGGCTACCAGGTGCGTCGCGGCACCCGTCTGACTGGCCTGGAAAGTGTGGGCGTAACTCACGCTCAGCGCCGCAGGACCGATATCGTAGGCGACGCCGGCCGTCAGTGCGTCCCGGACGATGGCAGGGAAGATCGTGAAGAGGGTGTTGTCGGGCACCGGGTTCGTGCCGACGACCGCGCCCGCCCGCAGCGTCAGGCGGGGCGTCGCGGCGAATTCGCCGCCGGCGCGCACCACCCACGCGTCCTTCCAGTTCAGCGGCCACGATGCGGCGAAGGTGCCCACGGTGGGGCTGGCGTTCATCAGGATGTTGATGTTCGCGTTCGATCCGCCGGTCATCGTGAGGGGCATGTCCTTGAATGCGGATGCGTAGCCGATCCAGCTCACGTCGAGGCCGAGCGTCAGCCCTGGGCGCGGCGCGAGGCCGAGTGACGCGGTGAGGGTCTGCGGGATGCCGAAGTCCACCTTCGTGTCGAACGTCCCGGCCATCCCCGCCGCCATGTTGAGGCCGAAGCCGGCGAGCTGGGTGTTCACCGCGGCGGCGTCGCCCCCCTTTGCGGCCACCATGCCGGTGTAGAGCTGGTTGAACTGGGCGGTCATGTCCATCGCCGCCGTGCCTCCGCCGAGGGAGATCGTGGCGGGG
>Ga0207932_1000162_pt1 | contig 22210 bp, 16 predicted proteins | sample NGESurdeep092012_FD_184480 | JGI IMG/M metagenome (GOLD analysis project Ga0207932, IMG submission 184480) | Arctic peat soil microbial communities from Barrow, Alaska - NGEE Surface sample 415-2 deep-092012 (SPAdes) | ecosystem: Environmental > Terrestrial > Soil > Wetlands > Peat ...
GATGCTGCGGCGCGCGAGGGCGAGGCCGCGCTCCTGCGCCTCGAGCGTCGCGTCGGCCGCGGCGACGAGGAGCCGCACCCCAGCCACCGAATCGGACTCTACGGCAGGTACCGCCAGGGAGTCGGCGAGGGCGACCGTCACGCGATCCGAAGGCAATCCCATCACCGCCTGCAGCTCGAGGAGCGCGCCGACCGCGGCGAGGGAATCGGCCTCGGACGCGGACGCGAGCTGGCCCGCCGCCACCGTGGCCAACTCGACGTCGAGGGCGCTCGCGTCCCCGGCCTCGCGACGCAGGCGCGCCAGGACGAGGAGGCTGTCGGCATCCGCCGCGTTGCGGCGCGTGACCCGCGCCCTCGCCTCCGCCGCCGATGCCCGCACGTAGGCCACCTCGGCGTCGAACCGCGCGCCGGCCCGCTCGAAGGCGTAGCGGAAGCGCGCGGACGTCAGGGAGGCCTGCGCGGCGCCGACCCGTGCCGCACGGAGCCAAGGAAAGTCGAGGGGGATCTCGAGCTCGGCGTGGTACGTGGGCACCGAGCCGGTGTAGCTGGCGATGGCGGTCGGATTCTGGAAGGTGCGGGCGAGGGCCACGTCGGCGCGCGCCGTGGCCACGTCCGGGGCGGCGCGCAGCGCGCGCGGGCCATGCGCACGGGCGGCGGCCACGGCCTCCTCGCGCGTCACGGGCTGCTGCGCGCGGGCGGGGCGGGCGCCGCCCGCGAGGAGCAGCGCAGCAGCCCAAGCGCACAACCGGCCTCCGGGACCGAGCGTTCTCATAAGCCTCGGAACCTAACCGACCGACCTGTCAGCAGGGTTACACGGCGGCGGGGAATAGACGTCCCGCAGATTCCCCGTCGCGTACCGTCCCGCCTCGTCGTTGAAGTGCGGCGAGCCGGGTCGGCCGCTCTCTCCGCCCGCCGTGACCGCTCGTGCCCGCACGCTGTCCCCGAACTCGACCACGGCCACGAAGCTGTTTCCGCTGCTCCCGTACCACTTCCTGGTTCCGGGCCAGACTCGCGCCCCGAATGAGGCCAGCGAGCCCCACAGAGCGGATGTGAAGCCCACCGGAATGCTCGGCCCGGAGTCGTTGAAGGGCTGGACGATATCGCCCGTCAGGCGCTGGAAGCGGTTGATGTCGCCCCACGGCGTCCTCCAGGTCCGGAATCCGGCCGCGAGCGTGTCCGACGCCGCCGACAGCGCCTCGAGCAACGCGCCCGCCGCCGCCCGCGTGGCGACGTAGTCCTCGACTGGCATCCCCGCTCCTCGCGCATCGCGTCCCACCCGCCGCGACACGTTCTCTCCCCAGAACACGGCCAGGGACGTGGGGACGGACGTCACCGACCACCACAGGTCCCAGGCCCGCAGCAGCTCGATCTGCCCCTGCAGCTCCGCCCTCAGCGGATCGGTGGCCGCGGTCCCGTCCCACGCCCTCACCAGCGCGGGAATCGTCCGCTCGAACCAGGGCAGGTAGCTGTCGTACGCCGCGGCAATGAGTGAGTCGAGCGTGAATCCCCGCAGGTGCGCGAGCACCCGGACCGCGTGGCGCCCCCGGGCCGACTCTCCGCCGGTCTCGACGTAGACCGGACAGTCCTCCCGCCGCGGGCTGTCAGGCCCCGCCGCCGACCACGGCGCGTTGTTCGAGTTGTAGAGCCAGCCGCTCGCCGGGTTGAGGAGGTTCGGGCTCTCGTCCACGGACAGGACGCCGTGCCAGTCGGTGGCCGGATTGCTGCCGTCCACCGGCCTGGTCCAGTTGAATGCGGTGTCGCGCCGGGGAATGAAGTTGGCGTGGAAGTAGGCGATGTCGCCGTCGGCGCTGGCGAAGATGGTGTTGTTGGACGAGTTGGTGTGCAGGTCCATGATCCGCCGGAACGTGCGGTAGTCCCTGGCCGTGGTGCGCGTGTAGGACTGGATCAGGGCGTTCAAGGGATCCTGCATCAACCGGACGCTCACCCACTGGTCGCCGGCCCTCCGCACCACGGGCCCGTGCCGGGTGCGGTACACGGTGAACCGCCGTTCGGCCATGCCGTCCGGGGTCCGGTAGCGCAGGGTGATCGTGGAGGCGGCGACCGGCAGGTCCGCGCCCCCGTATCGGTACGTGTAGCCGCTCGCGTGCGGCGTCACCGTCTCCAGGTACTCGTCGATGTTGTCCACGCCGCTCGACGTGTGCATCCAGCCGATGCGGTCGTTGAAGCCCTGATAGACGAAGAACTGCCCCCACGTCACGGCGCCGTAGGCGTTGAGGCCCTGCGCGCTCGCCACCTGCACCTCGGCCCGGAAGAAGAAGGAGGTGTGGGGATTGATCAGGAGGAGCGCGTGCCGGCCGTGCGCGCGGGCGCGATCGCGATGCCGTTCGAGCCGGTGGGCTCGACGGCCGCGAGGCCCGCCTCTTGGCTCCTGGCTCCTGTCTCCTGGCCCCTGGCCCCTGTCTCACTCCCGTAGAAGGCCTCGAGCTGGGCGAGGCTCACTCGCTCGATGTCCCAGCCGATGCTGCCCTCCGTGAAGGTGAGCGCCATCCACGGCTCGAAGCGGGTGAGGACGCTTGGGCGCACCTCAGGATGCCGGGCGAGGTAGAAGTTGAGCCCGTCGGCCCACGCGTCCATCAGCCGCCTGAGCCAGGGCGGGCTCGCCCGGTAGAGCGCCCGCGTCGAGTCCGGGTCGACGACCAGCCTCATCCGCAGGTCCTGCCAGATGCGTGACGCGCCCTCCGCCTCCGCCATCCGCCCCATCGCGTTGAGGAGGTTCATCTCCACCCGGTTGAAGTCGTCCTCGGCCTGGGCGTACATCAGGCCGAAGACGGCGTCGGCGTCGGTCCTGCCGAACACGTGCGGAATGCCCCAGTCGTCGCGGATGATGGTGACGTTCCGGGCGTGGCGTACCCAGCGGGCGCTGTCCGGGGTCTGGGACGCGAGGGGCGCGTGCGAGGCGAGGGCGATCGCGAGGACGAGGACGAGCTTCTTCATGGGCGACCATTGCGCTGGGGTGAGGGCCCTACTCTCGTCATCAGGGTAAGGTCGGTGGACAGCCCAGGCAACCAGAGCGGCGCCAGCCCCTCGACGTCGTGGAGCAGTCCCGGCCGCCCGGCAGCAAGCGATTGACTGTCATCGACACCACGGCTTACACTGCGGTCATTCACCATGCACAGGGAGGGGCCCATGCGCCTCATCACCAGATCGGACTTCGACGGGCTCGCCTGCGCGGCGCTGCTCGCGGAGATCGGCGTCGTCCACGAGTACCTGTTCGTCCACCCCAAGGACGTCCAGGACGGCAAGGTGCCGGTCACCAAGGACGACGTGCTCGCCAACATCCCGTTCGTGCCGGGGTGCGGGCTCTGGTTCGACCATCATCTGTCCGAGGTCGAGCGGCTCAAGACCGTCAAGGAGCACGCCTTCGCCGGGGCCAGTAGGCCGGCGCCGAGCTGCGCGCGGGTCATCTACGACTTCTATGGCGGGGCGAAGAAGTTCAAGCAGTTCGACGACAGCGGCCTGATGCGGGCCGTCGACAAGAGCGACTCGGGGAACCTCACCGTCGAGGAGATCACGAGCCCCGCCGGGTGGATCCTGCTCTCGTTCGTCATGGACCCGCGCACGGGTCTCGGCCGCTACCAGGACTACCGGATCAGCAACCTCGCGCTCATGAAGGACATGATCGGCTACTGCCGCACGCTCCCGGTCGACCAGATCCTCGCGAACCCCGACGTCAAGGCGCGCGTCGACCGCTACCTCGCGCAGGAGCAGGACTACCGGGCGATGATCCAGGCGAACGGCCGCCTCGACGGCAATATCCTCGCGATCGATCTCCGGAACGTCGGCGAGATCCTCAGCGGGAACCGCTTCGCCGAGTACGCGCTCTTCCCGCGGGCCAACGTCTCGATCCGCGCCCTCTGGGGCCGCGAGAAGCAGAACGTGGTGTTCTCCGTGGGGCACAGCATCGTGAACCGCACCTGCAAGGTGGACGTCGGGTCGCTCATGCTCCAGTACGGCGGTGGCGGTCACGGGCAGGTCGGTACCTGCCAGGTCGAGGCCTCGCAGGCCGCCCAGGTGTTCACCAAGCTCGTCGCGGCGTTGAAGGGGTAGACGAAGGACCGGGAGTCCTCACTGGAGAGCTCCCGGGAACGATGGGGCGATCCAGCAGGCGGGCGTCGGCCGGATCTGTGGTGTCGCACCCGCTAGCGGGCTGCCACCTGCTTCATTTGCGCTGGCGAGGTTCCTCGTCTGCAAAGTCCAGTGCCGCGTTCAGCGTGTCCATGAACTGTCTGACCTTGATGGGTTTGGTGAGATAGCGGAAGAACCCCACGTCCAGTCCCTTCTCGATGTCGCCGGGCATGGCATTGGCGCTGAGGGCAACGACCGGGATGTGGGACGTGGCCGGGTCTTCGCGCAAGACCTTCAAGGCTTCGACGCCGCTGATGCCGGGCAGATTGATGTCCATCAGGATCATGTCCGGCAGCGAGGTGCGCGCGATCTGGATGCCGAGACTCGCGTCCGCCGCGCTCAACAGGCGCAGTTCGGGGCGTCGAGCGATGAGCTGCTCGACCAGTTTCAGGTTCGCCGGATTGTCCTCCACGTACAGCAGGGTGCGCAGTCGCGCGCCGTCCGGCAGTTCCGGTCGTGGCTGCTCGCTGGGCTCGGCCGGCGCGCCGTCGCCGTCTACCGCGGTGGCCGGGAGCAGCTCGATCCAGAACAGGCTGCCCACGCCGACCGCGCTTTCCACTCCAATGACACCATCCATCAGTTCGATCAGACGCTTGCTCACGACCAGTCCGATGCCGGTGCCTTCCTCTCCGCCTGCCTCCTGCCCTAGACGATTGAACGGCTGAAATAGCTGTGCCAACTGGTCCGGACTCAGCCCGGCGCCGGTGTCGGTGACGGCAATGCGAATGCGTTTGTTGGCGCGCACGGTGCAGTCTACCGTGACCGTTCCACCCGTCCGATTGTACTTGATTGCGTTGGACAGGAGGTTGATGAGCACCTGCTTCAGCCTGGTGCGATCGGCGTCGACGAGGAGGGGGACGTCCAGTTTGGGGAACGTCGTTGTGATGCCATGCTTCAGCGCCTGCGGCGCGACCATGTCCTGGCATTCCAGCAGGACTTCGGCCAGCGACGTCGACTCTCGCGACAGCGACACCTTGCCGGACTCGATCTGTGCCAGATTGAGGACCTCGTTGATGAGGTCCAGCAAGTACCATCCGGCCTGGAGAATCTGGTCGATGCTGGCCTTCTGTCCCGCGGTCGGGCGCGGGGAGTCGGAGTCCATCAGCTGCGCGAAACCAAGAATCGCATTGAGTGGCGAGCGCAGTTCATGGCTCATGCTGGAGAGGAACTCGGACTTGGCGAGGTTGGCCTTCTCGGCCACGGACTTGGAATTCTCCAGTTCGATGTTCTTCTCCCGTAGGACCTGATCCAGGCGTTTGCGCTCCGTCACGTCGCGCGCTGCTGCGAACACGCCCTGCAACGTCCCCTCCCGGTCATAGAAGGTCGTCGCGTTATAGGAGACCACGGTCTCCTTGCCGTCCCTGGCCCGCGCGGTGAGTTCGTAGTTGATGACTTTCCTTTCGCTCAGCGCCAGCTTGATGCTCGCCTCGGCGCTCTCTCGATCGGTGAAGAAGTTCTTGAACGGCGCGCCGATCAGCTCGTCGCGCGTGCAGCCGGTGAGCACTCCCATCTGCTTATTGACGTCGGTGATGATGCCGCGTGGATCGGTGGTCATGATCGCGTCGATGTTGGACTCGATGAGCGAGCGCGTGTAGAACTGCTGGTCGCGCAGGAGCTGATCGAGCTTGTTCTGTTCTGCTTCCGCTTGCTTGCGCGCGGTGGCTTCGGTCTCGCTCCGAACCAGCTTCTCGCGGATGCGGCGGTTCTCATCCTCGAAGTGTTTGCGGCGGAGTTGAGCGCGCAAGCGGGCCTTGAGAACGTCGAAGTCGGCGGACTTGGCTATGTAGTCGTCGGCGCCGGCGTTGATGCCTTCGATCATCGCATCCCGATCGTCGCGCGCCGTGAGCATGAGGAGGGGGATATCGCGCCATTCGGCGCGCTGTTTGATGCGCCTGCACGTGTCCTGGCCGGACAATCCAGGCATGACGAGGTCGAGCAGAATGCAGTCCGGCGCCTGAGCTGCGAGCAGCTCCAGCGCCTCCTCGCCGGACGTTGCCAGGACCACATCGTACCCGTCCTGGCGAAGCTGGCTTGCGAGTTCCTGAAGGTAGGTGATGCTGTCATCGACGGCGAGCACGCGGCGACCCGATCCAACCCCACTACTCGCGTCCGCTTGCGTGAGTGTCCGTGCCCGCGCGACGACCTGTCCGAGGTCGTAGGGTTTACCGATGTACTCGTTGGCGCCCGCACCCATCCCCCGGACGCGGTTCTTGACCTCAGCCTCGGTGGAAAGCAGCAGCACCGGGATATGGGCTGTCGCCGAAGAGCTCCTCAGCTCTTTGAGAAAATCGAGGCCATCCCCGTCGGGCAGCAAGATATCGAGGACGACCAGGTCGGAGCCTTCATGGGCGAGCGTCTCCCTCGCGCATCGAAGGTCGGCGCACAGAACCGTATCGAAGCCGGCCGACTGGAGGGCTTCGGCGATGTCCATTCGCACCGTCAGACTGTCGTCCACGATGACGACCCGTGGACTCATACCTGCCTCACGGTGTCGGCGCTGCGGGCCAAGGCGCCAAGCGCCGGCGCGATCTTCTCCAGAGAAAGGACCTGCTCGGCCGCTCCGAGAAGGATCGCTTCCCGCGGCATGCCGAACACCACTGACGTCGCTTCGTCCTGGGCGATCGTCCTTCCGCCAGCACGCCGTATGGCCAAGAGGCCCTCGGCTCCATCCCTGCCCATCCCCGTGAGGAGACAGGCTGCACAGTCGGCACCGAGTTCCTGCGCCAGGGATTCGAAGAGAACATCGACCGACGGTCGGCAGGAGTATCGTTCTGGATCTTGAGTGAGCCGGAGCTTGCCTTGGCGGAGCACGAGGTGGCTGTCGGGAGAAGCCATCAGCACGCTCAACCCTCCGACAGGAGGGAGAGGATCGCCGTCGGCCGCGTAGGCAACGCGGAAGGGGCTCTGCCCATCGAGCCATTCGGCGAACGCGGGGGCGAAGAGCTTCCCGATATGGATGACCAGGAGAATGGGGAGCGGGAAGCTGTGGGGCAACCCGCGCAGAATCTCGATGAGCGCCGCTGGCCCGCCCGTGGAGACCCCAATCGCGACGGCGCGCAGGTGACCCTCTTGCTGGAGCGCCTGGCGTTCCGTCACGGGCGCTGCGAGCGCCGTGCCGCGTGGAGCGGCCCCAATCGGAACAGGGCCACCCGGCCGCTGTCCCATGGGGCCAAGTCGGGCCCGTGGATGGGTGATGACCTTGATGCGCGAGATGAGCTTGACGGTGGAGACGAGCTTCTGTTCCCATGCATCGTCGGGCTCGTTTCCCAGCGGCTTGTCGAGCACATCCAGGGCGCCGGCCGCCAGGGCTTCGTACGTCTTGAAGAGCTCTGCCCGGTTTGTCGAGGCGGACACGATGAGAATCGGCGTCGGGCAGTAGGCCATGATGAATTCCGTGGCCGCCAAGCCGCTCATCACAGGCAACATCATGTCCAGGGTGACGACGTCCGGTCGCAGGTGCTGGCACAGCTCGATTCCGCGCTTGCCGTCGTCGGCTTCGCCGACGATTTCGATGTCAGGGTCAGCGGCGAGTACCTCCAACATGCGCTTTCGAACCGTCAGGGAATCCTCGACCACCAGAACACGTGTCTTCGCCATGGCTATCCGGCCAGTGTCCGAATGAGCTTCAACAAGTGCCCTTGGTCGAATTCGTCCTTGACGATGTAGGCCTGAGCGCCAACCTGCTCTCCTCGCCGCCGGTCCTCCGCGGTATTCCTGGAGGTGACCAGGATGGCGGGGATATGGCGCAACGCCGCGTCGGACCGGGTCTGAGCCACAAACTCGAAGCCGTCCATGCCGGGCATCTCGATATCGACGATGAAGAGGCTATAGTCACGACCGTGAGCCTTCGTGAGTGCCTCCTCGGCCGAGACGGCGACCTCGACCTCGTAGCCCGCTGATTCCAGGATGCTCTGCTCCAGCATTCGGGTCGTCAGCGAGTCGTCGATGACGAGGACCGGTACCCGCCGCGGGGCGGCTTCCTCAGAGGCCGCGCCGCGACCGCGCTCGGCGGCCGCCACGAGGCCTCCTGGGTCCAGCACGAGCTGAGGGTTGCCCTCGGCATCCAGAGATGCGCCCGCGACCACTGGATCGGCCTCGACCACGCCGGAAAGCGCCCGCATCACGATGTTGGAGGTGCCGAGCAGCCGGTCAACTCCAACCGCGACGCGTCGGTTCCCGGCTTGGACGACCACGGCCGACCAGACGCCACGGTTCCGGCCGGTCGAGCCCGAGCGCCGGAGCATACGGTCGAGCGGCAAGAAGGGGATGACGTTGCCCTCGTGGAGAATCGAGTCGCTCTCCGCTAGGCGCGCGATGTCTGCATCGCGAACTCGAAGCGTCTGCCGTACGGCGTCGAGCGGGATCGCAGCCACTGCACCTGCCGCCTCGACGACGAGCCCATGCAGCGATGCGATGGAAATCGGAACCCGGACCTCAACCGTCGCCCCGCGACCCGGCTCGCTTCGAATGCTCATCTCTCCTTTCAGCCGGGACGTGGTCGCCCGCACGACATTCAGGCCGATTCCTCTTCCCGACAGTTCGGTGACGTCGGTTGACGTCGTGAGTCCGCCGACGCCCAGCAGCGCGATGACCTTGTCAGCCGACAGGGACTTCCCCTCGGATGCGGGCACGAGCCCTCGAGCCACCGCGGCACTTCTGACCGCCTCCAGGTCGATGCCCCGTCCGTCGTCTCTGCACACGAACGCCACCCGACCGCCGCGCTGCTCGACCTCCAGCCGCACCTGCCCGATCGGGGACTTCCCGAGCGCGACACGCTCGGCCTCGGTTTCCACTCCGTGCGCGACGGCATTGCGCACCACGTGCATGAGCGCTTCCCGCAGCGACGCCAGCATGCTCGCGTCGAGGCGCACCTCGCCGCCCGAAGCCTCGAAAGCGACGCGCTTGCCGAGCGTCTGAGCTGCGTCGCGCACGGAGCGCTCAAGCGACGGGAACACGGTCTGAGCCGGGATCAGCCGAAGTCGATGCGCGACGTCGCGAATCTCGGCAAGCTCCCCATCGACCCGCTCGAGGCCTACAGCGAGGCTGCGCTGGAAGCGATCGAGGCTCGACCGCAGTTCCTCCGCGAGGGATCGCGCGCGGACCATGCCCGGAGAGGCCCCGGCCCCGTTCTCACCGGGACGCGCGGCGAGCAGATCCAGAAGTAGGCTCGTCAAATCACGAAGGCGGTCGGCGGCACCGAGTCCCTTGCGCACGGCGCCGAGTTGCACACCCACCTCCGTGACCGTGCGAAGCAGCGAGTCCATCTCCCGGATCTCGACCCGCAGCGTTTCGAGTGGCTCCTCGGCCGGCGGCCGAGCAGGGCTGGCGGCCGCGAGGTCGCTCGCGGGTTCGAGGGCAGAAAGACGTGAGGTGATCTCGTCCAAGAGGCGCAGGAGCTCGCTCCCTTGCTGCTTGGATAGGGGCTGTCCGGCCTCAGGATGGGTTGTTAGAAGGCCTTCGACCGTGTGCGCCAGCTCGGCGATCCCAGGCTGCTTGACCACACGAGCGGCGCCTTTGAGCGTGTGCGCCAGGCGCAGCAGGCGAGCCACGACCTCGGGCGCGGCGGTGCCCTTCTCGAGCTGCAGGATTCCCTGCGCCAGCCCATCGAGGAGCTCCCGCGCCTCGACACGGAAATACTGGTACGGGTCCTTCGCCATTCGGCTACGCCTTCGCCTGGGGCTGAACCAGCTGCATCAAGTCCCGGGACAGGTTGGCGAGCTGGGACGCTGTCTGGAGAGTCTGGCTCGAGCTGGCCTCTGTCTCCCTGGCCGCCTGCGCGACGTTGGAGACGGCAATGTTGACTTGTTCAACGGCCGTCGACTGCTGTTTCGTACTGAGCTCGATCTCTCGAGCCGCCTCGGTGGTCGTGCTCACGAGGCCTACGATCTGCTTGAAGGCTGTTGCCACGTCCGAGAACTGACGCGCGCCCGCATCAACTGCCTTGGTACCGCCCTCGGTGGTCATCACGGTCGTGTTGACGGCGGCGCGGATCTCATCGATGAGCGCACGGATTTCCTTGGTGGAACCTCCGACGCGGTCAGCGAGTTTACGGATTTCGTCGGCGACCACGGCAAAACGCTTGCCGGTCTCGCCGGCACCGGCCGCTTCGATGGTCGCGTTGATCGCCAGGATGTTCGTCTGCTCCGCAAGCTCGTTGATGATTTCGAGAATGCCGCCGATCTGCTGGGACTTCTTCCCGAGGTCGAGCATGTGGGTCACGATCAGGTCGACCTGTCGCTTGATGCCCTCGATCGAGTCGTTGGCCTTCGAAACCGTCTGATCTCCGGAGCGCGCCCCCTTAGCCGTGTCCTCGGCGATGTGGGCCACGCGCTGGGCGCTGTCGGCGATCTGTTTCGACGTCGCGAGCAGCTCGCTCATCGTCATCGTAATCTCGTTCATGGCCGTCGCCTGCTCTTTGGCGCCTGTCGCCTGCTGATTGGCCGCGGTCTGCAGCTCGCTGGATGAGCTCTGCATGTGCTGCACCGCCGCTCCGATTTGACTCCTCAGCGAGCGGGTGATCGTCAAGCCAGCCGCGGTTACGAGCAGGAGGCCGAACAGGGTCCCGATGGTGATGGCAACCGTCGCGCCGGTTACCGCAGTCTTGACTTCCCCGGCTCGTTGCTCGAGCAGATCTCGTTCGTCATGCTCCATTGCCGCAAGGACGCGTCGAAGGTCATCCATGAGCTTCTTCCCCTCTCCGGTCCGTACAACCCTCGTCAGCTGTTCGACATCTCCGTTCCTGCGCATCTCTATGGTCCGCGTCACCCAGGATAGCTTCGCCGCGATGAGGGGTTCCGCTAGGCGGAGCCGGGTCTGCTGGGCGGGATTGTCGGAGGTCAGCTCTCGGAGTTCGTTGACGGTCGTCGCGAGCCGGGCGCCCGCTTCCTGATATGGCTCGAGAAAGCTCTCATCCCCAGTGATGATGTAGCCGCGGCTTCCGGTCTCGGCGTCCTGCAGCAGGCTGAGCGCGCCGGCGATGTGCTCCAGGACAATGTGCGTGTGCGCCACCGACTGACTCGTTCGCGAGAGTGCGTTGATGCTCCGATACGCTACCGCGCCGATGGCCGCCAGAAGCACGAAGGACAGTGCGAAGCCGGCCGCGATCTTCTTTCCAAATGTCCACGAACGAGCCATTGGTCACTGCTCCTTTGCCAGCCTGCTATGGCCGATGCGATTCCGGATTGTCGCTACGACGAGTGGGATGCTGACGAGCGCGCGAACCCCAGCCTCCGTGCTCGCGATTTGGTTGACGTATTGGCGTGTGGCACGGAGGTTCTCGTCCGCATGGAGAGAGGACTTCGGAAGTCGCAAGTAACCCTCGAAGTCGGAGAAGGCCAGGGCGATGGGTTCCTCCGCTCCGCAGAGGACCATCCACCGTGGCGAGCCGGGGCCTTGCCCGTAACCGAGGATCGACGCCAGTCCGAACACCGAAACGACACCACCGCGGATGCCCGCCAGACCGAGCAGGTCGAGTGTGACCGCGGGGACGGGGACCACCCTGCGCCCCGCGACCATCCCGGCGATATCGCGAAGTCGGATGGCGTAGGGATCGCCCGCCACGCGAATCGTGAGAAGGTCCTCGACCTCCTGCGACGCCTGTGGCGGTGGCAAGGCGAACGACAGGTCGAACGCGTGACGAAGCTCGGCAGCCTTGCTTGCGACGACGGGGGTCTCGTTCATCCTTCACCCCCAGCGGCCCGTAACTCCGTACGGCAGAGCTGCAGGAGCGTGTCCCGAGAGAACCCGCCCCCGAACAGAAGAAGTCGGGAGGCATCCTCACCGGCGAGGAGGATCAACGCCTGCCCCAGTTCACGCTGCGCGGTCGCGGCATCGCCCGAGCGTTTGGCCATGATGCCCAGGTGAAGGTGGGGCATGGCAAAACCGGCGTCGAGATAGATGGCGGTCTGGCCGTGCTCGATGGCGCCGGTCGAATCGCCCGCATGTTCGCGGCAGAGGGCCATGAGGTATTGCGCGCCTGCGTTGAGCTCATCGAGAGCGAGGAGACGGCGGCAGACTTCCTCGGACTCATCGAGCCTGCCGTTGTTCGTGAGCAGGACCGCTCGCAGGAGCAACGCGTCGGGGTCCTCGTGGGAGTCCGGGGGTAACGAGCAGACCAGATCCAGAGCGTCCGAAAAGCGTTCCTGCCTCACTGCTTCGAGCACGAGCCCCAGGTCCCACGTGCGCGCGGCAGCCGTCGACGCGGCCTGACCGGCCGGGGAGGGGCGCGGCGCGTCTTGGTCCGGCGAACGAGCTCGGCCATCGGCCAGAGTGGCGATTCGCTCCGAGGCTCGTTGAATGACGTCGACCCAGGACACCGCCGATTCGAGGACCGCGGGGAGCGAATCCTCCGTTTGCTCCCTGCGCGGTCCTACCCATGTTGCCGTTGCGACCACAGCCTCGGAGACATCACGCCGCCGGTAGTAGAACGTGTCATGCGTATGGCAAAGACGGAACTCCTGCGTGAGCCCACGAAGTGTTTCCGCGTGGCCAAGGAAGAGAAATCCGCCCGGAAGCAGCGCCTGGCTGATGCGGCGCACAACGTCGCGCGCTTGGTCGGGCGTGAAGTACATGAGAACGTTTCGACAAAAGACGACGTCGCAGGAGAGCGACTGCCAGAACAGAAGGTCTTCATCGACGAGGTTCCGCTCCTCGAAGATCACCATCTTCTGGATGGCGGGAGCGAGCACGAAGTCCGGGCCGTCGGCCCGAAAGTAGCGGCGTTTGGCGTCTTCCGAAGTCGCCCGAAGCGACCAGGCGGAGTAGCGGGCTTGGATTGCCTTCGCGAGGACCGCCGGGTTGACGTCGATGCCGATGATCTTCACATCCCAGAGTCCGAGGTCGGGCAACCCCTCGCGCACCAGGGCCGCCAATGAATACGGCTCCTCGCCCGAGGCACATCCGGCCGAGAGGATGCGAAGTCGCTTCTCCTGGGTCCTCGCGCGAATCCGCTCGGGAAGAACTGTCTCGGCAAACGCCCGGAAGTTGTCGGCGTTGCGGAAAAAGAACGTCTCGTTGATCGTGAGCTGCTCGGCGAGCGCCCGAAACTCGTCGGAGCCCCTGGGCGAAGCACTCAGACGCTCGAGGTAGGACTCGAAGCGGGCGCTGCCCACCAACTTCATACGTTGGCGCGCGACCTCGGCGAGGTAGTCGAGCTTGTCGTCCTCGTACCGCAGCCCGAGACGGCGCGTGACGATGGCTCGAAACTGCTCGAGCTCGGTTCGGTCGAGGACCGGTGTTATCGCGTTGCCTCCGCCGCCGCGAGGGTCGTCCAGACGTCATCGGGAACGATGCGCACAGCACGAAGCACAACGAGGAGTTGCGCGTCGCGGGTGCCGATCGCCTCGATGAGCTCGGCGGCGACATCTCGCAGCATCGGAGGCAACTCTCCAAGCTGGGCCGAATCGAGGTTCCTCAAGCCGACAACGCCATCCACGCCGATGGCCACCCGCCGCTCTCCTAGCTTCACAGTCACAAAGCGGCCGTAGCCTGCGCTGTTCTCGCCGTTCTCCAACAGCGCCTTGAGGTCGATGACGGGAGTCGGCGCGCCACGGATCACCGACACGCCCCGGACGAAACCTGGCGTCCCGGCAACGGGCTGGATCGAGAGAGGGCGCATGGTTTCCGCCACGTGATGCAGCGGGATGGCACATGCAAGTGCGCCGACCGTGACGACAAGCACCGGGCATCTCTCCGAGGTGCCGACGGTCACTTGGCGCTCCGCCTTCTCCAACGCCTCGCTTCCGTCTTGGCGTCCGCCGCATCCCGCTGCCGACGCTCCTCAAGCCAGCTCCGGATCTCGGCCTCGCGAAAGCGCCAGACCCAGCCCACCTTGAAGGCAGGAATGTGACCACTCTGCGCCAACGGGTAGGCAGTCGTATCGGTAACGCACCAGCAGCGGGCGACATCTGCGACTGCCAACAGGTTTTCGTCGACCACTGGCATCCCTTCAGAAGTGCTTTGTTCCGAGAACAACACGCCGAGAACATAATCCAAGGATCGTCCAGTTGATAGGAGTTTCTCACGGTTCAAACTGGCCCACTACCGACGGGGAAGCTGAGGGAGACCACCGTCCCGCGGCCGACGTCCGACTGGATGGCGATCCCGGCGCCGTGCGCGTCGGCGATCCAGCGCGCGATGGCGAGGCCGAGGCCGGCGCCCGGCTCGCGCCCCTCCGCGGGCCCGCCGCGGTAGAAGCGCTCGAAGACGTGCGGCAGGACGTCGGGAGCGATGCCGATGCCGGTGTCCCGCACCACGAGAGTGCAGCGCCCCTCCGCCGCGGTGACGGACGCCGTGACGGTGCCCCCCGCCGGCGTGTACTTGAGCGCGTTGTCGAGGACAATGAGGGCGGCCTGGCGCAGCAGCTCCGGTTCGCCGGACACGGCCGCCTCCTCGAAGGTGCCGACCTCGAGCCGCACGCCGCGGCGCTCGGCGAGGGGCTGGGCGGCATGCACCGCGTCGAGGACGACGTCGTCGAGGAAGCAGCGCTCGCGGCGCAGCGCCCGCTCCCCGGCATCCGCCCGGGCGAGGATGAGGAGGTCGTCCACGATCGTCCCCATCCGCGCGGCCTCCCGCTCGATGTCCGCCAGCGCCTCGGCGTACGCCTCCGGCCCGCGCGCCTTCTGCTGCGCCACGCCGGCGCGGCTCCGCAGGACGGTGATCGGCGTGCGGAGCTCGTGGGCGGCATCGGCCATGAAGCGGCGCATCTGCTCGAACGCGAGCTGGACCGGTGCCGTGGACTTGCGGGCGAGGAGCATCCCGCCGCCGGTCACGAGCCCGAGGGCGGCGAGCGCCGCGACGGCGAAGGCAGCGATGAGGAGGGCGTAGCGGTCCTCCAGCTCGACCCGGTCTGCCACGGCCATCGCCACGTACCAGTGGCCATCGGCGAGGCGGAAGCGCTCGGCGTGCACCTCGAGGCTCCGGCCTTCGCGCCGCTCTTCCAGCGCGCGGTCGCCGGCCCCGCCGGCGGCCACCTCGCGCGCCACCGCGCGGAGGAGCTGGTCGGCGGTGTCGGGGCGGATGAGGTTCCCGGAACCGTCGAAGAGGTAGAGGCTCCGGTCGGGGATGTGGAGCTCGTCCACCGCGTCCACCACCGCGCCCCGCGCCTGCCGCGCCTCCATTTCGCGCACCCGCGCGGCGCCGATCAGCTCGCGGGTGGCGTGGCGCACCGACGCCTTCAGCTCGCGATCGATCTGCGTCGCGATGGCCGAGAAGAGGCCCACGCCCAGTACCAGGAGGATGAAGGCGAAGGTCCCCGCGTACCATGCGGTGAGACGGAGCCGGAGCCGGCGGAGGGGGTCCATCAGCTCCCGCCGCCGAACCGGTAGCCGGCGCCGCGCATCGTCTGGATCAGCTTGGGCGCGAAGTCGTCGTCGATCTTGCGGCGCAGGCGGCGCACCAGCACCTCGAGGACGTTGGTGAAGGGGTCGTGGTTCTCGTCCCACACGTGCGCGGTGATCGTCGCGCGGTCGAGCACCTCCCCCTCGTGGCGGAGGAACACCTCCAGGAGCGCGAACTCCTTGGCGGTCAGCTCGATCTCCCGGCGGCCGCGGCGCACCGTGCGCGCCACGAGGTCCACCTCGAGATCGGCGACCCGGTGGCGCTTCGGATCCAGCCGCGGCTGCCGGCGCCCCAGCGCCCGCACCCGCGCCAGGAGCTCCCGGAAGGCGTAGGGCTTGGCGAGATAGTCGTCGGCGCCGGCGTCGAGGCCCGCCACCCGGTCGTCCACCGCGTCCCGGGCGGTGAGCATCAGCACCGGCGTCGCCACCCCCTCCCTGCGGGCCCGGGCGCAGAGGTCGAACCCGCTCCCCCCGGGGAGCATCACGTCGAGGACGATGACGTCCGCCCCGCCGTGACGGGCGCGCTCCAACCCCACGGCGTAGGTGGCCGCGTGATCCACCTCCAGCCCCTGCTCGCGCAGGCCGCCGGCGAGGATGCGCGCCTGTTCGAGGTCGTCTTCGACGAGGAGAACTCGCACGCGGCCAAGGTACGGGACGGAGGGGAGAGTGGCAACGGAGGGCGAGAGAAAGGCGTGAGAGGGTGAGAGGTGAGAGGTCAGAAGAGACGCGAGTCGCGGGCGGCCGGAGGGGCCCCGTCTCCGGTCCCCTCTCACCCCTGACTTCTCACCCCCTCACGCTTCCGGGGCTGTCGTCCGCTCAGCCCTGGTCTATCTTGGACGCATGGATCCCGCCCAGACCTACGAGCTTCTCCGGCTCCTCACCACCCCCGTCGTGGCCATCACCAGCGCCCGGGGGGAGCAGCGCAACGGGATGATCTCCGACGGCGCCGTGCGGCTCTCGATCGCCCCTGACGTCCCTCGGCTCCTCATCCAGGTCAACACGTGGCACCTCACGCACGAGATCGTGAGCGAGACGGGGCGCTTCGCCCTCCACCTCCTGCACGAGGGGCAGACGGACGTCGTGACGTCGCTGGGGTTCTCGAGCGGGAGGGAGGGCGACAAGCTGGCCGCGCTCCCGCATCACCTCGGCGTCACCGGTTCCCCGATCCTCGACGACTGCTACGCCTGGTTCGACTGCACGGTGATCAACCGGATGGACACGGGGATGTCGACCTGCTTCCTCGGGCAGGCGATGGAGGTGGGCCGGGGGCGGGGCGAGGCGGTGCTCCAGCCGGCGCGCCTCAGGGACACGCTCCCCGCCGAGTACCGTGCCCTCTACGAGCGGAACCTCGCCGCCGCCCAGGAGCAGGCGCGGCAGCTGGCCTGGCTCTTCGCGCCCGCCCCGTAAGGTCGCCGCCCCGGGCGTGACAGCGCGCCCGGAACGCTCTACTATTGCGCTCGAAGTCCACGCCCGCTCCGCGGGCCGGCTCGACATCCATCCGGAGGTAATGATGGGATTCGCCAGGTTCATGGCCACCGGCGCGGGCCGCGCCCTTCGCATGGTCGCGGGGCTAGTGCTGATCGTGTGCGGGATGTTCTTCGCGCACGGCATCACGGAGGTGGTGCTCGGGATCGTGGGGGTGGCGGCCTTCGCCGCGGGGTTGTTCAACGTGTGCCTGATCGCGCCGTTCATCGGCGCGCCGTTCCGCGGGGCCGACCTGAAGTAGCCGCGGCGACCGGCCGGTCCGGCCGCCGGGAACGCGAACGGGGCGCCGCTGGGCGCCCCGTCATGCGGGCGGGCCCCTCGCTGGACGCTACGCGCCGAAGTAATACACGAACTTCCCCACCAGCGCGCCGCGCGCCGGCCGGCGCCACGGGATGCCGCCGTGCTCCAGCCCCGTGGGCCACGCGCCGTTCCAGACCAGGTACGCGTCGCTCCCCGGCTTCGGGATCCAGTGCAGGCGGGCGTTCACCGTGACGCGGTCCGACTCGTTGTCCCACTGCACCCACATGGTGCCGCCGAGCCGCGGGTTCGCCGCATAGTCGAGCCGGACCTCCGCGGTCCGCGCCGTGAAGCGGCCCTGCGGCAGGCGTACCCACTCCGTGGACCCGGACCCGCTCGCGATGACGTGCGGGGCGAGCCGCACGTCCACGCCGCCTTCGACCGAGGCGGAGGTACCGGTGTAGAACTGCCCCGTGGAGGCACCGAGATTCACGCCGACGGGCCGCCCCGACGAGGAGAAGAACTGCACGGTCGCGCGATTCCAGGCGTGGCGGCCGGCCGGGATGGTCACGACCGTCCGCCCGCCTCCCGGCGCCGCGACGTCCCAGATGTCGAATGCCTCGAGAGGGACGTCGATGTCCCGCCGGACCGAGAGCTCCACCTCGTCCCCGGTCTCGAACTCCGCCGAGAACGGGATGACGTCGTAGAAGGCGTTGTTCACGCCGCCGTCGATGTTGAGACTGACGTCCCACTCGATGACCTTGAATCGCAGCTGACGGATGCCGAGGACGTGCGGCCTCGGCGCGAACTCGAACTGGCCCGTGTGCCGCCAGACCCCGGTCTGCCGCACGAAGCCGAGGGCTGGGTCGTACCCCGCCTCGATGCGGTTCAGGGCGAACCAGGTGTCGGTCCAGTCGTTCGGGAAGTCCACGAAGAAGCGCCACGCCGTGGCGGCCGGGGCGCCGGCGCTGTCGCGGGTCGCTGAGGCGAACCCGGAGAACACCAGGTTCTGACCCCCGATCACGAACGGCAGCTCGTAATCGGCGCCCGCGGTGAGCCGCGTACCCCGCACTCCCGGCCCTCCCTGCCCCGACAGGATGCCGCCGACGTACCCGCGGCTCAAGACGTCGTGCTTGAGCCGGAACGCGACGTCCACCGCGTCCTCTCCCGCTCCCGTCCGCACCGCCAGCAGGCCGATGCGCTCGGAGCCCACCCGGCCGGTGAGCCGGGCGCCGGTCACGATCGGCACGGGCGCCCGGTCGGCGCCGACGCCGATCCGCCGGCTGTAGAACGCCAGCGTCCGCTCCTCCTGCCCGAAATCGAAGTTGCCGCTCGCTTCGAGGAAGAAGGGGCGCTTCTCCGGGAAGAAGACGGGGAAGCGGGTGAGGTTCACCACCTGCTGGTCCACCTCGACCTGAGCGAAGTCGGTGTTCGCGGTGAGGTCAAGGGTGAGCGTCGGCGCGACGGCGACCTTGCCGTCGAGCCCCACCTTCACCTCCTGGTCGCGCGAGCCCGAGAGGGTGTACGTCCCGTCGGGGAGGTAGTCGCGATCGTAGTCGGTCGCGCTGCCGGCGACGTAGGGCCGCCACTCGGTGAGCCGCCGCGCCGGCAACGGGCCGATGCCGGTGAGGAGCCCTTCCTGGTCGAGGAAGAGGAGCCCCTGCTGGCGCGACCACCCGCGCCACATCGTCTCCTCGTTCTCGTCGCGGATGTAGCGTCCGACGTTGATCCCCCAGGGCGCGCCGTCGCGGCGGTAGCGCAGCGTCTGCCAGGGGATGAAGAGCTCCGCCGTCCAGCCCTCCGGCCCCACGCGGGCCCGGGCGTCCCACACACCGTTCCAATCGGTGTTCGCGTCGTGGCTCCCCGCGAACTCGCCGTCGAGCATCGCGCCGTTGGCGTTGACGCGGAACAGGTATCCGGATCGGTGGTCGCGCTGGGGATCGAGGAAGAGACTGACGTGATCGTCGGAGCCGAGATCGGCGTCGCGGCGGAGCTGCGCCCGGACGATGCGCTCCGGGTGTCGGTCGTAGCACCAGAACGCCACCCAGAGTCCGTCGGGCGCGGCGAGAATGCGCACCACCGTGCGCTCGGTGCTGGGCTGCCCCTCGACGGGATCCTGCTGGGTGAACGCGGTGATGGAGTCGGCGGTGAGCCAGGCGGCCTCGTCGGGGACGCCGTCGAGTCGGAGGGGGCCGGCGGCGCGGCCCACACGCACCTCGGGAGGGGCGGGCGCCTGGGCGGCGGCCGCCGCGGGCAGGAACGCCGCTGCCGCGAGGAGTGCAATGCACGCGCGGGCGCCGCGCGCCGCCGCGGCGGCGTGGAGCGATGCGGTGGTCAGGAGGCGGCTGCCGCCTCGCGGATCAGGGCCCATGCGCGCTCCACGTGCTCGCGAGTCGTGCGCAGGTTGCCGACGGTGAGCCGCAGCACCACCCGGCCGCGCAGCTTGGTGTGGGACAGGAAGACGTGTCCGGAGTCGTTCACCCGCGCCAGGATCCGCTCGTTGGCCGCGTCCTGGCTCTCCGGCGAGCCCCGCGGCGTGGCGCGGAAGCAGACGGTGCTGAAGGGCACCGGCGCCACCACCTCGAATCCGGGCTCGCGGGCGACCCACTCCGCAAATTCCCTGCCCAGCGCACAATGAAGACGAATCCGCTCGCGTATTCCTTCCGCCCCGAATCCGCGGATCACCATCCACAGCTTGAGGGCACGGAAGCGGCGGCCGAGCTGAATGCCGTAGTCCATCAGGTTGGTGACGCCCCGTTCCGGAGTGCGCAGATACTCCGGCACGAGGGAGAACGCCGAGCGGAGCAGCTCCACGTCCCGGAGGTAGAGGAGCGAGCAATCCACCGGCGTGAAGAGCCACTTGTGGGGATTGAACACGATGGAGTCGGCCCGCTCCCACCCCTTGAGCAGCACGCGGTACTCGGGGCAGACGGCCGCGTTGCCGGCGTAGGCGGCGTCCACGTGCAGCCAGATCCCCTCGCGCCGCGCCACGTCGGCGATGGCGGGCAGGGGGTCCACGCTGGTCGTGGAGGTCGTGCCCGCGGTGGCGACGACGGCGATGGGGAGCCGGCCCGCCGCGCGGTCCGTGGCGATCGCGGCCTCGAGCGACGCCACGTCCATCCGGAAGGCGTCGTCCACGGGGATCTTCCGCAGGTTCTCGTGGCCGAGTCCGAGGGCGATGACCGCCTTGTCGATGGAGGAGTGCGCCTGGTCGCTGCAATACACGGTGAGGGCCGGCACCTCGGGGCGGCCGGCGAGGCCCTTGGCGCGGATCTCGAGCCCGGGAACGCGATGCCGCGCCACGGCGAGGGCGATGAAGCTGCTGACCGACGCCGTGTCGTTGATGTGTCCGCGGAAGGGCTCGGGGAGGCCCACGAGCTGGCGCATCCAGTCGGCGACCAACTCCTCCAGCTCCGTCGCCGCGGGCGACGTGCGCCACAGCATCGCGTTGACGTTGAGCGCCGCCGCGAGCGTCTCCCCTACGATGCCGGGACCCGACCCGGTGATGCCGAAGTAGGCCATGAAGCCGGGGTGGTTCCAGTGCGTGAGGTTCGGCTCCACGATCCGCTTGTAGTCGGCGAGGATCGCGTCCATCGGCTCGGCGCGCTCCGGCGGCGCGACCGGCAGCGCCGCGCGCACGGCGCCGGGGAGGGTGCGTGCGAGCACGGGGTATTCGCCGACGTGCTCGAGATAGTCGGCCGCAAGGTCGGCGGCGCGGTGCATCGCGGCGCGGAACTCGGCGGGCGGGATGTCGCCGGCGTGCGGCGCGGAAGCGGATCGGTCGGGGTTGGGCGACACGGCTTCGGCCTTGTCACGGGGAACGGGGCGCACGACGGTCGTGCGCCCCGCTAAGTTGCCCGCAGTCGCCGGCGTGGGCAATTGCGGCCCCGGCCAGGCCCTAGGACGAGAATCGCTCCGGGTCCTCGGCCCCGTTCGAGCGTGCGTGGCTTTGGGCCGCCGCTAGTGGACTCTCACGGGCACCGGGCTGTCGGCCGCCGTGCCGTCGCCGAGCATGCCGCGACCATTGGAGCCCCAACAGTAGGCTACGCCCGCGATCGTTACACCGCAGGCGTGCGCACCGCCTAGATCCAGTGTCGCGAACGTCAACCCGCCGGATACCGCAACGGGCGTCCGGCTGCCCGACCACGTGCCATTGCCCAGCTCACCCCTCACATTCTCGCCCCAGCAGTAGGCGACACCAGCCGTCGTCATGCCGCAATTGCTCGAACCCTTGGCGCTCAGGGACGCGAAAGCGTGATTGCCGGACACAGCGACAGGTGTCCAGCTCGAGGCCCCAGCGCCATCACCGAGTTGTCCTTGCGCGCCGTAGCCCCAGCAGTAGGCTGCGCCGGTGCTCATCAGGCCGCACGTGTGATCGCCACCCGCGCTGAGAGCGGCGAAGCTGAGGCCCCCAAGCACTGCCACAGGTGTGGTGCGTGTGGAATCCGTGCCGTCGCCGAGCTGCCCGAACGAGTTGTCGCCCCAGCAGTAGGCCGCGCCCGTCGTGGTGAGGCCACAGGTATGCATCGAGGCGGCGCTCACGGCGGCGAAACTAAGACCGCCGAGGACGGCCACCGGCGTGGTGCTGTTGGCTCCGGACCCCGAGATGGCGCCGCTAGAGCCGTTGCCTAGCTCGCCGTAGCCATTGAAGCCCCAGCACCAAGCCGCGCCGTCGCTAGTGACGCCGCATGAGTGGCCCCCGCCGGCACTGACCTGCACGAAGGTGAGGCCGCCGGACACGGCGACTGGTGTCGAACGATTGGTCTTTGTGCCGTCTCCCAATCCGCCCGTCAGGTTCAGGCCCCAGCAATAGGCGAGGCCCGCCGCGGTCAGGCCGCAGGTCTGGCCTCCCGCGCTCAGGGAGGCGAAGCGGAGTCCGCCGGAGACCGGCACGGGGATCGCGGAATACACGACCGTGGAGCCGTTTCCTAGCGCCCCATAGTCATTGTCACCCCAACAATAGGCCGCACCGTTCGTGGCGATGGCGCAGGTTTGGCCGCTGGCGGA
>Ga0207932_1000166_pt1 | contig 21686 bp, 19 predicted proteins | sample NGESurdeep092012_FD_184480 | JGI IMG/M metagenome (GOLD analysis project Ga0207932, IMG submission 184480) | Arctic peat soil microbial communities from Barrow, Alaska - NGEE Surface sample 415-2 deep-092012 (SPAdes) | ecosystem: Environmental > Terrestrial > Soil > Wetlands > Peat ...
CCCCACGTAGAGGCCGTGAAATACCGGCGCTTCGCTGAAACTCTTCGAAACGCCAGCTTCGAGACCCAAGCCTTCGCTCACGACGTACGCCGTGGAAAGAGGTAAGATACTGGCTGCGAACAGGGAAGCGTTGAGGAGGCCAAACGCGAAGAGGACGCCTGCATATTGTCCCGCTAAGGGGAGCAATGCGGCTGAGACATCGGCGACGTTGTTGACGTGTACTCCATTTGTATAGATTGTTGCGGCGCACATCACCACGATGAAAAAAGCGACGACGTTTACGATGATCGCACCGGTGAAAGCATCTATTCGTGAATAGATCAGATCTTTCACAGGTACGCCTTTTTCGACGATTGAAGACTGAATGTAAAACTGCATCCACGGAGCGATCGTTGTTCCGACTAAGCCAATGAGCATTGCTAAGTAAGCTTGGTTGTAACTAATCTGGGGCACGGCGACGTGCAGCGCCGCTTGGTTCCAATCCGGATGCGCCAATAACCCTGCGAGGATGTACGAGACGTATAACAATGATGCGGCGAGAAATATTTTTTCTACACTTTTGTAGCTCCCTTTGACGACGAGCCCCCAGACAAATACTGCCGCTAATGGAAGCGCAATCAAACGGGGAACGCCAAATATTCCCGCGCTCACTGCGATGCCAGAGAACTCAGCAAGGGTATTCCCAAAATTCGTCAACAGCAGCGCAAACATCAAGAGAAAAGTAATGCGCACGCCTGCTCGTTCCCGAATGAGACTGGCAAGTCCTTTGCCTGACACGACTCCCATTCGTACGCCCATCTCTTGAATGATAGCGAGCGCTATTGTGATCGGAATGAACGTCCAGAGCAAGACGTAGCCAAACTGGGAACCAGCGAGCGAATAAGTAGTAATACCGCCGGCATCATTATCGACGCTTGCGGTGATAATGCCAGGGCCCATTATCGATAGAAATATGATAATTCTGGTTAGCGTGGGCCCTCTTAGGTGTCGAAGGAAGAGGTTGTAGTCCATTGACCGGCCTCATCATCAACCAAACATCTTTGGCACTTTTTTCTTCCACGCAGTGGGCAAAACAATGTCAATAGCATCGTCCACAGTAACGATGCCTTTTATCATGGTTTCCCTCTCTACGACCGGGAGCGCAAGTAAGTTGTACTTCGCAATTTTCCGGGCGACCTCGTGTTGATCCTCTCTGACGTCTGCGGTAATAAGATCGGTATGCATGAGCGTGGCAAGCTTCGTTTCAGCAGGCGCGGTCAGGATCTCCCGAAGCGAGGTGACGCCGACGAGATCGTTGCCATTCGACGTGACGTAGATATAATAGATTGATTCCACCGATTTTGCAGCTTTCCTGACTTCTCCGAGGGCCTGCTCGACGGTCTGCTCTTTGTTAACCGCGATAAACTCATTTGTCATGATACCGCCGGCTGTGTCCTCTGGATACTCCAGGAGTTCTTTTATGTCCTCCGATTCGTCTGGCTCCATAAGGTCCAAAATAGCTTCAGCGCGATCAGCAGGCAGGTCGCCAAGGAGATCTGCAGCGTCGTCTGGTGACATCTCTTCTAGAATATCCGCCGCGCGCTCAGCGTCCATCCCTTCAATGAGCGAGACTTGCCGCTCATCGCTTGTCTCTTCGAGCGTGTCGGCTGCCGCCTCTTCATCGAGAGAGTTGATGAGTGTGAGTCCCTCATGAAGATTGAGCTGATCGACGATCTCAGCGATATCCGCGGGGTGGAGCTGCGTTACGTTGTACTTAGGGACGGTCAACTTCACGCTCATCGGATCACTTCGTATCGAGTCGACGTCTGTCCAAGCGATATAATTCTCTTCGGGATGAATCCCGACCCGATCTGCTATGCGCTCGATTCCAAGCCGTCGCAAGAGTCCTGTAGTGCCGATGTCTACGCCGATAAGCCGGTAAGAGCCGTTCGTGCGAGCAAGCTTTAGGTCATTCACGCGGCGCAGCTTCTTTCCCTCAACGTCAACGACCTGTCGGTCGAGCACATCGGCAGCAAGAAGCACCTCGTGCTCCTCTTTTTCGTATGTAGTGACATCATCTGCTTTTACTTTCAGTCGCATGCCGTCTTCTAAGCGTTCAATTTGCCCCGACGGGATGACGACAGTTGTACCTTTTGCCGTACGGACGCTGAGTGCATTGACCTTCGGATAGGGACGATCGGCCGAAACGATAACGTCAACGAGTTTTCCGACCGTTTTTCCCGCGTTGTCAACTACTGGCTTTTTTATCATCTCGCTTAGAAAGGGCATCGGTTTCCCTCCGTTACTCTATCAGTGGGGTCATTTCCTCCTTGACACGCTCCATAACGATCATTTCGGTCAGATCGTCAACGCCGTCAATCGAGCGTATTTTACTGTTTATGACGTGATTGAGCTCTTCCATGTCGTGAGCCCAGAGCTTTATCAGAAGATCATATTCTCCCGACACGCTGTACACCTCTGAAACCTCTTCGAGATTCGAGAGCGCGATTTTCACCGCGCTGTGCTTTTCGGTCTCTGTCTGAATGATGATAATCGCGGTCATGTCGAGGCCGATTGCTTGTGGGTCGAGGATCACTGTGTACCCCTTGATCATCGTCCGTTCAAGCCGCTTGAGCCGGTGCGAGATAGTCGCATCAGGCACGTCGATCTCTTGTGACATCTTCGATATCGTAATCCGCGCGTTCTTCGTAAGAGAGTGAAGGATCGCTGAATCCGTCTCATCCATTTCAGAATTAACGTCTTCCGTCATAGATACGGTTGAGTGTATTACTCTATATTTATATGATTTTCGGTAGATTGCTAAAAATAAGTAACTATTTTTAGAAAATAACTGATAATTACGATCGATTTAAGGAAATAGTCAATTTCAAAAAAAGCGTCTAGGGACACTGTTCGGTTTAGCGCTTGGCTTCGAGAACCGCTTCACTGTATAACTAATTAGGGGGGTGGGAATCTGCTAAAAAGAAGAAAACGACGTAAAGGAGATAGTGGTCCCGCACTGTGACTTCACAGCCTAAAAAAAGATCTTAGCTCCTGCGGTCACTCTTCTTTCTGCTCGAGCCGAACTCGGCAATCCTGCACCCACCCCGCATCTATTCGCTGGAGTCGTTTCTTTTTAAGATTCTCTCTCATTATCCAGCGTATGTCCTTATCTTTGGTTGAAAACCACTGTTCCAGCATAGGCCTCCCAATATCGGGATTCGCAGCAACCGCCACACTCCAGCAATATCCCATGCTCTTTCTTAAGGCTTTGAAACCGTCCGTGTTGCGATCTTTAGCGCTTGAAATCGATTTGGTAATACGGTCTAGGATAATGAGGACCTCTTTTGCGTGTTCAGCCTGTTTCAGCAGCCTGGGTTCGCACAAAGAAGCAGCAGCGGCCCGCATTTCAAGGAAGCTGCCTCGACTCCAGCGCTCCATCTCGGTAAGGATCCCCTCCATATCTGTATCGCCGAAGCGCTGGAGCGCCATTGCTACGCCTTCGCGCACGCGCCAGCGCGAATCAGAAGCAGCCGCTCGGAGTATTTTTAGGGCTTCGGGGTTGCCTTGCGTGAGGAGTTGTCCCATGCCGACGACGCCACATACGGCCAGAAACTCCTGCTGTGAGTTGCGCGGGGCTTTCCTTTCATCAAACGTCAGGAAGTGTTTGAACTGGGCTTCAGTCCCTTCGTCAGCAACGACATTGACTAGCTCAAGATTTGCTCGTGGACCTGGCATCCTGACTCTTGCAGCAGGAAGCGGTCCCAATCAGCTAACGTTCGAAGCGTCTTACGATATTACTCGGTCTAGCCCATGTTGCGTTTTCGTTTAAGAATTGCGGAAAACAGCTACATATAGTCAGCGTTAAGACAAAAAAGACTATTTTCGTTGACGACGTAAGGCGTCTTGCATAACAGGGTTAAGCGCAACCGACAAGTTTAACTGCGTATTACTGACTGCATGTAGTACGCAACACGTGGAGATTACGAAAAGCAATCCGAGGCGAGTACGGGATGGATGAAAAAAAGGTGCTATGCACATCGTGTAAACTGATCCTCCCAGGCGATTTTTCGTTCTGTCCGATGTGTGGGGGCCCAGTCATCGATCAAGAGGCGCCTTTGCAGACACCACCATATGAACCCCCGCTCGAGGACGATAATCCACTTTTGTTGGAGCGAATTAGCGGGGCACTTGGGGGAAAGAAAGTCATCATCATCGGCATAGTCGCCCTTGCGCTAATTGTTTTAGGGGCAATAGCAGTCCTCTCACTGACTCAAAGTCAAAACTCCCAGCCAATCGAGGTTACATCGGAAACCCCGACACCTTCTCCAAGCCCCTCGCCGACACCAACAGCAACGCCCACACCTACGCCCACGTTCTTCCCAACAGCAACGCCCACGTTCTTCCCAACAGCAACGCCCACGTTCTTCCCAACAGCAACGCCCACACCTACACCGACGCCTCCGACACCGACACCTAGGCCTCCGACACCGACGCCTCCGACACCGACACCTAGGCCTCCGACACCGACGCCTTAAGCCACTTAGCTGCTAGCATTTCACTCATTGACTAGAAATAGCGTTTTAGGATGACATCGTAAGCCAGTCTTGTACGGAAAAAGAACGAAGATCGGCGAGAAGCGTTCAAAGCAAAAAGTCACCAGAAGCACAATAAGACGCTGCTAATGATCGGATAATTTAGGACTCTGACTGCTCAGATGGAATTGTTTTTTGGCTCCGTAACGTCGACAACGTGATCAATCATCTTAAGAAAGGTTTCGATGTGTTGCCGTTGTTCGAGCGCACCCTGACGAAGGGTTTGTTTTCCTTGCTCTGTGATTTTGTAAACGATCTTCTCGCGCCCTCCCATCGGCTCGTCTGCCGTCACGTCACCCGCCTGTTTCAATTCGTGCAATCGTGGATAAACATTGCCAGCGGTCGCTCGAAATCTCCCTTTGCTACGTTCCTTGATGAGATTCGCTAACTCATAGCCGCTCATAGGACCCTCAGTTAGAAGAAAATATAACACGAAAAGTGAGTATACTGTAAGCGTATGTCGCGTAACAAGCCCTTGCTTGGTCATCATTCACCATGCGTCATTTTTATATATAACAATTATTGTTATGTTTATCTCTGATATGTAATTGGCTGATATTAACAGCCAAGTTGCAACCTGGCACGAGGCACCGCGCAACGGTTTTATAAGTCTTTGGCATCTTCAATGAGTGAGTAGCAATGAACGAAACAAACACAGCTCAGATTAAGTAAAACGGAACGGGCTTCATTCTGGTCATTTTGAGTCTCATAGCTATTATGGTTATGTTCACCGAATCGATGCTTATCCCCGCACTACCTACCATACAGGCTGAGTTCAACTCGTCTGTCACATGGACGTCGTGGATACTCTCCATCTACTTAGTCGCTGGGGCAGTTGCTACGCCTATCTTTGGCAAGCTCGGTGATACCTATGGTAAAAAGAAGTTCCTTGTCATCTGTATGAGTCTTTATACCCTTGGAGTGATCGCGACCGGATTTGCCTGGAACATCCAAAGCTTGTTGATTTTCAGAGCGTTGCAGGGCTTAGGCATGGGTATGTTTCCGCTTGCTTACGCGCTTATTAGAGATGAGTTTCCTCCGGAAAAGGTCGCGATGGCGACGGGCATCATCAGCGCTATGTTCGGCGTTGGGGCGGCAATTGGCCTCGTTGTCGGCGCATGGATTAGCGAGAACTTCGGGTGGAGGATGACCTATCATACGATCGTTCCGATTGCCATTGCTATAACGCTGCTGGCTATTTACAAGTTGCAAGAATCTCCGATTCGTAACCCGTCTAAGGTTGACATTAGCGGAGCCATCACCTTCTCGGTTGCAATCCTCACGTTCCTCGTCGCGATGACTGAGGGGGAGCGTTGGGGGTGGACCTCACTCTACACTTTAGACCTAATCGCGGTATCATTGGTGTTTATCGTGCTCTTTGTCCTCATCGAGTCGCGCGTGCGCGATCCGATGATAGACCTAAAAGTGCTCAGTAAGCGGAACGTCTTTTTGACGAACATCTCAGCGTTCGTCGTTGGTCTTGGGATGTTTATGATGTTCCAGACTGTTACATACCTCGTCCAATCCCCGCCACCCGTTGGCTTCAGTTCGAGCATCTTTGAGGCAGGACTGCTCCAAGTTCCTGGTTCGATACTCCTCCTCGCCGCTGGCCCGCTTGCAGGGATTCTCGTCAACAAACGTGGCGCAAAACTACCGTTAGTAATAGGCAGTATCGTGCTTTCAATAAGCTTCTACTTCTTGTACGTTTTACACGATACACAAGCACAAGTCGTCGTTGGGCTGATGATAATGTCAGTCGGGCTAGGGTTCATGATGGTGTCGATGATTAACATCATTATACAGTCGGTATCACAGCTGGAGACGGGGATTGCTACCGCCATGAACACAATCTTTAGGACGATTGGCGGCGTTATAGGGCCTACCATTGCAGGAGTGCTCCTTGCGCGGTATGTCTCGCCTCTCGTCATTCAAACTCCTCGCGGCCCGGTCATGGGGCCTCTGCTACCCAACGCGACGGCGTTCAACTACATATTTCTGACCGCGCTTGGTGTCTCGCTCGTAGGCGTCTTGGTGACGCTTTTAGTCAAAGTGAAAGGAACTGAGATTGAGCGAAAAGGGCTTGTTGAAGAAGGAGCATTAGGGGTCTAATGTGGGATCTCTATGGAATATAAACAAATATTGATTGGAACCGATGGCGGGGATCTTATGCCCCCCGTTTATGACCACGTGGCCTATCTCGCACAACTCGCCGATGCGACCGTGCATGTTGCTTATGTGCTTGACATCGCGGGGTTCACGGCATATCCACTTGACACTTCGTGGGAGAACATGTACGACGTGCTTCTCGACGAGGGAAAACAAATCGTTTCGAATGCCAAAAAAGACCTGGCTTCGCGCGGCGTGAATGAAGATCGTATTGTTACAGCAGTACTTGATGGGCACCCGGCCGAAGAACTGGACAATTACGCAGGAAGTCACGATATCGATCTCGTCGTTATCGGATCGCACGGGCGAAAAGGTTTGGATCGCCTGCTTATCGGAAGCGTCGCAGATAAGGTTATACGAGGGGCTAAAGTTCCAGTGTTGATAGTCCGGAGCAGATAGAGCGGTCTTCGTGGCTTGGATACAAGCGCGCGGGGGTATACCGTAATCGTTACTCCATGCGTTCCTTGCAGCATCTTCGTGAGCAAGGCGACGTTTGCCTATGGACTCATCGGCGAGATCTGAGCGAAAAAAAACCAAAAGGTAAATAGCTTTTAAGTTGATCTTACGTGAGGCCAAAGGCAAGCTCTGAGGTTCCCTTCGACCTTCTCAGGGAATGGGAGCGTTATAAGCTTGAGGTATGGTCGCGTTATTCCTGCTTTGACACACAAGCGCGGGGTGGGGAATGGCCGGGGGTCAGAAAGGTCCAAACAAATTCTCCAACACAGGGGCGGACGCCTCTAAGTACTTAGTGGATGGCGAGACCATCCATTGGCGGGGAAAGCCCGCGACCGTAGTCATCCTCGGCAGAGGCGCTCTTCTAGTCATCCTCGCGCTCATCTACACCATCTCGCTCTGGCTTGGACCAAAGGACGCGGCATCCATTGTCGTGGCGTTCATCGCCTGCGCTTTGATGATGATCGTGGACAGACGGTATGGCCTGATCGTCGGGGTAATAGGTATCATCATCATACCTGTAGTCTATCTATTCGGCACGAGTGGCGCGATGGCTTTGGTGCTGCTTATTCCTCTGATTTACTCGTTGATCTACCTGCTAGTGCACGCCATCTACATGACTCGAGTGCTTTTTGTCATAACCGACCAGCGCATCATCACCCGCTATGGCATCTTCAGCCTGAGGTACGCGGAGCTGAATTTAGATCGTATCCAAAACGTCACCGTGATCCAGCCATGGTACTAGCGCTTTCTCGGCTACGGGGACGTATTCTACGCCACCGCCGGCGAAGAGGGCGGGATCGACTATCAGCGCCCTGGTATCAAGCTTATGAGCGGAGGGGAAGTCACCTGGGAGGACGTTGGGAACCCGTTCGGTGTGGTCAAAAAAGTGAATGAAGTCATCCACTCCTTCGAGTCGATCCAGAGAGGGGTCGGGGTAGTCCGCTCTGAGGCCGTAAATGACGCTGATGAGAGGCTCAAGCAGTTGAACGAGCTGAGCGCGGAGGGCCTTATCTCCCAGCAGGAATACCAGCAGAAGAGAGACGAGATCCCGAAGAAACTTTGAATACTGCGCCACAACGATGGGCCAGAGGGCCACTTGAAGCATTAAAGCTAAACCTGCTCGACTTCACAACGGTATTGTTAAGCCCGTAAGGCCGTATTGATCAGTAATGTATTTCGCTGAGCTTGCTTCCCTTTTCGATGAGCTGAGCGCGTATTCTTCGAGACTCAAAAAGACTGACATCATCGCTGGTTTTTTAGCGCGAGCTTCTGAGGATGTTATTGAGATCATCTGTACCTTTTTGACCGGTCGAATATTTCCTGCTTGGGACACGCGTGATACCGGCGTGGCCGGAAAAACGGTGGTTAAGGTTATTGCTGACATTAGCGGCAAAAGCAACGATGAGGTCGTGGAGAGCTATCGCGACACAGGACATCTCGGCATTACAGCGGAACAGCTTCTTGGAAAGAAGGTCGCAATGAGCCTTGCGGCGTTTGAGGAGGATCTCACCGTCGTTGAGTTATACCATCAGTTTGAGGAAATGGCCGCAACGACAGGGAAAGGCTCTGCGCAGAAGAAACATCGAATGCTCGTCAGCCTCTTAAGCAGTGCCACGCCGCGGGAGGCCTATTATGTGGTAAGTCTTGCGATGCGCAACCTCTTGATAGGCTCAAAAGAGGGCGTGACCGAAGATGCCGTTGCCCAGAGCTTCGGCGTGCCGTCTGACGCTGTACGTCGCGCGTGGATGCTTACTAACGACATCGGTCTCGTAGCGAGAATTGCTAAAACAAAAGGGCTGTCTGGTTTGCAAGCACTCGATATCGAACCGATGCGTCCTGTCAGGCCTATGCTCTCCCAAAATGTCGTCGACGCGAGTGAAGCGTTAGAAGTGATGGGGGGGCAAGCAGCGTTTGAGACGAAATATGACGGGGCGCGGATTCAGGTCCATAAGATAGGGCCAGACATTAAGCTTTTCTCGCGCAAAATGGAGGACCTCACCGAGGCACTTCCTGATATTCGCGTGGCGGTTAAAGAAAGCGTTCACGCTGATTCGGTTATTCTTGACTGCGAGGCTATCGCCGTCGACAAACATACCGGCGAGGTGATACCGTTTCAAAACGTGTTAAACAGGATCCGGCGTAAGCATAAGGTTAGAGAGCTGAGCCATCAGATCCCTATGCAACTTCGCCCATTTGATATCCTCTACTTAAACGGCGTCAGCCTTGTTGATCAACCCTTTGCAGAGCGACGTGTGCTCCTTGAAAAAACTGTGATACCCCTCGATGATCGATGTAAGCCCTCTGAATTCAAGATTCTTGACGATTCCAAGGTTGTAGCTGAATTTTTCAGACAATCGATCGATGAAGGACACGAGGGGCTTATGGCGAAAGAGCTTAGCGCTGATTATAGCCCAGGGATACGTGGGCGGAAAATGGTGAAGCTCAAGGAAACCCTTGAGAGCCTTGACCTCATCGTCGTCGCCGCTGAGTATGGCCATGGGAGGAAAGCAGGATGGATTACGTCGTTCGAGCTTGCAGCGCGAGACGAGGACAACGGGCAGTGGATGCCGGTGGGGCGCGTCTCGAGCGGTGCCTCAGATGAACAACTTAAAGAGCTAACTGAAGAGATTAAGCCCCTGATCATAAGTGAGCGCGGGCGTATCGTCGACCTTGAACCGAAGGTCGTGCTCGAAGTCAAATTTAATGAGATCCAGAAGAGCCAGAACTACGCTTCAGGTTACGCTCTGCGATTTCCTCGTATCATCAGGATACGAGAGGATAAGGGCCCTGAAGATGTTGAAACGCTCGAGCGCGTTGAATCTTTGTATCGTTTGCAGTTCAAACTCAAAGGAGTATCTTAAACTTAAGACTTTTACGTTCAGTTAAACGCAGCGATGTCGATTTTCATAGTCAGATTTTTGTGGATTGGAAAGAGTACATCTAACTGATTAATACTGTAGAATATCCGGTTTTTCAAGATTCTTGTCCCGTGTCTTTGGTAAGAGGTCATTAACGTGTACACAATTAAGCTCATTCCGATCCAAGGCAAGGAGAAGATGGTAGAACGATTTGGTTCCCAGACTCCTTACGAGGTTAAATCGGACGTTTATGGGTGCTGCATTAAGCTCCTAACCGACACGCAATCGGTCGCAACGCGCTGGGGCCAGAGCTTCTATTTTATTTCACAAAACATTCGGTCGCACGGACGCCTTTATGTCGTTAACGATCCGGAGGAAGAGAAGAATACGGTGTACTATGACCCTCAGTCAAAGACTGCATTCCTTCTAAACTTCAACTACTACGGTTGGGTCAAGTCGCTGGCGTTGAGCGTCGCAGGAGACGTTCTTGAAGACGAACACGACATCTTCTCTTTACACGGCGCATGTCTTGACTATAAAGGGCAAGGGGTGTGCGTTCTCGGGGAATCAGGAGCTGGAAAGACGACTCACACCTATGGTTTGTTGAGACACCCTGAGGTGCGCGTCGTTTCAGATGACTGGTCCTTCCTGCGGAGTTATGGACGGGACATACTAGCCTACAACTCAGAAAAGAACTTCTACATCCGCGCAGATCTCGCTAAGATCTGGAGTGAGTTTAGTTGGCTAGTTGAACATGCGGAGTTTGACAGCGAAGGTCGCGCCGTCGTCGATCTACGACTAGCAATTGGAAAGGGGCGCATTCTGCCACTAACAACGCTTACCAAACTAATTATCCTAAAACGCGACACAACTGATTTGGAGTTTGTTCGAGGCCTCACAGCGGCCCAAGCACTGACAATGTTTGAACGGAACAACTATTTCAATCCACATTTTCTCGTAAATACCCCCTTTAAGCGAAGGCTTCGAAAGACGTTTTTTCGCGCGCTTCTTCAAAGAGTCTCAGTTTACATCGTAAATACGACGGACGAACCGGAGCAGAGTCAGAAACGCATTAGAAAGATTATCGGATTGTCCTAACCCTTCTGTTCTTTGCTTGAGCACTGACCGCGCAGGCTGAGCCTCCTGCAATAATGCGACTGGAGAAGGTGCGAAATGCATAACATCTTGCACGTGCTCCTCACTATCCAGACGACACTTGACAAGACGCCGTTGGCTTAGCTCTCACCTTGTGATCCGCTCTGCCTAACCTGCGAATCTCGTAAAACTGATAGCGGGATTTTACCGCGTAATGCCGTAAAAAAAGAAGAGCACAGCGTTCTTTGCTGCGTACATTACGTTAGATACAGTATTTCGAATCACAATTGCTCACTGCAGTTCGAGAGAAACGACTTTCTATCGCGATCAGACGCTTGCTGACGTTCAGGAAACGTATTCTTTTTCTAAAAACGGGATACCTGTGCTGCAATTTTTGCTAAAAAAGTATCATTTAATTTCGTATAGACAGGACTGAACATCTTCTCCAAGTTTTCCGATCGCATCTGCCCGGCATCTCTTGCAATGGCGCATTTGTTTTAAGTATTTTGAACATTCGTCCTGCATTTTACGCTTCATCTCTGGTGTGGGCGGCGTAATATCGGCAAACTTGTATTGTGCAATAAGGGGGATAACGTTGAACGTGTACACTCCCATTTCGCTTACCTTTTTTGCAATCTCTGGAATATGTTCGTCGTTGATGCCCGGGATATAGACCGTATTGATTTTCACGATCATATGCCGCTTTACCGCCTCTTCAATGCCTTTTAACTGCTGGGTGAGGAGAATTTTTGCAGCTTCGATCCCCGTATAGGTTTTGCCCTTGTAAGTAATAAACTGGTAGATCTTTGCGCCGATCTCCGGGTCAATGGCGTTAAGAGTGACGGTGATATTGCCCACATCATATTTCTCGAGCAGGTCGATCTTTTCGGCGAGCAATAGTCCATTTGTACTGATGCACTTGATAACGTTAGGATACTGCTCGTGAAGGCGGCGAAGCGTTTCAAAGGTCTCTTCGTTTGCGAGCGGTTCACCCGGCCCGGCGATCCCTATGACCTTAATGTATTCATATTTGTCAAGTGCTTCTTTAACCAATTCCATAGACTCATCAGGATTGAGTACTTTTGTTGTGACGCCGGGGCGGCTTTCATTCACACAGTCAAAGTCACGAATACAATAGTTACATTGAATATTGCATTTGGGTGCTACCGGAACATGACACCGCCCGAATGAGTGGCACGCTTTTTCGGAAAAGCAGGGATGTTCCTGAATCTTGCGCATCTGTGCCGGGTCCCACTGGACTTTACTACCTTTGACATCTGCAGTTCTTATTTCATCTGACATAGTCAACACTACTACATGCGTTGTGAATGTATAAAAAAGTTCAATTGTTAGAGTGAGCCACTGCACCCTTCCGCGTTGTTTTATCTATCTGTTTGAAAGATTGCCTTTATCTCTCAGACTATTCTCTCCCGACAACCCCAATCAGATGATAATAAATAGCAAGGCAAAAGGCGAGGATTTTGGGCAAAAAAGCAAAAGATGATATATTAAGCTTCTTAAGTGGCCCTCAGCTGATTTGGACGATGCTCGCCACGTATTTTTTGAGTTTAGCTAATTTTGTTAACAATTAACGCAATCTGCGCTTATTTTGATGCTCTCTAAGTACTCGGGATCATTTTCGTGGCGAGGTTTTAGCGTAATTTGTTCGCGCAGCGCGTTAGAAATAGTATTTCGGTTTTTTATCGCGTCGGCTACCTCGTGACACCAATAGGTATGTCCGAGCAGCGCATCGTAAATCGTGTCATACGTCACCACGACATAGACGCTATTCGCGTCTATAAGCACCGTTTCGGGTCGCGCTTTCACGTTTTCCGTCGAAACAATAACGCCTTTTACCCCGTTGCGCGCGAGCTGTTTTTGGCTGTTGTAGCAGCAAAATGGCATGTGATACCGGTTCCTTAACAGTCTACGCTCCATTTAATAGTAGCGTGCTCCGTTATCGTCGTTATTTTTAATATTTTTTTTGAGTTTTAGTATTGTGGCCTTCTAAACGACATGATTGTCTTATGGGACTTAAGCGCTTATGATCTCACTTCGACGCCTTCAACGCGACCGAAAGCTCACAGCAAAGGTCATAAACGAGGGGATCAAAAAGAGTGCAGATGCATTGCGTGAAACAGGAGGAATAAAATTAGCCACATATCCTGAAGACTGGCACGCTTTGAGTATAGAAGAGACGTTCAACCTGGTAAGCTCAAGTCCGCAAGGGCTTACTCAGGCTGAAGCTTCCAAACGTCTCTCGACGGTTGGCACGAACGAACTTCCGCAAGGGAAAAAGCCGAACAAGTTCCTTGTGTTCCTCAGGCAGTTCAAAAGTCCGCTGATCTATATTTTGATTGTCGCAGCCGTGATAACGCTCTTCTTTGGCTCCATCGTGGACGCGCTCGTCATAGCGCTCATCTTGGTGGTAAATGCTATTATCGGCTTTTTTCAGGAAAATAAGGCAGAAAACGTCCTTGAGACCCTGAAGGAACTTGCCGCCCCTAAGAGCACGGTAGTCAGAGCCGGCGTTCCTGAGGTGATCGACACGCGGCAGATAGTACCCGGTGATGTGATACTACTCCAAGCAGGAGATCGAGTTCCAGCAGACGCACGGTTGTTTACCTGTAAAACGCTGAAAGTGGACGAGTCGATGCTTACCGGTGAATCAGAGACGGTGGTCAAACAAACGCACGCTCACACGTCGAACATGGTGTACTCCGGAACGGTTGTCACTGAGGGGCGCGGGGAGGCCGTTGTCGTCGCTACGGGACGTGCTACTGAATTCGGAAGAATAGCCGAGTTTGTCCAAAGCGCAGAACGCGAAGAAACACCGCTGCAAAAGGATCTCGCGGTGCTGGGAAAATGGATAGGCATCCTCGTTATCGTGATCGTTGGCATCCTCTTTCTCGTAGGCGTGCTCCGCAATTTTTCGCTCTTTGAGATGTTTCTTATAGCGGTCAGCCAAGCAGTGTCAGCGATACCCGAAGGGCTGCCTGCTGTAATCACCGTAGTGATGACGGTGGGGGTTCGGAAGATGGCTGGCGAAAATGCCATCATTCGACGTCTTTCAGCGGTTGAAACGCTCGGTTCGACTGACGTTATTTTAACAGATAAGACCGGGACGCTTACGCTCAACAAGATGCGCGTTGAGGAGCTGTGGGTACCAGACGGAGGCATCGTTCCATTCTCGGCTGAAACATCTAGCGCTGCCGTCAAAGGTGAGGCCGGGACTGCAGCGAAAACAGACGAAAGTGTGCGCGATTTACTGACAGCGATGGCTTACGCTAATGATGCCCAGCTTGGCGACGGTAACGCCTTTGGTGATCCCACAGAACTAGCGCTCCTCGTAGCAGCAGCGGAGATAGATATTGAAAAACGGGCGCTCGAAGACGTGCATCCGCGCGTTGACGAGATTCCCTTTGATCCAGAGAAGCTGTATATGGCTGCCGCGAGCAGCGACCGGATCTACGTCAAGGGGGCCCCGGAGGTCATTATAGCTCGCTGTGAAACCCTCATAGCAAATGGATCGAAAATGACCATCGACGAAAACGTCGTGCAAGAGATCTTGAAGGCCAACCGAACGATGGCAGCTAACGGATTACGGGTGCTCGCGGCGGGCACGCGCGACATTTCCTCCGAGCACGCGAACGGAAGCGCAAGCAGCACGGCACTAATCGACGATGAATCGCTCGTGGGACTCACGTTTCTCGGCCTCGTTGGCATGAAAGACCCTCCACGACCAGAGGTGAAAAACGCACTCGACGTGAGCAGAAAGGCGGGCATTCGCACGGTCATGGTTACCGGGGACAACCCCCATACGGCAAAGGCCATAGGTGTCCAGCTTGGCATTACGGGAAAGATGGACCCCATATTGACAAGCGACGAACTCAACGCGTTGAGTGACACTGAGCTTGCCAAATCAATAGACGAGGTATCGGTGTTTGCCCGTATACGACCCTTAGAGAAGCGTCGCCTCGTCGAAGCGTTCAAAAAACAGGGACATATCGTGGCCGTCACAGGCGATGGGGTCAATGACGCCCCCGCTCTTATAAGCGCGGATATTGGGGTCGCTATGGGTAAGGGTGGAACCGACGTTGCTAAAGAGTCGGCTGATATGATCCTCACTGACGACAACTATGCGACGATCGTCAAGGCGGTAAGCGAAGGCCGGCGAATCTTTGCAAACATCAGAAAGGTGATTCTGTATCTCCTTTCGACCAATATCGCTGAATTGCTCTTCATTTTCTCAGCGATAATAATCGGCCTGCCACTTCCGCTCTACCCGGTTCAGATTCTATGGATCAACCTCGTCACTGACGGGGTGTGTGTCATTCCGCTTGGGCTGGAACTGGCGGAGCGCGACGTCATGGAACAGCGACCGCGAGAGACAAAAGAAGGCATCATCTCTAAGCTCATGTCTAAGCGGATCGCATTTATGGCAGCTATCATTAGCGTCGGGACCTTGCTCCTTTACGTTAACGTGCTATCCACTAACCGCGAACAGGCGGTCACCATGGCGTTTCTGACGATTGCGATCTTTCAGCTTGTAAATGTGTTTAACTGCAAATCAGAGCACTCTGTTTTACACAGAAGCGCCCTCTCCAACCGTTGGCTAATAATATCGGTCTTGGTCGCTCTCGCTTTTCAGCTCGCCGTGGTGTATGTGCCAGTGCTACAGTCTGCTTTTCGGACGGTCCCCGTTGGTCCCTCTGAGCTTGCGTTTGTCTTTGCCATGTGCCTTTCGATCTTTGTATTAGAAGAATTACGTAAGCGATTGATGCCAGTTAACGCCACGTAACTATTCACTATTCTTGTCAATAAACAACGTAGTCATAGCCTATTCTTGGCTATTTGGACACAGCGCTACGGTCGAGGAGGCCGAACGATCATAACGCACGAGTCAGCATTACCCATTACTTCGGTAAGCGTCCCACCCAAGAGTCGCCTGGCTGGCGAGAGGCTTTTCCTATCTCCAAGTAACACGAGATCGTATTTACCATCGCGTAACTCGTCCAATATCTCTTCGCCAGCTGGACCCTCCCGAACGATCGCGCGTACGGTAAGGCCGTACTCGCGCATATATTCGCACAATGGGAGAACAAAGATCTTTTTTGCCGCTTCTTTTTCTGAATCGACGTCTTCAAAGAGTTCTTCTATTCGTTCCAGGTCCTCTTTAAAGATTCTTTTGTAGCTGTCGTAGATGCCATGCTCTTCAAGCACGTATAAGAGCGTGTACTCGATATCGGTCCGCAGCGCATTCACTGCGCACTTAAATCCCTCATTCGTGACTGGCGATCCGTCAACGCAGATGAGGGCTTTTATATGACCACCACGGCTAAGTTCCATCAGTAAAACCCCACAAGATACTTTACGTAAAGGAGGAGATTGCAGAGCACAAGAGCGACCAATGTAGGCGGAGCCGCAATTTTTATCCATCGAATCCACCCCATGCGCGTCCCGTGCTTCTCCAGTGAGCTGTAAGCTACGACATTCGCCGATGCGCCAATGGGGGTCAGATTGCCCCCGATGTCAGTGCCTAATGACACTGCCCACACCATCAAAGACGTCGCAAGGATCGAAGGAACAAACGACATGTCCCGGATGACGTAGCTCATGGTCAGCGCAAATGGCACGTTGTCGATCACGCCGCTCGCAAAGCCGGATCCCCAAAGGAGCATAGACATGAGTAATGCATTGTTGCCAGCTGCGGCGTTCACCATTCCACTGGCAAACGTTGCTATGACGCCCGTTTTTTCAAGCCCTCCAACGATGATGAAGAGACCGATAAAGAACAGCAGCACGTCATAGTCGACCTTTTTGAGGGTATCCTCAGTCTCTCGTCCTCCAATGAGCAGGAGGACAAAGGCTGGAATCAATGCAGCGAGGGGAACGGTTACCGGAATATGCCACACTTGCTGAATGTATTCGTGAGTTATAAGGAGGGTCACTGCCGCAACAAGGGCGCCAAGACCGAGGCGGAGAAGCCACTTGTTGGTGATTGTGCGCTCCGCACGAATCGCAGAGAGCGCAGAGGTGTCGATCGCAACTGAAGAAGCGATGTTTTTTCGCTGCATCAGAAAGAGCACCCCGACTGCGACCAGAGCAGCGACTACGGCAATAGGACCGTTATTGACTGCAAATGCGTTAAATCCAAATCCGAGTTGGGTTCCGAGAATAACGTTAGGCGGATCTCCGACGAGCGTTGACGAACCACCTATGTTCGCGATGACAACCTCACCGACGACGAGTGGAACCGGGTCAATTTTCAGAATTTTTGCAATCTCAATAGTGAGTGCGGCTAAAAAAAGCATGACGGTGATGCTGTCGATAAAGGCTGAGAGCAACCCAGCGAGGAGCGGGAACACAATAAGCATCGTCTGAGGGTCGTACTTGAGCTTCTTTGCTACGACAAACGAGAGATATGAAAAGAACCCCGAATCGGACAACACAATAACGATGACGAACATCCCAAGCAGGAGGCCGATAGTCTCCCAGTTGACGTAGTTGATTGCTTCGTTCAGATCTAAGACGCCGAGGACGAGCAGGACAATGCTGCCGGCACCGACGATGATTGTCCTGTTGATCTTCTCTGTTGCTAAAATGCCGTACACTATAAGGAACGTCAGGAGGGCGATGATAGCGGATGATTCCATAGTGGATTCACGTCTCCGTTGAAGAAGCGGCTTCTATTAGCGTGAATAACCGAAGAGGATCATTTAAGATATAGGTTTCACATTGATCCGTTTTCTGGGCACTGAAGTTATTCGCGAGAAAACACTAAGTCCGTGAGGTCGCTAGTTCTTCATATGAAGTGCAAAAGCGTCGCTGGCGCGCTGTTATTCATCGCAGGTATCGTCGCAATCATGGGTATAATCACCGCTGAAGCAACGTATCCTGGCTATAGCACCGCAAAAAATGATAGAAGCGATTTAGGAGCCACAAGCCCGCCTAATAGCATAATCAACCAACCTGCTGCCACTATCTTTGGCGCGACTCTCGTGGTATCAGGCCTGCTTTTAATCGGTGGCGCCTTTTGCATCTTTCGGGCTTTTGGACACACCAGGTCGTCTGGACTTCTTGCACTTTTTCTTGGGCTCTTTGGCGTCGGCGCAATAGGAGCAGCCCTCTTTAACGGGAGCAACGACGCGAGCCTTGTTGCCCATACTCTATTCGCGCTTCTCGCCTTCTTAGCCGGGGCTGTAGCAGCTATAGTGGCCTATTTCGTGGAGCGTTCACCATTTCGCTACATTCAGTTGTACTGGGGGTCATCGCGTTCGCAGGTCTCGTGCTGGTCATCATCTTTGGGGATGCCACCCCCCTCTTTTCGGCTATAGGCAACGGAGGCGCTGAACGATGGATCGTTTATCCATCTGTTCTTTGGGTCATAGGTTTTGGCGGCTACTTGATGGGCGCTCCTAATATAGCCGAATGAGGTAATGAAGGCGATGCGAACACTTACATCAAGCGTGCATCGTTAAACGAGGTTAAGTCGTTGCAGTCCCGATCGTCGTGTAAAGTGCTGCTTCAAATACGAGCTGAGGGTTACCTTGACTGTCTGACATGGTCAACGTGTCGTTGCTGATTGCATACGAAGTTACGTTAAGGAGTAGCAGGTGGTAGCTGGTTTCCTGCGTCACTACACCATCCGGATCTGCGCAGAACATAAGTGTTGATCCTATCGGCCCGATTTTAATCTGTGTTTTGTTGAGCTGATAGCTTCCAAAGTAGCGGTTGCACCCAGAAGAGCCAGTGACATTTCCGTCTTCAAACGTAGCGGTGATTGTTGTGTTGGGCAGCGTGTTGTTCATGCCCGTTTCGGTCGCAAGCGATGTAAGTATCCACATCGGCCGCTCGAGCTGCAAAGCGGGCAATGTTGTTGTTGCCGTTGCGTTTGGCGAAGGCGTCACGTTGCTCGTGCATCCAGCAGCTGCCGCTGTGGAGAGTAACAACATGCTCATCAGTAAAACAAGGGGGATCTTTTTCATAAAATCCAGTTCACCTCGGGAGCGCTAGAATCGGCTTTAGTCACGTGCCACATTGCGCAGTGTCTATGTTAATGCTTCTATAGAGTTACAGAATGTAACATAAACACTTTTTTCTGATTATTCTGATTTATCTAAAAAATATAAATAGTCAAAAGAAGATATAGTAGGTGCTATGGGAAATCACGCCTCGTATTGTGTGCCTGGCGATTCTGAAAAGAATGCCTGCAAGGTTGAAGCGGTGGTGAGCGTGGACGAGCGTGGGCAGATGGTATTGCCGAAAGAGATCCGCGACCGCGCCCAAATACAGGCAGGGGACAAACTGGCGGTCGTTGGCTGTGAACGAAACGGTACCATCTGTTGCATCTCTCTCATCAAGGTCGAGGAACTTTCTGGACCAGTTAAAGGCCTTTTAGGCCCCATTTTTAAGGATATACTTTAGGACAGGAGTGAATTGTTGTGGAAGAGGAGAAGATAAAGGGCGCCGTTAGAGACGCCTATGCGAAGGTGGCAAAGGACGAGCCCCGCAGTTTCGCGGTGAATCGGTGCTGCGGCGGGACCAGCAATTTTGTGAGTGACATCAGCTTGGCAGTGGGCTACAAAAAAGAAGAGCTGAACTCAGTGCCAGAAGGGGCGAATCTTGGCCTTGGCTGCGGCAATCCTACCGCATTGGCCTCGCTGGAAAAAGGTGAAACGGTGCTTGACCTTGGTGCGGGCGCGGGTTTCGATTGTTTTCTCGCTGCCAATAACGTTGGCGTTGACGGACAGGTAATCGGCGTTGATATGACCCCGGAAATGGTCGATAAGGCGCGGTCTAATGCGCGTAAGGGCGGCTATAAAAACGTCGATTTTAGGCTCGGAGAGCTGGAGCATCTCCCGGTAGCAGACAACTCAGTTGACGTCCTTATCTCAAACTGCGTGATCAATCTAACGCCTGACAAGGCTGCGGTCTTTAACGAAGCATTCCGCGTGCTGAAATCTGGGGGACGATTTGCTGTTTCTGATATCGTTTTACTAAAGGAGCTTCCTGATGCTGTGAAGCAGTCAGTTGCTGCGTACGTTGGCTGTCTTTCAGGAGCGATTATGAAAGATGCCTACTTGGAAACTATCCGCGAGGCTGAATTTACCAACGTTCAGATCGTTGATGAGGCTGCATTCCCGTTAGATTGCATGGCGAACGATCCGACTGCACAAACGATCGGGAGCAGTCTAAGCCTGACCCCTGAAGAGTTGAACGATGTTGCAGACGCTGTGAGAAGCTTAAAAGTTGTTGGGGAAAAGCCGTAGATGCTCTTGGAAATAGCAACAGTAGGCTCGTAAAAGCGTTCGTAGGTGTCGTAGAGTTTCCTAGCTCAGCTAAAAAAGCAGCTTACGCCGCTAAGCGGTCGAATGCTGCAATCTATAGATGTAGCCGTCATAAGCACAGATATAGAGCTCGCCCTTTTGGTCGAGTCCAAAGGAGGTAATATGAACGCCTGTAGCCGCAAGTTCACTGTTGGTAGTGTTCATACCATCATACCGCAGCGCCCAAATCCGCCCCGACCCGTAATCTCCGTAGACGTAGGCACTCACGAGGTCAGGGAATGCGGCACCTCGATAAACGAAACCCCCGGTTACGGAATACCCGAGGGAGTGGTTATATTCCCAGATTGGGAGCGAGAGTCCGGTTTGATTGCATCCTGACGGAGGAGAATAGCAGAGACTCCCTTCCATAATGTTCCAGCCGTAATTACCGCCGCTCTTAACGATATCGATCTCTTCCATCCTATCTTGACCGACATCTCCTACCCACAGCCGACCTGTCATGGAATCAAAGTTAAACCGCCACGGATTACGCAAGCCGTAGGCGTAAATTTCCTCACGGAACCCTTGGTTGTTTCCAACAAAAGGATTGTCACGCGGGATGCTGTAGTTTAAGCTGCCAGCCGCAGAAGTAACGTCGACACGTAAGATCTTGCCGAGCAGCGTCGAACGATTTTGTCCGTTCCCTAGCGGATCGCCCGCACCACCTCCATCGCCCAGCCCGATATAGAGGTACCCGTCAGGCCCAAAAGATATTTGCCCACCATTGTGGTTGGGGGCGGGCTGCTCGACTTGCAGCAACACTTTTTCGCTGTTTACATCAGCTTGGTTTTTGTCGGTTTGTGAAACAGAGAAACGCGAGACGACAGAGCGCAGCGGATTGTCAGTTGTATAATACACGTAAAAAAACCCGCTTTCGTTGAATTGTCGGGGAAATGCCAAGCCCAAAAGTCCCAGCTCTCCACCGGAGGTAACTCGATCGCTGATGTTTAGAAAGACGGAGGCGGTGTTCACGCTCTCATTGTTTTCAAATACCTTGATTAAGCCTGCCTGTTCGACAACGAAAAGTCGATTACTTTGATCATCTGCAGCGTAGATTCCAACTGGTTCTTTGAACTGAACGTTGGGAAAGGCAACGTTGACACTATACAGATGTTGCGTCTCAGGAGTGGGGGAGTTTAGAACACCTTGAAATACTGAAACGCCTAGTATTATGGCAATTAATGCGACAACAATTGGCACAACAATTT
>Ga0207932_1000167_pt1 | contig 21637 bp, 19 predicted proteins | sample NGESurdeep092012_FD_184480 | JGI IMG/M metagenome (GOLD analysis project Ga0207932, IMG submission 184480) | Arctic peat soil microbial communities from Barrow, Alaska - NGEE Surface sample 415-2 deep-092012 (SPAdes) | ecosystem: Environmental > Terrestrial > Soil > Wetlands > Peat ...
TCAGCAAGGGTGGCGTCTATGTGACGACGCTTCCGGGGCCGGCGATCGTGTTCCACCTTGGCCTGAGCCTGTTCACGGCCACCCGCGCGAAGATCGTGATCGTGAAGAGCCGGACTGACGATCTCGCTTTGGTTGGCCGTTGGTTGACCGAAGGATTGAAAGTCCCGATCGATTCCACGGTTCCGGTACGTGACGTGGTGGCGGGCATCAAGCGGCTGGCGGCGGGTGAGATGCGCGGTCGCATCAGCGTCGATGTGATCGGCGGATTCTGACGGATAGCGCACTAGACTTCGACCTCGTACGGTCTCGTTGCGATGTCGACCGCGCCCGCTCTTCGCCCATCTCTCCCTCAGATTCGCGCGTCCATTCGCCGGAGGCGCTCGATCATGATCTTCATGACCTGCAGCGCGAACATCGGTGTCTGCTGCACGAGGAAATTGAATCGTTCCGCGTTGACCGGCACCACGACACAGTCGGTCCTCGCGATCGCCGTGGCGCTCCGCCGGCTGGAGTCGATGAGCGACATCTCACCGAAGATGCCGCCGGGTCCGACCGTTTCCACGTGGGCGCCGTGAACGAGGATCTCCACCTCGCCTTCCTTCACGCCGTACATCCGGCCGCCGCCTTCGCTGCCCTCTTCGAAGATGCGATGCCCCGCCGCGTAAGCCTCGACGTCGTCCGCGTTCCGGAAGAGATCGATCGACACAGTCATACGCACTCCTTTGCGTAAGACTCTAAATGAAAAGCGTTCGAGATGCAGGACCGGGATTCCCCTACCGACCTGAAGACGTTCTTAACAAAAAGAGCCCCCGGGATCGCCCGGGGGCGGAGGAGGAAAGAGGTTTTCGAGCCGCGCGGCGCGTGCGAGTTCTTTTTTTCTAGAAGGCGACCTGGGCGGCGAGGAGGGCCTCGTTGTAGCTGTCGCTCAGCGCCCCGTTGACCGTGCGGCCGTCCTGCTGGACTTTGAAGTAGTCGAGCTTGAGGCTGACGTTCTTGTACTTGTCGTGACCGAGCGGGAGCCAGTGGAGGCCGAGCGTCCACGTCTTGATCTGCGTGCCGGTCGCGGACTTTGCGACGCCGTTCTCGCCGTTCTGCGCGTCCTTGTCGTTCGTGATGAGGTCGTAACGCGCACCGATCTGGACCTGGTCGATGACCGTGTAGAGCACGGAGCCGTAAAAGCCGTTCTTGCGGAGGTCGTTCAGACCGGCGCGTCCGTCGGCTCCCGAGAGGTACTCGACCTCGACGATGAGAGGGAAGGCCGAGCCGCCGTTGAAGCGGGCGTGGCCGCCGAGCCGTTTGCGGACGAGGTGCGCGGACGTCTGGACGGCGCCGTAGCATCCGGAGCCGCCGAAGTTGAGGCCGGGGACGAACTTGAGGTCCACCCGACCGCAGGCGTTCAGCGAGTCGTTCGTGTCGCTCAGCACGTTGGAGGGATTACCGTTCGTGGCTGAAGCCCAGAGCGTGACGGGCTCCGCGATGTCGCCCTTGAAGAAGAATCCCGTCTCGCGTCGGTCGGAGTAGGCGCGGATGATCTGCGCGCGCTCGGGAAAGTCGAGCTCGGACGAGGAGCGGACACCCTCTTCCGTGAGGACGATCTTCTTCTGACCGAGGGAGAGATCGTAGCCCTTGAAGCCCGTGTAGGTGACCGCGAGGTCTTGAAGGATCTTCCCGTCCGTGCCGGCCGTCTGCGGGCTGATCGCTTTCGAAGGATCGAGCATGACCTCGAAGCCCCAGTCGCGGTTGATCTTGCCGTTGAGCTTGATCTCGGCGCGGCGCAGCCGGAACGTGTTCGCGCCGATGTTGTTCCCGAGCGTGCTGTTGCCGCCGCCCGCCGTCGAGTACGGCGAGTCGTCGAGGATGTACCAGGACTGCAGGAGGAGGCCGAACTTCAGCTCGCCTTCACTGCCGATCTTGAGCGCGGTCGGCAGGCCGGCCGCGGCTGCCGGCTTCGGCGCCGGACGGCTGTAGCCGGGGCGGTCGTGCTTGAGGTTGTAAAGGTCGATCGCGGTCTCGTTCTCGGCGACGACCGTCTCCCCGTTCGAACCCTGTCCGAGCATCGTGATCGCGACGCCCATGTCGTTCGAGACGAGCCACTCTTTGTACTTCTTGTCCGTGTTGAAGACGTAGATTCGGCCGTCCTTTTCGACTTCCTTGTACCAGAGCCCCTGGGCGGCGGCCGGCATCGTGAATCCGAGAAGAGCGGCACCAGTGAGGGCCGCCGGGAGCAGGACGGCGCCCGAAAGGGCGAGCGCTCCGAGCCCGTTCAAAAATCTTTTCATCGAGGTCCTCCTTACGGACGGGACTCTCGACGAGCGGGGTTAAGGGGCTTCTTAACTTGTATGGAGTCCGTGTAAAGACTCGCTTCCCACGACGCTTAACACCGACTTAACATCACGCACACATAAACAACTCCTCAGCCGCCAACACTCCGCGCCACCAGGGAAAACACCTTGGAAGGAGGACGTCACATGAAATCGATCTCGAAGAAGCCGGCGATCGCGGCCCTCGCGCTCGTCGTCTCGGGCGTGCTGTTTGCCGATACCGTGAAAGTGGATTCGGCAATTCCGGCCTACAAGCGGGCGTCGGGCATCTCCGGAAACCTGAATTCCATCGGCTCGGACACGCTCAACAACCTCATGACGTACTGGGCCGAGGGCTACAAGAAGGCCTACCCGAACGTCAACATCCAGATCGAGGGGAAAGGCTCGTCTACGGCTCCTCCGGCGCTGATGGAGGGGACGGCGCAGCTTGGCCCGATGTCGCGCGAGATGTCGGGCGCCGAGAAGGACAAGTTCGAGGCGAAGTACGGCTACAAGCCGACAGCCGTCCGCGTGGCCCTCGACGGCCTCGCGGTGTACGTGAACAAGGACAACCCGATCGAGAAGCTCACGCTCAAGCAGGTCGACGCGATCTTCTCCTCGACCCGCAAGCGCGGCGGCAAGGACGTGAAGACGTGGGGCGATCTCGGCCTCGCGGGCGACTGGGCGAACAAGCCCATTTCGCTTTTCGGCCGCAATTCGGCCTCGGGGACATATGGATACTTCAAGGAGCACGCGCTCGCGAAGGGCGACTACCGCAACAGCGTGAAGGAGCAGCCCGGTTCCTCTTCGGTCGTCCAGGGCGTGGCCGAGGACAAGTACGCGATCGGCTATTCCGGCGTCGGCTACACGACCTCCGGCGTCAAGACGGTGAAGCTGGCCGAGGCTGACGGCGGCGAGTTCTACGGGGAATCCTACGAGAACGTCCTCGCGCGCAAGTACCCGCTCTCGCGCTACCTCTATGTGTACGTGAACCGCGCGCCGAACAAGCCCCTCGACCCGCTCGTCAAGGAGTTCTTCGCGTTCGTGCTCTCCAGGGACGGCCAGGAGATCGTCGTCAAGGACGGCTTCTTCCCGCTGCCCGCCTCCGCGGTCGCCGAAGAGACTGGAAAGCTCGCCAAGTAACACGGATTCCCGTCGGCGGCGCTTCCGGACGGGGGCGCCGCCGTCAGGATCGAGCGGTCATGTCGCAGCCTACATCCTCCCAGCGGTTCTGGACGAAGGCCGTGGATCGTCTCGCGAGCCTGACGATCTCCACGGGCGGGCTGCTCATGATCGGGAGCCTGGTGCTCATTTTCCTGCTCATCGTCTCGGAAGCGATTCCGCTGTTCATCGCGCCGAAAACGGCCGCACACGGAAAGCTCGCGACCCCTCCGAAAGCGCTCGTCGCGAGCGCCGACGAATATCGCGACGACGTCAGCTTCCTCATGCCCGACGGACTTCTCCGGGTCGTCGCTCTCGCGGACGGCAAGACCGTGAAGGAACTCGCCGTGCCTGGTATGGAGGGCCGCACCGTCACGGCCGCGGTCCGTTCCATCAAGGGCGACATGGCCCTCGGCCTGTCGGACGGCAGCGCGATCGTCGCGATGCCGAAGTGGCAGTCTTCTTTCGAGGGCGGCGTGCGCAAGGTCGACTTCGACGTGAAGGCGCTCCCACGCCTCGCGCTCGATCCGGGGGGGCGCGCGCTCACGCGCATCGCCTTCGCGGAGAAGGAATCCGGCGCCTCGACCGTGGTGGCCTCTCCCGCTCCGGACGCGCTTTTCTTCGGCATCGCGTCTTCCGAGCCGGGAGACGTCATCACGAAGGACCTCTCCGCGGTTCTCGGCAAGGAGACCGTCACGGCGCTCGCGTTTCTCGACAACGGAAACTCGCTGTGCGTGGGCACGGCCTCCGGGAAGATCCTGAGCATTCCCGTCGAGGATCCGAGGGTGCCCGGCGCGACCGAGACGACTGCCGTGAACACAGACGGGACGCCCATCACCGTCCTCGAGACGCTCGTCGGCGGGCAGACGCTCGTCGCGGGCGACGCACGAGGCCGCGTCACGGGCCTCCTCCGTGTCCGCGACAACGCCGAAGCCGAAGCCCGAAAGCTGCTCCCGGTGAAGACCTTCGACGGCCACTCCGCGGCCATCACCGCGGTCGGAGCGTCGGGGCGCGGCAAGACATTCGTCAGCGCCGACGAAAAGGGCAACCTCGTCGTCCATTTCGGAACGAACGCCCGCACGCTTGCGCGCGCCTCCGTGGACGGGTCCGTTTCGGCGCTCGACGTCTCGCCGAAGGCGAACAGCTTTCTCGCGATGACGACGAAGGGGCTCACGGACTTCACGCTCGACGCCCCGCATCCGGAGATCTCGTTCGCCGCGCTCTTCGGCAAGCAGCTCTATGAGGGTTACGACTCGCCGGAGTACGTCTGGCAGTCGAGCGGCGCCACGGACGACTTCGAGTCGAAGCTCTCGCTCGTCCCCCTCATCTTCGGAACGCTCAAGGGCACGTTCTACGCGATGCTGTTCGCGGTCCCGATCGGGCTCGCCGCGGCGCTCTACACGTCCGTCTTCGCGACGCCGAAAGTGAAGCGCTTCGTCAAGCCCATCGTCGAGATCATGGCGGCGCTCCCCTCCGTCGTCCTCGGGTTCCTCGCCGGCCTGTGGCTCGCGCCGCTCATCCAGAAGGCGACGGTCTCGACGCTGCTGCTCGTGCCGTCCGTCCCGCTGTTCGTGCTCGCCGGCGTCTTCCTGTTCCAGCTCCTGCCGTTCGAAACGCGCCAGCACGTGCGTCCCGGACACGAGCTGTTCCTCGTCCTCCCGCTCGCCCTCCTCGGGGCGCTCTTCGCCTGGTTTGCCGGCCCCTTCCTCGAGCACGTCCTCTTCGGAGGCGACTTCAAGGCCTGGCTTCTGACGTCGTCGGGCCTGAAGTACGACGCCCGCAACAGCCTCGTCATCGCGTTCGCGATGGGCTTCGCCGTCATCCCGATCATCTTCACGATCTCCGAGGACGCCCTCTCGAGCGTCCCCGAGCACCTGAAGGCCGCCTCCCTCGCGCTCGGGGCCTCGCCGTGGCAGACGGCGATCCGCGTGATCCTGCCCACGGCTTCCGCGGGAATCTTCTCGGCCCTGATGGTCGGCTTCGGACGCGCCGTCGGCGAGACGATGATCGTGCTGATGGCGACGGGCAACACGCCCATCCTCGACTGGAACATCTTCAACGGCATGCGGACTCTCGCGGCGAACATCGCCGTGGAAATCCCCGAGGCGCCCCAGGGCGGCACGCTGTACCGCGTGCTCTTTCTCGCGGCTCTCCTGCTCTTCGTCGTCACCTTTCTCGTCAACACGCTCGCGGAGGCGCTGCGCCAGCGGCTCCGCAAGAAATACACGGTCATTTGATGTCCAGAGCCGCTCACCCCGAAGCGGTCCCGGCGACGGCCGCGCCGCGCCGCACGACGCTCGCCGAGTTCCTCTTCCGGAAGGGCGAGCCGATGATCTGGCTCGCCGGCGCGGGCCTGTCGATCTCGTTGCTGCTCATCTTCGGGCTGCTCGCGCTCGTCGCCGTGCGGGGCCTCGGCTTCTTCTGGCCGCACGCCCTCGTCCAGATCGAGACGAAGGACGGCAGGAAAGTGCTCGGCGAGATCCTTTCGCGCGAACCCATGCCGGACGCGAAGGAGAAGACGCCGCCGATGCGCATCCGCGTGAAGATCGCGAATCGGGACCTGAACGGACTCGACTTTCGCTGGATCGAGGAGAAAGACATCGTCCGGACGGACGCGCCCGCGAACGCGCTCGTCGTCGAGCGCCAGGAGTACGGCAATTTTCATGGATTCCTGAAGGACATCAGGCGTGGAGACGAGGTGCTCGGCGGCGCCGACGCCGCCGGGCTCGCGCGCCTGAAGGAGCTGCAGAGAAAGATCCGGCCGGCCTTCGAGGAGCTGCGTGAGACCGAAAAGAAGGAGGTCGGGGCGATCAACGCCGCCCTCGAGCGCGACCGGCTCGCGCTCCGGCGCGCCGAGCTCAAGAAGGAACCCGGTCTCGCACGGCACCGCGTCGCGAACGAAGCCCATCAGGCCGAGCTCAAGCGCCGGTACGAGGAGATCCGCGAGCGCCTCGAGGCCCGCCGCAAGGAGAACGCCGCGGTGAGCGCCACGCTCGTCGACGCCGAAGGAAAGAGCAAGACGGTTCCGGTCTTCGGCATGGTGCGGATCGTCCAGCCGAACGCCGAATCGGTTGCGCAGAAGATCGGCGTTTACCTCTCGCGCATCCGCGAGTTCGTGTTCGACGAGCCCCGGGAGTCGAACACCGAGGGCGGCGTCTTCCCGGCCATCTTCGGGACGATTCTGATGGTCGTGCTCATGAGCATCGTCGCCGTGCCGTTCGGCGTCGTCGCCGCGCTCTACCTCCGCGAATACGCGAAGCAGGGCCGGATCGTCGGGCTCGTGCGGATCGCCGTGAACAACCTCGCCGGCGTCCCGTCGATCGTGTTCGGCATCTTCGGGCTCGGCTTCTTCGTCTACGGCATCGGCGCGCACATCGACCAGATCTTCTTCCCCGAGGCCTTACCGACGCCCACGTTCGGCACCGGCGGCATCATCTGGTGCGCCCTGACGCTCGCCATCCTCACCGTGCCCGTCGTCGTCGTGGCCACGGAGGAAGCCCTCGCCGCGGTCCCCCCGGGCATGCGCCACGCTTCGCTCGCGCTCGGCGCCACGAAGTGGCAGACCACGTGGCGCGTCGTGCTGCCCGCGGCCGCGCCCGGTATCCTGACGGGACTGATCCTCGCGATGGCGCGCGGCACGGGAGAAGTCGCGCCGCTCATGATCGTGGGCGTCGTCAAGCTCGCGCCCACGCTGCCGGTCGACGGCATCTTTCCGTTCCTGCACCTCGAGCGGAAGATCATGCATCTCGGATTCCATCTCTACGACGTGGGCTTCCAGAGCCCGAACGTCGAAGCGGCCATCCCGATGGTCTACACGACCACGATCCTTCTCCTCGTCATCGTCGTCGCGCTGAACCTCTCGGCGATCGTCATCCGCAACGTCCTGCGCAAGAAGCTGCAAACGTCCACGTTCTGAGGTCGGGAAAAGAAACCAGAGACAGACGGAGAGGAGACCCACGCGAGACAATGGACACGACAATGACAGAAGGCCGGACCGGCATCGAGACGCAGGCGCCCATCGTGGCGCGCGCGGCCGCGTCTTCGGGCGAACCGAAGCCCGACATCATCGAATGCGACGGTGTGAGCCTTTTCTACGGGCAGAAGCAGGCGCTGTTCGACATTTCGCTCCGCTGCAAGCAGAACGCGGTCACCGCGTTCATCGGGCCGTCAGGCTGCGGCAAGTCGACGCTCCTCCGCTGCCTCAACCGGATGAACGACCTCATCGATGGCGTGAGGATCGACGGCACGATCCTGATCCACGGCAAGTCGATCTACGAGCGCGGCGTGGACGTGACGCAGATCCGCAAGCGCTTCGGGATGGTCTTCCAGAAGTCGAATCCCTTTCCGAAGTCGGTCTACGAGAACGTCGTGTACGGTCTCCGCATCCAGGGCATCAAGAGCAAGAGCGTCCTCGACGAGGCGTGCGAGAAATCCCTCCGGAACGCCGCCCTGTGGGACGAAGTGAAGGATCGCCTGCAGGACTCCGCTCTCGGCCTTTCGGGAGGTCAGATGCAGCGCATCTGCATCGCGCGCGCGATCGCGGTCGAGCCCGAGATCCTGCTGATGGACGAACCCTGCTCGGCCCTCGATCCCATCGCCACGAGCAAGGTCGAAGAGCTCATCTTCGAGCTGAAGGAGCGCTTCACGATCGTGGTCGTGACGCACAACATGCAACAGGCCGCCCGCGTCTCCGACGAGACCGCGTTCTTCATGCTCGGCAAGCTCATCGAGTTCGACAAGACCGAGATGATTTTCACGAAACCGCGCCAGAAGACGACAGAGGACTACATTACGGGGAGATTCGGCTGATGACGGGACAGAAGCCCTCCCGACCTTCGACGCACGACGCCACGCCTTCCGGCGCCTCGGGCGCCGTGCGTCAGCGCATCGTCGTCGTCGAAGACGACGACGATCTCGCCTTCACGCTGACGTACAACCTCAAGAAGGACGGGCGTTACGAGATCGAGCGCTTCGCCGGCGGCCTCGTGGCCCTCGACGCGCTCCTCGCGCGGCCCCCCGACCTCGTCGTCCTCGACCTGAACCTCCCCGACGTGGACGGGCTCACGATCTGCCGCGAGCTGAAGAAACACGACGAGACCCGCCGCGTCCCGATCCTCATGCTCACGGCCCGCGTGGAAGAGCGCGACAAGCTGCTCGGGTTCGAGCTGGGCGCCGACGACTACGTGACGAAGCCGTTCTCGATGAGGGAGCTCATGGCCCGCATCGGGGCGCAGCTTCGCCGCAGCGCCCTGCCGCAGTCGCCCGACGACGTCTACGACGACGGCCACCTGCGGATCGACCGCGCGCGCCATACCGCCGAGAGCGAAGGTGTCTCCGTCCACCTCACGAAGAAGGAATTCGACCTCCTCTGGCTGCTCATCCGGAGCGGCGGACGCGTCGTCTCGCGCGAGACCATCCTCTCGCGGCTCTGGGACTACGCCGCCGACATCGAGACACGTACCGTGGACGTCCACATCCGCTCGCTCCGCAAGAAGATCGGCGACCACGTGATCGACACGGTCGTCGGCGTCGGATACAAGTTCGCCCGATGAGCCGCGTCCTGCGCCGCTCGCTCGTCCCGGTCGTCCTCGGAATCGTCCTCGGGGGCCTCTTCGCGTTCCTCCTCGGACGCGTGCTCGATGGGGCGGTGCACGAGAGGAGCCGACAGGCGCTCATCGAGAAGCTCGAACGCCTCGCCCCGGAATTCGAGGAGGACCTGAAATCGAAGGCCCGCCCCGGCGAGCGGATCCGGCTCGCCGCCCGCCAGGCGGGGGCCCGGCTGACGGTCATCGCGGCCGACGGCGTCGTCCTCGGAGACAGCGAGGTCGCGCCCGAGAACCTCCCCGCGGTCGAGAACCACCGCTCGCGCCCCGAGGTCGAGGCGGCCCGGCGCGACGGGATCGGCTTCGGCGATCGTCGCTCGGCCACCGTCCTCGAGCCCTTCGTCTACGTGGCGCGCCGCGTGGGTCCCGAGGCGGCTCCCTTCGGTTACGTCCGCCTCGCGATCAGCCAGAACGAGCTCGACCTGCTCGAAGCGCCCCTCCGTCGCATGCTCTACGAGGTTTCGCTCCTCGCGGGCCTCATGGTCGCGTTCCTCGTCATCGCCATCCGCCAGCGCCACGCGAACGCGCTCGCCCGCGTCGTCGCCGGCGTCACCGAAGCGGCGGAGGGCCGACGGCCGGCTCCTCCACCGGGCTCGTCCGAGGAGACCGAAGAGGTTTTCCAGGCGCTCGCCCGCTTCGCGCAACTCGTCGCGGCGGAGCGCGAAGGCAGCGCGAAGGCGCGTCTCCTCGCCCGGGCCGTCTTCGAGCAGGTTCCCGTCGGCCTCGTCGTCGTGGACCGGACGCTCGCCCTCCTCGACGCGAATCCCGCCGCCCTCGCTCTTTTCCGCGCGCCCGCGGGAGCCCTCAGGCACGCCCTCGTGGACCTCGTCCGCGATCCGCAGACGCTGCGGCTCTTCGAGGCCGGGATCCGGGGCACGGCCCTGGCCGAAGAAACCGCCGTGCTGCGCCTCGGCGGTGAGATCACGCCCGAGCAGGTTCTCGAAGTGAACGTGCGCGCCGTGCCGCACGGCGCGGCTGCCGGCGAGCCGGCCGCCATCGGAGTCGTCCGAGACGTCACGGAGCGCGAGCGCACGGAAACGATGCGGCGCCGCTTCGTGTCCGACGTGTCCCACGAGCTGCGCACGCCGATCGCGGCTATCCGGGCCGCGGTCGAGACGCTTGCGGGCGAAAGCGACCTGCCGCCGGACCTCGCGCGCCTCATGGGCATCCTCGAAAGGCAGTCGTCCGAGATGGAGGCGCTCGTTTCCGACCTCACCGACCTCTCGCAGATCGAGTCCGGCGCCGTGACGCTCGCGATCGAGCCCATCCCGCTCAAGCCGCTCCTGCTGTCGGTCGTGCGCGACCTCGCTCCCGCGGCCGCAGCGCGGGGCGTGACCGTCGCCGTCGAGGCGGACGAGCATCTCGAGCTCCTTGGAGACCGCCGGCGCATCTCGCAGGTCTTTCGCAACCTCGTGGACAACGCCGTGAAATTCTCGCCCTCCGGCCAGCGGGTGGACGTCCTCGCCGAGGGCGGGGCTCCGGATGGCGCACCGGACGGCGGGGACCGGATCTCTCCTCTCGTCGTGCACGTCGTGGATCGCGGCATCGGCATTCCCCGCACGGAACAGGACCGCATTTTCCAGCGCTTCTATCGCGTCGATCCCTCTCGCGCGAAGTCGGTCCCGGGTACGGGCCTCGGGCTCGCCATCGTCAAGCACCTCCTCATCCTTCACGGAGGCACGATCCGCGTGGACTCCGAATCCGGCAAGGGCAGCCGCTTCACCGTCACGCTGCCGGCGGCGGTGCCGCGCGACGTCGCCCTGAAACGTACCAAGGAGACCTCATGAAAAAACATTTTTCCGAGAAGCTCGAAAGCCTGCGCCGGCAGCTCATCGGCATGGGCGCAGAGGTCGAGAACCAGATCCGCCTCGCCGTCGAAGCGCTCGTCGAGGCCGACGCCACGAAGGCGCGGAAGGTCATCGACCGCGACAAGGTGATCGACCAGATGGAGATCAAGAACGACGAGGACGCGATCGACCTCCTCGCCACGCAGCAGCCCGTGGCCAGCGATCTGCGCCTCCTCGTGTCGGCGCTCAAGATCAACGCCGACCTCGAGCGGATCGGGGATCACGCCGTGAACATCGCCGAGAGCGCCGAGCGCATGGCGCGGTTCCGCCCGTTCAAGCCGTGGATCGACATCCCCTACATGGCCGAGATCGCGCGCGGCATGCTCCGGGAGGCGCTCGACGCGTTCGTGAGGAAAGACAGCGAGCTCGCCCTCGCCGTCTGCAAGCGCGACGACCTCCTCGACGACAAGAACAAGTCGATGATCCGCGAGCTTCTGACCTACATGGCCGAGAACCCGGCGCTCATCAGCGCGTGCATCGAGATCATGAGCATCTCGAAGAACCTCGAGCGCGTGGGCGACCTCGCCACGAACATCGGCGAGGAGGCGATCTACATCGCCGAGGGCGAGGTCATCAAGCACAACATCCAGCCGAACCGCGGCGCCGAGCACGCGACCGCCCCGCATCCCGACCGCACCTGACCGACCGCACCTGACCCGCACCCCCGGCGACGGCTATCATCCCGGCGCGATGCCTCGCCAGAAATTCTCCGTCGTTCCTGGCACCTTCGCCGTCTGCCGCCTGCCGGCGGATACCGCCCTGCCGCTCTGGGCGTCGACCCCAGGCGGGTTCACGTCCGTCACGCGAACGGCTGACGAGCTTTCGATCGTGTGCGAGGAGGCCCGCGTGCCGGCGCCCCGGCCCGAGAGCTTCCGCGGCGAAGGCGGCTACGCCCTCCTCAAGATCCACGGCCCGTTTCCGCTCGACGCGGTCGGAATTCTCACCGGCATGGCAAAGCCCCTCGCGGAGGCCGGCATCAGCCTCCTCGCGATCGGGACGTTCGACACGGACTACCTGCTCGTGAAGCGCGCCCAGGCGGCTCGCGCCGTCGTCGCGCTGACCCAGTCGCGCCACACGCTCGTCGAAGACTGAGATCAGCAGTCCCTGCGATACGCGTCCCAAATCCGTTCGTGTGAAGGCGGGCCGAAGGGCCGTGCCCGCGTATGATCCGCACATGGCTGACTTGGCCGAGTCTCCGGTACGGATGGCGCGCGTTCTGCGCAACGGCGCGCGGGACGACGGGTCTTTTGACATCGAGTTCTGGCGGCGGGTCGGCGCGGAAGGGCGCTTCGCTGCGGCTTGGGAAATGGTTTGCGAGGCGGACGCGATCCGGGGGGTGCAGAATGTCCGTGAACCCCGACTTCAGAGATCTGTTCTTCGAATTGAACGCCGCTGAAGCGCGATTCCTCATCGTCGGCGCTCACGCCGTAACGTTTCATTCCGTTCCCCGATACACGAAGGACATCGACATCTGGATCGAGCCGACGCGTGAAAACGCCGGCCGTACCTTCTCCGCGCTTTCGCGATTCGGCGCGCCCGTGGAGCGCGTGAGCGTCGATGACCTTTGTTCTCCCGGAGTCATCTTCCAGATCGGCGTGGAGCCGAACCGCATCGACGTGTTGACTTCCATCGCGGGCCTCGAGTTCGGGGAGGCCTGGGGCCGAAAGGTGCCGTCGGCCTACGGCGGTGTTCCCATCAGCGTCCTCGGCCTCGACGACCTGGTCGTGAGCAAGAAGGCGGCCGGCCGTCCCCAGGACCTGCTCGACATCGACTGGCTGGAGAAATCCCGAAGGCAGTAGCTCCACCTGCCGGGGATGCGCGCCCGTCCGCCGGGCCTAAGATCTCCCCGAGATGCAGTCCGGACAGAATTTCTCCGTGATTCCCGGCGCCTACGCGGTCTGCCACCTTCCCGCAAAGGCTCCCCTTCCGGCCTGGCCCGGCAAGGCCTTCACGTCGGTCACCCGCACCGCCGACGAGCTGTCGATCGTATGCGAGGAGAGTTGCCTCCCGCCGGACCTCGGCGGCGTCGAGCTCCAGGTCGAGCGCGGCTGGGCCCTCCTGAAGCTCCACGGCCCGTTCCCGCTCGATGCGATCGGCGTCCTCGCGTCCGTCGCGAAGCCGCTCGCGGAGGCGGCCATCAGCCTCTTCGCGGTCTCGACGTTCGACACGGACTACATCCTCGTCAAGAGGATCCACGTGAAGAACGCGATCACAGCGCTCAGGCTCGCGGGGCACACGCTGGTCGAGAGCTGAATCCGGGTCGCGCCAACGGTTTCTTCATCCAGGTCCACCCTGAATCAGGGCCGGAGCCTCGAGCTGAAGAACTACGTGGCGGGCTGGCCTGCGCTTTGGAAAAGTACTCTGGGCACCCATGAGCCGCCCGAAAGCCGCATAACAGCTCGTGGCCGCCCGCTCGCTACGCTCGCCGCTGGGCCTGCCCATGAAGACCCGCGCGAATACACCCACATCAGGGCCGGCGTGACCAGTCGATTTAGGCCAGGGTTGTTTGCTTTAATGAGCGGTCAGGGTTGGTCGAAAGCGAGTTCATCTAATCGTGGGCTATCAGTACGGACAGGCCGCGGCGCGCCTTTGACCCCCCCAATCGAAGAGTTTTCCTTGAGTACCCAATTCATGCCACCAACGCACCCAAGAAACACCAAATCGCGCGTTTACACGCGCGAAACACACCTCGCACAGAGCCGGCGCCAACCAGCCATTTGGTTAGTTATTGGGACTTAGTTGTCAGCCCGCGATTGGACCGGTCGAGACAGCAGAGTTGCCCGTTCCGCCTGCATCGGAAGATCTACTAAACCTAAGCCAGTGAATGAGATACGAGAATATGCCGAAGTCGATATCCGCGAAATGCATACGTCCTCCTTGGCGCGCCCGGGTTAGCGGGTCACCAACAATTGGTTAGTGCTGGTGTCTTCCAGCTGTGGGCTATATACACGGACAGACGGGGACACACCTTTGACCCCCTTTGATGAAGAATCATTTTGAGGCACCCGGTTCATGGCACCTCTGCCCCCTGTTTATGAATTTTGTCTAGAGAACGATCAGCTTCCGTTTGCCACGAGACGGAACGGTCTGTAGGGGGTTCGAACGCCCCGGTTCTTGCTCTCGAAGTAGTCCGCGATGTACGCGATCAACTCCGAAGACGCCCCACGCTCTTCGCTGCTCTCGAAGAGTTCGCGGAGCGCGAGATCGTTCGACAGCGATGCTTTGTACGCGGACTGGCGGATGGCTTCGAGACACTCGCCTACGTGCTCCGAGCGCCCGAGCTTCGACAGACATTCCGCAACCCGGAGCCGGGCACCGAGCACTTGCTCTTCGAGGCCGAGACGCGACGCATCTTCGGCTATCCGTTCGAATCCGCGCAGAGCGCGGACGACGTTGCCCTTGAGAAGATCTATCGTCGCAAGTCCAAACCGAACATTGAATAGCGGAAGCGTGAGACCGAGACGACGGACGTGCGAGAGCCCTCGGGCGTATGAGGCCTTTGCCGCGTCGAGTCGTCCCACCTTGACCAGCAGATAGGCCCGGTTTACGAGGGTACCTGCATAGGCCGGCCCGTCCAGCTCAGGGTGGAGAAGGCGAAGCGCACCGTCATGGAAATGAAGAGCAGATCCACACTTTCCTCGACCGAGCAGGAGAAGCCCAAGGGCGGACTCGGCTCGCCCCTGCCAGTTCTCCTGCCCATAGAGCTGGAACTCCGAGCGTGCGCGCTTCAAGAGCTTCCAGGCGACAGCGAACTGACCCGCAAAAGTTGCCGCCGATCCTTCGAAGAAGTCGACGAGCGCCAAAGCAAAGCTGTCCTCGCCGGCGGCCATGAAGTGGCTCCGAGCGGCCGATGCGGATGCCTGGGCCTCCTCGGCTAGTCCGAGGAAGTTCAATGAGCTCGATTCCAAGAGCGCAGCCTCTCCGAGGACCTGTTCGCGGCACACCGGCTGGGCAGGACCTTTGTCCCTGAGAAATGGAAGGCATTTCGTCAATTCCGCGACAGCCCTCGCGAAGCCAAGGAACTTCGCGGGATCCGTCGGAACTTTCGGCATCGCGAGCTGGCAGGCGTACAGATACGCGTAGCCGCGGCTCGGGTCGGATTCGATCTTCGCTAGCAGCTCCTGCGCCCTCTCGAGCCCGTCGTCCGAAACCGCCTTCACGATCTCGGTCGCGAGCTGACGGCCATCGTGGGCGAGGCGGCCGAGGCGGTCCGTGGGGCGGCTCTTCTTCTTGAACTTGAGGAGAAACTCCTCGCGCTCATCGGCCGGCGCGTCGTCCTGCGGCAGCTCGTCGAAGAAGGCGTCGAACTCTTCCTTCATCTCGCGCGCCTTCGACAGCGTGCGGATGTCGGCGAGGTGCTTTCCGCAGGACGGGCATCCCGCCACCACGTGGGCCTTCACGTGGGCGTTCAACTCCGTCGTCCCCTCGGTCAGGAGCTCGAAGAGCTCCCACTGCTCGGGGTGCGCCGCCGACGCCGGAGAGAAAGCCGCGCCCTGGAATTCCGCGCTCACGCGAGCACCTTCCGCATCTTGTCGAGGCAGCCCCAGATGCGCTTCCAGACGGTCTTCTTCGAGTAGCCCGTGGCCTTCGTCATGTCGGCCAGGCTGTACTCCTGCCCGAAATAAAGCCGCACGATGCGCTTGCACTTCGGGCCCGCGCTGCGGATGGCCTTGTTCACCATGCGCACGGCTTCGAGGCGCGCGGTGACGCGCTCGCACTTCGGATCGGACACGTCCATGCCTTCCGGCATCTGCTGGACGCTGCGTTCCTTGGCCATGGCGATGTTCAGGCAGGTGTTCAGGAACGCGATCTTCACGTAGCCGATCGGATCCTTCACGCGCGGGTCGCGTGCGAGAACGCGCATGTAGACGGTCTGGACGGCGTCTTCCGCCTCTTCGCGGCTGAAGTTATATTTCCTCACCGCGAGGCCGATGAGCTTGGGCCTGAGGACGTTGTTCAGCGCGGTCCAATCCCATTCGCCGGGCGTGACGCCCGCGGCCTCGGACGTGACGTCGTCACCGGCGGGAAGCTCGTCGGAGAGCACGGCGCGCAGGACGGAGGCTTCCGACAGATTCGACATCGAGCCACCACCGGCGAGTGCCGGCGTCAAGCCCATGCCGTCCGTCGTGTCCCACGCTGCCATGCACGAACTCCGACTCGAGTGCCACGCCCGCGTAAGCCGCTGGCGAGGTACCCGAAACTGAACCCGATGGAATTCTGTCATAAAGCATAGCCTGTCAAGAGGAAAATCGATACGACCGCGCCCCGCACCCCGCCTCGACCAAACGCTCCGGAAGTCGCCTTCTTCCCGGGCCAAAGGCGTATGGCGCTTCGTCTATCTCTCTGCTATTTCAGCCCTTTACAGGATCAGGAACGGAAAAATCCCGCTCGTTTTCCCAGTCTGAGGAGAATATCGCCTGACGGGGTATGCTTTCCCACGCGCCGGGATCGCGTGATGCGACCCGGACGCGTCGACGTCCTCCGCTTCCTTCGGCTCTTTGCCTTTTTCCTCCGATCGGCGTCTTACTTCGATGGAGAAGATAGCCATGTCCACCGTCTCCACTCTCCCGCAGCGAAAAATCACGCTCCTCACGCTTCAGGCGAAGAAGGACCGCGGCGAGCCAATCACGATGCTCACCGCGTACGACTTCCCGACCGCGCGCGCTCTCGACCGCGCGGGCGTGGACTCCATCCTCGTCGGGGACTCGCTCGGCATGGTCGTCCTCGGGTACGACACGACGCTCCCCGTGACGATGGAGGACATGCTCCACCACGCCCGCGCCGTTTCCCGCGGGGCGCAAATCGCGCACCTCGTCGGCGACATGCCGTTCATGTCGTACCAGACGTCGGTCGAGGATGCGCTCTTGAACGCGGGCCGGTTCCTGAAGGACGGCGGCATGAACGCCGTCAAGCTGGAGGGCGGGCGTGAAATCGTGCCCGCGGTCCGGGCCATCGTCGCGGCCGGAATCCCGGTCGTGGGCCACATCGGCCTGACGCCGCAGAAGGTGAATCAGCTCGGCGGATTCCGCACGCAGGGCAAGTCGGCCGCCGCGGCGCGCACGCTGATCGAGGATGCACACGCTCTCGAAGAGGCCGGGTGTCACCTGCTCGTCCTCGAGGCGATGCCCGACCGCCTCGCCGCCCTGATCACGCAGCGCCTCTCGATCCCCACGATCGGAATCGGCGCGGGCCCGGCGTGCGGCGGCCAGGTGCTCGTAACGCACGACCTCCTCGGCATGACGGACGGCTTCACGCCGAAGTTCGTCAAGCGCTACGCGAACCTCGGCGAGGAGATGGCGCGCGCCTTCGGCGCCTACATCGACGACGTCGCCGCCGGGCGCTTCCCGGAGACCGCCCACTCGCAGCCGCTCGACGAGGACGTCTTCCGGGCGCTCACGCGCGAATGGGAGGCGCGGATTGCCCGCTGAAAGGACCCGTCCATGAACGTCCTCACGACGGCCGACGAGGTGCGCGCCTTCCGTGCCGGTGCGGGCGGCGAGGGCGGCGCGGGCGGCACGCTGGGCCTCGTGCCCACGATGGGCGCTCTCCACGCGGGCCACCTGTCGCTCGTCGCGCGCGCGCGGAGCGAAAACGACCGCGTCGCGGCGAGCATCTTCGTCAATCCGGCGCAGTTCGGAGAAAACGAGGACCTCGCCGCTTACCCACGAACCCCGGAGAACGATCTCCGCCACCTCGAGTCGCTCGGCGTGGACGCCGTCTGGACTCCGTCGCCGGGAGACGTCTACCCGCCCGGGTTCCAGACCTTCATCACCGTGGAAGAGGTGAGCGCGCCGCTCGAGGGTGCGCGCCGCCCCGGCCATTTCCGCGGCGTAGCAACCGTGGTCGCGAAGCTCTTCAACGTGTTCGAGCCGGACCGGGCGTACTTCGGCCAGAAGGACGCGCAGCAGGTCGCCGTGATCCGAAGGATGGTCGCCGACCTCTCGTTTCCCGTTGACGTCGTCGTGTGTCCGATCGTGCGCGAGGCGGACGGGCTCGCCCTGAGCAGCCGCAACGTCTACCTCTCGCCCGGAGAGCGCCGCGCGGCTCCGGTGCTCCGCCGCGCCCTTCTCGCCGCGCGCGCCGCCTTCGAGTCCGGCGAGCGCGATGCCGGCCGGTTGCGCGCCGTGCTCAACGAGACGCTCGCGGGGGAACCGCTCGCGCGCCCGGACTACGTCTCGGTCGCCGACGCCGTGACGCTTCTCGAGCTCGAGCGGGTCGCGGGGCCCGCCCTCGTATCCCTTGCGGTGCGCTTCGGCGGGACGCGCCTCATCGACAATGTCGTCCTCGGAGGCACCTGATGCTCCTCGCCATCGACGTCGGAAACAGCAACATCACGCTCGGCCTCTACGACGGGGAGACGCCCGGCCCGCGCTGGCGTCTCGCGACCGTGCACAACCGCACCGCGGACGAGTACGGACTCCTGCTCGACGACCTGCTCGATCATGCGGGCTTCGACGCGGACGCGGTGGACGCGGTCGTCATGGCCTCCGTCGTGCCGCCGCTGACGAGCGTCCTCGAAGAGGCCGCGACGCGCTATCTCGGGCGCGCGCCTCTGGTCGTGGATGCCGGCGTGAAAACGGGCGTGCGCATCCGGTACGATGATCCGAAGCAGGTCGGCGCGGACCGCGTCGTGGACGCCGTCGCGATCCGGCATCTTTACGGGGGCCCGGCGTGCTGCGTGGACTTCGGCACCGCGACGACGTTCGACGCCATCGGCCCCGAGGGCGACTATCTGGGGGGCGCGATCGCGCCGGGCATCGGCATCGCGGCCGACGCGCTCTTCCAGCGCGCGGCGAAGCTCCCGCGCGTGGATCTCGTGCGCCCGCCCGCGCTCATCGGGAAGAACACCGTGCATTCCCTCCAGTCGGGGCTGCTCTTCGGCTACGTGAGCCTCGTCGAGGGAATGGTGGAGCGGTTCAAGAAGGAGCTCGGACCCTCGATGAAAACGATCGCGACCGGCGGACTGGCCGAGACGATCGCGAAAGAGACGACGTCGATCGACGTCGTGGCTCCGTGGCTGACGCTCGACGGGCTGCGCCTCATCCACGAAATGAACGCCGGCGGCTGAGGTGAGCGTCATCCCCGTTCTCAGCGGAAAAAGAATCCTGCTTGGCGTCAGCGGCTCGATCGCCGCCTGCAAGGCCGCGGATCTCGCGAGCCGGCTGACGAAGGCCGGCGCCCGCGTGGACGCGATCCTGACCGCCGCCGCGTCGCGCTTCGTCACGCCGCTCACGTTTCAGTCCCTCACGGGGCGCCCCGCGCCCGCGGATCTCTGGAGCGAGGAGGCGCACATCCTGCACGTGGGCCTCGCGGACGGAGCGGATCTTCTCGTCGTCGCGCCCGCCACCGCGGACATCCTCGCGAAGCTCGCGCACGGGCTCGCCGACGACCTCCTCACGGTGACCGCACTAGCGGCGCGATGCCCTCTCCTCGTCGCTCCCGCGATGGACGCCGGCATGTTCGAGCATCCCGCGGTCCAGGCGAACCTCGCGACGCTCCGGGCGCGCGGCGCCACCGTGATCGGGCCGGCGGACGGCCGGATGGCTTCCGGCCTCGAGGGACGCGGGCGCATGCTCGAGCCGGAAGAGATCCTCGGACACGTGAGGCTCGCGGCTGGCCGGAACGGCCCGTTGGCCGGACGGCGCGTCGTCGTGACGGCGGGCGGCACCCAGGAGCCGATCGACCCCGTGCGCGTCATCGCGAACCGCTCCTCCGGCAAACAGGGCTTCGCCGTGGCGCAAGCCGCGCTGGATCGCGGAGCGGCGGTCACGCTCGTCGCGGCTCCCTGCGCCCTGCCGACGCCCGTGGGCGCCTCGCGCATCGACGTCGCAACCGCGCAGGAGATGGCCGATGCCGTCCTCGAGTCGTGTGCCGGCGCGGACGCGCTCGTCATGGCGGCGGCCGTCGCGGACTTCAGGCCGGCCCGTCCTGCCGCCAAGAAGCTGAAGAAGGACCTAGGCCCCCCTGCCGTCGAGCTCGAGCGCACGACCGACATCCTCGCCGTCGTCACGGCGGCGCGCGCGCGGCCCGCGTGCGTCGTCGGGTTCGCCGCCGAGACGGGCGACCTCCTAGCGCACGCGAGAAAGAAGCTGAAGGAAAAACGCCTCTCGCTGATCGTCGCGAACGACGTGACGCAGCCGGGAGGGGGATTCGGCTCCGACACGAACCGGGTGACGCTGATAGACGCCGCGGGGGCTCAGGAGCTTCCCCTTCTCTCCAAGGCCGAGGTCGCGGGGAGAATCCTCGATCGCGTTCAGGCGCTTCTTTCACAGGCGTGAGCGAAACACTGCCGTGCTGACGTTCCTGACCCTGCTCCTCGGCATCGTCAGCGGCCCGCACGCGATCGCGCTGAACGCGCCGCCCGGTACGGCATCGATCGAGCTTCTCCTCGACGGCGAGCCGGTCGAGTACCGCAACGCGCCGCCGTGGGAATTCCGCGTGGATTTCGGCTCCGCTCCCGCCCCCCACCATCTCGACGCGATCGCGCGGGACACCCGCGGAGCCGAGATCGGCCGCGCGCGCCAGCGTGTCAACTTCCCGCGGCCCGCGGCCGAGGCGGCGCTCGCGCTGCTACCGGGCAAAGGCGGCACCGGACGGGTCGCTCGGCTCGGGTGGGAAAGCACCGTCGGCGCGCGGCCCGAAAACGTGACCGTCACCTTCGACGGCAACCCCCTCGCGGCGCCGGACCCCGAGCGGATCGAACTGCCGCCCTTCGTCCCGGAGCGGCTGCACTTCCTGCGGGCGGTCGCGGACTTCCGGATGCGAATCTCCGCGACGGCCGAGATCTCGTTCGGCGGCCGCGCCCGCGACGAGACGCAGAAGGAGTTGACCGCATTCCCGGTGCGAGCCCCGGATGGCAGGCTGCCGGCTCCCGAGGCGATGGACGGCTGGTTCCTCGCGAACAGTGCCCCGCTCCGCGTCGTCGCGACGGAGGAGGACGATCCCTCGATCGTCGTCGTCCTCGACGGCGACGGGCAGTCCGCGTTCCGGCGCATGGGGGGCACGCGGGTGTTGCTCGACGCCACGGGCAAATGGCGAGGCAAACCTTCCGTGCGGACGCTGCTCGCCTACCCCAACTTCACCGTGGGGTCACAGACCGCTCACGAGGTGTTTCCGCGCTCGTATCCCGCTTCCATGGGGCGGGGGCTCCAGTCGGTTCTCGCGGACAGGTTCGTGGCGTCACCGTGGGACGGACGAGCGTGCCCGCGCCTCGCGGACGCCGTGGTTGCGGCCGCGCTCACCGCCGCCGAGTACAGCCATCCCCGCGCCGTCGTCCTCGTCCTGACCGGGAACCCGGACGCGAGCTTCCGGTCCGCGCGTGCCGCTCGCGCGTATCTCTCGGACCTGGGCGTTCCGCTCGTCGTGTGGCTCGCCGGAACGGCGGCGCCCGTCGCCGCCCTCGATTGGGGAGGGGGCGAGGACGTGCATACGCGCGCGGCGCTCCGGGCCGCCGTGAAGTCGCTGGAGGCCGCGCTCGACGAGCAGCGCATCGTCTGGGTCGAGGGCGCGCACCTCCCCCAGTCGATCGCTGTCTCTCCGACGGCCGCCGCCGGGGTCGCGCTCGCACGCTGACGGCGGCCATTGCGATCTGCACGGGCTCCTGTCGGGCGAACGCGGCAACGCGAAAAAGGGCTAGGTCCGAGGCGGGACGGAGCCGTCAGCTGGCGAGAGCCCGTTCGAGGTGAAGGCGCAGGGGCTTCTCGAACGTCCAGCGCGACGTGCGCCG
>Ga0207932_1000169_pt1 | contig 21373 bp, 21 predicted proteins | sample NGESurdeep092012_FD_184480 | JGI IMG/M metagenome (GOLD analysis project Ga0207932, IMG submission 184480) | Arctic peat soil microbial communities from Barrow, Alaska - NGEE Surface sample 415-2 deep-092012 (SPAdes) | ecosystem: Environmental > Terrestrial > Soil > Wetlands > Peat ...
CGACATACCCGATTCCGAGTCCAAACAGGGGCTGGGTTTCGACCAAGGTCATCACCTCGGTCTCTGTGGCGGTTGTTGCTTGTGGGAGGTTCCTCAGGAGACCGAGGATTTCGCTGCGACCAGAGAGTTGGCCGAGCGCGAGCTCGCCGATCACCCATGGGTGAGCCAGCACTTGGGCTTCCTGGAGGAGCACGGTGAGCCGAGGATCTCCGATCCGGAGGTGGTCGATGACCGTCGCCCCGATGCCGATGGTGGTGCCGTCGCCGACGGTCGTCTCGCCGCCGATCTGCGCCCCGGGACCCACGGTCACGTGATCGCCGAGTCGGACGGTGTGGCTCACGATGGCGCCGGTGTTCACCAGCACGTGGTCCCCGATGACGGCACCGGCGTTGACGGCGGCAAGCGGGGCGATGGTCACCCCGATCCCGATCGCGGCCGTGGGCGACACCCAGGCCGCCGGTGCGACCACCGTGGTGAAGGCCGCCCCGGGCACCCGGGCGACGAAGGCCCGGCGGACCTGCGGCTCGCCGACGGCGGTCAGCATCGCCAGTCCGGCGAGTGCGTCCGGCATGGTGGCGAACGTGACGATCGGGGCGGCGAACTCGTCGGGGTCCCGCCGGTACGGCGGCTCGTGCTCCTCGACGAGCGCGGTGACCGGGATCCCGAGCTCGGCCAGGTAGCCACAGGTCTCGAGGGCCTGGCGGCCGGCGCCGAGCACCACCACCCCGGAACGGGGCGGATCGGACCAGGGAGTTCCGGGTGCGGTCACGACGGTCGCCGTCCGGTGACCACGACCCGGGTGGATCGCCGGAGGTGCGGGTCGCACGGCGCGTCCGTCGCACGGGCACGCCGGACTGTCCTCTCGCCGTTCCGGATCTCCACAGTGCTCGCCTCGTCCTCGCTGCGCGCGTCCGGCTCCCGGGACGGGAAGCCCCACCACCGCCCGGTCGGGCGGCCGGGGAACGCAGGGGGAGCCTATCCAGGATGTGACCCGATCCGGCGGCCACAGATGGGAGCCGGTAGCGTAGGGGCATGACGAATCGGGGGAGACGCGTCCGTCCGGTCGTCGCGCTGTGCATCGTGCTCGCCGCCGCGCTCAGTGGCTGCTCGACGGGTTCGACCGCCGGCACGACCACCACCGGGTCGGCCGCATTGACCTCGTCGGTGACCGACACGTTCGGGGCGTCCGCTCCGTTCAGCCCGGCAACGGCGGCGACCAACGGGTCGACCGACGTCTACCACTGCTTCCTGGTCGATCCCCACCTGACCACCGACCGCATCCTGGTGTCGAGCGAGTTCCTGCCCGAGGCCCGCAAGGAAGTCCACCACGCCATCTACTTCCTGATCCCGCCCCAGCAGGTGGCCGAGGCCCGGTCGCTCGACTCGAGCAGCAACGGCAAGGGCTGGAGCTGCTTCGGGGCGCCGCTCAACCTCACCGGCACGTTCGACAACACCACGTGGTTGGGTGGCTGGGCGCCGGGCCCGATCGTCGCCCACGCCACCCCGACGGGCACCGGGATCGCCATGCCGGCCGGGAGCCTGGTGGTCATGCAGATCCACTACAACCTGCTGGCCGGTACCGCCCCCGACCAGAGCCGGGTCAAGATCACCACGGTGCCGGCTGCCGGCTCCCACCTCCAGGAGCTCGACGCCACCAAGTACGTGTCCCCGCCCGACCTGCCCTGCCCGGCCGGCGTGACCGGACCGCTGTGCGACCGGCAGGCCTCGATCAACGACCTCGTGGCCCGCACCGGCCCCCAGGCGGCGGTCCTGCTCAACGCCATCGAGTCGGCGTGCTCCGGTGACCACGACCCGGCCAATCCTCAGGCCAACGGCCGCCTGGTGACCACCACCTGCACGTGGACGGTCGACAAGGACGAGCACATCCTCGGTTCCACACCCCACATGCACCTGCTCGGCCAGTCCGAGACGATCGCCCTCCTCCACGGGGCGACCACCACGACGCTGGCCCACGTCGCCCACTACAACTTCGACGGCCAGATCTCCTACGCCGCACCCAAGGACACCTGGGCCCACCCCGGCGACAAGGTCCAGGTCTCCTGCACCTACGACCCGACCCTCCGCCAGGAGCTCCCCTCGCTCCGCAAGCTGCCCGCCCGCTACGTCACCTGGGGCGACGGCTCGTCGGACGAGATGTGCCTCGGGACCGTGGGCTGGGTCGCCCACTGACGCAGCTGTTGACGGGGCGGGCGGCGTCGACGCCCCGGAGCCGTTGACACCCGGTCCCCCAGCACGGACACTGTGTCTGCCGGACGATCCGCCCGCCGCGGGCGGCGGCCACGAGGAGGCAGGACCATGACGGGGCAGACGACGACCCATGGCGGGCGACGGAACGTGCTGGCCAGGGCGGCGGTCGCCGTGGTGGGGGCGGCCGTGCTCACCGCCGGTCTGTCGACCGGAGCCGGCGCCACCTCGAGCCTGCCGAGCATCAGGCCGACCGTGCCGCTGCAGGTGACGGTCACCCCGGGACCCGGGCAGCTGGTTGTGTCCTGGTCGCCCCCCGCCTACAACGGCGACTGGGTGAACAGGTTCGGTCAGGTCGTCCCCTACGTGATCACCGACTACGACCTGAAAGGTGTGCCCAGGAAGACGTGGGCCACGTGCGTCGACACCACGTTGTCATGCACGTTGACGGGGCTCAAGGTCGGGAAGACCTACGACATCTCGGTGAAGGTGTGGAACGCCAAGGGCAGGCACAGCCCCTTCACGACGCCGGTGTCGGTCACCTACTCCGGCTGAGCACCGCCGGCCCCGGTACCCGCACCGGCACGGGCCCCTGACCGGGCTACTTCACCCAGTCGGAGGTCATCCCCACCACGGCGGAGCCGTCGTGGTCGCTCAGCTTGAACCCGGCGAAGGTCCTGGCCCAGGGGGACGTCTGGTGGCGGAAGGCGGCCGAGTCGGTGACCATGGCGGTCAGCACCGTCTCGGCGACGTCGTCACCGGTCTGGGCGGCGTCCGGGTTGGCGAACTCGGCCATGATGTGGCCCATGTAGGCCTTCATGGCCGGGGTGTACTCGCCGCCCTCGGCGAACATCTTGGCGACGTCGACGCCGACGTTGTTGACGAACTCGGTGGACACCGGTCCCGGCTCGATGACCGACACGTGGACGCCGACGGTGGCGGCCACCGGGGCCAGGCTCTCCATGAACCCCTCCACGGCGAACTTGGCCGCGCAGTAGGCCTCGTTGAAGGGCTGGCTGACCACGCCGCCCACGCTGGTCACGGTGATGACCCGGCCGCCCGAGGCCCGCAGGTGGGGCAGGGCGGCCTTGGTGGTGGCCACCACGCCGAAGAAGTTGACCTCCATGACGGCCCGCATCTCGTCCATCGAGACCTGCTCGATGGTGCCCACGAAACCCCGGCCGGCGTTGTTGACCAGCACGTCGAGCGAGCCATGGTCGGCCACCACGCCGTCGATGCAGGAGGTGATCGAGTCCTCGTCCACCACGTCGAGCCGGCGGATGTCGAGGGTCACGCCGGCCGCCTCGGCGGCCGCCCGCAGCGCCCCGTCCTTGGCCGTGTCGCGCAAGGTGGGGACCGTGGTGAATCCGTGCTCGGCGGCGGCGATGGCCGAGGAGAGGCCGATGCCCGAGGAGGTGCCGGTGATGAGCGCGACAGGAGACATGGTGCAGTCCTTCCGGTTGTGGTGGACCCAGCCTAGAGAAGCGGGAGTGAGGCGGTCGGGCCGAGAGTCACCGGGAGGCCGTCGTCGCGAGCAACAGGGATCGGGTATCGCCGGGCTGCCGACTCACCCGGCGAGCGACGCCGCCCGCTCCTGGACCGGGATCAGTCCGTCGAGTTGGGACCGCACGGAGTCCTCGTCCATGGGGATGACGAGGGCGGCCACCGCGTCGGCCCCGGCCTCCGCGTAACCCTCGGCGATGTCGGCATCCAGAGGCTGGAAGTACGGACACACGGTGATGGTGATGTCCGACCGGCTCCTTCCCGCTCCGGCCAGTAGGCCGTCCAGTTTGCCCAGGGGCTCGGCCAGCTCCTCGGGGGAGCGGTTGAAGGTGTGCCAGCCGTTGCCGGCCCGGGCCACCCGACGGAGCGCGGCGTCGGACTCGCCGCCGATGTGGATGGGCAGCGGGTCCTGGAGTGGCTTCGGGAACATCTGGCAGGGGTTGAGCGAGTAGAACTCCCCCTCGTACTGCGACGTCTCGTCGGTCCAGAGAGTGTGCAGCACCTCGAGGTACTCGTCGGTCCGCTTGCCCCGTTGGGGCCAGGACACGTTGACGGCCCGGAACTCCTCCTCCAGCCAGCCCACGCCGATACCGAGATCGACCCGACCGTTCGACAACCAGTCGAGGGTGGCCACCTCCTTGGCCGTGTACACGGGGTTGCGCTGGGGGAGTAGCACCATGGCCGTGCCCAGGCGGACCGTGGTGGTGTGGGCGGCCAGGAAGGCCAGGGTGTTGAGGGGCTCGAGCAGGCCGGTGCCGGGAGGGGCCGGGATCTTGCCGTCGTCGGCGTAGGGGTAGGACGAGGCGTACTCCTCGAACAGCACCACGTGCTCGCCCACCCACAGGGACGAGAAGCCGCGCTCCTCGGCCTCCCTCCCGATGGTGGCCAGGAGCTCCGGCGTGGAGATCGGCGAGGCGGTGGGGATCCAGAGTTCGACGCGCATGGGCCTGTTCTAGACGAATCGGCTCTCCGGGGGCGGACCGTGCACCACCGGAGTGGTGAGGCCGTGCTGCCTCAGGCCGTGATGCCGGGCGCCACCAGGGGCCAGGGCCGCTCACGCTCGACGGTGCGGGCCAGGTCGAGGAGCAGCTGCTCCTCGTGGTGCTTCCCGATGACCTGCATGCCCACCGGCACGCCGTCGACCGTCCCGACCGGGATCGACACCGCGGGCAGGCCGGACAGGTTGGCCGGGATGGTGAGGGCCCCGTTGTTGCCGATGGCTTTGTCGAACCCGTAGGTGGCGATGAGGTCGACGTCGCCGACCTTGGTGGGCATGGGCCCGGCGGCGTCGAAGGCCTTGTCCGGGTTGGTGGCACAGAAGACGAAGTCGGCCTGCTCGAAGATGTCGGCCAGCTGCTCGTTGAGGGCCACCCGGAAGGCGTCCGCCTTGCCGGCCGACTGGATCGAGTAGTGGTGGGCGGCCAGGTTCATGCCGATCTGGATTTCCGGGGTGAGGTCGTCGTTGCAGGCGGGGAAGCGGTCGCCCAGCTCCTCCACCAGTCCGACCAGGTTGGACAGCGCCCACTCCAGGCCCCCCTGGGGCAGTTCCACCACCACGTCGACCCGGCGCAGCCCGGCGTCGCGGATGAGTGCCTCGGCCGCATCGGTGACGAGGGCGGCCACCCGGGGCTCGACGATGGCGGCCCCCAGGTCGACCGAGACCACGGCCCGCTTGCCCGACAGGTCGAAACTCCCGAGTCCGGACTCCCAGCCCGACACCCTGGGCAGGCTGAGTGTGTCCCGGGAATCGAAGCCGTTGCACACGTCGAACCACCGGGCCGCGTCGCGGACCGAGCGGGCCATGCAGCCGACGGTCACGGTCAGCGGCGGCTGCAGGGTCTTCGGGCCCCGGGGGATGCGCCCGTAGGTCGACTTGAGGCCGAACAGTCCGGTGAACCCGGCCGGGATGCGGATCGAGCCGCCGCCGTCCCCGCCCGTGGCGATGGGCACCAGCCCGCCGGCCACCGCGGCGGCCGACCCGCCCGACGACCCACCGGGGGTGCGCTCGGTGTCCCACGGGTTGCGGGTGACGCCGTGCAGCTTGGTGGAGGTGCAGTTGACCCCGCCGAACTCCGAAGCCGTGGTCTGGCCGGCCAGTACGGCGCCGGCGGCCCGCAGCCGGGTGACCTGGGTGGAGTCGAACCCGGACGTCCGGTCGGCGAAGACGAGCGAGGCCTCGGTGAACGGCCACCCGGCCACCGGCTCGAGCTCCTTCACCCCGATCGGCACGCCGCCGAAGGGGAGGGACACGTCGGCGGACCCGGCCTGGCTACGTGCGGCCTCGGAGTCCACCAACGAGAAGGCGTTGAGGTCGGAAGCCCCGATGGCGGCCAGCGATGCCTCGAGGGCCTCGGTGGGACTGAGGTCCTTCGCCCGGAAGGCGTCGACCAGCGAGCAGGCGTCTTGGAGCCACGGTTTGGTCATGGCGACGACGCTACCGCCGCCGCCCGGGCCCTGCCCGGGCGTACTCCGTCGGTCGACGGGTCGAGTGTCCCGACGAAGCGGCGCCGATGTCCGGGTCGCGGCACCGGAGCCCCGGGGTTTAGCGTGAGGGGATGACCTCACACGACCCCGGCGTGGCGCCGACCGGCCCCCAGAGCGTTCCCGACGTGACGGCCGACCCCGCGGACGCGCGGGTCGCCCCCGAGCACCCGTTCACCCTGGCCGTCGACATTGGCGGGACCGGCCTCAAAGCCTCCGTGCTCGACGCCAGAGGGGCCATGGTGGCCGACCGGGTCAAGATCCCGACCCCCTACCCGCTGCCCCCCGACAAGTTGGTCGCCTCGTTGAAGAAGCTGATCAGACCACTGCCCACCGCGGAGCGGGCCTCGGTCGGGTTCCCGGGGATGGTGCGGGCGGGCGTGGTGCTGTCGGCGCCGCACTTCATCACCGTGAGCGGCCCGGGCAGCGCGGTCGACCGCCACCTCGAACAGGAGTGGTCCAAGTTCGACCTGGCCGGCGCCCTGACCCACGAGTTCGCCATCCCCACCAAGGCGGCCAACGACGCCGACATCCAGGGGGCGGCCGTGGTTCAGGGCAGGGGCCTCGAGTTGGTCATCACGCTGGGCACCGGGTTCGGCACCGGCCTCTTCTACGACGGCGAGCTGCTGCCCCACCTGGAGATCGCCCATCAGCCCTTCCGCAAAGGCGAGTCCTACGACGAGCAGTTGGGCGAGGCCACCCGTAAGGAGATCGGCGAGACCCGGTGGAACAAGCGGGTCGTGAAGGCCATCGCCAACATGCGGGCCCTCACCTACTTCGACCACCTCTACATCGGCGGGGGCAACTCCCGACGGGTGATCCGCCACAGCCTGCCCGACGACGTGACGGTGGTCGACAACACGGCCGGCATCCTCGGAGGCATCCGCCTGTGGGTACCGCTCCACCCCGGGGACACCCCGACCTGAGGCACCCCCACAGCAGGGGCCGACTCAGCCCTGCCAGCGCCGCCACCGGCGCTCGACCTCCTTGAGGTCCCGCTTCCAGCCCTTGCGGGTCTCCACGGCCACGGCCCGCTGCACGACCACCAGCCGTTCGGCGGCGTCGGCCAGGTCGGGCTGCTCGGCGGCCAGCGACTCGAGCCAGGCGATGGAGAACACGGCGTCGTGCAGATCGCCGAGTTTGCTCTGGAGCCGCTCGGCCGCCCTGGCCGTCTTGCGGGCGGGGCTGCCCTCCACCAGGGCCACCGTCTCCGCGCCGTAGCGGAGGTCCTTCAGGCGGATCCGGAGCTGGTGGAGGTGGATGTCGGACGGGTCCTTCCGGGCCTTCCGGGCGACACCACGGAGGTCGTGCCAGGAGCGGTGGAGCATGACCGGGAGCACCTCGCTGGCCGGTTTGGCCGCTTTCGCCTTGAACTCCGGGCCTTCCCACAGCACCGTCATCTGCTCGGTCAGGTGGAATCGCCGAGGTCCGGCTCGGTCGATCGCCAGCTCACCGGCCACCTGCTCACGTCGCCAGTCGATGACCGAGGCGATGCGGGCCACCTCGGTGGCGTCCAGTACCTCGGGACCGCGTTCGGCGACCACCGTGGCCAGCAGGTCGAGGTCGCGGGACTTCCCCAACTCGTTGCCGTACCAGGCGAACTCGGCCCGCAGGGCGGTCCCCCGGCCCGGGTCGAGGAGCAGGCGGAAGGTGCGCAGGTTGGAGCGGATGCGCCGCATCGACACCCGGGTCTGATGGATCCGCTCGGTCTGGTCGTCCCGGCGCTCGGTGCCCTTGAGCGACTCGACGGCCGACTGGGCCCACAGCGGACGGGTGCCCATCGACAGGTGGAGGGCGTCGACCGTACCGGCGCGCTTTCGCTCGTCGTCGAGGTCGTCGCCCAGGTCGTTCAGGAGGAAGGTGCGGGCGGACATGGCCAGCACCCGGTGGAGGACCATGCCGGCCGTGGGGTCGGGGAAGACGTCGTCATGGAGGTGCCGACGTCCCCGGGGCGGGGACGCGGTCGGGTCGGCTCCCTCGTCGACGTGGACCTCGAGTGGATCGATCGTCATGGACTGTCCTCCTCGGCCAGCCTACGAGTGATGCACCGGTGGTGCCGACCGGGAGGACCGGTCTACAACGGGAGCGCACGGTCCAGATCGGCGTGCCCGCAACACCCCCCGGGAATCCGGGCGACCACGCCGGTACCCTGGGGCCATGCGTGCCGTCACCATCGTCGACGGGGACCTGTTCTGGAACGAGCACCCCGACCCCACACCCGGACCGGGCGAGGTGGTCGTGGCCGTGGCTGCCGCCGGACTCAACGGTGCCGATCAGCTCCAGCGGAAGGGCTTCTACCCGGCGCCCCCCGGCTCGCCGGCGGACATCCCGGGGCTCGAGTTCAGCGGCACCGTCCTGGCCTCGGGTGACGGCTGCCACCGGTTCGCCCGGGGCGACCGGGTCATGGGCATCTGTGGGGGCGGCGGGCAGGCCGAGCAGGTGGCGGTCCCCGAGTCGGGGCTGCTCACCGTTCCCGACGGCTGCGACCTCGTCGCTGCCGGTGGCTTTGCGGAGGCCTTCTCGACCGCACAGGACGCCCTGTTCACCCAGGCCGACCTGATGGAGGGCCACACCGTCCTCATCTCCGGAGCGGCCGGGGGCGTGGGCACGGCGGCGGTCCAGCTGGCGGCGGTGGCCGGCGCCCGGGTGGTGGCCACGGTCCGCAACCCTGACCTCCACGACCAGGTGAGGGCGCTCGGGGCCCACGAGGTGATCCTGCCCGACCAGGTCGGCGACTTCGGTCCCTACGACGTCTCCCTCGAGCTGGTCGGCGCCCCGGGCGTGCAGGCCGTCCTGCCCCACCTGGCCCACAAGGCCCATGTGGTGGTGATCGGTGTCGGGGCGGGGGCCAAGGCCGAGGTCAACCTCCTGGCCCTGATGGGGTCCCGGGCCACCATCGGCGGCTCGACCCTCCGGGCCCGCTCGGTCGAGGAGAAGGCCGAAGTGGCCTGGCTGGTCGAGTCCCGGGGAGTCCACCTGCTGGGGACCGGGGCGGTCACCGTGCCGGTGGCGGCCACGTTCCCCATGGCGGAGGCCAGCGCCGCCTACGAGCGGTTCGCCGCCGGGGGCAAGCTGGGCAAGATCATCCTGGTGAACGGTTGACCGTGTCCGAGTCACTCGTGCTCCGCCAGGACGCCGCCGGACTCGCCACCCTCACGCTCAATCGGCCGGACAAGCTCAACGCCCTGACCCCGACGGTGTTCGTGGAACTGCGCGGCCACCTCGACGCCATCGCGGCCGACGCGTCGGTCGGCTGTGTGGTCGTCCAGGGCGCGGGGCGGTCGTTCTGTGCCGGCCATGACCTCGACGCCATCGCAAGCGGCGAGCGGGCCCCGAGCACGCACTTCGAGCCGGAGACGGTCGACGCCCTGGAGCGCCTGCCCCAGCCCACCATCGCCCGGCTCCACGGCCACTGCTTCACCGGTGGCCTGGAGCTGGCTCTGGCCTGCGACTTCCTGATCGCCGCCGAGTCGACCAAGATCGGCGACACCCACGGGCAGTGGGGACTCGCCCCAATCTGGGGCATGTCGGTCCGCCTGCCCGAGCGGGTGGGACGGTCTGTCGCCAAGCGCCTCATGTTCACCAGTCAGCGGGTGGGAGGTACGGAGGCGGCCGCCATCGGCCTGGTCGACCGGTGCGTGCCCGACGACGGGCTCGACGCCGCGGTCGCCGAACTGGTCACGGGCATCCTGGCCAATTCGTGGGGCACCAACCGGATCGACAAGCAGCTCCTCGCCGACCGGGGCGAGCGCACCCGCGCCGAGGCACTGGTGCACGAGCGGACGATGCCGTACGGGATGCCCGACGACGCCGCCGAGCGGATGCGCGAGGGCGGCCGCTGAGCCGGGTGGACGCGGAAGCGGTTACTTCGAGACGATGACCGAGGAGCCGTGGCCGAACAGGCCCTGGTTGGCCGTGATGCCCACCTTGGCCCCCTCGACCTGGCGCCCGGTGGCCTGGCCCCGCAGCTGCCAGACCAGCTCGCACACCTGGGCGATGGCCTGGGCCGGAATGGCCTCGCCGAAGCACGACAGTCCGCCCGATGCATTGACCGGGACCCTGCCGCCCAGTGTCGTGTCGCCGTCGCGGAGGAGCTTCTCGGCCTCGCCCTGCTTGCACAGGCCGATGTCCTCGTACCAGTCGAGTTCGAGGGCGGAGGATAGGTCGTAGACCTCGGCCAGGCTGATGTCCTCGGGGCCGATGCCGGCCTCCTCGTAGGCGGCCAGGGCCACCGACTCCTTGAACGTCGGGCCCACCGTCGATGCAGCTGCCGACGAGTCGGTCGAGAAGTTGGGCATCTCGATGATCGTCTGCGGGAACCGGGGAGTGACCGTGGAGACGGCGTCGATGGTGACGAGGTCCTGGGCGCCGTGCTTCTTGGCGAACTCCATGGAGCAGAGCACCAGGGCGGCACCGCCGTCCGAGGTGGCGCAGATCTCGAGGAGGCGCAGGGGGTCGGCCACCATGGGGGAGGCGAGCACCTCTTCGGCCGTGACCTCCTTCTTGTACCGGGCATATGGGTTCTCCAGGCCGTGGCGGGCGTTCTTCACCTTGACGGCGGCGAAGTCGGCCTCGGTGGCGCCGAAGAGCTCCATCCGGCGGCGGGCATAGAGGGCGAAGTAGGTGGGGTTGGTGGCGCCCATGAGGTGGAAGCGCAGCCAGTCCGGGTCGTCCTTGCGGTCGCCGCCCACCGGCTTGAAGAAGCCTTTGGGAGTGGTGTCGGCTCCGACCACCAGGGCGACGTCGCACAGTCCGGCCAGGATCTGGGCCCGGGCGTTGTTGATGGCCTGGGCACCCGACGCGCAGGCGGCGTAGGCCGAGGAGACCCGGGCGCCGGTCCAGCCCAGGGCTTGGGCGAAGGTGGCTCCGGCGATGAAGCCGGGGTAGCCGTTGCGGATGGTGTCGGCCCCGGCCACGTACTGGATGTCCGTCCAGTCCACGCCGGACTCCTTCAGGGCGTCGCCGGCGGCGGCCAGGCCGTACTCGACGAAGTTGCGGCCCCACTTGCCCCAGGGGTGCATGCCGGCACCGAGGACGGCGACCTTCTTGTCACTTGCCACGTCTAGGCCTCCTGTCCGCTCGTCGTGCCCACCGGGCGCCACTTCCACACCATGTACTCGTGCTCGTCGTCCTCGTACAGCGTGTCGAGGACCAGCTCGACCTCGGTGCCGACGGTGAGGTCGTCGACGCCCACGCCAGGGACGACCTGGCCCATGACCACCATCTGCTCGGCGGCCAGCTCGACGGCGCAGATCGAGAAGGGGACGTAGGGGTCGGCGGCCACGTAGGGCTCGGGCGGCTGGTAGCCGGCGTCCGTGTAGGACCAGACCTTGCCGGTGCGGCTGAGGGGGACCTCGGCGAACTCCATCCCCTGGCAGCGGGGGTTCCGGCAGAAGTACGTCTCCTTCGGGAACGCGAAGTTGCCGCAGCTGGTGCACTTGGAGCCGAGCAGGGCAGGGGCCCGGTCGTCCATGGTGAACCAGCCCTCGATGGCGGGGACCCGTGTCTTGGTGGTCATGGGCGAATCCTAACGGAGCGTCAGATTTGCCGACAGGTGAGGCCACCCACGCCGGCGTGCCGAACGGAGATGTCTGGGCAGACTGCGGACGCACGGTGTCGTGTACACGAACGCCTTGGTGAGGTCATGCCCCGGTAACGGCTGGTGCCACCGGGACGAGTCGTCGGGCCGTCAATCGGCTGGTGGTCCGCCGAGCCCGCCCTTGGCCCGCGACGCCTCGATCCGGGCGACGTCCCATCCGAGCAGGTCGGCGAGGACCTCGTCGGTGTGCTGGCCGACGGTGGGGGCGTGGGTGGGTACCGGCATCTGCTCGCCGATGAACTTGATGGGAGAACCCAGCTGCTCGGCACCGAGCTGCTCCACCGGGTACCAGCGGAACCGGTCCTGGAACTGGGGGTCCTGGGCGATGGTCTTGGGAGAGTTGACCGGAGCCACCGGAAAGTTCTTCTCGGTCCCGAAGTCGATCCACTCGGTGCCCGTCCGGGTCCGGAAGATGTCGCGCAACTCGGTCCGGAGTTCGAGGTTGCCGACCGCGTGGTCCGCGAACTTCGAGCCCGGCCACCTGTCGAACAGGTCCATCCGGTCGACCGCCTCGCAGAAGTTCTTCCAAAGGGACTGCTCCGAGGCCATGAACAGGACGTACCGGCCGTCGGCGGCCTCGTAGACCTGGTAGCGGACGCCGTGGATCATGCCGCCCGTGCCCGGGTCGCGGCGTTCGTAGTTGTCGGACTTGTTGCCGGTGACCTCGGACTCGGGCCGTTCGTAGGCCTTCCAGGTCTCACTCCGGTACCAGTCCATGGCCGCCGCGGCGTCGGACTGGGCGATCTCCAGGTAGGAACCCTCACCGGTCAACTTGGCTCGGAGCACGGCGGCCATGATGCCGAGCGCTCCGAAGAGGGGTCCGGCGTGGATGCCCATCGACGCGTGCTCGGGCAGGTAGGAGAAGCCGTCCTCGTTGACCTGTGGGGTGACGATGCCGGCCCAGGTGTCGAAGGCCACCCCGTGGGCGGGCAGATCCTTGTACGGACCCGTCATGCCGTAGCCGGAGATGGTGCAGAACACGATGTCGGGTTTGATGGCGACCAGGTCGTCGTAGCCGACGCCCCGTCGGGCCAAGACGCCGGGACGGCCGGCCTCGACTACCACGTCGCAGGTCTTGGCCAACTCCTTGAAGGTGGCCACGTCCTCCTCGGTGCGGAGGTCCATGACGATGGAGCGCTTGCCGCGGTTGAGGTGGAGATGCATGAGGGAGACGCCCTCGACGATGGGCCAGGTCATCTCCCGGATGTAGTCACCCGCCGGCGGCTCCACCTTGATCACCTCGGCGCCCAGATCGATGAGGGGCATGGTGATGGCGGCCGGCCCGAGGGCCGAGACCTCGAGGATGCGGATGCCGTGGAGGGGGGCGTCGGTGGGCATGGAGTCTCCTGGAGAAGGTCGAGGGACGGAGAGGTCACCTGGGATGAGGACATTACCTGACGGATCGTCAGAAACGCACGGGTGAGGGCGCCGTGGAAAGGCGCACGTGGGGTCGGATAGAGTGGGCGACCGCTTCGCGGACAGGTGGAGGGATCCGAGTGATCGATTCCATGCCGGTCGGCGGTGGTGTGACCAGCGCTCGTAGCTCAACGGATTAGAGCATCTGACTACGGATCAGAAGGTTGCAGGTTCGAATCCTGCCGAGCGCACCAGAGTTCTGACGGTGTTATCCCTGGTCAGGAGCAAATCCTGCCGAAGGGGAGACGTCCGCCCCATCGCTTCCCGCGTGTTCGCCTTGGCGAGTTGATCGACTCTCTGACCCGACCCCAGTAGCTGGTCAAATGGTTCTGACACGCTGGCCATGCCGTGATCCTCGTACCAACTACTGGTCCGGTCATCCAAGATCTGACAACCCTGAGCCGGAACCGAACATCGCACCCGTCCATCGAGGACGCCGCACGCCCGGCGGCTATCGAACAGGGCCTCTTGCGGCGCGTGAGGGCATCGCCATCGGCCGAGGGTGGCTAGAACTCCGACCCCGAGCGATTGTGGAACCCGATCTGTCTCATCGTCCGGAATATGCTCGACTCCATGCTCGCCACCCTGACCGCCCCGACCCTGGTAGCTCGGGGCATGCTTCGGGATGCGTCGCACTTCCAGTGGTCGACGATCATGTTCTTGGCCATCGTGGCCTACATCTACACGGTGGAAGTCGAACATCGCCGGTGGTCTGTCATCCTGGCCGGGCTATCGCTCTGGTTGATGGACTGGTTCAACGAGCTGATCAACTCGGCCGTCCTGCACGTGTCCAACCACGCCGCGCTCTGGACGGTTACGGGGAACACCAGCTACCTCATCCTGATCGGCCTGTCCATTGAGATCTCGTTCTTCTTCGCCATCCTCGGCATCATCTTCGTCAAGCTCCTGCCAGCTGACCGGCATCAGCGCTACTTCGGCGTTCCAAACCGCGTTGTGTATGTTCTCGCGCTTTCGCTGGTCTGCGTCTGCGTGGAGATTGTGCTCAACGCCATCGGCGTCCTCAACTGGGCCTACTGGTGGTGGAATGTCCCCTTCATTCCCCTGATTGTCATCTTCGGCTATGCGACATTCTTCGCCGTGGCCGCATGGGTCTACGACATGGGTGAGAACCACCGCAGGCAGCTGATGGTCGTGGGTGGCATCGCCGCCGTCGATGCCCTGCTCGCCCTAGGGCTCGGTCTCGCCGGCTGGCTCTCCTGAACATCCAGCGGCTTTCATCAGCCCGAAGGGACTGGGCTCTGGAGATTGCCAATGCTGACGCACTCGAAGCGCTCAGCTTCCCAAGTCGAGCACCGGCAGTCCGTCCTCGGTTGGTCGAGCTGAGGGCGTCGATCACCTGGCGTGCGTGTACTCGTAGACCGTGGTGTGGAGGATGCACGATCCTGGTTGGATGATTTCCACCCGCAGCGTGCCAGACGCGACGTCGTAGTCGACGCCCTCCGCCTCGGGGGTACCAGTGCAGGTGCTCCTTTGGGGAATCGAGCCGAGGTCGACGACGTGACCGGTCAACGTCCTGCCGCTCAGCGCACGCGGCAGGACCACCTCCAACAGCGGCTTCTGATTCGAGAACAGCGTCCGGCTGCTGTCGTCCGACGCGCAGATGAGTGTGGTCGTCGAGGTGAAGTCACAGCCCTGGACGTAGCTCACCTTGTGATCGAGCCTGATGTAGCCCACCAACGGAAGCTGGCCGCCTCGAGGGGATGTCCGATGATCCAGGTAGGGGGTCGGATAGATCTGCAGATGGCTCATGGTGTCCCATTCGCCGGACACCATCCACTGTGCGCCGGGGGCGACCGTGTCGAAGGAGTTGTTGTACTCCTCGCCGGCCACCAGCGCATGGGTGTACTGAACGGTCGTGCCGGACGGCGTCGTCACCAGGTACATCTTCGAATGCCCCGAGCTCGGCCCCTGGTAGGCGTCGACGATGTAGCCCCGGGTCGAATCGGGATCGCCGATGTGCCCCCAACCCTCGGCGGCCAAATCGGCGGGGACCGAGGTCAGTCCCCGATAGAGCAGATAGCTGGCGGCACCCGGTGGGACGACCGTGGTCAGGCCCTCACTGGCGGTCAGACTGCTCTCGTCGTAGCTGCCGATCTCCCGCCAATTGGCGATGCCCGACTGCGACACGGGCTTGGTGGGTCCGCTGCTCCTTGGCACAGTGGAGAGTGGTGCTGCCTGTGTCGTGCACCCGGCGAGGAGGAGCCCCACTACGGCCAGTCCGATCCATCGGACCCGGGTGCCGGGCGAGCCGGTCATTGCTCTGCGTCCGGGTGCGGGATGGCGATCATCGAGTCATCATCGCACCAGTGAGGCGGCCGGAGCGTGTCCGGGAGTGTGCTCAGCTGGTCCAGCTGAGAACCTGCCGAGTACGGATGGGGCCGTCCCGTGGAATTCCACGTCCCTATGATGCGTCCCCATGACCCCGAACCCGCCCGAACGGACCAGGGAATATCGAAACCATCACCTAGACAGCACGCGATGGGACTCGTTCATTGCCCGGGATGACGACATCATCATCACGACCGCCTATAAGGCCGGGACGACCTGGACACAGCGGATTCTTGCTGCACTTGTCCTCGGATCAGGCCCGCTGTACGCAACCCTCAATGAGATCTCGCCATGGATCGACGCGCGCTGGATGGGGCCGATCGAGTTCACGATCGCTTCACTTGAGGCCCAGAGGCACCGCCGCTTCGTTAAGAGCCACCTGGCGGCTGACGGACTGCGTTACATCCCCGAAGCGAAGTACATCGTCGTCGGCCGGGACACTCGGGATGTGTTCATGTCGCTGTTCAATCACTATTCGGCCTACAACGACACAATGTACGAGTTGGCAAACGATGCCGATCGACCTGGACCGGAGTTCCCACGCTGTCCGGCCTCGCCGCGCGAGCTGTGGCCGCATTGGATCGGAGAGGGTTGGTTCGAGTGGGAGTCCGATGGTTGGCCGTTCTGGTCCCACCACCACCACCTGTCGACCTGGTGGGATGTTCGCGATCTCCCCAATGTCCTGTTTGTTCACTTTGGAGATCTGAAGGGCAATCCCGAAGCCGAGATGCGACGAATCGCCTCCTTCTGCGACATCTCGATCCAAGAGGAGGCGTGGCCGGGGCTAGTCGCGAGCGTCGGGCTCGACGCCATGCGTACCGAGGCCCTACTTCTGGGTGATCACATGGCTCTTGTCTTCGACGGTGGGGCCGAGCGCTTCTTCTTCAAGGGGGATAGCGGCAGATGGCGCGGCGAACTCACCGAGGACGACCTCGCCCTCTACGAAGCTGCGGCGTCAACTCTCGACCCACTGCTCCGACGTTGGCTTGAGGGCGGTCGCCACGCTGTCAGGATGTGAACCAAGTAGGAGACCCCAGATGTGAACGCGTGAACCTCGGGAACGAAAGTTCGATCGAATGCAGAAGCCACGGGAATGCCTTGCCATCAAAGTCCACGTGCCCCAAGACACCGGCCACGTCCAGGGCTCGTGTAGTCAGAGACCGGCTTCAGATCCTCAGCTTTGCAGGCGGAGGTTGAGTTCTGAGTGCTCAGATCCAGCGATTGCCGAACGAAGCGGCCCTGGGCGCATCGGTGGGCAGAGCGAACCCGAGGAGCCGTCCGGGCCCGTCTCCGCAGTAGAGCGCGACCATGCGCCGGCGATTGCCGGCACATGGTCGTCGTGACGTCGCGTCAGAACGCCTTCACTCCGGTTGGAACACCGCGATGGTGTTCCCGTCGGGATCCTTGAACCAGGCCGAGCGTCCGATGCCGGGCGACGTGACGATGTGGTCGACCGTCTTGAACGACTCCGTGTCGTACTCCTCGAACACCACGCCGTTCGAGGCAAGCATCGAGACGTCCTTGTCGATGTCGGTCGACCAGAAGCGCACCTGGGTGTGGTCGGCCTTGTTGCCTGCACCTCGGCCGTAGATGAGCACCGACGTTCCATCGGCAGACTCGAAGAGGAGATGGTTCTTGATCGTCTCGGGTGAGAGTGTGAGCCCGACCTTCGTCTCGTAGAAGCGTTGACTCCTCTCCAGGTCAGTCGAGACGAGTACTGCCGAGATCCGGTTGTTCGAGAGCATGTGTTCGCCCCCCTTTCTGTTCAGAGTGGCGGTGCCGCTAAGGAAGCAGGGTGGAGACGTCGATCTCGGTCTCCTCGGGAGGAGACGCGAATCCGCCCTCTATCCCTGCCTGCATGCGCGGCATGAGGATGCCGTCGCGGAACTGCTCCCAGCTCTCCTTCGACTCGTGCACGGCCACGATGGTCCACCCGTCCGGCGACGCGCCGGCTGCGTGGAAGATCTGACCGTCGGGGAGCCCGTTCGGCGGATGCACCGCTCCGGTCGACGCCTTGTAGTTCGCCTCGGTGCCGCCGGGGAAGTGGTGGATGATCGCGAATGCCATGGTGGTTCCTCCTGGATAGTCTTTCCTTCTGAAAGGAACTATACTGACGGGCATGGAGAAGTCAAGGTCCGATCACGAGTTCCTGGAACCGGAGGAATGGGAGTCCTGGGGCGCACTGATGCTGCTGCACCGCCTGGTCCTGCAAGACCTAGACGCCCGACTCCGCAGCGCCCATGGCCTCTCGGTCACGGAGTTCGACGTGCTGATCACGCTGTTCAACGCACCGGACCAGCGACTTGGCATGTCGGATCTCGGCGAGCGCGTGCTACTCAGCCCAGCTGGAACGACGCATCTGGTCAAGCGCCTCGAGCTCGATCGCCTTGTCCGGCGTGAGGTCGACCCTGCGGACCGACGGCGATGGTTCACGGTGCTCACGGTCGATGGCGATCGAGCGCTGCAATCCGCCCGGCACACGCACAACGACGTCTTGCGAACCACGTTGTTTGCCGCCACTACGCCCGCGGAACGTCGGACCCTGCGTCGGATCTGGGAACGGTTGTCCGAACAGTCGCCTCACCCACTGAGTGCCGACGGATGACGTCTCTGGAGTCGATCCGATGATGCACGCACGACGTGCGCAGCTGGGCAGGCTGAGGGCGGATTGCTCAGTGACGTGAACCCCCGGAGTGCGCCTGATGCTGTCAGCAGCTCGAGGTCTCCGCTGTCCAGTAGGAAGGCAGCGCGGCGTAGGGATTCGGCCGCAACTTGGCGTCGGTGACGTAGAGCAGGCCGGCATTGTCTGCAGCTGCGGTCGAACAGTTCGACAGCAGAGCCGATGCCGGAGCCGCATAGATGATGTTCGCGATCCTGTCAGCCGATTCCGTGTGGATCCAGGCCGGGGGAACGTACTTCTTGTAGCTCGCAGCTGATCCTTCGAAGGTGACCACCGCATCGGCCACCGGGGTGCTCAGCTGCCACGGGGTCGCCGCAGGGGTGCCGGGATTGCCGACGACCGTGGTGTTGGTCCCTTTGGCGTGCACGTAGGCGTACAGCGCTGAGTAGTACGACGAGACCGTCATGGTGCAGCCCTTGCAGGACGCGTTCGCGGCAGGCGAAATGGACATGTTGTCGAAGAAGATCCCATCGAGCCTCGGATAGAAGCTGTAGTACGTGTCGATCGCCTGCTCGACCGATGCGATCGACTTGCGGGTGTACTTCGTCGCCACGTAGCCAATGACGCGTTGACCGTCGAGGTGGCAGGTGGTGAGCGCAGCCGAGTAGTTCAGGTCTGCAGAACGTCCGGGACCGCTGGCGGGGTTCAGGATCGCGATCGATCCGGAGCCGGCGGTGCTCATGCTGGAGCACATGACGCTCCACGGATTGGGACTGCCGGACGGGTAGAAGTAGGAAGGCACGAGCTCCGTACCGGCGAAGGCCGAGGGCGAGACGGAGAGCACCGCTGCGGCGATGATCACTCCACAGATGAGTCTTCGCATCGGCCCTCCAGGTCGGGGCCAGGGAACCGGAACGGGTTCACCTGTGCCGGGTCCACCCTGCAGGCAGAGGTTAAGCCGGGGGAGGAGCGGGTGCCGGCCGAGGCGTATCCGAGGGTGCGGACGGGACTCAGTCGAGCACCTTTGCCAGCAGGGCCTGGAGTTCTGTCCGCTCGCCTCGGGAGAGCGGGGCCAACACGTCGTCCTCGACGCTCTCGATCCCCTTTTCGGCCGCGACCAGTGCCCGCCTGCCTTCATCGGTGATCTCGACCAGGTGCCGGCGGCGGTCGGCCGGATCACGGCGACGCAGGGCGAACTCCCGTGACTCGAGGTCGTTCAGCAGCAGCACCAGGTTGTTGGCATCGACGCACAGGATCTCCCCGAGCTCCTGCTGGGGGACCGGACTGTGCTCGCGCAGGATGGCCAGCGATGCGAACTCCTTCACCCGCATGCCCAGCAGCTCCTCGGACGTGCGCCGGTAGATGAACCGCGACAACTGGGTCACGAGGACCGTTACTCCGGGCGTATGGCTCGTCGACATCGGCCGCAGTCTACCTGGATCGATCCTGAACTGGCGACTACCACGTAGGCTTGACACTCATTATCCTAGTGACTATCAATGTAGGTGGTACCCATACCCCCCCGAGAGATCGAGGAATCCCCCGAATGCCGTCTCCCCTGAGCGGCCTCGTCCACGAGCGTCGCCGTTGGGTCGCCCTGATCGTCGTCTGTTTCGCGATGTTGATGAACACGCTGGACCAGACGATCGTGAACGTGGCGCTGCCCACCATCCAGCACGATCTGCACTTCACCCAGTCCGCACTCGCCTGGGTGATCGATGCCTACCTGATCACCTTTGCCGGGGCACTTCTGCTGGCCGGCCGACTCGGCGACCTCATCGGTCGGAAGAAGGTCTTCCTGGTCGGTGTGGCCCTGTTCACGCTGGCCTCGGCCGCCTGTGGCGCCGCCGACAGCCAGGCACTGCTCGTCGGAGCCCGGTTCGCCCAGGGCCTGGGGGCGGCACTGTCGTCGTCGGTGATCCTGGCGATCATCGTCGCCGACTTCCCCGTGCCGGCTGAGCGGGCCCGGGCGATGAGCGCCTACATCATCGTGGCGGTCGGTGGCGGGTCGCTCGGCCTCCTGGTCGGAGGGTGGGTCACCCAGGCGCTCAGCTGGCACTGGATCTTCTTCATCAACATTCCCATCGGCATCGTCACCTTCATCCTCGGAATGGCGTTGATCGACGAGAACGCCGGACTCGGGATCCGGGCGGGCCTCGACGTCGGTGGCGCCGTGCTCAGCACCGGGGGACTGATGCTGGCGATCTACGCCATCGTCAGCTCGAGCGAGTACGGGTGGAACTCGTCCCACACCCTGATGTTGGGAGGGGCGGCGATCGTCGTGCTGGCCGCGTTCGTCCTGCTCGAGAGCCGGTTGACCCACCCGTTGATGCCGATGAACGTCCTGCGGGCGCCGGGTCTGCTGACCTCGAGTCTGGTCCGAGGGCTGATGGTGGTGGGCATGTACAGCACCTTCTTCATCGGCGTCCTCTACTTCCAGCACGTGCTGGGCTACAACTCGGTCGCCACCGGTCTGGCGTTCCTGCCCCAGACACTCATGGTTGCGGTGATGTCCACCGGGATCACCAACCGGATCATCAGCAGGTTCGGCGCCAAGTCCACGTCGCTCATGGGCCTGGTGGTCGTGGCTATCGGCCTGGCGCTGTTCGTCGGGTCCGGGCCGAACACCGCCTACTTCCCGCAGATCTTCGCGGCAGTGCTGCTGATCGGCTTCGGAGCGGCGGCGGCATTCACGCCCCTGCTGACCATCGCCCTGGCCGAGGTGCCGGCAAAGGATGCGGGCATCGGTTCGGGCATCATCAACGTGTCCCAACAGGTGTCCGGTGCGCTGTCGGTGGCGATCCTCGGAGCCGTGGCCACCAGCCACACGGCCTCGCTGCTCGCCTCGGGGAGTTCGACCATCGATGCTCTCGACGGTGGCTACCGACTCGCCTTCACCGTCGCCCTGAGCAGCGTCCTGGTGGCGATCGTCCTCGGAGCCCTCATCCTCAGGCGACCCACTGCACCACATGAGGAGGCTCCGGTCGGAGACGAGGCGTTCGACGCGGAAGCGGAAACGATGATCGCCGAGATCATGTGAGCTGCGCCTTCGCCGCCCCGTGATCCCTGGCGGCCTGGTCTGAACTTCGAGCAGGGCCGAGTGCGAGGTAGAGAACTCTGATCGCCGCAGACCCCGTGCTCAGCGTTCGTAGGCCTCGCGGCGGTGGGCCATCCGCAGCACGAGAACGAGCAATCGACCG
>Ga0207932_1000170_pt1 | contig 21302 bp, 17 predicted proteins | sample NGESurdeep092012_FD_184480 | JGI IMG/M metagenome (GOLD analysis project Ga0207932, IMG submission 184480) | Arctic peat soil microbial communities from Barrow, Alaska - NGEE Surface sample 415-2 deep-092012 (SPAdes) | ecosystem: Environmental > Terrestrial > Soil > Wetlands > Peat ...
CGCCTCGTGTCCGGAGCGTTCTGGGGATTCGCCGTGACGCAGGGCAATCCGCCCTATCACGCCTCGCTCTCCTTCGGCGTCGTCCCTCTCGCTCTCGCCCTCGTGTTCGTGTGCTCGGCGCGCCGCAACGAAGGGCGCTTCTGGATCGGCGTCGCACTGGCGGCGCTCGCGGCGTCGCTCACGCCGTGGCTCCCGGGCGCGCGCGCCCTCTACGAAGCCGTGCCGGCCGTCCACGTCCTCCGTTACCCGGTGAAAGCGCTCCTCCCGTTCACGCTCGCGCTCTCGGTCCTGGCGGCGCTCGGCGTCGACCGGCTTCTCGTGGAGGGCGCCCTCCCGCGTTTCCGGCGCCGCGCCGCCGGCTTTCTCTTCGCGCTCGGCGGCCTCCTGGCCGCGCTCGCGATTCTGGGGCGGCTCTTTCCGGGCCGCGTCCGGGACCTGCTCCTCTCGGGCTGGGATTCCGCCTGGCTGTCGGACCCCCGTGTCGTCCTCGCCCCCATCGTGCAGCGCCTCCCCGGTCAGGCGGCTCTCGCCGCCGCGGGGCTGATCGTCCTCGCGCTGCTTCTCCTGCGCGGGATCGGCGATCCCCGCGGGGCACTCTTCCTGTTCGGCGCAACCGCGCTTTCGCTCCTCGCCGGAGCTCCGCGGACGATCCCGCGCGTCCCGTCCGCCCTCTACGAGGCCCCTTCGCCGCTCGTGGCCCGCGCGGCCGCGCTCGGCGGGCGCGTCTTCGAGCGCGCGTCAAAGGACTTCGACGCGGTGCGCCGCGGTCTCGCGGGACGCGCCTCAGGCGACGATCTCCTCGATCTCGTCTCCGCGCAGGTGCGACAAGGCTGGGCGCTCGCGGGCGCTCCTCACGGCCTCGCCTACGCCTGGGATCCAGACCCGGACGGAAGCTACACGATCCTGACGCGCTACGTTCACGACCTTCTCCGACAGAGAAGCTGGGAGCGGCGCGTGAAATGGCTGCGCGCGGGGGCGGTGCGCTCCGTCATCGCCTCGGACGTGCCGGCGGACACGCCGGGCCTCGCGCCCGTCTTCGTGGAAGCGTCCGCCGGCGTGCCCGTGACCCTCTGGCGCCTGACCGCACCGCTGCCCGGCGTGAGGCGTTCGAGCCGCGTCGTGGCTTCTGGCTCGATCAGCGAGACGGTGACGGCCTTCGAACGCGACGACTTCGAGCCGGCCACCGACGTCGTCGTTTACGGTCGGGAGGCCGCCGCCCTCGCGTCGGGCGAGCGCGACTCCTCCGCCGAGGCCCGCGTGACGGAGGAATCCCCGGACCGCCTCGTCATCGAAACATCGGGAGCGCGCCCCGCCGTCCTCCACGTCGATCGCAGCTTCACGCCCCGCGTCGTCGCGCGCGTGAATGGCAGCCCGGTCACCCCGCTCGTCGCCGACCTCCACCTCATCGGCGTCCCCGTTCCGGCAGGCCTCTCGCGAGTCGTCGTCGACCTCGCGCCCTGACGGAGCCCGCTCAGGGCGCGACGCCGGTGGCGACGGGCGTGGCGCGGCCGGGGAGCGTCGTGAAAGAGAGACGTTTGACGGGAATTACAATTTGCTCCCGTGCGCTGCGTGCAGGCGTTTGCGCGGGGAGTAGCGTTCTGCAAAGTTCTTCGAAGGTGAGGAAGGCAACGCCGTCGCTCTTCCATCCGCGCAGCTGTTCCGCGAACCAGTCGTGGAAGGAGACGGCGCCTTCGATCTCGGTATGGATCGAGTGGACGTGAAGGGGAGGCGCCGCGCCGGCCGACCGATCCGCACCGCCCTCTCGCATCTTCATTCGAAGAAATTCGCAGATCCTCTCCCGCTGCGAGCCAGCCCCCGGCAACGAGACGGCGAGCAGCTCGTCCAGCGTGGGCAGGGTCGACGGAATCTCGAGCACCTTCGACGGCATGCCGTCCGCCCGGATCGGAAAGAATGGCTCTCCCCCGCGCGTGTCCGAGGTCGCGACGATGCCGTGCGCCTCCTGCACCTCCGCCGAGAGCGCCGTCGCCGTCCAGCCTGGCGCCGCCTGAAACGCCGCGGGTCTTCCGAAGATTTCCCGGAAACGGGCATGCTCTTTCGCGACGACGTCCTCGATCCGGCCCCGCGACATCGCCGGCAGGTGGTCGTGCCAGTCGATGTGGTCCCACGCGTGGATGCCAACCGAGTGCCCCGCGGCCGCCGCCTCGCGCATTCGCGCGACGGTCTCGCTCCGGCCGCCAATGTCGGGCGCGGGGAGGAGCGTCCCGTAGAGCATCGTGCGAAAACCGTACGACGCCGCGGGACTGGCGGAGAGGACTTTCTTCACGAAGCCCTTTCGGAAGACGCGCTTGATCGCCTTGCCGCTCGTGTCGGGCCCGAGCGAAAAGAAGAACGTGGCCCGGAGGCCATGCTTCCCGAAGAGGTCGATGAGCCGCGGGACGCCCTCGAGCGTGCCGCGGTACGTATCGACGTCGACCTTGAGGGCGAGGCTCTTCAAACTTCGGGAGGCTTGCGGCCTTTGAGATAGAAGTCGAGCGTCTTCTGGAGGCCCGTCGGGAAGTCCGTCTTCGGCGTCCACCCGAGGAGTCTCTTCGCCTTCGCGACGGAGGGAACGCGCCTTGTGATGTCCTGATAGCCCTCGCCGTAGTAGTCCTTCGACGTGACCTTCACGATCTTCGTCTTTTTCGCGGCGGCCGCGAACTTCGGATACGTTCCGACCGCGTCGATGAGGGCGTGCGCGAGCTCCTCGATGGACAGGTCGGCGCCGGGGTTTCCGAGATTGAAGATCTCGCCGTCGGCCCGGCCCTTCGGGTTCTCGAGGATCGTCATGAGGCCGTCGATGCCATCCTCGATGTAGGTGAAGCACCGGCGTTGCGCGCCGCCGTCCACGAGCTTGATGGGCACGCCGTAGAGGATGTTGTGCAGGAACTGCGTGAGGACGCGGCTGGACCCTTCCTTCGGCGCGTCCACGTTGTCGAGGTGCGGCCCGTACCAGTTGAAAGGCCGGAAGAGCGTGTACTTCAGGCCCTGTGCGGTGCCCATCGCCGCGATCACCCGGTCGAGGAGCTGTTTGGAGGCGGAATAGATCCAGCGTGGTTTCGCGATGGGGCCGTAGACCAGCGTCGAGCGGTCTTCGTCGAACTCCTTATCGGGACACATGCCGTAGACCTCGGAGGTGGACGGGAAGACGACACGCTTGCCGTATTTCGCGGCCATCTTGATGATGCGAAGGTTCTCCTCGAAGTCCAGCTCGAACACGGAGAGCGGGTTCTTCACGTACGCCGCGGGAGTCGCGATCGCCACGAGCGGCAGCACGACGTCGGCTTTTTTCACGTGGTACTCGATCCACTCGCGATTGATCGAGATGTCGCCCTCGAGGAACCGGAAGCGCTTCTCGGACAGGAACTCCTCGATGCGGTCGCTGCCGACGTCGAGGCCGAAGACCTCCCAGTCGGTGCCCGTCAGGATCCGCCGGGTGAGGGCGTTTCCGATGAAGCCGTTGACGCCGAGGATCAGAACTCGCATGCGTCTCCCTTCCCTAGGTTCGATCCGATCGAGTCTACGCGACCGGATGGATGCCAGACGGGCGGACGAGCCAGTCGCGAAAACGGGCGGCGTCGAGATCGTTTCCGCCCTCGGGACGCGCCGCCAGGATCTCGAGCGTGTGGTCGTCGCCCGCGAAGACGATCACGGAGCGCTCCGTCAGCTCGACCTTTCCCGGGAACACGTCATGTCCGCCGTACGGCGAGAGGCGGGTCTTCCAGATCGTGACCTCCTTTCCGAAGACGTCCGTAAAGGCGCCCGGCCACGGCTTCGCGACGGCGCGCACGAGGTCGTGGATCTCCTTCGCGGGGTGCGACCAGTCGATGACGCCGTCTTCGGCCTTGCGGCCGCCGAAGTACGAGCCCTTCGAGAGATCGAGCGGGATGCGCGGCGCGTCGCCCGCCTTGAGCCGCGGAAGAGCCCGCCCGAGCACCACGGCCGCCGCGTCCGACACGCGGCGCGAAACGGTGAGCGCATCGTCCTCGGGACCGATCGGGACCCGTTCCTGGTCCACGAGGTCGCCGGCGTCGGGCTTCTCGGTCATGTAATGCAGCGACGCGCCCGTCTCGGTCGCGCCCTTCAGGATCGCCCAGTTCACAGGCGAGCGGCCCCGGAAGAGGGGCAGGAGCGAGCCGTGCATGTTCAGGGCTCCGCGCCGCGCGAGCGACAGGATGCGTCCCGGAATCATCTTCCGGAAGTAGAACGAGAAGAGGAAGTCGGGCTGGACGGCGCGGATGCGCTCTTCGTCGGCGGGCTCGCCCATGTCGACGACGCGCCGCGGCTCGATGCCGTGCTCGCGCGCGAGCTCGGCCACGGAATCGAACCAGCGCTCTTCGCCCGGCGCGTCGTCGTGCGTGTAGACGAGGCGCACGCTCTCGCCGGCATCGAAGAGCGTCTTCAGGCACTTGTAGCCGACGTCGGAGTAAGCGCAAACGACGATTCCGCCCATCAGGCCCCCCACACTTTCCGGATGAGAAAGCGCGGCCGCCCACGCACCTGCTGGTAGATGCGGCCGACGTACTCGCCGACGATCCCGATGCCGGCCATCAGGACCCCCATCACGACGAAAGCCAGCGCGAAAAGCGTGAAGACGCCGTCCACCTCCACGCCGACGACGAGCCGGCGCGCGAGGAGGAAGACGCCAAAACCGACACCGGAAAGGGCCGTCACGAAACCGAAGAGGGAGAACATCTGCAAGGGGACGACGGAAAAGCCGGTCATGAGGTCGAAGTTGAGCCGCACGAGCTTGTAGAGAGAATACTTCGATTCCCCCGCCGTGCGTTCGGCGTGCGCCACCGGGATCTCGATCGGCTTGCGGGCGTATTGCTGGGCGAGCGCCGGGATGAACGTGGCCGCCTCGTCCGAGGCCGACATGGCGTCCACGACGTCGCGGTGATAGCCGCGCAGCATGCAGCCGTAGTCGTTCAGGCGCATGCCGGTGATCGCCGCGGTCGTGCGATTCACGAGACGCGACGCGGCGCGCCGGAAGAACGTGTCCTGCCGGTTCTGCCGGACCGTCCCGACCACGTCGTACCCGTCATCCATCGCCGCGACGAGCTTCGGAATTTCCTCGGGAGGATTCTGGAGATCGGCATCGAGCGTGATCACATATTCGCCATCCGTCGCCGTGAGGCCCGCGAGGATCGCCATGTGCTGTCCGGCGTTGCGCACGAGCTCGACGACCTTGACGACGCCGGGATTCTCCCGGACGGCCGCCTTGAGAATCTCGAGCGAGCGGTCGCGCGAGCCATCGTCCGCGAAGACGATCTCGTACGGCCGGCCGAGGCCGACGAGGGCGGGCAGGAGGCGCGGGAGAAGGAGCGGGAGGTTCGCCTCCTCGTTGAAGACGGGGACGACCACCGACACCTTCCGCGGTACCACGGTCCGCTCATCGCTCCGGTTCACGAGCGCGATTCTAGCGGGAGGACGCGGGCGACCGGCCTCCGCCCCCGCGCGCGAGCTCGCCGAGCCCGCCGCGAACCACCGGCTGGTTCGGATCCACGGCCAGCGAGCGGTTGAAGTAATCGCGGGCTCCCGCGAGGTCGCCGAGACACCAGGAGGTGAGCGCCATCAGGTTCAACGCCTCCGTGTCGCGGGGATTCCGCGCCGTCAGGTCCCGGAAGATCGTCTGCGACGCGGCGCACTCCTTCGCCTCGAAGAGGGCCTTGCCCAGCGAGGCGCGGTACCTGAGGCTCTCCGGGAAGGCGTCCACCGCCTTGCGCAGGAACGTCACGAGCTGCAGACGCGATTTCGGATCCTTCTCGCCGCGTTCGGTGTAAGACGCCACCCGGCGGTAAACCGCGGCCTCCGGGTCGTGATAAGCGTTCCGCACGGCGGCCAGGAGAGCGTCGTCCGACTCGTCCCACTGGTTGAGGATCTGGAGCGCGATCGAGTAGTTCATCAAGGCGGTCGCCGCCTTCGGGTTGACCTCCAGCGCCTTGCGGTACCACGGAAGCGCTTCCTTGACCTGGCCGCGGGCCCGGAGGAACGTCGCGATGTTCTGGAAGGTGCCCGCCGTCTCCGTGCCGGCGCGCTCGGGCGGGCGCGCGTCCACCGCGGCCGCCTCGGCTCCCGTGAGGTAGCCGAGAGAGATCAGCTTCTTCGTGAACTCCTCGCTCGCCTTCCTGTCGGCCTCGCTCGAGGCGCGAGCGGCGAGGCGCTCGACCTTGAAAGTCTTCGTCCACGAGACGGCCGGCGGTGCGGCGGGAAGCCGGCTCCCGGACACGGGCCGGCCCTCGAAGGCCGGGTCGCCTGGGAGCCCCAGGAGTCGGCAGAGCGTGGGCGTCACGTCGAAGACTCCCGCCTTCCCGCGCGCGGCCGCCGCCGGGAAGCCCGGCCCGACCGCCGCGAGGATCCCAGGCGACTCGTGCCACAGGTACGCCGTGTCGAACTGGATGGACGAGTAGAAAGTCGGCCGGTCGGCCCACTTGAAGCCGTGGTCCGACATGAGAACGAGATTCGCACCGGCCTTCTCGGCGCGCTTGAGGAACTCGCCCAGTATCCGGTCGGCCTCCTGGAAGTAAGCGGCGACGCCGCCCTCGTATTTCCGGAAGTCCTCCTCGGAGATGTTCGGGAGCTTCGGCGGGTAAAACCGTGCGAGGAGGTGCCCGATCTCGTCGGTCCCCTCGAAGTAGACCATCAGGAGATCGGGCTTCTCGCGGTCGTAGAGCTCGAGCGCCGTCCGCGCGTAAACCCGCGTCGAGCCCACGATCTTCTGGAAGCCTGTGATCGGGTCGGCGAGGTCCTTCTTCGCGGCGACCGCGGCTTCGAACTCCGCCTTCGTCACGTGGAGCGCCTGTGAGACTTCGTCGAAGCCGGGCGTCCCTTCGCGGCGCCCGACGAGGCGGACCCCCTCGGCGAGACCCTCGGGCCAGGTCAGCGCCGGAGAGCCGCTCAGAACCTCGGCCGGAAAGAGGACGGGCGAGGCGCGATCCGACACGAAGAAGCCGTTGACCTTCTCGGCGGGCCACGTCGCCCACCAGCCCACGACGCCGACCTTCAGCCCCTTCGCGCTCGCGACGTTCCAGATGGCGGGGACCTTCCGCGACCAGCCCGAGATCGGAAGCCGCGCCCGCGTCTTCGGGTCGAGCTCCTGGAAGTCCGCGACGCCGTGGTCGACGGGCGACCGTCCCGTCGCCAGCGTCGTCCAGATGAGCGGCGAGATCATCGGGTTGAAGGTCTCGAGGTTCCAGGTTCGCCCGCGCGCGACGAGCCCCGAGAGATTCGGCAGGAGGCCGCGTTTCATGAGCGGATCGAGGAGCTTCCAGTCGGCCCCGTCCCAGCCGACGACGAAAAGCGGAGCCGGGCGGGCCGGCTTTGTACCACCTTTCACAGGCGCGGACGTCGCCGGAAGGGGGGCGAGGAGGAGGGCCGCGATCAGTGCGACCGGCAGGCGCGTGGGCTTCGACATGAGAAAAAAGGGGAGGCCCGAAGGCCTCCCCCGCATGATACCGGTATCGGAACCGATTAGAACGAGAGCCGGGCTCCGAGGCGGACGGTCCGGGGATTCTGCCACTGGGTGGCGAGCATGTAGTTCGGGTCGGTGGCGCAGGCCTTGTTCGCGTACGAGGCGTTCTGCGCCGTGCATCCGGGCTGCCCGATCTGATGGGCTGGGTTGTTGCTGGCCGCGTTCAGTTGGTTGAAGACGCCGTGGACATTGGTCACCCCCTGCCGGTTAAAGAGGTTGAAGACGTCGAGGACCGGGGAGACCGTGACCGGACCAAGGCGCAGACCGTAGTCGAGGTGCAGGTTCGCCTCCCAGATCGACGGCATGTTGCCGTCGAAGCCACGGTCCGGGGTCAGGTATCGCTCGGTGTAGTAGCCGGCGCGGGCATAACCCGAGATCGCGAACGGCGCGCCCGTCATGAAGTTGAACGTGCCGCCCGCATTCAGTCCGAAGGGGAAGCTGTACATCCCGGAGATCTTGACGGCGTGCCGGTGATCCTGCGAAAGCGGGCCGTAAGAGTTCGGGACCATGTCGACGTAGTCGAAGTTCGCGTTGATGTTCGGGTCCTGCTGGCCGTTGTTCTGCTGCTCGTTGCCGTCGAAGTTCCCCACCAGCTTGGAGTAGACATAGCTGGCCAGGACGTAGAACTGGTCGGAGAACCGGTGGTTGAGATCCAACTCGACGCCGCGGTAGATGCGGCTAGCGTGCATCGACTGGCAGTTTCCCGTCAGCGTGCCGTCGGCCGCCACGCAGGCCGGGTTGGTCGGGTCGGCGAAGAAGTCCACCCCGGTGCCGCTGGCGCCCAGGTTCGTGAGGGCGCAGGTCGTGAGCGCGCCGGCCGGGACGTAGCTCGACAGGTTCACGCGCGGGTCCTGCAGGTCGCAGCGGTCGTCGATCGCGCGCCCCAGCCCCTTATAGATCCCCTTGACGCCTATGGACCAGTTCTTGAAGACCTCGTACTCCACGCCCAAGACGAGCTCGTCCAGATAAGAGCCCTTGAGCCCAGACATGGACAGCTCGCCTCCCTGGATGTAGGCGTACGAAGCCAGGTTCGGGTCGCTCACCGGGTCGCGCTTGCTCTGCGAGTAGTTGTAGGAGAACGACGCGTACTCGTTACCCAGCGCACGGGTCTGGATGTCCTGCGGGATGACCGTGTAGTACCGGCCGTAGCTCCCGTAGACCTTCGACTTGCCGTTGTTCGCCGCATCCCACACGACGCCGATGCGCGGCGACCACTCGTTCGTCAGCTTGATGAGGTCGTTGCCCTCGGCGTCCTTCAGGTTCTGGTTGTCGTAGCGGAGTCCGGCATTGACCGTCAGGTTATGCAGGACTTTCCACGAGTCCTGCGCGAAGAACCCGGTATTCTGGGTGGAGGGATTGTTCTGGACTCCGTTCAAGGCGATTGAGTAGCCCAGGCACGACTGGATGTTCGGCACCAGCGGGTTGTTCGCCCCCGGCTGCCCGAGGTTGCCCGTCTGGCCCTTGGTGTTCGCGAGGCAGTTGAGCGGAACCTGAGCGTAATAGCGGTCGCCTGAGTATTGGTAGGCCCCGCTCGCGCTCAGGAAGTTCGTCTTCCGGTCCGCACCACCATTGAACTCGTTGAACGTCGAGGGCAGGGTCTCGTACTCGAGACCCACCTTCACGTCGTGCGAGCCGAAGAAGCCGGAGGCCGAGAGCTTGTAGTCGTCGCGCCGGTACTTCTCCTGCGTGTAGTAATACATCCCCCCCGAGTAATTCGAGATTCCACTCTGCCGGTTCCGGATGGACAGGGACGTGTCGAGGGGGGTGTCCCAGGTCTGCTGCGTGTGGTACCCGTACTGGGCCTGGATGAGGAACATCGTGCCGAAGATTCCGTCGTACTTGGCGGAAATATCCGTGCCGCCCCTCTTCTCCGTGCCGTTCTGCGTCGAAGGAGGGCCGATGATGCCGACCGCAAACGGGAGGTTGCCTTCAAACGTGCCCGGATCGCCGAATACCGACGCCGTGAGGGTGTTCGAATCGCCGAGCCGAAACGTCAGCTTGCCCGAAAAGAGGTCGGTCCGCGTCGTATCGGTCTGTTGCTGGGTGGTGATGCCGTTGGCAAGGCTCCGGGAGGTCGTGATGTTGTTCTTCTGATCCTGGTTCGTGCGGTCGTAAGCGCCGAAGAACCAGATCCGATCCTTCAGGAAGTAGCCGCCGACGTCCGCGCCCCCGTCGAGGACCGAGGCAGGATTGACCGCGCCCTGCCCGACCGCCGCCCGGTCCGTTGTGCGCTTGTCGGAGGTGGCGAGGTTCGAGGTGGTGGAGTAGCCGAAGAGGTCGCCGTGGAACTCGTTGCCCCCCGACTTCGTGACGACGTTGACGATGCCACCCAGGGCTTTGCTGTACTCGGCCTCATAGCCGCCGGTCTTGATCTCGATCTCCTGGATGAACTCCTGGTTCATGGTCTTCCCCACGTCGCCGATCTTGACGCCCGTGGTGTTCAGACCGTCGATGACGTACTGGTTCTCCAGGCCGGTGGCTCCGTAGACGGACAGGCCGCCGCCCACCGACGTGCCGGTGCCGGCGACCGTCTGTGCGAAGGCCGTGAAGTTGCGCGCGAGCGGGAGCCTCTGGATGGTTTCGGCGGACGTCGTCGCCCCGATGATGCCATGCGCCGTGTCAACGACGGGCGCCTCACCCGTGACGATGATCTCTTCCTTGACGGAGACCGACAGCGTGATCGGGAGCGTCGCCGTCGCGCCAAGCGAGACGCGGACGTTCGTCTTTTCGACCTTCGTGAAGCCGGAGAGGGCCGCCGTGAGGGTGTAGGAGCCGGACGGAAGCACCGGGAAGCGGAAGCGCCCGGCGGCGTCCGTGACGGCCATGCGCGTGCCCTGGAGCGCGGGCGACTTGATCTCGACCGAGGCGCCCGGGAGGGCCGCGCCGTTCGTATCCGAAACCGTGCCCTCGATGTCACCCGTGGTCTGGGAATAGGCCACGTTCGCCGTCAGACCGAGAACAGCGAGCGTGAGCACGAGGAACGTGCTCAGCCAACGAGATTTCATGTTCAATCTACCTCCTGAAATGAAAGATAAAGAGATGTGGTGGTCTCAACGTAGGAGCTCAACGTCGGACGGAAGGAAACGGAAGCAACTCCTTTCGCGTTTGGTTTTGTTCTCATGTCGTGGTCGCTGATTTCTCGATTTCTTTTTTTCTCGTTCTGACGCACTCATCAATACGCCTTAACCAGAGCCTGTGGCCAGTCCCACAAAATCAGGTACAAACACCCTGCCTGCAAGTGACGAAAGCCTACAGAAGATAAGACACTGTAGTCAAAGGGAAAAAATCGGGAACCGTGGACCGTCTCGCTGTCTCAATTCAAGTTATTGGATTTCGATACCGTTCGCCGATTCGAGAGGAGAACGTGCTTGCCGCTGGCCTCCCGGGCGACGATCTCCGCCGGAGTGGACGAAAGAGGGAGCCAACCGAACGCTCCGAGGTAGTCGCGGTGCACCACCACGAGCATCCGCCGGTCCCCGTTCCATCTCGCCGCGAACTCCTCGTCCGTCGGAAAGAGTGCCTCGCTTCCCGCGTGCGAGCGCCCGAAGTCGAGCTCGCTCCAAGAGAGCGAGGAGATGGGCGTGAGACGCTTCGCGTAGAAAGGAAGCACCTCGAGGTAGTGCCCCTTCTGCAGGAGAAGGTCGTCCGCTTCCAGAATCTCGAGCGCGCGTGACGTGACCGGCCACGGGGTGACCGCGCGCGCGGCACCGGGCAGCACGACGAGGAGGCCCGCGACGAACGCGAGCCAGGGAGCGGCCACCCATGGAACGGGGTCTCCCTCGCGCCGGAGGGCGAAGAGCCGCGGCGAAACGTTGACGACGAATCCCCCGAGAAGCGCGCCGAGCGCGAGGAGGCCGCTTCTTCCGCTCCCGAAGCGCTCGAGGAAGCCGGCACCCCAGCCGTAGGCCGCGGCCGCGGCAAACAGCAGCCCGAAAAACACGGCCGTGAGGCGACGGTCGCCCCGGAACTCCGCGCCACGCGCGCGGGCGCGCTCGATGCCGAGCGCGAGGAGCACCGAGAGCGCGGGCCAGATCGGAAGAACGTACGGAATGAGCTTCGACTTCGACGCCGAAAAGAAGGCGAAGACGAGCAAGGCCCATATCCAGAGGAAGGCTTCGGTGGAACGGGCCCGCCACGCACCGCGCGTGAAGCCCGGCCAGGACTCCCGAAAACGCCCGAAAAACGCCGTCCAGGGCAGGAAGCCGGCGACGAGAACCGGAATGAAGTAGACGGCCGGCCCCGTCCGGCGGTGCTCCGTGGTCGCGAAGCGCTGGAAGTGCTCATGCACGAAATAGAACTGAAGGAAGTCGGGATGGCGGAGCGCCATCGCGACGTGCCACGGGACGGCCACCGCGAGAAACAAGAGGAGCGGCCCGGGCGAGAACACGCGTCGGAGCGTGCGCCAGCGACCCGTGACGAGCGTCCAGATGACGATCGCACCGCCGGGAAGCACGACGCCGACGAGCCCCTTCAGGAGAATCGCCGCCGCGCACGCGGCGTGGAAGGCGTAGAGCGCGCGGCGCGAGCGCCGCGCATCCCCCGCGGCATCCCCCTCCGCGAAGGACACGAAGGCGAACGTCGCGGCCGCGAGCGCGGCCGAAAGCATCGGGTCGATGAGAGCGATCCGCGCCAGAGCCACGAGCAGGATCGAGGTCGCGAGGATGAGGCCCGCGAGGAGACCCGTCCGCGTTCCCCACCGCCGCCGCGCGAAGGCGACCGCGAGGAGGACCATCGCGACCGCGGCGAGCTTTCCCGGCAGGCGCACGGCCATCTCGGTCGGGCCGAGGATCGCGATCGAGGCCGCGACGCTCCAGTAGTAGAGAGGCGGTTTCTCGAAGTAGAGAACGCCGTTCAGGCGGGGGGTGAGGAAGTCCCTTGTCACGAGCATCTCGCGGGGGATCTCGCCGTAGCGGCCCTCGTCCGGCTCGAAGAGCGGGACCCTTCCGGGCTCGAAGACGAGCAGGAGCATCGCGAGAAGGAGAAGGCCGAACAGCGTCCGGTCGACGCGCTCGCGCCGTTTCACCGCGCACCGACCGAGACGCCGCCCGAGAACGTCCAGCGGCGCTCGGGGCGGTAAAGGCCCGCGCCCTGGTCCTCCGAGTCCACCTGGAAGCGGCACGCGCCGCGCCAGTAGTCGTAGGGCGTCTCGCGCTGCGAATGAACGGCCACGTCCACGAGATACGTCCCCGTCCCGAGGTCGAGACGGGGCAGTGTCACGCGCACGGTGCCGGGCCCGTCGAGACTCTTCGGCAGGAAGCCGTCGATTTCCGTGTTCGTGCCGTGCACGCAGACCTCGTCGGGCGTGAAGATGCCGATACCGAAAACGAAATCTGCGGTCGGAACCCGCGGCGCCACGGCGATCTCGATCGTCACGGACTCACCCGAACGGAACGCATAGCGCTCGACGCCGGACGCATCGAGAAGGCGGCAGCCCGTGATCGAAACGTCCCGGTTTCCCCAGCGGCGGAGAGGAGCTTTCTGCTCCAGAGGTTGTTCCGGCGGCGGTTCCGCATCCTGCTTTCGAGGAGCGTCGGGTAACGGTGGGTTTTCTTCGATGGGTGAATGGGCGGGGGCGCGCAGAATCTCCTGGTCCTTCCGATGCTCCGTCGCGAGTCGCGCGCCCTCCCCCGCCGCGACATCGAGGCGGTAGGCCGCCAGCATCTCCCGCGGGTCGCCGAGGCCCTTCACGCGGCCGTGCTCGAGATAGAGCACGCGATCGCACAGCTCCTCCACGAGGACGAGCGAGTGCGACACGAAGAAGATCGTCTTTCCGCGCCGCGAAAACTCCGCGATCGTGTCGAGGCAGCGGTGCGCGAACGCCTCGTCGCCCACGGCGAGCACCTCGTCCACGACGAGGATGTCCGGGTCGACGTGCACGGCCACCGCGAAGCCGAGGCGCACGTACATGCCCGACGAGTACGTCTTCACCGGCTCGTCGATGAAGTCCTCGAGACCCGAGAACGCCACGATCTCCGGGAGCTTTCGTTCGATCTCCTTGCGCGTGAGCCCGAGCATGACGCCGTTGATGACGACGTTCTCGCGCCCCGAGATCTCCGGGTGGAAGCCGGCGCCGAGCTCGATGAGGGCCGAGACCTTGCCGTCCACCGTGAGCTGCCCGGACGTCGGTTTGAAAAGGCCGGCGACGAGCTTCAGGAGCGTCGACTTGCCGCTGCCGTTCGGCCCGACGACGCCGAACGTCTCGCCCCGCGCCACCGTGAACGAAACGTCCGAGAGGGCGGCCACCACCTCGGACGGAGCGAGCGCCGCTCCGAGCGAGCGCCCGAGGAGCGCCGACTTCAGCGTGCCGAACGCGCGCGTGCGTCCCCACTTGCGATACGCCTTCGAGAGGCGGGCGGCGGTCACGGCGGGCGTCAAACGGCCTCCGGATACGAGTCGCGCAGCCGGTCGAAGAGCGCGTAGCCGGTGAGGAAGGCGACGCCCGCGATGGCGAGGAGGACGCCCCAGCGAGACGGCTCGATCCAGCGGCTGTAGAAGAGCGCATCGCGCCAGGCATCGAAGAGGGGCGCCGCCGGGTTGAGGACGAGAAGCGCGCGCACGCGCTCCTGCTTGACCTCGGAGAGCGCGTAGAGGACGGGCGTCGCGAAGAACCAGAGAGACAGCGCCGTCGCGAGGAGATCCTTCACGTCGCGGAAGTGGACCGTGAGCGCGGCGAGGAAGAGGCCGACTCCGGCGAGGAACACGCCCTCGAGAACGAGGAGCGGCACCGCCTGCACGAGCGGCCAGCCGATCGGGACGCTCGTGCCGAAGACGCCGAGGGAGCCGAGAACGAGACCCGCGAGGAGGACGGGCATGGCGAAAACGAAGTGAATGCCCTGCGCGACGACCGCCACGAGGGGCAGCACCTCGGCCGGGAAGAGGATCTTCCGGAGGAGCGCCCCGTGGGTCGTGAGGGACGAGGCCGCGTCCGTGAGGGCCGACGAGAGCCAGTTCCACGGGAGGAGGCCCGAGAAGAGAAAGAGCGCATAGGGAGACGTCGATGCGCCGCGGGCCTGGAAAATGATCGCGAACACGAACGCATAGACGGCGAGCATGAGGAGTGGATTCAGGAGCGACCAGAAGAACCCGAGGACGCTACCGCGGTAACGGGCCTTCAACTCGCGGGCCACGAGAACGTAGAAAAGCGCGCGATGGCGCCACAGGCCGGCAAGGTTCTTCAGCACGCGAGCCGGCTCCGGCGCGCACCATAGAGGAAGTACACGACGAGGCCGACCGCGAGCCAGATCCCGAAACGGATCCACGTGACGGCCGGCAGGCCCCCCATCAGGACGAGGCACATCACGATCCCGAGAACGGGCGTCACCGGCGAGAACGGGACGCGGAATTTCCGCGGCCGATCGGGCTCGCGGACGCGCAGGATGAGGATCCCGATGCACACGAGCACGAACGCGAAGAGCGTGCCGATGTTCGTGAGCTGGACGACTTCGTCGATGTTCGCGACCGCCGCGAAGAACGCCACGAAGATTCCCGTCAGGATCGTCGTCACGTACGGCGTCCGGTACTTCGGGTGGATCTTCCCGAACCACGGACCGAGCAGCCCGTCGCGCGACATCGCCATGAGGATGCGCGGCTGCCCGAGCTGGAAGACGAGGAGGACGGACGTCATCGCGACCACGGCGCCGAACGCGAGGATGCCCGCGGCCCACCCCTGGTTCACGTACGTGAGCGCGGCCGCGAGCGGGTCGGCAACGCCTTCCAGCTTCGCGTACGGGATCATCCCCGTGAGCACGAGGGCCGCCGCGAGATAGAGGACGGTGCAAATCGCGAGCGAGCCGAGGATTCCGCGCGGCATGTCGCGGCCGGGGTTCTCACATTCCTCGGCGGCGGTCGAGATCGCGTCGAAGCCGATGTACGCGAAGAAGATGAGGGAGGCTCCCGTCCAGACGCCATGCAGGCCGCCGGGGAAGAACGGCTGCCAGTTCGAGGGCTTCACCCACATCGCGCCCACGACGATGAAGAACAGCAGCGTCAGGAGCTTCAGGACGACGATCACGTTGTTGAACCGCGCCGACTCCTTGACGCCGATGACGAGGATCCACGTGATCGCCGCCGTGATGACGACCGCGAGGAGGTTGCAGACGATCGGGATCCCCGCGAGGACCGGATGGTGCAGGTGCGCCTCGTAGGCGAGCGCGTATTCGGGGCCGAGGCTTGCCAGGCCGGACTCGGCGACAGACCGGGCCGCGAGGACCGTCGAGCGGTAGTCCGTCGCCATCCACGCGGGGATCTGCACCCCGAAGCCGACCATGAGCTGACGGAAGTACGCGGCCCACGAGATCGCGACGGCGATATTTCCGACGGCGTACTCGATGATGAGGTCCCACCCGATGATCCACGCCACGAGCTCGCCCAGCGTCGCGTAGCTGTACGTGTAGGCCGAGCCCGCGACCGGCACGAGGCTCGCGAACTCCGCGTAGCACAGCGCGCAGAAGCCGCAGGCCACGGCCGTGAGGAGGATCGAAACGGTGACGCCGGGCCCTGCGGGCGGGGCGCCCGTGCCGCCGGACGTCGCGCTGCCGAGAGTGGCAAAGATGCCGGCTCCGATGATCGCGCCGATGCCGAGCGCCATCAGGTCGACCCAGTTGAGGGTCTTCTTGAGACCGTGGGCTTCGTCGCCGCCTTCGGCGATCAGGGCATCGAGCGGCTTGCGCCGGAAAAGCGACGACATGTTCCGGGGAGTCTAAGCCGTGAGGTGTCCGTCGAACCTCGCGGGCAGCTCGGCCAGGGACGCGATGGACTCGACCTCGGGAGGGTGACGGCCTCCGCGGTCGACGAGGAGAGCGCGGAGGCCCGCCGCGCGGGCCCCGTGATAGTCGTCCGTGAGCGAGTCTCCGACGTGCAGCGCGGCTCCGGGCGCCACGCCCGCGCGCCGAACGGCCTCGTCGAAGATCCCGCGGTCCGGCTTGCTCACCCCCACGACGGCCGACACGATGACGTCGTCGAACGAATCCAGGACTCCGAGGCGCGAGAGGAGCGACGGCAGGCTGGAGTCCCAGTTCGACACCACGACCAGCTTGACCCGCCTCGCGCGCAGGGCGGCCAGAACCTCGGGGACCTCCGGGTAGAGAGCCCAGTGAAGCTCTTCACGGAAGTGCGCGATGAGGTGCGCGAGAAGCGGCTCCGGCATCTCGCCGCCGCCCACCCGCGCGAACACGGCCGCGACGAACCGTCGCCAGAATCCCGCCTCTCCGCCCGGCCCCTTCCAGCGCTCCTCTCCGCGCGCGCGAGCCGCGTCCACCTCCTGCCAGGTCGCGTGCACGGCGCCGTGCACGTCGTCGGCCGTCGCCTCCACACCGTGCCGCGCGAATGCGGCGCGATAGACGTGGTCGATCGGCGGGTCCGCGGCGAGAAGCGTGTCTCCCGCGTCCAGGAAGACCGCGCTGATCTCAGGCACGCACCCGCCGGACCGCGCGCTTGCCGGATCGCCGCGTCAAGGCATCACCTGCCCGCCATCGAGCACGAGGGCCTGGCCCGTCATGTTCCGCGCCTCGGGTGACGCGAGATAGGCGACGAGGCCCGCGACTTCGGGAGGGGAAAGCACCTCGCCGAGAGGCGCCATCTTCTCCGCGAGCGCGAAGGCCTCCTCGACGCTCTTCTGCAAGGCCTTCCCCATGCGCACGATCCCCGAGCGCCCCGTGTCCGTGTCCACCCAGCCCGGGCACACCGCGTTCACGGTGATCTTCCGGGGCGCGAGCTCGAGCGCGAGAGAACGCGTGAGTCCGATGATCCCGTGCTTGGACGCGCAGTAGGCGGCCATCGTCGCCACTCCGAATCGGCCCGTCACCGACGAGATGTTCACGATGCGCGCGCCGTCGGGCAGAAAGGGCCGGGCCGCGCGGCAGACGCGCCAGGTCCCGGTGAGATTCACGTCCAGGATCTGCGCCCAGGCCTCGTCCGAGCGGACGTCTCCGTCGAAGGGCGAAGGGCCGCCGATCCCCGCGTTGTTCACGAGGATGTCGAGGCGGCGGTCGGGCCGCGCCGCCCGCTCGACGCCGGTCGCGACGGACGCCGCGTCCACGACGTCGAGGAGAACCGTCTGCGCCGAGCCGCCGGCGCTCGCGATCTCGGCCACGACGGCCGCCCCGTCGCTCTCCCGGCGCGCGCCGACCGCCACGTGCGCGCCCTCGGCCGCGAGCCTGATGGCGATCGCCCGGCCGATTCCCCTGCCCGCGCCCGTCACGAGCGCCGTCTTACCCGAGAGACGTCCTTCCGGCATGTGTCCTCCGGCGGGCGATTCTACGGGCGGCCGCCCCTGTAAGATCGCAAAGTGGAGATCAAAGTGAAGGTCAAAGCGAGACTCGCGTGAAAGTCGAGGTCCTGCTCTTCGCGTCGCTGAGGGACGCCGTCGGGCGCACGATCGCCGTCGAGGTGAGCGAGCCGGCCACGGTGACGAGTCTTCGGCACGCCCTCGAGGCCGCGCATCCCGTTCTCGCGCGGTTCGGGACGCGCGCGAAGCTCGCGATCAACGAGACCTGGGCGAAGGAAACGGATTCCATCGCGCCCGGCGACACCGTCGCGCTCCTGCCGCCGGTCGCTGGCGGCTAGACGAGCCTGAGGTCCTCGGCGAGCAGCGCGTAGTCGACGGCACCTCGCGACGACCCGTCGAACTCGAAAATCGTCTTGCCAACCGACGGGGCTTCCGCCAGCGCCACGTTGATCCGAATGGGCGAGAGGATCTTCGTGAAGCGCTCGCGCAGCGTTTCGAGGAGCTCGGTGGAGACGGCCGTCCTGAGGTCGTAGAAGGTCGGCAGAACGCCGTCGATGTGAATCGGCTTTTCGCGATGCGCGTTTGCTTCTTTCGCGAAGAGGCGCGTCTTCTCGAGCGCCGGAAGCGAGAGGAAGTCGAGCTTCGCCGGAAGGATGAGCTCGTCCGCGAGGTGGTAGATGTTCTCGAGCAGGAGCGAGGCGGCCGGCGGACAGTCGAGGATGACCACCTCGTAGCCCTCGTCGTCGAGCGCCTCGAAGCGCTTCGCGAGGCGCGTCCGCCGCTTCTCACGGCCCTTTTCGCGAAACAGATCCTCGACGTCGAGAAGCCGTTCTCCGGCCGGCAGGACGTCGAGACTTTCCCGCGCCGCGCGCACGACCGACGCGTCGAACGCGGCGTCCTTCGCGAGCCAGGCCGCGAGTCCGCGCGCCTCGGGCGGAAGGCCCAGCGAGGTCCCGACGCTTCCCTGCGGGTCGGCGTCGACGAGAAGCGTCCGGCGTCCCGCGCGGGCGGCCGCGGCCGCGAGATTCACGGCGGTCGTCGTTTTCCCCACGCCGCCCTTGAGCGCGGAGATGGCCAGCACCCTACGGCGGCGGGTCGTCATCGTTGACTTTGTCGTTCTCTCTCGAGCGGGGGTCTTATCATGTTTCGATGTCCTTCCTCTCGGACGGCCCCGTCGACCCCGGGTCCCTTCTCGACGCCGTGCGGCGGGATGGCGACGGGGGATTGGCCCTGTTCGTGGGCGTCGTGAGGGACCACAACGACGGCCGCCGCGTGGACCGGCTCGAGTACGAAGCCTACGGCCCCATGGCCGAAAGCGAAATGGCCCGCATTGCCGAGGAGCTCGCCCGGGCACACCCCGAGGCCCAAGTCATTTTCCGCCATAGGGTTGGAGCCCTCAGTGTCGGCGAAGTCGCCGTCGCCGTCGCCGCGGCCGCCCCCCACCGGTCCGAGGCGTTCGCGGCCTGTCGCGCCGGAATCGAGGCCATAAAAGCCCGCGTTCCGATCTGGAAACGGGAATTCGGCCCCTCGGGAACCACCTGGGTCGAACCCTGCGGCGAGACGGGTCATGGCGACGAAAGTGATTGAAAACTCAACCACTTCCTCCTAGAATCCAACTTCCGGGATCAGTTCTGGCCGGCTCCCCCCGGGACGGAGGAACGCGGACGCACTCGCCAGGTTCCGAGGAACCTTTTCGAGACCCCCGCCCTTCCGGGAGACGGTTTCGGAGGTTTGACGATGTTCCTTGCCCTCAGGCGGATTCATGTTTCCGCAAGTGACTTTCCGCGCTCCCGCCGTTTTTACGGCGAGACTCTCGGTCTCCCCGAAGGCGGCGGCTTCGAGAACGACTGGGTCGAGTTCGCGCTGGGCCCGCTGCTCCTGAAGCTCGTCCCCCTGCGTTCGGGCGAAGTGCCCGCGCGCAACCAGGTGGCCGCCGTTTTCTCCACGTGGTCGCTCGACGAGACGATTGCGAAGCTCAAGGAACGCGGCGTCACGGTGACCCGGGCCCCCGCGGACGAATTCACGGGCCGCTCGGCGGAGATTCTCGATCCCGACGGCTACCGGATCATCGTATTCCAGGCGTCCGAGCTGCATCCCGACGAGGACTGGGTCCAGATGTCGCAGGTGGACGACCTCGTGAAGCAGAAACTCCACGCGCGCAAGAAGCGGGAGCAGGCGCGCATCGGCGGACCGAAGAGCGGTGCCGGGAAGAAGAAGAAGAAGAAGGCCGCGAAGAAAAAGCCCGCGCCGAAAAAGGCCGCGAAGAAGAAGCCCGCGAAGAAGAAGCTCGCGAAGAAGAAGCCCGCGAAGAAGAAGGCGAAGGCGCGCCGGTAGATCGAACGACCGGGGTCGGGACGCGTCGTCGTGGGATGAGTCCCCGCGCGGACACTCCTTTCCGTTGGAAGGAGAGCCACGATGACGACTCGATCCCCTCTTGCGCGCATCCCTCGACGTTCTCTTCCTCCTCTCAAGACCTCCTCCGCTCTCGTCGTGGCTCTCCTTCTTTTCGGCGCGCTTTTCAGCGCAGGGCCCATGGAGCCAAGAGCCTCGGCGGATGGCATCGCGCTGAGCTCCCCGTCGCCGATGCGGGTTTCCACGATCGACGGGACCGTTTCCGCTGTCGCGGGAACCGTCCTCGACGTGATCGGAGGCCAGTTTCGGATCGACGTCGCGAACGCCACCATTACGAGCGGTGACGGCCCGATCGCGGGCCCTCTTCCCGCGACCGGGATCCTTCCCGCGACCGGGATCCCCGTTGGCGCGCGGGTCGTCGCGCAGGTCCCCGTCGGAGACGCGCTCCCGACCATGTTCCCGCCCCCTCCGTTCCAGGCCACGAACGTCGTCGTCTTCCTGCCGCGTGACGGCCAACTCGTCTCCAAGATCCAGGGCGTGGACGTGGCCGGTGGGAAGTTCACTATGTTCTTCCATCCCATCTCGACGAACGCCGCGACGAAGTGGTCCGGCTTCGGACCGAACGGGTACGTCAAGGGGATCGGGGACCTCTCGGCGGGCATGTTCGCGACGGTCTCCGTCGTGAATTCCGCCGGCGGTCTTCTCGCGACGAGCGTCGAGGCCTACGGAACGGTCGCACCGCCCGAGCTGATCGCATTCCGCGGCCCGGTGCAGACGATTTCCGCGACGACGTGGACGATCGCGGGCCGCGGCGTGACCGTCAACGCCGACACGAAGATCGTGGGCGACCCGAAAGTGGGCGACACCGTCGACGTTCTCGCGCGTGTCCAGAACCCGCCGCCCGGATCTCTGGCGCCCTCGTATCTCGTCGCCCTCTCGATCGTCAAGACCACCATCATCGTCCCGCCAGGCCCGGGCGACCGCGCGACGGAATTCGACGGCATCGTCGAGTCGATTCCCCCGGTGGCGACGGCGGGTGGCGCGCCGCTCGGCCACTGGAAGATCTCCTCGCGCGACGTCATCGTGAACGGGTTGACGAAGCTCGATTCCGGCATCGCGGTCGGGACCTCCGTCCACGTGAAAGGCGCGTTCCTGATCACGCCGAGCATGGGCGGAGGCCTCATGGGGACACAGTTCGTCGCCACCGAGATCCGGAAGAAATAAGCGGCGCGGTTCTTCGATTCCTCGCGGCGGGCC
>Ga0207932_1000173_pt1 | contig 21158 bp, 18 predicted proteins | sample NGESurdeep092012_FD_184480 | JGI IMG/M metagenome (GOLD analysis project Ga0207932, IMG submission 184480) | Arctic peat soil microbial communities from Barrow, Alaska - NGEE Surface sample 415-2 deep-092012 (SPAdes) | ecosystem: Environmental > Terrestrial > Soil > Wetlands > Peat ...
GACGCGGCGGGCGGCCGTCATCACCGGCGCCGTCTTCACGTGGAGTGTCCTGCGAGGCAACGGCGACCGGTGCGGCCTGGTCAACGGCAACCGGCGCAGCCTGGTCTGTGTCTGTTGCAGCCGGCTCAGCGTCAGCCGGTGAGACTCCGACGGGACGCTGTGCCCGGCGGGAGGTGCGAACCGGACGCTCGGCGGCGGCGGACACGGCTTGGGCAGCGGGCGAAGTTTGGGCGGCGGGCACGGCCTGGGCCGCGGGCGTGGACGCGGCTGCGACCACGGTCGAGTCGGCCGAGGAGGTTGAGCCGGCCTGCGCCGAGTCAGCCTGGGTGGACTCAGCCTGGGTCGAAGCGCCGGACTGGCGACCCCTGATCGCGGTGACCAGGTCGCCCTTGCGCATCTTGGCCGTACCGGTCAAGCCGAGGCTGCTGGCCAGGCCCTGAAGCTCCGCCAGCTTCATGGTGCTGAGGCTGCCGGCACGCTTGACAGGCTCGTCAGCGCCACTGGTGGGCACGCTGGCGAGATAGGTGGTGTTTGTCACGAAGGACCTTTCCCCTCGTTTTCGGTCCACGCAGAGTGCCGGACCGGGGATGTGGTGTCAGCGATCCCTTGATGTGCGGGAAGACTGACGTGTGGGAACCACTGAGCCGACGTTAGGACGTCGCGTGCATCACGAAGGTGCACTTGCGTAGTGGTTGTCGCACCTGCGGTGATCTCCTCGATCAAACACGATCGCCGGTTACTACCGGGGTGCATCGCCAATATAACACCGTTCGCTGCAGTGTTGCGCTTCCGTGTCCCGCCTGTCGGGCGATCATTCCACCCAGAAGCAACGTGACTCGTCTCTCAACCGCTCACGTCCTGAGGCGATCGCTCAGGCAATGTTCAGCCTGCCGCTCAGGAGTGAATCCTCTCAAGAGCGGCGCCCGTGGCCGGTATCCCCGGCTGGAGCACCCGCCATACAGACTGATCGCCCTGAGTTCGGGCATCGTCCAGCTGCGCCGGCGTCGTGAGGACGAGCACGCTGGGTCCGGCGCCGGAGATGACGGCCGCGTGTCCCTTGTCACGCAGGAGATCCAGGAAGGCCATGGACTCAGGGAAGGCCGGGCGTCGCTGTTCCTGGTGCAGCCACTCACGCGTGGCCGCGAGGAGCAAGTCAGGCCGACGGGTGACCGCCTCGACCAGCAGGCCGGCACGGCCGGAGTTCCGGGCGGCAGCGGCATGGGGAACCTGAGCCGGCAGGACCGCACGCGCCGAGGCCGTGGACAGTTTCGCGGCGGGGACGAACACCAGGGGTATGACGTCCGCGTTCACCTCGAGCCGGACCGTGTGGATCTGCCCTGGTTCGACGTCGTCGGTCCACGACAGCGTCATCCCTCCGAACACGCTTGCAGACGAGTTGTCGGGGTGGCCCTCCATCGCAGCGGCCAGATTGTTGGTGAACCCGTGATCAAAGTCGTCGAACTCGTCATCGAGGTGCTCTCGCCCGGTGGCAATGTCACACAACCCTTGCGCGGCAACGACTCCGGCCACGATCGAGGTCGCGGACGACCCCAGCCCCCGACAGTGCGGAACGGCGTTCCGACAGCTCAGGTGCAGACCGGGCGGGGTGTCAACCTGCAGCCGCTGCCACGCCTGCATCATCGACCGGTGGATCAGGTTCAGCTCGCCGCGTGGCACCTCTCCCGCGCCTTCACCCTCGACGTCGATGCGCAGACCGGGCTCCTCGGTTACGGTGACCACGCACTCGTCCCAGATTCCCAGCGCGAGCCCGATGGAGTCGAACCCCGGGCCGATGTTGGCGCTGCTGGCCGGGACCCGGACCCGGACCGACGACCCCTTGGCCAAGCTGACGAGACTGGCCACGTTCTTCAGCCCTCCAGCCCGAGCGCGGTGGCCGCGGTGAAGGCGTCGACCGGCACCCGAGTCGGGATGATCTCGACCCCCTGTGCGTTCTTCAGCGCCCACGCCGGGTCCTTGAGCCCATGACCGGTCACCGTGCAGACGATGCGCACGCCCGCCGGGACCAGACCTGCGGCATGCGCGGCGAGCAGCCCGGCGACGCTGGCGGCCGATGCAGGCTCGACGAAGATGCCCTCCCTGGACGACAGGAGTCGGTGTGCGGACAGGATCTGCGCATCGGAGACGGCATCGATCCGGCCACCCGACTCGTCGCGTGCCTCTATGGCCTGCCGCCACGACGCGGGGTTGCCGATCCGGATGGCGGTGGCAATGGTCTCAGGGTGGTCGATGGGGTGGCCCTTGACGATCGGCGCCGCACCCTCGGCCTGGAACCCCCACATCCTGGGCAGCTGCGTTGCGGGGCCTGGTTGTTCACTGCCGCGGTGGTACTCGCGGTAGCCACGCCAGTAGGCCGTGATGTTGCCGGCGTTGCCGACCGGGAGGCAGTGGATATCAGGTGCGTCGCCCAGCACGTCGACGATCTCGAAGGACGCCGTCTTCTGGCCCTCGATCCGCGCCGGGTTGACCGAGTTGACCAGCTCGACCGGGTAGGCCTCGGCCAGCTTGCGGGCCAAGGTCAGACAGTCGTCGAAGTTGCCGTCGACCTGCAGCAACGTGGCACCGTGGGCGATGGCCTGGCTGAGCTTGCCCATCGCGATCTTGCCGTCCGGCACCAGCACCCCGCAGGTCATACCTGCCTTGGTGGCGTAGGCGGCTGCCGACGCACTCGTGTTGCCGGTCGAGGCACAGATCACGGCCTTGGCGCCGCGTCGCGCGGCCACCGATATCGCGGTGGTCATCCCGCGGTCCTTGAACGACCCCGTCGGGTTGACGCCCTCGAACTTGATGAAGACCTCGGCGCCGACCAGCGCTGAGAGGTGTGCCGCGGGGATCAACGGGGTTCCGCCCTCCCCCAGGGTCACTATCGGCGCGCCGGCCAGCGAGGGCAACCGGTCGGCATACTCGTGGATCACCCCGCGCCAGAGGTGGGCCCCTGTATGGGTACTTGTCTGGGTCATGGTCACTCGCCTTCGACGCGCATCACCGAGGTGACACCACGGACTGTGGAAAGGACGGCCAACGCGTCGACCGTTGCGGACAGTGCGGCATCAGAGGCCGAGTGGGTGACCACGACCAGGCTCGCGCGCCCTTCGCCCGGGTTCTGCGGATCGGGTGAAAGCGGTTGCTGCCGAACGGTCTCGATGGACACGTTGTGCTCGGCGAAAGCCAGCGCGACCTGGGCGAGCACACCTGGCCGGTCGGCCACATCGAGTCTGATGTGATAGCGCGTCACGCACTGACCCATCGAGAGGATGGGCAGGTCCTTGTATGTCGACTCCCCCGGCCCGCGACCGCCGACGACCTTGTGCCGGGCCACTGCGACGACGTCACCCAGGACGGCAGACGCGGTCGGTTCTCCGCCGGCACCCTGACCGTAGAACATGAGCGAGCCGGCAGACTCGGCCTCGACGAAGACGGCGTTGAAGGCTTCGCGGACTCCGGCCAGCGGGTGCGTGCGCGGGATCATCGCGGGGTGGACGCGCACCGAGATGCCGCCTCCTTTGGGGTCACTGTCCTTGTCCGCGTTCGACCCCTTGCCGCCCTTCGAGCCACTGCCATTGCCCTCATCGCCCGTCATGCGCTCGCAGATGGCCAGGAGCTTGACGACGCAGTCCATCTCACGGGCGGCTTTGATATCAGCCGCGCTGACCTCGGTGATGCCTTCGCGATAGACGTCCTTGGCGGCGACGCGGGTGTGAAACGCCAGCGAGGCCAGGATCGCGGCCTTGGCAGCGGCGTCGAAACCCTCGACATCTGCAGTCGGGTCGGCCTCGGCGTAGCCCAGGGCCTGCGCCTGCTCGACCGCATCCGCGAACCCCGCACCGGTCGTGTCCATCTTGTCCAGCACATAGTTGGTTGTGCCGTTGACGATGCCGAGGATGCGATGCACGTCATCGCCGACCAGCGACTCACGCAAGGGGCGCAGCAACGGGATGGCGCCGGCGACCGAGGCCTCGTAGTACAGGTCGACGTCGCAGTCCTGAGCCGCCATGTAGAGCCGCGGTCCGTCCTCGGCGAGCAGTGCCTTGTTGGCGGTGACGACGCTGGCGCCATGCTTCATCGCTGACAGGATCAGGGTCCGGGCCGGCTCGATGCCACCGATCACCTCGATGACGACGTCGGCCCGGGTGACGAGATCGTGCGCGTCGGTGGTGAACAACGAGGGGTCGACACCGGTCTCCGAACGGTCCTTGTCCGGGCGCCGGACCGCGACACCGACGATCTCCAGGGGGCGACCGACCCGCGCCCTCAGGTCTCCCGCGTTCTCGGTCAGCAGTCGCGCCACGGCCGAGCCCACCACCCCGCATCCGAGCAGGGCGATGCGCAATGGCTGCGTCTGCTTGTCGGTCTCGCTCACGGTCGCTCCCTTGGTCCGGTTCTGGTCCGGGCCCTCGTGTTCATCCTGCCGGTCGTCCACCCTGTGGACGCCGGTCGTTCCGGCATGCGGTCAGTCCACGTCCAAAGCCAGGAGGTCCTCAATCGTCTCGCGCCGCACGATCTGGCGCGCAGCACCCCGCGCAACGGCGACCACCGGCGGACGTGGTGTGTGGTTGTACTGGCTGGACAGGCTCCGGCAGTAGGCGCCCGTGACGGGAACGGCCAGCAGGTCCCCCGCCCGCACGTCAGAGGGCAAGAACTCGTCCTTGACAAGGATATCGCCGCTCTCACAGTGCCTGCCGACGACGCGGGCCAGCGTTGCTGGGGCTCGGCTGACCCGGCTGGCGATCGTGCACGAGAAGTCGGCGTCGTAGAGCGCCGGACGGATGTTGTCGCTCATCCCGCCGTCCACGGCGACGTAGGTGCGCGAGGCGCCGCTGTCCAGGAGCACCTCCTTGACTGTCCCCACCTCATAGAGCGTGAAGGTCGACGGACCGGCTATCGCGCGCCCTGGCTCCACCGAGATCCTGGGGACGGGCACGCCCTCGGCCAGACACTCGCGCTCGACGATCTGCGCCATGCCGATGGCCAGCTCGCGCGGTGGCATCGGGTCGTGCTGGGTGGTGTACGAGATGCCAAAGCCACCACCGAGATCGAGCTCGGGCAGCTGGATTCCATGCTCGCGCGCCACGTCCAGGTGCAACCCGAGGACGCGGCGGGCAGCCACCTCAAAGCCGCTGGTGTCGAAGATCTGGCTGCCGATGTGGGAGTGAAGACCCAGCAGGGACAGGCTTCCCGGGTGGCCGAGGATGCGACGAACCGCCTCGGCCGCCTGCCCGCCGGCCAGGCTGAACCCGAACTTCTGGTCCTCATGCGCGGTGGCGATGTACTCGTGGGTGTGGGCCTCGACGCCTACAGTGACCCGGACCATGACCGGTGCGATGACACCGAGGCGCTTCGCGGCCTCGGCCACCCGCTCGATCTCCTCGAAGGAGTCGATCACGATCCGGCCGACTGCGTGACGCAGCGCCGCGTCGATCTCGACAACGCTCTTGTTGTTGCCGTGAAAGCCGATCCGCTCGCCGGGCAGGCCGGCGCGGATCGCCACCGCCAGCTCACCACCGGTGCAGACATCCAGGTTCAGTCCGTCTTCGTGGATCCACCGCGCAACAGCAGTGCACAGAAAAGCCTTGCCCGCGTAGTAGACGTCAGCGCCACCGCAGAGATCCTGGAAGACATCGTCGAAGGCCTGTCTGAACTCCCGCGCCCGCCAGCGGAAGTCATCCTCGTCAATGACGTATGCCGGGGTGCCGAACTCGCTGGCGAGGTCACGCACATCCAGGCCTGCAACGCTCAGCGCACCCGACTCAGAGCGCCGGACCGAGCGTGCCCACAGCGCCGGGACCAACGCATTCACGTCCGGCGGCGGGCTCAGCCACGGAGGACCGTGGTGTCCGCCCTCGGCATGCAGCGCGCCTGCCTCATGGGCCCGCATCAGAGCCGCTCCGGGGCCGATACCCCAAGCAGGCCAAGACCGTTGGCCAGAACGACCCGGGTGGCCTCATTAAGCCAGAGGCGGGTGCGGTGCAGATCGGTGATCTCCTCGCCGGCCTCGCGCGGCCGGACCCGGCAGTCGTCATACCACTTGTGGTATCGGCCGGCGAGGTCCTCGAGATAGCGCGGGACGCGATGCGGCTCGCGCAGCTTTGCCGCCAGGGTGACGGTCCTCGGGAAGTCGCCCAAGATCGCCAGGAGTGCCGACTCGGAGTCGTGGGTGAGCAGCGACGGGTCGAACCCGTCGGCGAGGCGCACCCCGTCCTCCCCGGCCAGCCGGGTGACGTTGCACGTCCGGGCGTGGGCGTACTGGACGTAGTAGACCGGGTTCTCATTGGTGTGTTTGCGCAGCAGGTCCAGGTCGATGTCGATCATCGAGTCGGTCGAGGATCGGGTGAGGGCGTAGCGCGCGGCATCGACCCCCACCGCATCGACGAGGTCCTCGAGCACCACTACCGTCCCGGCCCGCTTGCTCATCCGCACCGGCTTGCCGTCCTGGATCAGGTTGACCATCTGACCGATGAGGATCTCGAGGTTCTCGTGCGGGGTGTCGCCAAAAGCCGCACACATGGCCATCATCCGCGAGACATAGCCGTGGTGGTCGGCGCCGAGCATGATGAACGCCCGGTCGAACCCGCGCTCGCGCTTGTTCAGGTAGTAGGCGAGGTCACCGGAGATGTAGGCCGGCTCGCCGTTGGACTTGATGACGACGCGATCCTTGTCGTCCCCGTAGTCGGTGGTGCGCAGCCAGATGGCCCCGCTCTTCTCGTACATCACGCCCAGCTCGGTCAGCCGGGCGACGGCACGGTCGACGGCCCCGGACTCGTGCAGGGCGTTCTCGTGGAAGTAGACGTCGAACTCGACGCCGAAGTCGTGCAGGGACTTCTTGATCTCGGTGAACATCAGGTCGACGCCCAGCACCCGGAAGCGTTCCTGCGCCTGCGGGTCGGGCAGGTCGAGGATGCCCGGCTCGCTCTCCATGACCGCAGTGGCGATGTCGTCGATGTAGGCGCCGGCGTAGCCGTCCTCGGGGGCCGGATCGCCCTTGGCCGCAGCCAACAGCGACCGCGCGAACCTGTCGATCTGGGCACCGTTGTCGTTGAAGTAGTACTCGCGGGTCACGTCGGCGCCGCAGAACTCGAGGATCCGCGCCAGTGCATCGCCCACGGCGGCCCAGCGCGTGCCGCCGAGGTGAATCGGGCCGGTCGGGTTTGCCGAGACGAACTCGAGGTTGATGACGTGGCCGGCCTCGGAGTCGTTGCGACCGTAGTCCGCTGCCGTCTGCACGATCGTGCGCGCCAGCTCACCAGCCGAAGCGGCTTCGACGGTGATGTTGAGGAAGCCGGGCCCTGCGACGTCGACGGCCTTGATTCCCTCGACCGCGCCCAGACGGGTCGCCAGGTGTGTCGCGACCTCGCGGGGCGGGATACCGGCGTCGTTGGCAAGCTGCAGCGAGACGTTCGTGGACCAGTCGCCGTGCTCACGGTTCTTCGGTCGTTCCACCCGCACCTCATCGGGCACGTCCACGGCGAGCTCACCGGCGGCAACGGCATCGGTGAGGGCCTTACGGATGGCAAGAGCGAGCTGTTCGGGGGTCACCCCGACGATTCTAGCTAGGGATCTGCGTGTGCCGGCTCGCCCACCACTCAGACGGGAGCTCAGAGGGGGACTCAGTCGCGCTGGCCACCGGCCAGGGTCTCGATCTTGGTGAGCAGCTCCTCCGGCTCGAACGGCTTCGTCACGAACTCGTCGACGTCAGCACGCTTCGCATGCGCGCGATCACTGTCCTGGGCCGACGCCGTGACCATGACGATCGGAATATGCGCGAGCCTGAGGTCTGCCCGGATCGCGGACACCATCCACCACCCGTCCCTCCGCGGCATGACGACGTCCATGGTGATGACGTCCGGCAACGGCTGGTTGACGTCCTGGAGGATCTCCAGGGCTGCCGGACCGTCGACGGCTTCGACCACCTCGTAGCCGTCGAGCTCCAGGTTGACCCGGATGAGCCGCCGGATCTGCTCGGTGTCGTCGCAGACGAGAACCCGCCCGCTGGCACCGTTTGGCCGGCCCCATTCCATGATTCCAAGCCTAGGCTGCTAACCTCAGCGGCGCGTCAAACCACGTAAAGAATGTCATCGACCGTGGCTATTGGCCCCCGTAGCTCAGGGGATAGAGCGCCGCCCTCCGGAGGCGGAAGCGCAGGTTCGAATCCTGCCGGGGGCACCAACCTCATGCGCACCTGACCCGGTGACCGATTCCGGCGTAGAGTTCTTGTCAGAGATTTGAGTTTGAGGTCATCTGTCACGGCTCGAAGGGGAACCAGATGCCTTCGCAGACGATGGGGTTCGAGGAACTGCTCGAGGCGGTGCCCGATGCCTTGGTGGGGGTGGACAGGGCGGAGGTGATCCGGTTTGTCAATCACCAGACAGAGCTGATGTTCGACTACCCGCGCGAAGACCTGGTCGGAGAGCCCGTTGAGATGCTGGTTCCGGAGTCTCTCCGGCAGGTCCACGTGGAACACCGGAACAGCTATTTCGCAACGCCGGCGACTCGGCCCCTCGGCGCCGGTCTGAGGCTGAGCGGACGGCGAGCCGACGGTACCGAGTTCCCCGTCAACATCAGCCTTTCCCATAGCGACCCCGGGGACGACATGCTGGTGATCGCGGCGGTGCGCGACATGACCGACCGCGAGAAAGGCGACAAAGAGCGCGACCAGCTGAACCGTCTGTCTGCAGTGGTCGAGTTCAGCGGGGAAGCCATCATCAGCACCACACTCGACGGCACCATCAAGAGCTGGAACCCGGCCGCCGAGAGGCTGTACGGCTACTCCAGTAAGGAGATCATCGGCAAGTCCATCATGGTCCTGAGCTCGGGGAGCCATGCCGAGGAGAACAGGGAGATGCTGGCAGCCAGTCTGATGGCCGGCAATACGCTCGAGAACTTCGAGACCACCGGTGTCCGAAGGGACGGCACGGAGTTCCCGGCCTCGATGACCGTCTCGCCCATCCGCGACCCTGACGGCGCGGTCATCGGCGCATCCGCGACTGTCCACGACGTGACCGAACAAAGGCAGGCGTTCGAGGCCGACCAGCGACTGGCGTCGATCGTCGAGTACTCGCAGGATGCCATCTTCAGCATGACCCTCGAGAACGTCATCACGACCTGGAACCCGGCGGCCGAGAGAATGTTCGGCTACTCCGGCAAGGAGGTCATCGGCAAGTCCGGCAGCATCATCATTCCCTTGGGGTACGAGAAGGAGATCCCCGCCGTCCTGGCCAAGATCAAGGCGGGCCATCCGGTCGTACACCTGGAGACGGAACTCATCCGGAAGGACGGAACGGTGTTGCCGGTCTCGGCCACCATCTCACCGATCCGTGACGCCGACGGCCCGGTCGCCGGCGCATCCACGATCGCGCGCGACCTGACCGATCAGAAGCGGACGTTCGAGTCGGCCCGATCCATGATCGAGACGAGCCTGGACGCACTCGTCGCGATCAGCCCCGAGGGCAAGATCACCGACGCCAATGAAGCCACGGTCAAACTCACCGGAGTTCCCCGCGACAAGCTCATCGGGACCTCCTTCTCGGACTACTTCACCGACCCCAAGAAGGCGGAACAGATCTACCGGCGGGTGTTCAACGAAGGGATGGCGGTCGACGACCCGCTGACCCTGCGCCACCGCAACGGGCCCGAACAACTTACCGAAGTCCTGTACAACGCCTCGGTCTACCGCGACGCCAACGGCCGGGTGCTCGGCGTGTTCGCCGCCGCCCGCGACGTAACCAAACGGATACAGGCGCAGAGGGAGGCTGCGCACGAGCAAGCCAGGGAGCTGGACCGGCTGGCAGAGCTCGAGCGGTTCCAGCGACTCACCGTCGGACGTGAGCTCAAGATGATCGAGCTGAAGAAGGAGATCGAGTATCTCAGGAAGTTCGGCCGCCCAGATGACTGAAGTGTTGTCACTCATGTGAGCTTTCCCAGACCGCCCACGGCGGACTTGGCCAAGGAGAACAAGAGATGCCGTCACAGACGACGAAGTTTGGGAACCTGCTGGAGGCGATGCCCGATGCCTTGTTGGGGGTGGACACGGCGGGGGTGATCCGGATTGCCAACCACCAGGCCGAATCGTTGTTTGGCTACGATCGCGAAGACCTGATCGGCTCACGCATCGAGATGCTGGTGCCGGAGTCTCTCCGGCAGGTCCACGCGGCCCATCGAGCGAATTTCAACGCAAACCCGAAGGCTCGGCCCATGGGAACCGCTCTGAGGCTTACTGGTCGGCAAGCCGATGGCACCGAGTTTCCGGTGGACGTGTCCTTGTCCCCGATGAACCCCGGGGACCGCATGCTGGTGATCGCGGCGGTGCGCGACATGAGCGAACACCGCTGGGCAGAAGGGGATCGTCGGCGGGTGGACCAGCTGGCGGCAATTGTCGAGCACTCGGACGATGCCATCATCAGCAGCACGCTGGACGGCACCATCACGAGCTGGAACCCGGCAGCCGAAAGGATGTTCGGCTACTCCGGCGAGGAGATTATCGGGAAACCCGGCAGCATCCTCAGCCCCGATGACCGAACCGACGAAATCCGCGACATCCTGGCCAAAGTCAGCTCCGGCCAGCGCGTCGAGCCCCTTGAGACCGTGCGTGTCCGAAAGGACGGAACAGTGTTCCCGGCCTCGATCACCGTCTCGCCGATCCGCGACGCTGACGGCGCGATCATCGGCGCATCGACGATCGCCCGCGACCTGACCAGACAAGAAGAGGCGGCCGAGCGGTTGCGGTCCATGATCGAGGCGAGCCTGGACTCAATGGTCTCCATCAGCCCCGAGGGCAAGATCACCGACGTCAACGAGGCCACGGTCAAGGCCACCGGAGTCCCCCGCGACAAGCTCATCGGGACCGACTTCTCCGACTACTTCACCAACCCCGACAAAGCCAGCGAGGGATACCGGCGGGTTTTCGAGCAGGGGTCCATCACCGACTACCCGCTGACCCTGCGCCACCGCGACGGGCAAGAGAAACTCACCGAAGTCCTGTACAACGCGTCGGTCTACCGCGATGCCAACGGAAAGGTGCTCGGCGTGTTCGCAGCAGCCCGCGACGTGACTGCGCTGAAACAGGCAGCGCAGTACGCCCGGAGCCTGATCGAGGCGGCCCTGGACCCACTGGTGACGATCAGCCCCGAAGGCAAGATCACCGATGTCAACGAGGCCACGATCAAGGCCACCGGGACCCCGCGGGACCAGCTCATCGGGACCGACTTCTCCCACTACTTCACCGACCCCCACATGGCCAGCGAGGGATACCGGCAGGTGCTGGCGAAGGAGTCGATCACCGACTACCCGCTGACGCTTCGCCACCGAAACGGCACGCTCACCGACGTTCTGTACAACGCCTCGGTCTACCGCGATCCCAGCGGTAGCGTGCTCGGCGTATTTGCCGCAGCCCGCGACGTGACCAAACAGATGCAAGCCCAGCGAGAGGCTGCCCGCCAGCAGGCCAGGGAGCTGGACCGGCTGGCGGAGCTGGAGCGGTTCCAGCGACTGACCGTCGGACGTGAGCTCAAGATGATCGAGCTGAAGAAGGAGCTCGAGCTGGACGACGCCGGCGAGGAACAGAGAAGACAGGGCGACAGCCAACGCGCCATGCTGAATATCCTCGAGGACCTCGACACCGAGAAGACCAGACTCCAATCCACCCAGGCTGCCCTCATCAACATGCTGGACGACCTCGAGGTGGAAAGGAGGAAGGTCGACAAGACCAACATCGAGCTGCGGGAACTCAACGAAGCCATGCGGAGCTTCATTGCCACCGCCGCCCACGACCTGCGCTCGCCGCTCGCGTCGATGGTTGGCTTCTCCTCGCTCCTCTCGAAGAACTGGGCCACGCTCAGTGAGGAGAACCGGCTGAAGTTCGTCACCACTATCGACCGTCAGTCCCACAATCTGACCTGGCTCGTCAACGACCTACTCACCTTGTCGAGCATCGAGGGAGGCGTGCTGAACACCCAGCCCGAGACGATCGTGCTGGCAGAAGCCATCAGACAGTGCCTCGCAGCGAGCAGCTGGAACACCGGGGACGTGTCAGTGTCCTGTTCGCCGGACCTGGTCGTCCGGACCGATCCGGTTCACCTGGCACGGATCATCGACAACTACGTGCAGAACGCCTTCAAATATGGCGAGCCGCCGGTGCGGATCGAGACGACCCCGCTCGGCGACATGGTCGAGATTCGGGTTATCGATCATGGACCGGGCGTGCCCCCCGAGTTCGAGGCCAAGTTGTTCGACAAGTTCGCGCGGGCAGACCTCCCCAGCACGAGGCAGAATAAGGGCACTGGCCTAGGACTCTCTATCGTGCGTGGACTCGCCGAGGCAAACGGCGGTCAGGCTCGGTACCAGCCCAACGTTCCCCACGGCTCGTGTTTCATTGTCTTGCTCCCCACGGACACAGAGTCACCGCCCCCGGACCGTGGGTCACCGCCCCCGGACCCAGGGTCACCGCCCCCGGACGAAAGGTCACACCAATGAAGACCGTCCTGATCGTCGAGGACGACGCGGACATCCAGTCTCTGATTGAGACCATCTTCTCCATGGATCCCCGCTTCTCCGTCTCAGGCTTGGCAGAGTCGGCCGAAGACGGCCTTGAGCTGGCGCGAACCACAACGCCAGAGATCATCGTGCTCGATGACCGACTGTCCGGCGCGCTGACAGGCGTCGATGCCGTGCCGCAGTTCAAAGAGGCGGCTCCCGGGGCGAAGATCATCCTGTTCACTGCCCATGCCGACCTTCAGGCCCGCGTTGTCAGTCAGCCCGACATCGACGCGTTCTTGCTAAAGACCGAAACCGGGGAACTGCTCCCCCTGGCTCAGCAACTAACGAACATGTTGTCGCTACTGTGAGTTCACCAGCTGCCAAGGTGGATTTGACCAAGGGAGATAGATGCTTTCTTTGACTGCCAACGCCGAGGGCCTGCTGGATGCGGCGTCTGACGCCTTGGTGGCTGTGGACGGGGCGAGCTTGATCCGGTTTGTCAATCGTCGGTCGGAACTCCTGTTCTGCCATCAACCCCACGACCTGATCGGCCCACCTGTCGAAGGGGTGACTCGATGACTCTGAGAGGCGATGGCGACGAGCCAAACTCGGCGAAGATCCTCGTCGTCATCGAGGACGACCCCGATGTCCAGTTCCTCATAGAGGCGATCTTCTCCATGGATCCTCGCTTCTCCGTGACCAATGTCGCGGCGTCGGCCGAAGAGGCCCTCGAGGCGCCGCCAACGTCAGAACGGGGGGTCATCGTCCTCGACCATGGCCTGGCCGGACCGCTGCCCGGCCTTGCCGCCGCACCGCTACTCAAAGAGCGGGCGCCCGGGGCGAAGATCATCATGTTCACAGCGCACGCCGCACTCCAGGCCCGCGCTGACAGAGAGCCTGCCATCGACGCGTTCTTGCTCAAGACGGAGTCAGAGAAGCTCCTACCCCTGGCTCAACAACTGACCGGCCTGGGCCCGCCGCCCAGCTGACCTTCCAGCCACGCTCGCGCGGGGCCGGGGTGGACCGGGCGTTAGCGCGAACTGGAGTCGGTGACCTCGCCGACAAGCTCTTCGAGCACGTCCTCGAGGAACACCACGCCGCTCACACCGCCCTCGGGATCGACGACCCGGGCCAGGTGGGCTCCGGTGTGCTGCATGATCGCCAGCACGTCCTCGACCTCATCGCCAGAACGCACGGTCGCCAGACTCCGCACCCGCCTGAGCGGCACCGGCGCCCTGCGCTGAGCTTCATCGGCATACAGGATGTCCTTGAGGTGCAGGTAACCCGCAACCTCGCCGGCCGCATCGGTGATGACAAAACGGGAGAAGCCGCACTTGGCCACCAGCCGTTCGACGTCGTCCGGGGTCGCACCGAAGGACAGGGTCACCAGCGAGCTGAGCGGCACGGCTACGTCCCCGGCCACCCGGTCGCTGAACTCGAGCGCCCGACGCGCCAGCCCATGGCGGTCGGACTCGATCAGGCCCTCACGATGGCTCTCGGCCACGATCAGCTGAACCTCATCGGCGGTGAAGGCCGAGGTCAGCTCGTCCTTCGGCTCGATACCCAGAGCCCGGACCATTGCCTTGGCCAGACCCTCCATCAGCCGGACCACCGGCCTCAGCGCTCTGGTGATGAACAGCAACGCCGGCGCCAGCAACAGTGCAGCCCGCTGAGGACCGGCGATGGCGAGGTTCTTGGGGACCATCTCGCCGACCACGACGTGCAGGTAGGCCACGATCAGCAAGGCTAGCGCCAACGCGACCACCCGGCTGAGCGGCTCCGAGATTCCGAGCCCGAGCAGTGTCGGCGAGATCATCTCGTGCAGCGCCTGCTCGGCGACGGCGCCCAGACCCACCGAACAGAGCGTGATCCCCAGCTGAGCGGTGGCCAGCAAGGACGCCACCTGCTCGAGCGCCTCGAGACTCACCTTCGCGCGCTTGCTTCCGGCAGCCGCCAGCGGCTCGAGCCGCGAGCGCCGGGCGGTCATCACGGCGAACTCGGCGCCGACGAAGAACGCGTTGCCCAAAAGCAGGAACAGCGAGAGCCAGAGTGCGGCTGCGTGACTCATCCGGGCTCACCTCCGCGGGACCGTTCGGCCGGCCCGGTCATCCCAGTCGACGCGTCGTCGCCGGACTCGTCCGGCAGCGGGGTGAACTGAAGCCGATCGACGCGCCGACCGTCCATGACATGGACCCGCAGGCTCCAGCCCGCCACGAACACCTCGTCGCCAACGACCGGCACCCGCCCAAGGCATGCCATGACATAGCCGCCGATCGTCTCGTATGCCGGTCCGTCCGGAACCGGCGCACCCAGCCGGTCCCGCACCTCGTCGGGCCTCCAGAGACCGGGCACCGTCCAGGACCCGTCGGTGCTGATCCGCCCGGTCGTACGGGTTCGATCATGCTCGTCGCTGACCTCGCCGACTATCTCCTCGATGACGTCCTCGAGGGTCACGATTCCTGATGTCCCGCCGTACTCGTCGACGACCACGGCCATCTGGTGCTTGGCGCCACGCAACATCAGCAGCAACGGGTTGAGCCGGATCGTCTCGGGCACCATCAGCGCGTCGACCATGAGAGCCGACACCGGCACGTCCTCGCGGCGTTCGTGAGGAACGGCGATGGCACGCTTGACGTGGACCAGACCGTCAACGTCGTCCCAGTCATCGCCGGTGACGGGGAACCGCGAGTGACCCGTGCTTCGGGCAAGCCTCACGACGTCCTCCGACGCGGCAGTCCGTTCGATCGAGGTGCAGCGAACCCGAGGTGTCATGACGTCGGCGGCAGTGCGATCACCGAAGCCCAGCGAACGGGTCACCAGCAGCGCGGTGTCCTGGTCCATCGTGCCCGCCTCAGCCGAACGACGGAGCAACGACGCGAGCTCCTGAGGGGTTCGGGCAGCGGAGAGGCCCTCGCGCGGGGTGATACCGAAAGCCTTGAGCACCAGGTTTGCCGAGCCGTTGAGCACGATGATGAGGGGCTTGGTGATCACCGAGAAGACGCGCACCGGCAGCGCGACGAGCTTGGCTGTTCGAAGGGGCGCCGAGATGCCGAGGAACTGCGGCAGCAGCTCGCCGAAAAGCATGGAGAAGAGGGTCGCAATGACCAGGGCTATGGCCGTCGCCGTGGGCTGGACCGCGGATGCCGGGACGCCGATGGCCGTCAGGGGGGGGCGCAGCAGCTTGCCGATCGAGGGCTGGGCGATGTAGCCGAGAACCAGCGTGGTGAAGGTGATGCCGACCTGGGAGGCGGACAGCTGCGTTGAGAGCTGACGCAGGGAAGCCAGGACGGGCTTGGCTGATGTGTCGCCGGCCTCGATGGCCCTCTGGACCGTTGTCTTGTCCAGGGCCACGAACGAGAACTCCGCGACGACGAAAACGGCGGTCCCGATGGTCAACCCGACGCCGGCAAGGACCAGCAACCACTCCGTCATAATGCTTCCATCCTAGGGCGGGGAATTCGCCCAGCGCCTCCGAACGGCTAGCGTGTGCCACTGAGCTCCACCCGTGCCCGGTATCCAGTTGGGCCTGAAATCTCCTCTCCCAAGGCTGGCTACATGAGATCCCACACGATTCCGGCGCAGGGCAACCTGGCGCAGAGCATCCCGGCAACAAGCCCGGCACAGGGCATCCCGGCACCAAGCCCGGCATCCCGACCTGCCTGGCGGTCGATGGTGATGGCCCTGATGTTCTTCACCAGTGTGTTCTCCGTCGCAGGGCTCGCCCTGCCCACTACCGCGCAAGCCGCGACCATGGTGGTCGACCAGTGCAACGTCCACGTCCCGGGAGCCGGGGGCGCGACGACCGCGTTGAAGTGCACGGTCACCGTGGTCAACACGATCAGCGGCACGTCCACACACTCGAGGACGACCGTGACCCGACTGTGCACCATCGGCCCCTGCTCATCAGCGAACGGCACGTTCGTCACCGACTCCGTCAGCCTGGTGACCGTCATCCGGCAATGCAACGGCTCGGACAACGACGCGGGCCACGCGATCAACTGCTATGTCAACGTCATCAACAACATCGGGCGCGACACGCCAGACGCGCAGCCCCTGACGGCCCCGACGGTCAACCAGTGCGTTGGCTCGGGCACCGGCGGCGGCGGAGTGCTGGACTGCACACCCTCCACAGCCACCGGAACCACGATCACCCAGTGCAACGGCTCCGGCAACGGCGGCGGCGGCGCGGTGCACTGCACGGCCGACCCCCAGTCCAGTGTCAGCCGGGCGATCCCGATCACGGTCACACAGTGCAACGGCACCGGGAACCCGGGCGGAGCCGTGCTGACCTGCAACGCCAGCGTCATCACCAGGATCACCGACCCCGCGGTCGCGGCCGCGGCCGTGGCCGCGGCACCGACCCCCACGGCGACCCCGACGGCGACCCCGTCCGCGACCCCGTCACAGAGCGCACCGGCTACCCCCGCAGTTTCGACCACGTCCGGGTCGACCGGTAGCACGGATCACTCAGGCCTGCTGATGCTCATTGCCGGCCTCGTGCTGGTCGCCGCGATCGGCGCCCTGCTCTACCGGCGGTATGCCCCGAAGGATCTCTTCGCGCGTCTTACCACTATGGATCTCTTCCGGCGGCCTGCCAGAAAGCACTGATCTCCGGCACTCGTCCAGCCATCCGCCCGCGCTCATCTGACCTGAGCGTGGTTGGCTGTTCACATGAAAGCGCACGGTGCGGATCTATGACGGATGACTCAAAACAGCAGACGCGGGTCGAGGTGCGGGACCTCACCAAGAAGTTCGGCAGCCTGAAGGCGGTCGACAACCTCAGCTTTTCCGTCGAACCTGGCCGGATCACCGGCTTCCTGGGTCCGAACGGGGCCGGAAAGACCACCACGTTGCGGATGTTGCTGGGCCTGGTCCGACCGACCAGCGGCAGCGCGACGATCGGCGGCCAGTCGTACGGCCACCTCAGGAAGCCGCAGCATGTCGTCGGCGCGGCGCTGGAGGCCACCAACTTCCATCCGGGCCGCTCCGGGCGCGACCACCTGCAGGTCATGGCCGACACCGCCGGGGTCGACAAGAAGCGCGTCGACGAGATGCTCGAGCTGGTCGGCATCCCTGCTGCCGCCCGCCAGCGGGCCGGCGGCTACTCCATGGGCATGCGCCAGCGCCTGGCTCTGGCAGGCGCACTGCTCGGCGACCCCCAAGTGCTCCTGCTCGACGAACCGGCCAACGGCCTTGACCCCGAAGGCATCCGGTGGCTTCGGATGCTGCTACGCCATCTGAGCGGCCAGGGCAAGACGATCCTGATCTCGAGCCACATGCTCTCTGAGGTGGAGCAGACCGTCGACGACGTCGTCATCATCGCCAACGGCAAGCTCATCCGGCAGGGAGCCATCACCGACCTGCCGACCGAGCACGTCTCGACGGTCCGCACCAGCGAGCCGCAGCTCCTGATCCAGGCGCTGACCACCTCCGGCCTCCAGGCCAGCGAGGTCGACGGCAGCATTCAGGTGATCGGCAGGGATCTGGTTCTCATCGGCGACATCGCCCTGCGCGCCGGCCTGCCGATCCACGAGCTGCGGGCGAACGAGAACGACCTCGAGAAGCTCTTTTTCGAGCTCACCAGCGCCGAAGGCAACCGCAACGTGGAAGGTGCAGCCTGATGGGCGGCGCGATCAAGTCGGAGTTCCGCAAGTTCTTCACCACCCGGATGTGGTGGGGCATGGCGATCGGCATCTTCCTGTGCGGCGCCGCGTTGGCGGTCGTGTTCGCACTGCTGGTCCCCGGCTCGAGATCACAGGGCCCCGGCAGCCCGCCGGCACCCGGCCTGGACAACGTCACGATGGTCTCGACCGTCTACACAGCCGGGCTGAGCATCGCGTACCTGCTCACCCTGACCATCGGGGTCATGTCGATCGGCTCCGAGTACCGCCACATGACGATCACCAGCACCTTCCTGGCCACCCCTAAGCGGGTGCATGTCATGGTCGCGAAGGTGACCTCGCTGCTGGGCATAGGCGTCTTCTACGGGCTGGTGTTCCTGCTCGGCTCCGTCGGGGTCGGCGCGACCACCATCGCCATCAAGGGTTACCCGCCGATCCCCGAGGTGGGCACGATCACCCGCACCCTCGCCCTGAGCCTGTTGGTCCTCGGCTTGTGGGCGCTGATCGGGCTCGGGGTCGGAATCCTGATCCCCAACCAGGTCGCCGCTATCCTCATCGCCGTCGGCGCGGCCTGGATCGTCTTTCCGCTGGGGGGGCTCCTGCTGGGCTTCGTCAGCTGGGGCAAGTCGATAGTCCCCTACCTGCCGAGTGAGGCGACATCGGCGATGGTCGGAGCGCTCAACTCGAACACCAACGTCAAGCTGTTGTCATGGTGGGCCGGTGCGCTGGTTCTGGTGGCCTACGCCACTCTGATGGCCGGTATCGGCTCGCTGCTGACCGTCCGCCGCGACGTCACCTGACCTGACCTGCGCCGATCTGACCCCGGGCTGGCGTGACCCGTTATGCCCGGATTCGTTCCGGTCACGATCAACCCGTTGCTAAGCCGAGGTTAAATAAGGGACCCGGTGGACTTGCGTTTGAATAGCGAATAGGGATAAGGGGACTTCGCGGATACAGTCACGCACCTGTGGCTGTTGCCAGAGGTTGGACCAACGAAGGATCGAACATGAAGTTCCCCCCGAATATGCTGCACTCGCGAAACCTGCGTCTCGGTGTCGCGTCAGTGGCAGCCCTCGGCCTTCTGGTGGCGATCCCGGCCAACGCCCAGGCGGCGACGGCCCCGGTGCCGCTCGGCACCGCCGGCAGCTTCGTGGTCCTTGCCGGCGACGGCATCACCAACATCGGAAACACCACGCTCAACGGTGACATCGGGACGTTCCCGAACTCGGCGATCACCGGACTTTCGACGATGACCCTGAACGGCGCCAACCACGCCGCCGACCCGGTGACCCAGGGCGCAAAGACAGATCTCAGCACCGCCTACACGACGGCCGCTGGCGCACAGCCCACGACGGCGATTCCGGTCGAGCTCGGCGGAACGACGCTGAAGCCCGGCGTCTACTCCGGCGATAACCTCAAGATCACCGGGACGCTCACGCTCGATGCCACCGGCACCCCGGACGCAGTCTTCATCTTCAAAGCAGCCTCCAGCCTCATCACGGCGTCGGGCAGCCATGTCAACTTGATCAACGTCAACCCCTGCAACGTCTTCTGGCAGGTCACCAGCTCAGCGACGCTCGGATCCGGCTCCCGATTTGTCGGCACCGTCATGTCGCTGACCAGTATCAGCCTCAAGACCGGGGCGACCGCGGACGGCCGCATGCTGGCTCGCAACGGCGCCGTCACGCTGGAGGCGAACACCATCACGAAGTCGACATGTCAGGCGTCGACCACCCCGGTGCCGACCGCCACGCCGACCGCCACGCCCAGTCCCCAGGTCACGGCGGTCCCGACTGGCGCGGTTCGCACCGGTGACGGCAGCACCAGCGGTGGCGGTAAGGACACGCAGGGTCTGCTGGCCGGCGGGCTGTTGCTCGCTGCGGTCGGCGGCAGCGTCGTCGCCGCACGTCGGCGTCGTCTGAACAGCTGAAGAACCGCAACCCAGTGCGGAACCACGTCGTGAGCAGTCGCCCACGTCTGGCCCGCTTGAGAACGATGGTGACTGCGGCGACGTTGTTCGCGACAGTCACCATCGGCGCCACCGCGTGCTCCGGTAAGACGGGTGGCGCGGTGGCGCCGCCGGTTGCGGCGACAGGCCGGACCTCGTCGGCACCCACGCCGGGCTCCACGTCGGCGCCCGCCCCGGGCAACGCGCCGACGCCCGTTGTCGAAGCCTTCCATCTCGCGAGGTCCACACCGGTCCGCGTGCAGATCGCCTCAATCAGCGTGGACTCGACTTTGATGAACCTCGGCCTGCGGAAAGACGGATCGATGGAAGTACCGTCGGGCGGCTTCCCTGCTGGTTGGTACAACGGTGGGCCGACCCCGGGCGAGCTGGGTCCGGCGGTCATCGCGGGCCATGTCGACATGAACGGTCCGGGGGTCTTCTACAAGCTGCACGACGTCAAGGCCGGTGACCAGGTCACCGTTACCCGTGCGGACGGCAGCAAGCCGGTATTCCGCGTCACACGCGTTGCCCAGTACCTGAAAGACCAGTTCCCCACCAAGCTTGTCTACGGCAACATCGACCACCCCGGACTGCGGCTGATCACCTGCGGTGGAACTTTCAACAGCCAAACCGGCCACTATGAGGGCAACCTCGTTGTCTTCGCCGATCTGGTCTCCCCTGCAAGGTAGTCGGGCGAACACAGCGGGGCAGTAACCGCGGGGCAGTAACCGCGGGGCAGTAACCGCGGGGCAGTAACCGCGGGGCAGTAACCGCGGGGCAGTAACCGCGGGGCAGTAACCGCTGGGCGGTGACCCTGGGCGGTGATATGGAATGCGCCGCGCGCCGTCAGCGTTAGGCTGGGCATCAGGTCTGGCTCTCGCCACTGCTTGGTTCCCAACATTGCCGACGCTGCGAAAGAGGCGTATTAACTGTGCCTGCCCAGCCACCCACAAATAACCCCATGGCGGACTTCGGCCCGAACGAGTGGCTCGTGGATGAGCTGTACCAGCAGTACCTGCAGGACAAGAACTCGGTGGACAAGGCCTGGTGGGAGTTCTTCGCCGACTACCACCCTTCCGACAGTGGCAACGTCTCAGACAACG
>Ga0207932_1000174_pt1 | contig 21128 bp, 16 predicted proteins | sample NGESurdeep092012_FD_184480 | JGI IMG/M metagenome (GOLD analysis project Ga0207932, IMG submission 184480) | Arctic peat soil microbial communities from Barrow, Alaska - NGEE Surface sample 415-2 deep-092012 (SPAdes) | ecosystem: Environmental > Terrestrial > Soil > Wetlands > Peat ...
CCCCGCAGCCATAGACCCGCGCTTCAGTCGTTCCGAGCTTTCGCGGCCGCTCAGTACTCGGCGCCGGGGAACATCCGGAGGACGCTGCCGTCGGACGTCTTCGCGTCGTTCAGGACCCCGTACGCGAGCCAGGTGTCGTCGCCCGTGAGGCGCGTGATGACCGCGTACGCCGCCGTCGTTCCCGCGGGAACGCCCGCCGTGTCGAAGACGCCCGACCACTGCGTCCAGTCGCCCGGCTGAAGCGTGACGGTGATCGGATTTCCCACCGCCTGCGACGTGGTCGCGTCGTAGAGGCGCACGGACAGGGAGAGCGCGATTTCCGAACCGCCTCCGAGGTGGACGACGGCGAGGTTCGAGCGCACGGAGGCGTCACGCGTGAGGCCCGGCACGAGCGCCGACGCGCGCGCACCGCCCCCCTTCGCGGCGGCGGGGTACGCGACGCCGAAGGCGCCACCCGTCCCCGTGTCGGTGTTGGGCGTCGTCGTGCGCGCGATCGCGATCGTCTTCGGCGAGTCGACCGTGCCGAGGTTCCGGAAGTCCACGGAGAGGGACCCGGCTTGCGCGCCCTGCGAGGCGTCCGGGATGTTGACGCCCTTCGACCTGAGGTACGCGAGGATGTCCGGAAGCGTCGTCTGCTGATGCGCGGCGAGGGGGAGCGTGACCACCGCGACGCCGGTCGAGGATCCGAATCCCGGCGCCGGCCGATAGACGAGGTCCACCGGCGTCGCGAAGTTGCCGTCGTTCGCGAGAGTCAACTCGGTCGTGTAATGGGAGGCCGCGGCGCCGAACAAGTCGAGGACGACCGGGACGACGAGTTTGCGCGCGGCCGCGAGGCCTCCCGGCCTGTAGAGCGGCAGGATCGAACCGTCCGACGTGACGGCGTCGTTCACGACGCCGTAGGCCGTCCAGGCGCCGCTTCCATTCGTCCGTGTGATTTTCGCGTAGCCATAGGCGGGCTCGGTGAGGCCAGCCGTCAGGAGGACGCCGTTGAGCTGCTTCCACTCTCCGGGAGCGAGCGTGACGGGGATCGGAGCTCCCGCGACCGCACCGCTCTGGTCGTAGACCTGGATCGAGAGAGACAGCCCCTGGGCTCCGCGGCCCGGGATGTGCCCCACGGCGAGATTCGAGCGGGACGTGCCGGAGACGCTCTGAAGCCCGTAGACCGCGCCTTCTGACTCGGCCGCTTCGAGGTCGGACGGCGCGTCGAGGAACGTGCCGAAGCTTCCGGCGTCACCAGCCGTATACGTGCGCGAAAAGGCGTACACGGAATCGGTCTCGGCCGCGGGAAACGCGCGGGGGTCGACCGCGATCCAGACCGAACCCGCGGTTCCCGAGGGAGAGGGGGTGATCGGGAGGCCCCGATCCCGGAAGAACTGGAGAGCGTCCGGGGCGCGCAGCTCCGAGAGCGGCGCGAGCGTGACGGAGACGGAGCCGTCGCTCGAAAGGAGGGGGAAGTCCGGGGCGTGGATGAATCCGACGTTGACCGTCACGGGCGCGTTCGAACGATTCCCGAGCGTGAGGTCGGACCTGAAGTGCGAGCCGGCGGCTCCCAGCAGGTCGAGCACCACGGGGATGTACTTCGCGGACGAATACGCGGGCGCGACGTAGAGCCCGTTGCCTGCGGTGCCCGCGTACAGGACGGAACCGTCGTCGCTCTTCCTCACGACGCGGACGTCCGCGCCCGCGGGAAGCCCGGCGTTCTCGGGCTGCCAGCCGCCGGCGCTCCTTCGGAGAACTCCGGCCGTGCCCGCGCCCGCGAAGGCCATTCCGCCGCCCGCCTCGAGCGACGACACGAACGCGGTGCTCGCTCCGAAGTCGTCCTCGCGCCACGAGCCCGCGAAAGACGAGATCCCGCCCGAGACGGACGCCGCGAAGAGAACGCTCGTGTCGCCGCCGAGCGCCTGGACGAACGAGGGGGCGCCGGGGACCGCCTGCCAGGCGCTCTGCTGGCGGACGAAGAGATTCGCGCCGACGGAGGCGTAGAGATTTCCGCCCGCCTGGCGGGTCGTCTGCACGTTCCCGTTCGGAGGAAGGCCCGAGTTGTCGGCCGACCAGGTGGACCCCACGAGGCGCCACATCCCGGCGTTGGAAGTGCCGCCGGCGATGCTGCCGTCGGGCGAGACGGCGCCGAGCGTCGTGAGCGTGAAGCCGGTGGGAAGCCCGGCCTCGGTGATGTTCACCGAAGCGGTCGGCCCCGGGCCGAGGTCCCAGTAATAGACGTGGCAGTTGGTCGACGCGACAAGGGTCGCGTCTGACGTGGCGACGGCTTTCGGCCCGGGGGCCAGCGCGCGCACGTCCCCGCAACCCTCCGGAACGAGATTCCCGAGATTCCCGCCGCTCGAAGTCAGGGGCGCGAGTCCGGCTCCCCGCGCGGCGGCAAAGGTCATCCCCGCGGACGTCGTCACGTCGGAGATCGAGGCCGCCCACGGGCCCGTGCCCTCCGCGGCCCATGTGCTGCCGGAAAGCCGGTAGATCGGCGCCCCACCGGTTCCGACGTAGAGAGAGCCCCCCAGCGTGGCGAAGCTCTGCGCCGAAGCGAAGAGAAGGCCCGAGTTCGCGGGCGCCCACGAGCTCGCGCTCGAGAGAACTCCCGCATCGGCGGTGGCGGCGTACACCGCGCCGTTCGAGTCCGCGACGGCGCGCACGTCATGGAGGCCGAAGCCCGCGACCTGGACCCACGTGCCCCCGAAGAAGGAATAGAGAGTCTGGTCCGTGCCCGCGTAAAGCGATCCGCCGACGACCACGAGCGTCTGGACCGCGGCTGTAACGGGAATTCCGTTCGAGATCGCGCTGACCGTGGAGCCCGCATAGCGCGCGGCGCCCCCGTGCATTCCCACGACGAGGTCGCCGGAGTAAACGCACGCCGCCGTCACGATGCCGCCGGGGCCCGTCAGCGCCGCCCAGGTCCCGGAGGCGCGCTTGGCGACCCCGACTCCGGCCGCCCACACCGCCGTTCCGTCCGTCGCGAGAACCGAGGGAAACGTCAGAGCCGCGGGGAGCGTTTCAGCGGTCCACGTTCCGTCGGCCCCCCGCTTCCACACTTTCTCGCCATCCGCCGCGTAGACGGCGTCCACGATGACGATGGACGTGATCGTCCGTGCCGAGAGGCCGTCGAGTGTCCACGCGCCGGCCTCGAGCCGCCACACGCCGCGCGGTGTCGCCGCCCAGAGCGTGGTGCCGCTTGCGGCGAGCGCGGTCGCGTTCGCGCCCGGAAGCGTTTCGACAGGAAAGAAGATGAGGCCTGCGTGGAGCGGCGCGGCCAAGAGAAAAGCCGTGAGCAGCGTCACGGGGAGGACGTGGGAGAGCCTACCGATTACGTCGATTCGTTGTCTCATGGGCGTGCCTTTCGCGCCCGCGGCGCCGTGGTCCAAGTATACTTGGCACGGTCTGTGCGAACTTCATGCCGGTCGAAGGATCTCGATAAGGAGACGAGAATGAATCCAAAGTCTCTCCCAGGGATGAAACTGGCGGCGGCCGCCCTCTTCTCGGGGTCGATTCTGACGGCATGTGTCACGGCCCCTCCGCGCGGAGTAGTCTACGTTCGGACGCGGCCTCCTGCGGCCATAGTCGAAGTGCGCGGCACCGCTCCAGACGCGGATCACGTGTGGATCCGGGGCTATCACGCGTGGCGCGGGGGCGATTACGTGTGGGTGCCGGGCCACTGGGACCGGGGTCCCCATCCGCGCGCGGTGTGGGTGAACGGCCAGTGGAAACATCACGGCGAGGGCTGGTACTGGGTCGACGGCCGCTGGAAGTAATCTCCCGGCAATTCGTTTCAATCCCGAGCCTCTTTTTACAAATACCCGTTGCGCGGGGCACGCGGCGGCACCCGTTAGCTCTTCCCGAAGAGCCGCCTTGCCGCGGCCCGCACGCGGGCCTCGAGGACACGCGCGCGCGGCAGGACGGGCGGCACGCGCAGCGCTCTGCGTGTCAGCCCCTCCCGGGCCGCGAGGCGGGCGAATGCGCGCGCGGATCCTTCGAAGGATGCGACGAGGTGTTGGAACGCCTTCCGGTCGTGGATCGCCGCGAGCGCCGCGCGGAGCTCGTCGGGGATCGCGCTTCCCGAGAGGTGCGTGTCGCTGTCCGGGTCCGCGAAGGGCAACGGACCGCGCGCCGCCGCATACGGCGCCTCGAAGACGACCTGGAAGAGCGTGCCGAGAAGGATATTGTTGTACGCGCCTTCCGCGAAGTCCGGATGTTCCACGAGGAGCGTCTCGAAGCGCGGGCCGAGGACCGCGCCATACACCTCACGCGCGGTTCGGATCGCGGTTGCGCCGCTGAAATCCGCGAGGTGCGGGGCCGCCGCCGCGGGAGACACGTCGACGATCTTCTTGCCGCGCGCGCGTAGCGCCAGCGCGGCGCGGTCACCTGCTTGGCGCTTCGTCGGGTGCGGCCATCGTTCGAGCCCCTCATACGAGGGCGCGAGGACGGGCGCCTGGAGCGCGCGGTAGGCTGCGCGCCGCGCCATGAGGGCGACGACGCCCGGCAGGGTGCCGCGCCGCAGGAGTGAGATCCCCGCCACTGTCGGATCGTCGAAGTGTCCGAGGAGCGAGGCGACCCACGCGCCGTCGAGCACGAACACGTCCGCGTCGAGGAGAAAAAGGACGTCTCCGGGCCGCTTGAGCGCGTTCTCGTGGAACTCGACGACGTCGAGGGCGTCGAAGGACCGTGTGAGAAGCGTCGCCCCGGGGAAATGTCTCGGCTCGAAGCCCTCGGGCGACGCATCACGAAACAGAAGGACCTCGACTTCCGCGCCGGTGCCGCGCAGCGCGGGCAGAAGGTCGCGTGCCACGAACCGGAACCAGAGCCGGGCCTGGTCCGGGAACCGGTGCGCAGAGGCGATGACGACTTTCACGGATGCACGGTGCGGGGGTGGTAATGCCCATCCGGCCCGAAGCCGTTCTCCCAGTCGCCGCCTTTCCAGGCGCCGCCCATCCACACGCCGCCCCAGAACACGCCGCCTCGGAACGTTCCGGCGCGGAAGAGCCCGCCCACCATGACGCCGGACTCGAAGATTCCGCCGTCCCAGGTGCAGTCCAGAAGGACGGCGCCGCGGTTCACGGTGCCGGGGCCGAACGTTTCGTGGCGGCGGAGCTCGCCCTCGCCGAGGATGAGAACGGGCGCGTCGGTCATCTCACTCGATGATACGGCGGAGCCCACGCGCGCACTTTGACACGGCGCTGTGTAACCTATTCGCGTTTCGAACGTCTTGTCCTGAATGATCCGTTCGTCATCCCGCGAGGGCCGGTGGGTGTGGCCCCGGAGTTGCTCGCCCATTGTCAAATGGCCCGTGAGGGGTCAATACGGCTTGGAGGATCTCCCGTGGTCAAGTTCCCAACGGCCTTCGTGAGTCGAATCGTCCCGCTCGTCGCGTTCCTCGTCCTGTCCGCTCCCGCGGGCGCCGGTGAGATCCGCGGCCGCATCCTCGTCGCAGGCCGCGCCGACAAGCCCGCTTTGGGTGTCACGATCTCCGCGGTTCCCTGGGAAACGCCCGGAGATGAGGCTCGGCGCGAGATGAAGGAGGGCGAGCCGCCGAAGCCCATCGCCTCCGCGACGACCGGAACGGACGGGTCCTTCGTTCTCACGGTGCCGCCGGCCGAGCCGGGCAAGGAGAGGCTTTTCCGGGTGAAGGCCGAGGGGGCAGGCATCGTGCCTGTGCTCTTCGAGGATGTCTACGACGCCGCCGAGACCGAGGACCTGGGCGAGCACACATTGCCTCACGGGGAAAGGCTTTCGGGGATCGCGGTCGACGCGGCGGGCAAGTCGCTCGCGGGCGCCGCGATCTCGCTCGAGCCGGGCGTCGCGGGCGGCGACGACCTCGCGTATCGCGTCGTAGCGCGCACGGCCGTCACCGGCGAGGACGGAAAGTTCCAGTTCGCGGAGGCGAGCGCCACGGGGAACCGCATCACGATCGAGAAGACCGGGCTTGCGCCAGCGCGGGAGACGGGCCTCCGGGCGGGCGCTCTCCCGCGTCCGATCACGGTTGCGGCCGGCGATCCGGTGACGGGCGTCGTGCTCGGCGCCGGCAAGAAACCCGCCGCGGGCGCCCTCGTGAGGCTCGAGAGCGCGAAGGCGACGACGCGCTGGGTCGAGACGGACGCTGAAGGGCGTTTCACGATCCCGCACGCGCCCGACGGGCGCGGCTCGATCGTCGTCGACGCGGGAGAAGCCGGCTGGGGAAGCCGCCCGGACGTGAAGCTGCCCCTCGGCGAGGGCAAGTCGCTCACGATCACACTCGCGCTGCCCGCGTCGCTCGACGGAAAGGTCGTCGACGACAAGACCGGCCGCGTCGTGCCGCGCGCGAAGGTGTTCGTCAAGGCGAACGGGTTCGCGCGCCTCATGCGCACGGGACCGGACGGCCTCTACCACCTGAAGGGCATTCCGCCCCAGACGTACCGGCTCACGGTCGACGAGGCGCGCTACGTGTCGTGGTTGAAGCCGGATCTCGCGCTCAATCCCGGCGAGGTCAGGCGCCTCGACGTCGCGATCACGCTTGGAGCCACGATGATCGGCAAGGTCGTCGACGAGAACGGCGCTCCTGTCCCCGCGGCCCGGGGCACGCTCACCCGCGGGGGCGAGAACGCGATCGCGGGCATCCGCCGAATGCTGCGCGTCGGCGGCGAGACGACGGCGTTTCGGACGCGCGCCGACGGCACGTTCAAGGCGACGCGCCTGGCGCCAGGAGACAACCAGCGCCTCTTCGTGAGCCACGCCGACTTCGAGCGCGCGACCCTGGCCGGACTCTCGCTGCCTTCGGGCGGGACGAAGAGCGGCGTGGCGATCGTGATGCGCCGCGGCGCCACGATCTCGGGCGTCGTGAAGGACGTGAACGATCAGCCGATCGCGGACGTCGAGGTGCAGGTCGACCCGTCCGTGAACTTCCGCGCGGGCGCCGGGGGCATGATCGCGACCTTCGCGCGTATCGGTGGCCCGAGTGCGCGGCCGAAGACGAAGACAGCGGCCGACGGCACCTTCCACATCACGGGCATGTCCGTGGGCGAGTATGCGCTCCAGGTCCGGAAGCCCGGGTTCGCGAACGAGCGGGTCGACCCCGTCAAGGTGACCGACAAGGGCGCGGAGAGTGTGGCCGTGACGCTCGGCCCCGGGGCCGCGATCGCCGGCATCGTGCGCCGCAAGAACGGCGAGGGCGCCGAGGGATACATGGTGCGCGTGGGGACCGGGGGCCGCGGCGCGGGCGGCGCCGGGGGTCCTTTCGCGGGGACGGGCACCGACCTCGCGACGGGTCCCGATGGCCTCTTCGTCATCGACGGATTGAAGCCGGGTCAGGTCTACGACCTGTCCGTGTTCGGCGGCGTCGGTCTCGGCCCGCAGAAGCGCGGCGTCGTGGCGCCGGCCGCGAACGTCGACCTCCTCGTGGCCGGCACCGGCCGTATCGCGGGGACCGCGCTGGACGCGCGGAGCGGTCAGCCGCTGAAGAACTTCTCGGTCTCCTACGAGCCCGACCGCGGCGTCGGCGGCGCCATCATCCGGCTCGTGGCGCGCGGTGCGGGCGTGCAGACGGGCATCGGCCAGAAGCGTGACGTCAACACCGAGGACGGCACGTTCGCGCTCGAAGACGTGCCGGCGGGGACGTGGACCGTCGTCGTCGAGTCCAAGGGATATCAGCAGGCGCGCGTCGCGAACCTCGTCGTCGAGGAGAACGGCTCGAAGGACCAGGTCGAGGTGCGCGCAACGCCGGGCGTCGTCCTCAAGGGCCGCGTCACGGATGCCCGCACCGGGCGTCCGGTCTCGAACGCGAGCATCACGCACGAAGCGGCGGGAGGCGGAGGCCCGGGCGGATTCGGCGGTTTCGGCGGCCGGGGCGGCCCCCTCGCCGCGCTGGACGGTGCCGACGACGTCACGAGTGACGCGGAGGGGAACTTCGAGATCGCCGGCATCGGCGTCGGGCGTCTGAAGGTCACCGCGAAGAATCCCGACTACACCGACGGCAGCGAAGTGGCCGACGTCAAGGAGACGGGCGGCACCGTCGAGATCAAGCTCACCTCCGGCGGTTCCGCGAGCGGCGTCGTCGTGGCCGGGAACCAGCCGCTCCCGAACGCGGAGGTCGGGCTCTCGGCCGCCGGCGACACGGGGTTCGGCCGCATCCTGGGGGGCAGCCAGACGACCACTTCCGACGCCACGGGACGCTTCCACTTCGATCACCTCGGGGCGGGCCGCTACTCGGCGTCGGCCGGAATGAACGGCAAGTCGAGCAACCTCGCGGAGTTCGTCCTTCAGGCGGGCGATTCGAAGAGCGACCTCGTGCTCTCGCTTTCTTCGGGCTCGACGATCCAGGGCACCGTGTCCGGGCTGCCCGACACGATGCGGAGCGGAACGACGGTCATGGTGACGGGCGTCCAGGCCTTCTTCGCGAACACGAAGGTCGGCGCCGACGGCACGTTCTCCGTCACGGGCGTACCGGCGGGCCCGGTGACGCTTCGGGCGCAGGCGGGAGACGGCCTCGGCACGTCGCGCAGCGCGACGAAGCAGGTCACGGCGAGCGACGACGTTCCCGTTCTCCAGGCGGAAATCGTCTTCGACGTCGGCTTCACGCTCAGCGGGCACGTCACGCGCGCGGGCCAGCCCGTCGCGAACGCGATGGTCGTCGCGAACCTGCAGGGCGGCGGCGGCCGGCAGGCGACGACGCGCACCGACGACGGCGGCAGCTACGCGCTCGTGGGCCTGCAGGAAGGCTCGTACACCGTCACCGCCATGGGCGATCCGCTCGCCGGCGGAGGCTCGCAGGTGCGGCAGACCGTCTCGCTTGCGAACGACCAGAGCCTCGACCTCACGTTCCCGATGGCGAAGGTCGCCGGCGTCGTCACGGACGCCGACACGAAGCAGCCCCTGCCGGACGCGTCGGTCACGATCTCGTCGGCGGGGGGGACCGGCAGCATCGCGATGCAGCGCATGACGACGACCGACAGCAACGGGCACTTCCAGTTCACGGACATCGTGCCGCAGGCCTACACGCTCAATTCACAGAAGACCGACTACCAGTTCGATAAGCGCGACCTCACGGCGGCCGACGACGGCACGAGCGAGAACGTCTCGGTCGAGCTCGCGCGCGGGCAGGGAATCGGGATCGTCGTGAGAGACGGCATCTACGGCGTCCCGATGCGCAGCGTGATGGCGCGCGTTCTCGACGGGAACCAGTCCACCGTGTTCACGGGCTCGATCGCTCTCGACACGGGCGGGGCCGGCGAGATCCCCTCGCTCAAGCCGGGCAGCTACGCGGTCTTCGTGAACGCGAGCGGCTACGCGACCGTTTACCTCGCGAGCGTTTCGGCGCCCTCGCAGCAGCCCGTGCCGATTACCCTCACTCCCGGCGGCTCGGCCGACATCGCCGTCGGGCCGAAGTCCTTCGTGAAGGGCATCCTGCGCGGCACGCTGAAGACGGCGGCGGGCGTTCCCTACCCGTACACGCTCTTCGCGACGGACGGACGCATCTCGATCACGGCCGACGCGAGCGGGCAGGCCGGCTTCCGGAGGCTCGCAAACCTCGCGCCGGGGAGCTACGTCCTCACGCTCGACAACGGGGGCGGCACCACCTTCAACATTTCGGAGGGCTCGATCACGCCGGTCCCGCTGCCGTAGAAGCCAGCCGTTAAGATCCGCGCATGAAGATGCACGGGAGCAAGACTCTTTTTCTCGTTCTCCTCGGACTCGCCATGTTCGCCGCCCACGGCGAAACGCCCGAACAGGCGCGCGGAAAAAAGCAGGCGGCCGCGCTCTGGCGCGCGTCCGACGGTGACGCGGCGGCCTTCGAGGCCTTCGCGCGCGCGAACACCGCGGCCGACGCGGCTACGCGAGAGGCCCTCTTCGCGCGCCTCTCGGCCGCGCTCGTCTCGCTCAAGGGACACATGGACGAGGCCGGCCGCGACCTGCGCATGCACGTGGACCTCGACAGCGGGCCCATCCTGCCGTTCGACAAGGTGCTCGCGGCCTACGACCCGGGCGCGCACCTCACGGACGACCTCTTCGACAACAAGCTCGCGTTCACGACGCTCCTCAATTTCCCCGTTTACACGCTGGAGGACAAGCTGCGCCTCGGTTCGTCGTGGACGCGGCGCCAGTGGGCCGAAGCCCGCCTCGCCGACCGTTTCGCGACGCGCGTTCCCGCGAGCGTGAATCTCGCGATCGCGAAGGCCCAGTCCGACTCGGCTCAGTACATCGCCTCGTACAACATCTGGATGCACCACCTCGTGGACGAGAAGGGCGTTCGCCTCTTCCCGGCGAAGATGCGCCTCCTCTCGCACTGGAACCTTCGCGACGAGATCAAGTCCGACTACGCGGACGGCGCCGCGGGGGCCGCGAAGCAGCGCGCGATCCGAAGGGTCATGGAACGCATCGTCGACCAGACGATCCCGCGCGCCGTCCTCGACAACCCAGGGGTGGACTGGAACCCGTTCACGAACGAGGTCCGCGTGGCGGCGGTCAAGGATTCGGATCTGCCCGCGAAGCCCGTCGTTTCCGGCCCCGAGCCCGACACCCGCTACGCCACGCTCCTCGCGTGCTTCCGTGCCGTCCGCCAGGCCGACCCATACTCGCCCACGGCACCCACGTTCATCGCGCGGAAGTTCGAGGAGGACCGTCAGATCCCCGAAGCGCGCGTGAAGAAAATGCTGGAGGACGTCCTCTCGTCGCCGCTCGTCCCGAAGGTCGCGGCGCTCATCGAGAAGCGCCTGGGCCGCAAGCTCGTGCCCATCGACGTCTGGTATCCCGGGTTCCGTCCCCAGTCGCCGCGCTCCGCCGCCGAGCTCGACGCCCTCGTGCGCGCGAAGTACCCCACGCCCGCCGCGTACGCGAAGGACATTCCGAACCTTCTCGTGAAGCTCGGCTTTTCGAAAGACAGGGCCGACCTCATCGCCTCCCGCATCGACGTCCATCCCGCGCGCGGCTCCGGGCACGCCGCGGGCACCGGCCTCAAGGGCTTCAAGGCGTACCTGAGGACGCGCGTCGAGAAGGACGGGATGAACTACAAGGGCTACAACATCGCCGTCCACGAGATGGGCCACAACGTCGAGCAGACGATCTCCCTCTACGACATCGACGAACCGCTCCTTCAGGGCGTGCCGAACACGGCGTTCACGGAAGCCCTCGCGTTCGTCTTCCAGGGCCGCGACCTCGAGCTGTTGGGTCTCGCCAAGCCGTCCGACGAAGCCCGCGCCCTGAAGGCGCTCGACGCGTTCTGGGGCACGTACGAGATCGCGGGCGTCGCCCTCGTCGACATGGGCGTGTGGCACTACATGTACGACCACCCAGAGGCCACACCGGCCGAGCTGAAGGCCGCGACGCTGAAGATCGCGACGGGCGTGTGGAACCGGTTCTTCGCGCCTCACCTCGGTGAAAAGGACGTGACTCTTCTAGCCGTCTACTCGCACATGATCGACGCGTTCCTGTACCTGCCCGACTATCCGATGGGCCACATGATCGCGTTCCAGATCGAGCGGCAGATGGAGAAGGCGGGGACGATCGGTCCCGAGTTCGAGCGCATGGCGAAGCTCGGTAACATCGCGCCCGACCTCTGGATGAAAGAGGCCACTGGCGCGCCGGTCGGGCCCGAGGCGCTCCTCGCCGAGACGGAGAAAGCGCTTTCGACCGTTTCTCGCTCCTCTCTCGCCTCTACGGCGAGTGAGGTGACAAAAGAGGTCCTGCCGTTCATCGCGGACGACTACCCGAAGGCCCTCGCACTCGCGCGCGTCGAAAGAAAGCCGATCTTCCTGGAGACCTGGGCGCCCTGGTGACACACGTGCCGCTCCATGAGGGCCTTCGTCTTCACGGACAAGGCGCTCGGGCGGCAGGCCGGACGGTTCGTCTGGCTCTCCATCAACACCGAAAAGCGCGAGAACGCCGCGGTGCTCGCGAAATACCCGTTTCAGGCCTCACCCACGCTCTTCGTCATCGATCCCGTCGCCGAGAAGGTCGTCCTCAAGTATGTGGGCGGCGCCACCGTGACGCAGCTCCAGCGGATCCTCGACGACGGGGCCCGGGCGGCGGCCCATGGCCGTCATGGGCGTGATGGCCGCAAGCCTGACGAATGGCTCGCGAAGGCCGACGCTTTCTATTCGGCCGGCCGGAACAAGGAAGCGGCCGAGGCCTACCGTACCGCGCTGAAGCGCATGGCGACCTCCTCGCCGTCCTACCCCCGCGCCGTCGAGTCGCTCCTCTTCGCGCTCTCGGCGAGCCGCCAGCACGAGGCGTGCGCGGCCGTCGCGCGCGAGGCATTCCCGCATCTGCGCGCGTCGCCCTCGGCCGCGAACGTCGCGGGCTCGGGCCTCAATTGCGCGATGGCGCTGGACAAGGGCCTCCCGTCGAAGTCCGCGCTCGTCTCGGACCTCGCGGGTGACGCGAAAGAGGTCCTCCGGGGGCCGCGCACGGGTCTTGCCGTCGACGACGTCTCGGGCCTCTACCAGACGTTCGCGGAGCAGCGGGATTCCGTGAACGACGCGGCCGGCAAGAGGAAGGTCGTCGAGGAATGGGCCGCATATCTCGAGGCCGAAGCCGCGAAGGGAAAGACCCCCGAAGCCCGCGCCGCTTTCGACGCGCACCGCATCACGGCGTATCTCGAGCTGGGCCAGCCCGAGCGCGGGATCCCGATGCTCGAGGCCTCCGAACGCGATTTTCCCGACGACTACAACCCGCCCGCGCGCCTCGCGCTCGCCTACCGCGGCATGAAGAAGTACGACGAGGCCCTCGCGGCCTCCGACCGCGCGCTCCTTCGTGCCTACGGCCCGCGGAAGCTCGTCATCCTGAACGCGCGCGCCGACATCTACGACAAGAAGGGAGACGCGGCGGCCGCGAAGAAGACGCGCGAGGACGCGCTGGCCTGGGCCGAATCGCTTCCGAAAGAGCAGGTGTCCGAGCGCCAGATCGCGGCGCTGAAGAAGCAGCTCGAAACACCCAATTAGAATCGTCCCGGCATTTAGAGAGGTTCAGCCGAGGAAGGCCTTCGCGAAGAAAGCGAGGCCGATCAGCCCCGCGCCCATGGATCCGAACCAGACGAGCTTGTTGCGCGTGAGCGCAGCGACGGCGCCGAGCGCGATCGAAACCTGGAAGAGCGCGACCGCGTTCGCGAAGCCGTGGTGCTCGTGCAGGAGGTGGTCCGCCTCTTTCGACTTCTCGTCGCGGGCGTGCTCTTTCTCCTGGGCCTTCTTGCTGATCTCGACCTGCTGGTCCTTGTAGCGCTTCTGCTCCTCGGCGTACTTCGCGGGGGGTTCCTTGCCGATCGCGAGCCAGGACGTGGCCGAGGCATCCTGGACGGCCGCCTTGATCCCCTTCGCCTGATAGAACGTCCATTGGTCGGACGCCTCCGCCTGCAGGCGCGTCGACTCGGTCTTCAGGACGAGGGCCTCGTTCACGGTGGCGCCCGCGCGCAGCGACGCGATGGCCGCGCAGGCCGCGAGGATCGCCGTCGTGAGTGCGATCCTTTTCAGGAACGTGCCGCCATCGTGCTCGAGCTCCTCCTGGATCGCCTCGTGCAGTTTGTCGGTGTCGACTTCCGGGCCTTCCGGCATGGTGTGCTCCTTGTCGGGAGCGACACTATCCGATTACCCGATCCGGGCGGGCGCGGGCTCCGGCTCCGGAGTCACCATCGGCGCGGGCACGACCTTCCGGTACAGCGCGTGAAGGAACAGCGCGATGCCGGCGAAGGGGAGGAACATTACGAGGGTCGCGCCGATGATGGGCGCCCCGAGCAGCATCAGGAACACCGGGATCTTCAAATGGAGGTCCCGAGAGGCGCCGGGCAGGACGCCGTGCTTCCCGCTCACCGTCACGAGATCCCAGCTCTTCTGGTTGAAATAGAACCCGCCCTTGACCCTGCTGCCGCCTTCGAACCGTTTCATGACGATCTCCTTGCTCTTTCTTTCTTCTCGGTCTGATGTCTCGAGGATGCTCAGTGCGTTTCGTGGGCTTCGGCTGGCTTGACGGCCTTCTGAAGTCCCAGCACCTTCCGGAGGCCGGCCGCCGCGAAGAGCGCGATGCCGACGAAGGGAAGGAAGACCACCAGGGTCGCGCCGAGCACCGGGCCGGCCACCAGCATCGCCAGCGCCGGGATCTTCACGTAGACGTCGTTCGTGGGAAGGACGCCCTTCTTGCCGTTCACGGTCACGAGGTCCCAGGTCTTCCGGTTCAGGTAGAAGCCGCCGTCGACCATCTTTCCGCTCCGGGCTTCGTTGGTTTCGTTCGTGTGTTTTCTCATGGCGCTCTCCTTGCTGCTCACGGTGACAATGTGTGCCCTCGGCAAGCGTTCGCCAATGGGGACGATCCCGGTAATTCGAGGGAAAAACGCCCGAGATCTCTCCGGTGTTTTCCGGAGACGGGATGGGACGAGTCCGGAGACCCGAAAACGGCCCGTTTTCCGGGCCGTGGCCCTCAATCTTCGGTTTCGTCCATCCCGCGCTTGGCCACGTTGTCCCCGTCGCCCCGCTTCAGTTCGCGAAACACGAGGGCCGACAGCACCGTCAGCGCCCCGAGCACGAGCAGAGCCGCGTGGATGCCGTGGATCAGCTCGCCGGGGTTCGACCGGAACCGGTTCGGAATGAAGAGCGCGGTCGCGAGCGACGCGCCCGCGACGCCGAAGCTCAGCGACATCTGCTGCATCGTGCTGGCGATCGTGCTCGCCATACTCGCCTCGGGCGCGCTCACGTCCGCGTAGACGAGCGTGTTCATGCTCGTGTACTGGAGCGACGCGAAGAACCCGAAGAAAAGCGCCTGGATCACGATGACGATCACGGACGTGCCGGGACCGATCGTCGCGAAGAGCGCGATCATGGCCCCCATCAGCATCGTGTTCACGAGCAGCACGCGCCGGTAACCGAATCGCCCCAGGAGGCGCGGAATCGTCATCTTCAGCCCCATCGCCGCGATCGCCTGGGGCATCAGCAGGAGGCCGGAATGGACCGGCGAGAACCCCATGCCCACCTGATAGAGGAGCGGCAGCAGGAAGGGGACGCCTCCGGCGCCGAGCCGCGTGATGAAGTTGCCGCCCACGGCCGACCGGAACGTGCGGATGCGGAACAGGCCGAGCCGGAGCAGCGGGTGCGCGGTCGTGAGCGCGTGGCGGAAGTAGCTCGCGAGAAGCGCCAGCGACAGCACGAGGAGGCCGAGCACCCAGCCCGTGCTCAGCGTGTGCTCGCCGAAGACCTCCAGCACGTACGACAGGAGCCCGATTCCCGAGCCGAACAGAATCCCGCCCGCCACGTCCAGCTTCTCCACGCGTTCGGCCCGGTAGTTCGGCATGTGCCGGAACACGAGAGTGAGGCCCAGGAGGCCGATCGGCAGGTTGACGAAGAAGATCACGCGCCAGTGGAAATAGCCCACGATGAATCCGCCGGCCACCGGCCCCAGCATCGGGCCGATCAGCGCCGGGATCGCCACGAAGCTCATCGCGCGCACCAGCTCGGATCTCTCGAACGTGCGCACGATCGTGAGGCGGCCGACCGGCACCATCAGCGCGCCGCCCATCCCCTGCAGGATGCGGCAGGCGACCAGCACATGGATGTTCGTGGAGATGCCGCAGAGAAGCGACCCCAGCGTGAAGAGGCCGATCGCCGACGCGAAGACGTGGCGCGTCCCGAACCGGTCGGCCATCCATCCGCTCATCGGGATGAACACGGCGAGGCTCAGCGTGTAGCTCGAGAGCACCGCCTTCATGCTCAGGGGCACCACGTTCAGCGCCTCGGCAATCGTCGGAACGGCCGTGTTCAGAATCGTCGTGTCGAGCGACTCCATCAGGAACGCCACGGCCACGATCCAGGGCAAGAGGCGCTTGACGGGCTCTTCGGGGATCCCTGCGCTCACCAGCGGATCATGAGGCTACTGAACCAGCCCCATGCACGACGACGCGCGCACCCGCTCGCGCGGGGGCGCTTCCGGCCCGGCTCCGTGGCTCACCGCTCGAGCACTCCGAGGATGCCGCGCGCCACGAACACGCGGTTGCGCCCGCGTCCCGTGACCTCTGCCACGACGCCCGCCTCGACGAGCTTCATGACGTTGAGCGTGGCGGCGCGGTGCGTGACCCTGAGGCGCTTTGCGGCTTGGGGGATCGTCAGGACGGGCGCTTCGAGGAGGCCGTCCACGAGCTTCAGGAGCAACGCCGAAGAGCGGGCGGACTCGAATTGCGCCCGATACCGCTGGCGCAGGTCGAGAAGCGCCTTCGTCCGCCGGATTGCGTCGCGCGACTGCTCTTCGACGCCGGCGAGGAAGAACTCGATCCACGCGGACCAGGCGCCCTTCCAGCTCACCTCGAGCAGCAGCCGGTAATAGTCGTTCCGATGGTGTTTGAAGAACGCGCTGAGAGAAAGGAGGGGCTGACTCAGGAGGCCCTCGCTGCGAAGGAGCAGGGAGATCAGCAGTCGCCCGATGCGGCCGTTTCCGTCGATGAACGGGTGGATCGCCTCGAACTGGTAATGGACGAGCGCAATTCGGACGAGAGCGGGGAGATCGGAGGATGCATGGATGAACGTCTCGAGCTCGTGGAGACATCGCTCCATCGCGGAGACGGGTGGAGGCACGAACACCGCGTCGTCGAGCCGGGAATTCGGAGGGCCGATCCAGTTCTGCCGCGTTCGAAACTCGCCCGGCGTCAACGAAGCGCCGCCGATGCCCTCCATCAGGCGTTCGTGAAGCTCTCGCACGAGACGGAGGCTCACTGGGAGCGTCTCGAGTCGCGCGAGGCCGTAGTCGAGCGCCGTCACGTAGTTCGCGACCTCGCGGACATCCTCCGGCGGACCCGCGCCGGGGGATTTCGCGAAGGCAGGACCGGACTCGAAGAAGAACAGGTCGGAAAGAGATGCCTGCGTGCCTTCGATCTGACTCGAAAGCACGGCCTCGCGCCGGACGAAAGGTGCGGCGAGGACGTGCGGGTTCGGCAACGCGCAGGCAGCCCCGGCCAGCTCGGCGAGCGCGCGATCGGCGCGCGAAAGCGCCGACGTCAGTGTCCATGTGGACTCCAGAGGCGGGGGCAGCGGCCGCGGCACGAAGGCCTCGTAGCCTCCCGCTACGCGCACGAGCCGGCCCCAGCTATCGCTCGAAAAATCAGAGGCTTTCATTTCGGCGATACCTTGCTTCGATTCCTCTCACCTCTATGATACTTTCGAGCTCCAAAGTATCATAGTGCACTCGTCGCAGAATAGGCGGCGCCCGGAGGTCCCGTGAAGAACGTCCTCGCCAGCCTCGTCCTCCTCGCGTCCACGTCGCTCGCGTCCGCGGCGGACATGCTCGTGACGCCCGCCTGGCTGGTCGACCACCGGGGCGGGAAGAACCTCGTCCTCCTGCATGTGGGCGTGCCGGCCGACTTCGAGAAGGAGCACATTCCCGGCGCGCTGTTCGTGAACCCGCAGGACCTCGCGATCCCGCGCGCGGAGGGCGCGCTCATCCTCCAGCTCCTGCCGCCCGACCACTTGCGCGCGAAGCTCGAGAGCCTCGGCATCGGCGACGACTCGCGCGTCGTCGTCTACTTCGGCAAGGACTGGGTCTCGGGGGCCACGCGTGTTTACTTCAGCCTCGACGTGGCGGGCCTCGGCGAGAAGACCTCCGTCCTCGACGGCGGCATGCCGGCGTGGAAGGCCGAGGGCGGCGCGGTCGTCTCATCGTCGGCCGACCCCGCGTCGGCAATCCAGCGTAAGCCGGGGAAGATCACGGCCAAGCCGCATCCCGAGCTCGTGGTCGATCTAGACTTCGTGAAAGCGAACCTCAATGCGCCCGGCATCGCGATCGTCGACGCGCGCAAGACGAAGTTCTTCGATGGCTCCGAGCCCGGGTCGATGTCCCGCGCCGGCCACATCCCCGGCGCGCGCAGCCTGCCGTTCGAAACCCTCGTCACCGACGACAACCGCATGAAGAGCCACGCCGAGGCGACGAAGATCCTCGAGGCGGTCGGCATCAAGCCCGGCGACACCGTCGTCAGCTACGGCCACATCGGCCAGCAGGCCACCGTCGTGTACTTCGCGGCGAAGCGCCTCGGCTACAAGGCGCTCCTGTACGACGGCTCGTGGGACGAGTGGAGCAGAAAGAGCGAGCTGCCCGTCGAGAAGAGCCCGGCAAAGCCGTAGCCTTTTCCGTCCGATCGGTCATCTTTACTCTTCTAGCGCCCGAGGTGGGTCGACGCGGGGCCGCGTACCGCCTTCGAGGTCGGGCACGACGATTGCGTCGAATCACTGCCGGGATGATCCGGGAAGGATTTACACGCTCCTCGCGCCGCCGAGTCATCCCCGTGTAGAGGAGGTCTCCCTTGAACACAAGCAGAAGCTCGGTGCGACTCGCCGTTACGACCGCCGCGACTCTCGCCGCTCTCGTCGTTTGCATTCCTCTTGCGACGGGTTGCGCGTCGAGCGGTCCGAAGGTCGCCGACACCGAAGTCTCGGACGCCGAGCTCGCCATTCGCGCGGCGGAGAACGCGACAGCCACGCAGCACGCCAAGGATCTGCTCGACCGCGCCCGCGTCGCCCTCTCGGCCGCGCAGAATGAGCGCGCACGCGGCGACAACAACCATGCCCGTGCCCACCTCGAGGAGGCGCGCGCCGCCGCGGAGGCAGCCGAGAGCAAAGCCCGGTCTGTTCAGGTCGCGGAGCAGGCCGCCGCGCTCCAGAAACAGATCGACGACCTCGACAAGCGAATCCGGGAATTCAACGCGCAAGCGCAGCGGCCGTAGGAGGAATGACGATGACTCGTAACGATCTCTCGCGACGGACCTCCGCGTCGGCGATTCTTGCTGCCGCCGCCCTCCTCCTCTTCCTCGGCGCCTGCGCGGGAACGAAACCCGAGCCGGTCGAGCTCACGGACGCGCGGCTCGCGCTCCAGGACGCCCGGAGCGCGGGCGCCGCTCAGTACGCCGCCGAGAAGCTCGCCGCCGCACAAGCGCATCTCGTGACCGCCGAGAACATGTTCAAGGCCGACCGCGACGCGGCGATTCACTATGCCCGCCTCGCCGACAGCGAGGCTCGGAACGCCCGGTACCAGGCGGAGGTAAGGAAGGCCCGGCTGGCCCTCGACAGCGGGGCGAAGCGCCGTACCGAGCTCGAGGTCGCCGTCCGCGATGCCGAGATCAAGGCTCTGGGTGTCAAGGCCCGCACGGACGCGGAAAGGGCGCGCTTCGAGTCCGAGGCGCGGGCGCGGGAAGAACGCGAGCGAAGCGAGGCCGCCGCGGGGGCCCGTGAGGCCGCGCAACGAGCCGCCGACGAGCGTGTCCGAGGGCTTCAGGCCCGGCTCGACGCGGAGCGACAGAAGTCCGCGGAGACGCAGCAACAGGCGCAGATCGACTCTCTGAAGGCGCAGATCGAAGAGCAGAAGAAGCTCGCCGACGAGCAGGCCGCCGCAGTGAAGCGCCAGGCCGACGAGCAGGTTGCCGCCGCCCGGCGGGTGGCGGATGCAGAGCGCACCCGGGCCGACGAAGCCCGAAGGCAGGCCGCCGAGCGCGAGAAGACGCAGGGCGACCTCCTGGTGCGCCTCCAGCAGATCGAGCAGTCCGTGCGGGTCGAGCCGCGCGGGATCGTCCTGACGCTCCCTGGCAGCGTGTACTTCGAATCCAGCCGCTCGGACGTCAAGCCCGGCGCCCGCGAGCGCCTCGCCCGGATCGGTCAGGCGCTGGCGGGCGCCCCCGATCGGAAGATCCTCGTGGAAGGTCACACCGACTCGACCGGGTCGGTCGAATTCAATACGAAGCTCTCCGAGCTCAGGGCCGAGTCCGTGAAAGCCATCCTCGTCGAGAACGCCGTTTCGCCGGACCGAATCGAGACCCACGGTTACGCCTCGACCAAACCGGTGGCGAGTAACGGCACGCCCGCAGGCCGGAGTCAGAACCGCCGCGTGGAGGTCGTGGTTCAGGGCGCCGTGCGGTGACTCATTCACGCAGCGGAGATTGATGGCGTAGCTCTCGAAGAAGGTGGCGCCATCCTCCGCGGTGCGCGCCGCGCCTCGCGGACCCGGCTGGCCGGAACGACATCCTCGCCTGCCAGCTCCAGATCATGCCGCTCGGGCCCGGTGAGAACCCGAGCAGTACCCTAGTCGCCATCTGGAAGTCCCTGCTCCTGGCCGCTCTTCTCGCCGCTTCGCCCCTCGCGGCGGCTGAACCCACACGTCTCGTCATCGAGCCCCAGCCGGGCCTCCCGCCGTCCGCGAACCGCCTCGCCGCCGGGCCGCATCCATGGATCGAAAGCGTGATGGAGCTGGTGGGCCTCGATGAGCCAGGGCCGGACATCCGCGTCATCCTCGCGCCGGAGTCGTCGCCGCTCGCGCGCGCCGTGCCGGCGTGGGTGTCGGGGTACACGGACGGCGTGACTTCCGATGTCGGGAGCGTCGTCGTCCTTCTGGCCGAGCGCACGCCGTCATACCCGGACGGCGGTCTCGAGGAGGTGCTCGCGCACGAGGTCGCGCACGTCCTCATCCACCGGGCGAGCGGCGGGCGGCGCGTGCCGCGGTGGTTCGACGAGGGACTCGCGATGCTCGCGGCGCGCTCGTGGCGGCTGCGCGACCAGACCGAGCTGGCGCTGGGTGTGCTGTCCGGCCCGCGGGTGCCGCTCTGGAAGCTGGACGACCTGTTTCAGGGGGATCGGCGGCAGGTGGAGCACGGGTACGCGCTGTCAGGCACGCTCGTGCAGGACCTTCTTGAGCGCTACGGCCCGGCGGTGCCGCGCATCGTTTTCGCGCGCGTCGCGCGCGGAGACAGATTCGAAGAGGCGATGCGCGGCGCGACGGGTGCGACGCTTATCGACATCGGCGAGGCGTTCTACGAACGGCAGGCGTCGCTGAAGCGTTGGATCCCGATCCTCACGAGCACCGCGGCGCTGTGGTTCGCAATCTCACTCCTTGCGATCGTCGCGGGGATCCGGAGGCGGCGGAGAAGGGCGGAGATGGAGGAAGAGGCGGCGGAGATAGAGGCGCAGGCGGAAGCGCAGCAGCCGCCGGACGAGACGGTGAACTGAGGGCGCGCGGAGCGCGACCGACGTTCAGGGCGCGCGGCCGGCCATGTCGAAGCGGACGAGCTGAGCGAGGCCGGTGAGCGCTTCGTCGAGCGTCGGCCCCGTCGCCTCTTCGTAGTCGTCGGCGCGCTTGGCCTCGGCGCGCCAGGTCAGGCCCCACCGGACCTTCCAGCCGTCGTCCTCCAGCTCCTTCAGGGTCAGCTCCCA
>Ga0207932_1000175_pt1 | contig 21125 bp, 16 predicted proteins | sample NGESurdeep092012_FD_184480 | JGI IMG/M metagenome (GOLD analysis project Ga0207932, IMG submission 184480) | Arctic peat soil microbial communities from Barrow, Alaska - NGEE Surface sample 415-2 deep-092012 (SPAdes) | ecosystem: Environmental > Terrestrial > Soil > Wetlands > Peat ...
TCGGCGAAAGTGCTCGACGAATTGTTCAACGAGCCCAACCGGCTCGAGGTGTTCGCGGCGCAGATCAAGGTCCTCGAGCACGAGGCCGACGTGATCACGCACGAGATCATGAACCGGATCGACAAGAGTTTCGTCACGCCGCTCGACCGCGAGGACATCCACCGCCTCGCGACGCGGCTCGACAACGTCGTGGACCTGATGGACGGCACGGCGCGGCGCGCCCAGATGTTCCACCTGAACGACCGCCGTCCGCACGCCAAGGAACTCACGCAGGTCCTCGTGCAGGCGACGGAATCCATCGCGCAGGCCGCGATGTCGCTCAAGGACCCGCACGAGGTCGCGCGCATCGGGCGCGAGGTGAAGCTCCTCGAGGAGGCGGCCGACGCCATCTATTCAAAGGCCGTGGGAGCCTTGTTCGAAGGGACGCCCAACGCGCTCGACGTGATCAAGTGGAAGGAGCTCTACGACAACATCGAGCACGCGATCGACGAGTGCGAGGATGTGCTGAACGTCCTCGAGAGCGTCTCCCTCAAGAACAGCTGAGCGGCTCGTCCCTTGGTCATTTACGTTCTCGCGATCATCCTGATCGCGTTCGCGTTCGACTTCATCAACGGCTTCCACGACTCCGCGAACGCGATCGCGACGATCGTCGGCACCCGCGTGCTGAGTCCGATCGCGGCCGTCATCTGGGCCGCGACGTTCAACTTCGCCGCCGTCTTCCTCGGCAGCACCGCGGTCGCAAAGGCGGTGAGCAGCGGGTTCGTCGTGCAGGAGATCGTCACCCCGAGCGTGATCCTGGCGGGACTGCTCGGCGCGATCACGTGGAACCTCATCACGTGGTACTGGGGCATTCCGTCGAGCTCGTCGCACGCGCTGATCGGAGGGTTTGCCGGCGCGGCCGTCGGGAAGGCGGGGTTCGGCGCGCTGCTCTGGGGCTCGAAGTGGATCCAGACGCTCACGGCGATCGTCGTCTCACCCATGCTCGGCATGGCGATCGGGTTCGCGCTGATGGTGCTCGTGTTCAATCTCTTCCAGAAGGTCACGCCGCGCCGCGTGGATCAGGTGTTCCGCCCGGGACAGCTGCTCAGCTCGGCGGCCATGAGCATCGCGCACGGCTCGAACGACGCGCAGAAGACGATCGGCATCATCGTCGGGCTGCTCGTCGCCTCGAAGGCGCGCTTCGCCGGCCACACCGGGTTCGGATCGTTCCTCTACGTGGAGAGCGCCGACCACATCCCGGCGTGGGTGAAGCTCTGCGCGTTCACCTGCATCTCGCTCGGCACGCTGTTCGGCGGCTGGCGCATCGTGCACACGATGGGCTCGCGCATCACGAAGCTCCGCCCGGTGAGCGGATTCTGCGCGGAGACCGGCGCCGCCATCGTGATCCTGTCCGCGTCGAGCTTCGGGATTCCGGTGAGCACGACGCATACGATCACGGGCTCGATCGTGGGCGTCGGCGCGACGAACCGGCTCTCGGCGGTGCGCTGGGGGATCGCGCGCCGGATCGTCTGGGCCTGGGTGCTCACGATTCCCGCGGCGGCGACGATCTCGGCGGTGATGTACCTCATCCTCGCCCGTTTGATCGCGGAGTAGGGAGAGAAGGAGAAAGGGAGACGGGCGGCGACCCGGCGAGGTCACGCTCGTTACCTCGCCGTTACCCGCCGCGCTTCGAACCGTGACACGGAAAGAGGAGCTTATGGCGTGTTACAATCGCGCCGACACTCTGGTTTCACCCCCTACACCAGGAAGCCACAGATGACTTTCGTTCGTCCACGCACGCTCGTCGCCACGCTCGCGATGACGCTGTCGCTCGCGGCGCTGCAGGGCGCGCACGCGCAGGACAGCACGGCCTCGATCCACTACAAGGGGATCACGCTGCAGCCGATCGGCTTCGTCGCGGCGGAGTTCGTGTGGCGCCAGCGCAATCTTACGGCCGACATCGGGTCGTCGTTCAACGCGATCCCGTTTTCCGGTACCACGAACGGCAACATGACGGAGGCTCGCTTCACCGGCCGCCAGTCGCGCATCGGGATGATGGCGACGGGCAACGCCGGATCCACGAAGGTCACCGGCTATTGGGAGTCCGACTTCCTTTCGTCGGGCACCACGTCGAATAGCAACGAGAGCAACAGTTACACGCTGCGTATCCGGCAGTTCTGGCTGTCTGCAGCGTTGAAGAGCGGGTGGACGATCTCCGGCGGCCAGATGTGGTCGCTTATGACACCGGACAAGAACGGTATGAATCCGCGCTCAGAGGCGGTGCCGCTCACGATCGAAGCGCAGTATGCCGCGGGGTTCAACTGGGAGCGTCAAGCGGGGCTCCGCTTCGTGAACAAGTTCAGCGATGAGGGTTCGTTCGGTTTCGGACTCGAGGAATCGCAGACGCTGTTCTCCGCTCGCAATGCGCCGACGAACTTCGTCATCGGCCAAGCCGGCGGCCCGCTGCTCAACGCCACCACGACCTATTCCACGGACTACTCTCCCGACGTCGTCGCGAAGCTCGCATTCGACCCGAAAGGAGCGGGGCACTGGGAGCTCAAGGCGGTCGGCAGCGCGTTCCGCGACCGCGTGATCGACCCGACGAATGTTTCGGGCGGCACGCGCAACGCGACGAACTACGGGTACGGACTCGGATTCGGCATCTACCTGCCGATCAACTCCGACGGCCGTGACGTGATGGACCTCGGCCTCTCCGGCCTCTGGGGCCAGGGCATCGGACGCTACGGCACGGTGACCCTGCCCGACGCGACCATCGACAGCGACGGCACGCTGAAGCCGATCAAGGCTTCGCAGGTCATGTTGTCGCTCGAGACGCATCCCACGAAGGACCTCGACATCTACTCCTACATCGGCGCCGAGTACGCGGATCGCACCGCGTTCACGAACGCGGCCGGCAAGGGCGTCGGGTACGGGTCGGAGCTGAACAACAACACCGGCTGCCAGACCGAAGCCGCTCCGACGAACCAGACGACGCCGAACTCGGGCACCTGCGCAGCCGACACGCGCGCGCTGTGGCAGGCGAACATCGGGTTCTGGTATCGCTTCTACAAGGGTGCGGCCGGCACCGTGCAGTGGGGCATGCAGTACTCCTACACCAGCCGCAACACGTGGTCGGGCGGCGGCATCCAGCCGCAGGCGATCGACAACATGCTGTTCTCCTCGTTCCGTTACGTCCTGCCATAAGTCGTTGCACGGCGCGCCGATGGGGGCCTGGTCGGGCCGATCATCGGCGCGCTGTGCCGTTTCTGGGCGTCTCGTCGTGACGTATCCGTTACATGGTTCGTACCACGCTCCCGCCTACTTTTACTTCAGCTTTCGGAGCAACCACAAAATGCGCATGAACTCCATGACCCTGCTCAGATCACTGGCCGCCGCGGCGATGCTGGCGCCGCTCGCATTGACCGCGCAGACGAATGTGACAGGGGCGGGCGCGACCTTCCCCAACGTGATCTACACGAAGTGGTTCGACGAATACCACAAGGTTCACCCCGAGGTGCATATCAACTACCAGTCGGTCGGTTCGGGCGCCGGCATTCGCCAGGTGACCGAGGGTACCGTCGACTTCGGGGCCTCGGATGGCCCCATGACCGATCAGCAGATCGCCGACTTCAAGACGAAGCGCGGCACGGAAATCCTGCACTTTCCGACCGTCCTCGGCGCAGACGTGCCGGTCTACAACGTTCCCGGTGTCGCGACCGGCCTGAAGTTCACGCCCGAGGCGCTCGCCGGGATCTTCCTCGGCAAGATCACAAAATGGAATGACCCGGCGATCGCCAGCGCGAACGCGGGGGTCAAGCTGCCCGGCGCGGACATCGTCGTCGTGCATCGTTCCGACGGAAGCGGCACGACGTACGTCTGGACGGACTACCTGTCCAAGGTCAGCAGCGAGTGGCAGACGAAGGTCGGCAAGGCGACCTCGGTCAACTGGCCGGTCGGGCTGGGTGGAAAGGGAAATGAAGGCGTTTCCGGTCTCGTGCAGCAGACATCAGGGGCGATGGGCTACGTCGAGCTCATCTACGCGATCCAGACCAAGATTTCGTACGGACTGGTCAGGAACGTTTCTGGTGCCTTCGTGAACGCCGACCTTGCGAGCGTCACGGCTGCGGCCGCGGGGGCGGCGGCGAACATGCCCGGCGACTTCCGCGTCTCGATCACCAACGCTCCCGGCAAGGCGGCGTACCCGATCTCGAGCTTCACCTGGCTACTGATCCCGGCGAAGATCCAGGATCCCGCGAAGAAGAGAGCCATCACGGACTTCCTCAAGTGGATGCTCGCCGATGGACAGCGAATGACCGAAGTGCTGGCGTTCGCACAGTTGCCGAAGCCGGTCGTGGCAAAAGAACTGAAGGCGATCTCGGCCGTGAAGTGAGCGTGTGTCCGACGCGGTAATCTCTGCGACGAACTCGAGGGCACCTGTTCCGAAAGCCGGAGCAGGTGCTCTCGTTCGCCGAATCGTCAGCGGTGACAGTGTCGCGCAGCTTCTCGTCCGCGGTGCCGCGCTCAGCATCGTGCTGGTCACGCTGGCGCTGGTCTACGAGCTGTGGGTGAATTCGGCCCTCTCGCGCCACCAGTTCGGCTGGCACTTTTTCGTCACACAAACATGGGACCCGGTCGCCGGGCAGTTTGGGGCGCTCCCGTTCATCTACGGAACCGTGGTCACGTCGATGGTGGCACTCGTGCTCGCCGTGCCTGCCGGTGTGGGAGCGGCGATTTTTCTCTCGGAGCTCGCGCCGCGGAAGCTCTCGGATGCGATGACGTTTCTCATCGAGCTGCTCGCCGCAGTGCCGAGCGTGATCTACGGAGTGATCGGCATGTTCGTGTTGCTGCCAGTGATCAAGGAGTACGCGTACCCCGCTCTGAAGAACACGCTCGGATGGACGCCGCTGTTCCAGGGCCCGTTCTATGGCGTCAGCTTCCTCTCGGCGGGCATCGTTCTCGCCGTGATGATCCTGCCGTTCATCGTTTCGGTGTCGAGGCAGGTCTTGATGGCGGTTCCGCAGGATCAGCGAGAAGGGGCGCTCGCACTCGGCGCAACCAAGTGGGAAATGACGTGGAAGGTTGTGGTGCCCTTCGCCAAGCAGGGAATCTTCGGCTCCATTTTCCTCGCGCTCGCGCGCGCCCTCGGCGAGACGATGGCGGTGACCATGGTCATCGGCAACGATCCCAAGATCCATGCCTCGCTGTTCGCGCCGGGATACTCCATCGCAGCGATCATCGCGAACGAATTCACGGAGGCGACCAGCGATGCCTACATCAGCTCGCTGATCAACCTCGGGCTGGTGCTGTTCGCGCTCACCATCGTCATCAACGGCGTCGCCAGGCTGCTGATCCACGCGACATCGCGCCATAGCGCGCAACCGGCGTGACGAGCGCGGGGAGGCGCCGGCGGCGGGACGCAGTGAACAACGTGATGCTCACGCTCACCGGCCTGAGCACGCTGCTGATCTGCGGCCTGCTGTTTTTCGTCCTGGGCTATCTGTTCCTGAAGGGCGCGAGCACGCTGGATTGGGCATTCTTCACCGAACTGCCGAAACCGGTCGGAGAGACCGGCGGTGGAATGGCCAACGCGATCGTCGGGAGCGCGAAGATGCTCGCGCTCGCAACCGCGATCGGCGTCCCGATCGGATTCCTGGGCGGCGTGTATCTCGCGGAATACGGTCAGAAGGGATTCGCGTTCGTCGTGCAGTATTTGACGGATCTGCTCAACGGTGTTCCGTCGATCGTGATCGGCATTTTCGCATACACGGTGGTCGTCCTGCGCATGCATCATTTCTCCACGCTCGCCGGCGGCGTCGCCCTGGGAATCATGATGATCCCGATCGCCGTCCGCAGCACCGAAGAGTTCCTGCATGCGGTGCCGCGAGGGCTTCGTGAGGGTGCGCTCGCGCTCGGCGCGCCGAAGTGGCGGATGCTCGCCACCGTGGTGGTGCCCGCCGCAAAGCAGGGCATCATCACCGGCATCATGCTCGACCTTGCCCGTGTGGCCGGCGAGACCGCTCCGCTCCTGTTCACGAGCTTCGGCAACCAGTTCTGGAGTCCGGGCTTCAATCAGCCGGCGGCATCACTCCCGGCGATGATCTTCAAGTACGCCACGTCGCCGTATGCCGACTGGCATCGTCAAGCATTCGCGGCCGGATTTGTCTTGCTGATGCTCATTCTGACGATCAATGTTTCCGCGCGCCTGATCCTCTCGCGTTCGCGGCTCAGCCGAGCCCGGTGAACCATATGACGGTCCCCATGGAAGCTCACGAACGATCACCCGAGGCGCGCATGCCGCGGCTCACGACGCCGATGCCCGGGTCGCCGAAGCCGTCGGAGGAGCTGGCCGGCTCGTCACCGGCCGGCGGTGCGGCCGCGCCCGTGACGGTGCAGGGCGCCGCATCCGCCGAGTTGTTCGGGCCGGGCGTCGAAGAGAAGATGCGCATCACCGGTCTCAACTTCTTCTACGACAAGTCGCAGGCGCTTTACGACGTCTCCCTTCGTATTCCCACGAACCACGTGACGGCGTTCATCGGCCCGTCCGGATGCGGCAAGTCCACTTTCCTGCGCACGCTCAACCGGATGTTTGAAACGGTGAAGGGCACCCGGGTGGAGGGCGACGTGCGGCTCGACGGCGAAGACATTTTCGACCTTGACGTCACATCCGTTCGCCGGCGCGTGGGGATGGTGTTCCAGAAGTCCAATCCGTTCCCGAAGTCGATCTTCGACAACGTCGCGTATGGCCTGCGAGTGAACGGTGGCCTCTCCCGGGCGCAGGTGGCCGAACGGGTCGAGCGAAGCCTCGTCCGCGCCGCTCTCTGGGACGAGGTGAAGCACAAGCTGCACGAGTCGGCGTACGGACTCTCCGGCGGACAGCAGCAACGGCTCTGCATTGCGCGCGCGCTCGCCGTCGATCCAGAGGTATTGCTGCTCGACGAGCCGTGCTCGGCCCTCGATCCGATCGCCACCGCGAAGATCGAGGAGCTGCTGCTCGGCCTGGCAGACAGCTGCACGATCGTCATCGTTACGCACAACATGCAGCAGGCCGCACGCGTGTCGGACTACACGGGCTTCTTCCTGATGGGCAAGCTGGTGGAGTTCGACCGGACGGAGCAAATTTTCCAGGCTCCAGCCCGCAAGGAAACGGAAGATTACATCACGGGCCGGTTCGGCTGATGCGCGCCGCGCCAGCTGCAGAAACACACGGCCACGCGCCACGGAGCAACGGATGACCGCCATCGAAACGCCCGCCAGCCACAAGACGTTTCACGAGAAGCTCGACCTGCTGAAGCAGCGGCTGCTCGACATGTCGCAGCTCGCCGAAGAGCTGCTCGCGACGTCGGTGCAGGCGTTCCTGCGTCGCGACGCCGTAAAGGCCGAGTCGGTCGTGCCAGCCGACGCCGAGGTCGACCTGCTCGAGGTGGAGATCGAGCAGCTCGCGATCTCGCTGCTCGCGCTGCAGCAGCCGATGGCACGCGACCTGCGCTTCATCGTGAGCGCCATTCGCATCGCCGGTGACCTCGAGCGCGTGGGCGACCACGCCGTGAACATCGCGCAGAGCGCGCTGCGCATGGTGGACCTGCGCTCGGGCGTGGCGCCGCCGCCGGAGATCGCCGAGATGGCGCACCGCTCGCGGAAGATGCTCAGCGACGCGCTCGACGCCGTGGTCCACCTCGACGGCCAGCTGGGACGCGACGTGTGCCGGCGCGACGACCAGGTGGACGAGCTGCACGAGTCGGTGTTCCGCATCCTCCTCACTCATATGATGGAGGATCCGTCCACGATCTCGGCCGTCCTGGAGCTGCTCCTCGTGAGCCGGAACCTCGAGCGCGTGGCCGACCTCGCGACGAACGTGGCCGAGGATGCCGTGTATCTTGCAGAGGGCAAGACGATCAAGCATCACCTCGAGGACCGGCCCGCGCCGGCTGTGCCCCCGCTCCACGCTTGATCGTCATTGCTCACCCATGACTCCCTCGTCTCCGACCGCAACGCCGTCGCACTTCCTGAACCGCGAGCTCTCGTGGCTCGAGTTCGACGCGCGCGTGCTGGCGGAGGCGTTCGACGAGCGTAACCCGCTGCTCGAACGGCTGAAGTTCCTCGCGATCTTCAGCTCGAACCTCGACGAGTTCTATATGGTGCGCGTCGCCGGCCTGCGCCGGCAGGTGGCGGCGCGCGTGCAGCAGACGCCGCCCGACGGGCTCACCGCCCGCGAGCAGCTCGACGCGATCGAGCGCCGCGTCGGCGACCTGCTCGAGCAGGCGCGCCGCTGCCTGCACGAGCTGCTGCTGCCCGCGCTGAGCGCGCACGGCGTGCGCCTCCTGACGATGGCCGAGCTCGCCGCCGCCGAGCGCGAGTCGATGGACGCGTTCTTCGAGACGCACGTATTCCCCGTGCTGACGCCTCTCGCGGTCGACCCGGGCCATCCGTTCCCGTACATCTCGAACCTCTCCATCTCGCTCGCGGTCCAGCTTCGCGAGCCCGAACACGGCCACGAGCATTTCGCCCGTGTGAAGGTGCCGAAGTCACTCCCGCGCTGGGTTCCCGTCGAGGGGCGCCCGAATCACTTCGTGCCGCTCGAACAGGTGATCGGCGCGCATCTCGGCACGCTGTTCCCGGGGATGCAGATCCTCGGCTCGCACTCGTTCCGCATCACGCGCTACTCGGACCTCGAGATCGCGAACAGCGAGGAGCCGGAAGACCTCCTCGCGATGATCGAGGAGCAGGTGTTCCAGCGCCGGTTCGGCGAAGTGGTGCGACTCGAGGTGCCGGCCGACATGCCGGCCTCGCTGCGCGCGCTGCTGCTCGACGAACTGCGCGACACCGAAGATCCCGAGATCACGCCGCTCACGGACCGCGAGGTGCACACGCCGAGCCCGCTGCTCGATCTGAGCGACCTCATGGCGCTCACCTTGCTCGACCTGCCGGAGCTCAAGGACCCGCCGCTCGTCCCGGCCGTGCCGGTCGAGCTGCGCGACGCCGGCCGCTCGATCTTCGACGCGATTCGCGAGCGCGACGTGCTCGTCCACCATCCGTTCGATTCGTTCGGCGCGTCGGTCGAGCAGTACATCGAGGCCGCCGCGCGCGACGACCAGACGCTCGCCATCAAGATGACGCTGTACCGCACGGGAGGCGGCGCCGTCGTGCGCGCGCTGACGGAAGCCGCGCAGCGCGGCATCCAGGTGGCGGTGCTCGTCGAGCTGCAGGCGCGGTTCGAGGAGACGAACAACATCAACTTCGCGCGCACGCTGGAGTCGTTCGGCGTGCATGTCGCCTACGGCATTCAGGGACTCAAGACGCATGCGAAGGTCGCGCTCGTCGTGCGGCGCGAGCCGGACGGCATCCGGCGATACGTGCACCTCAGCACCGGCAACTACAACGCCAAGACCGCGCGCGTCTACACCGACATCGGCCTGTTCACCTGCAGCGAGTCCGTGGGCGCGGACGTCAGCGACCTGTTCAACATGCTGACCGGGTTTTCGCGCCAGCGCGTGTATCGCAAGCTGATCGTGGCGCCGCACGGCATGCGGCAGCGATTCCTGCAGCTCATCGAGCGGGAGGCCGAGCACGCGGCGGCGGGCCGGCCGGCGCGCATCATCGCGAAGATGAACGCGCTCGTGGACGCCGAGACGATCGAGGCGCTGTATCTCGCGTCGCAGGCCGGCGTGGAAATCGACCTCATCGTGCGCGGCATCTGCTGCCTGCGGCCGCAGGTCGAGGGCCTCTCCGACCGCATTCGCGTCATCAGCATCATCGGACGCTTCCTCGAGCATTCGCGGCTCTTCTATTTCGCGAACGATTCGAAGCCCGAGTACTACATCACCTCCGCCGACTGGATGCCGCGCAACTTCGACCGCCGCGTCGAGTGCGCCGTGCCGGTGGAGGACGCGCAGCTGCACCCGCGGCTGATGGCGCTGCTCGAGACCTGCCTCGCGGACAACCGGCAGGCCTGGGAGCTCTCTTCCGGCGGCAGCTACACGCAGCGCATTCCCGTGGGCGGAAAAGAGTTCGCGACGCACAAGGTGCTGTTGCGGGATTCGTGGGGGCAGGTCCGGGACTCGGCGGTGAAGGTGGCTATTCCGGCGGCGCTGCCGGCCGAGGCATTCGGCTGACGGCTCCTCTCAAGCCCCGAGATTGGAGTGGTGAGGCCAGTGGGGAGTGGCGAGACCAGTGGGGAGTGGCGAGACCAGCTCGGAGTGGCGAGGGTGAGTGGGAAGTGGGGAGAACCGAGGGGCGAGTGCGGAGCGGGGAGAACGGCGACCGACTAACTGAGAATTGAGAAGCGGCGAGACAGTCTTCGGTGTCTCGCCGCTTCTCAATTCTTCTCCAGAGTCTCGCCCCTCGCCCCTCGGTTCTCCCCACTTCCCACTCACCCTCGCCACTCGCCACTGGTCTCGCCACTCGCCCCTGAGCAGTCAGTCGACCATTTCAGGATGTTCCTCTTCGGACGGCTGCACCACTTTCCCATCAAGCCCGATAATTTCGACCGGCACCCCGATCAGCTTCTCGAGCAGCGCGGATTTTCGCGAGGCGCCCCACAGCTCGAGGCGCAGCGACTTCGCCTTCGGCACCGGAACCGGCGTGAGCCGCAGCGCGCGTTCCATCCAGCGCACCTTCACCTTGTCCACGGCGCTGACGTGCCCGCGGTCGAATCCATCGGCGATGCGCAGGATCGCCGAGAGCCGCTTGATGCGGGCGCGGGTGCGCTTGTCGAGCTGCGCGTAGGCGGGGTGCTTCCTGCGGCTCGGCTCGCCGCCGCGATGATAGCGGCCCACGTGCGCGACGATCACCTGTTCGGTGGGTGACATGCCCAGCAGGTCGGCATGCAGGACCAGGTGGTACGAGTGCTTGTTGTGCCCCTCGTAGTTGATGTGGTATCCGACGTCGTGCAGCAGCGCCGCGTCGGCGAGGATCCGCCGGTCCTCCGGCGCGCACCCGAGCCGCTCGCCGATCGAGTCGAACAGCTGGAGCGCGAGCCGCTGCACCTGGCGCGAGTGCGGCTCCTCGTAGTGGCAGCGCTCGGCGAACTCGCGCACGGACCGCGAACGCGCTTCGCCCGGATCGGCGATGGTCGGCATCACGCGCGCGACTTCGAGCAGCAGCCCCTCGCGGATCCCGAATGCCGACGCCGCGAGGTCGCGCGGCTCGACGCGCGCCAGGACCTCCGCCGCCACCGCGAGGCCCGCGACGATGATATCCGCCCGTCCCGCGTTGAGTCCCGGCACCGTCAGCCGCTCCGCGACCGTCATCTCCTGCAGCATCTCGAGCACGTGCTCGACTTCCACGCGCGGAATTCGCGTGCCGTGCACCGATCGCGCCGCGCGCATTCCCTGACGCGCGAGATAGATGCCGGCGAGGTTCGTGAACGTGCCGCCCGAGCCAATCACGTCGGCGCCGCGCCAGTCGCGCAGCGGCAGCGACCGCTGGATGTCCTCGCGGATGTACTTGCGCAGCTTCTTCACGTCCTTCGCGCGGGGGGTCGCACCGAGAAACTGCTCGGTGAGGCGCAGGGCACCGTACGGGAGCGAGATCAGCCGCTCGACGAGCCCTTCCGCCGAGAGCGCGAGCTCGAGCGATCCACCGCCGATGTCCATCACCACCGCGCGGCCGTGGCCCAGCTCGAAGTGCGCGAGCGCGCTGCGGAACGCGAGCCGCGCTTCCTCCTCGCCGACGAGGACACGCACGCGCAGCCCGGTCTCCTGCCGCACCCGCGAGATGAACGCCGCGCCGTTTGTCGCGTCGCGCACCGCGCTGGTCGCGACCGCCTCGATGCGCTTCGACCCGAGCTGGCGCGCGAGCGTCGCCATGCGGATGAGCGACTCGATGGCGAGCCGCATGGGCTCGTCGGAGAGCGTGTTCGTCTCGACGAGCCCCGTTCCGAGGCGCGGCGCGGCCTTCATTTCGTCCACGACACGGATCTGCCCGTTCGTGCTCACGTCGGCGACGATCTGCCGGATCGAGTTCGATCCGATGTCGATCGCGGCGATGCGCTGGCCGCCCTCCTCGCGTGCGGCGCGATAGGGACCATCGGTGGAAGCCAGGCGGAGCGGCGTCGGTGCACTCATAATGACTTCGTCAACGGTAGTGGAAAATCCCTCGTCGCGAAACAGGCGTCAGGCCGGCCGCACCTCCGGCGGCGCGGCCGCGGGGAAGTGCACGGCGATCGTCGTGCCCACGCCGACCGTGCTCTCCGCGCGCACGGTGCCGCCGTGCGCCTCCACGAGATGCTTCACGATCGAGAGGCCGAGGCCGGTGCCGCCCTCGTCGCGCGAGCGGCCCGGATCCACGCGATAAAAGCGCTCGAAGATGCGCGGCAGGTGCTCCGGCGCGATGCCGCTTCCGGTGTCGCGAACGCCGACGGTCAGGCCGCCGTCGTTTCGCGCGAGCGAGAAGATCGCGACGTGGCCCGTGGCGGTGTGGCGCACCGCGTTCTCCACGAGGTTGCCGAGCACCTGCCGGATCGCCGTCGGATCGGCCCAGATCTCCCGGGCGCCGGGATGGATGCTCGCCTCGAGCCGCACGCCCTTCGCGCCCGCGGTGTCGCCCGCCGCGGAGATCACGTCCGCGGCGACGGCCGCCAGGTCGACGCGCACCGGGTTGGGCGTCCAGCTGCCGGACTCGATTCGTGAAAGGTCGAGCAGGTCGTCCACGATGCGCTGCATCCGCCGCGTGTTGCCGAGGATGCGCTCGGCGAACTGGCGGCGCCGGTCGACCGGCGGATCGTCGTGCACGAGCGTCTCGGCGAACCCGCCGATGATCGTCAGCGGCGTGCGCAGCTCGTGCGAGACGTTCGCGACGAAGTCCCGGCGGACGGACTCGAGACGGCGAAGCCGCGTGAGGTCGAGCAGCGCGAGCACGGCGCCGCCGGACTCGAGCGGACGCGCCGTGATGTTCACGGTGCGCCCGAGGAGGGTAGCCTCCCTCCCTTCCGTCGTATCGCCATCGAACGCGGCCTGCAGGGCGTCGCGCAACGCGCGGTCGCGCGGGATGAGGTCGGCGGAGAAGGGGATGGCGTCGCGCACGCCGAGCAGGCGGCGTCCCGTTTCGTTGATGCGGATCACGTGGCGCGTGGCATCCACGCCGACGACGCCCTCGTTCAGCGACTCGGTGAGCTGCACGAGGAGCGCCTCGTCGACGTGCCGCGCGGTGTCGCGCGCGGCCAGCTGCACCGAGAGTTCGCGCAGGGAGAGCGCGACGTCGCCGAGCTCACCCGGCGCGTCGAGCGAGGCACGGCGCTCGAGGTCGCCGTCGGCGATCGCGCGCGCGACGTTGCGCAGTTCGATGAGCGGCTGCGTGATCGTGCGCGACATGCTCCACGCCACGAGCAGCGCGACGACCAGGGCGGCGACGCCCGCGAGCGTCACGGCGCGCTGCGCGTCGGAAATCGCGGACGCCAGGGACACCAGCGGCATCGAGACGCGCGCCACGCCGCGCGGCGTGCGCACGGCCACGTAGAGTTGGTCGTCGCCATCGGAGGCGCTTGGGCGCTTCGCCACTCCCATGCCTGCTGCGCCGTTGGCCGCGACAACCTCCGGGCGCTGGGCATGATTCTCGAGCTGCCGCATGCCGTCGCGATCGAAGTCCGCGTCGCCTACGACCACGCCGTCGGGGCGGATCAGCGTCACGCGGTGCCCGAGCGCGCGGCCGTCGGTGTGCGCGAGCGCGTAAGGATCGGCGGCGGCCGTCCAGTGCGCGGCCACGACGTGCGCCTCGCGCGCGAGGCCGGCCACAGCCTCGTCCTGCAACCGCGATCCGAGCTGGCGGTCCACGAGGTACACCATCACCAGCACGTGCACCCCGACCACCGCGAGCGCGCCGAGCAGAACGCGGTTGGTGAGCCTCACGTGTTTCTCACGGATCGCGCGCCGTGGGTGCCTTCATGCGGTAGCCGAAGCCGCGCACGGTCTCGATGAGCGACCCCGCCGGCTGCAGCTTGGTGCGCAGGCGCTGCACGTGCATGTCCACGGTGCGCGTCTGGATGTCCGGCGCGGCCTCCCACACCGTCTCGAGGAGGTGCGTGCGGCCGAGCGTGCGGCCGCGGCGCTCGGCGAGTGCGCGCAGGAGGCGGAACTCCGTGGCGGTCAGCTCGACCTCCGTGTCGTCCACCCACACGCGGTGCGCGGAGCGGTCGATGCGGATCGGGCCGGTGACGAGCATGTCGCCGGCGTCCGGTGAAGCTTTCACGCGGCGCAGGATGGCTCCGACGCGCAGGACGAGCTCCTGGGGGCTGAACGGCTTGGTCAGGTAGTCGTCCGCGCCGAGCGAGAGCCCGCGAATGCGGTCGACCTCTTCCTTGCGCGCCGTGAGCATCATGACCGCGATGCCGCGCGTGGCGTCGTCGCGCTGCAGTTCCTCGAGCACGTCGAACCCGGACATGCCCGGAAGCATGAGGTCGAGCACGATGAGGGCGGGATGTTCGCGGCGCGCGAGCGTGAGCGCATCCGGACCGGCGGCGGCCGAGGAGACGCGGTACCCCGCCTTCGCGAGGTGATAGACGACGAGCGCGACGATGTCCGGCTCGTCGTCGACGACGAGCACGCGCTCGCCCGCCACGGCCGCTGCGGTCGCCGACGCCGGCGCGCTCACCTCGCATCTCCGGCGATCCGGCGCGCGATCGCGCCGACCAGGAGGTCGATGGCGACGGTGTTGTGCCCGCCGCGGGGAACGATGACGTCCGCGTAGCGCTTGCTCGGCTCGACGAACTGTAGATGCATGGGCTGGACCGTGGTGAGGTACTGATCGAGGATTTCCTCGAGCGGACGTCCGCGCTTGGCCATGTCGCGCCGGATGCGGCGGATGAGCCGCACGTCGTCGTCGGTGTCGACGAAGGCCTTCACGTCGCAACGCTCCCGCACGCGCTCGTCGACGAAGAGCAGAATCCCGTCGATGACCACGACGTCGGAAGGCGGAACGCGCTCCGTTCGCTCGTCACGCAGATGCGTGACGTAATTGTAGACGGGCTTCTCAACTGCTTCCCCCCGCGAGAGCGCTTCGAGGTGCGACACCAGAAGATCAAAGTCGAATGCGTCGGGGTGATCCCAGTTCACGCGGCGCCGCTCGTCCAGCGTCATCTCCGTGTGGTTGCGGTAGTACGCATCCATGTCGATGAATGCCACCGACGCCGGCATCAGCGCCTCGGCGATCTTGCGTGCGACCGTGGACTTCCCCGATCCCGACCCGCCCGCGATGCCGATGATGGCGGGCGTCATCGCGCAGTGCGGTGTGGAATCGGCACGGACGAAAGCTCCCGATTCGTAACAAGAAAGAGAAGCACGGAGGGTGTCACGGTTGTGTATCGTGCCGGAAGGAGAGGGGCGAGTCAACAGGCAACGACCGATTACCCGTTTGCGGGCAGCCGTCTTAGCTTTCCCCCATGGAAAGCCGAATCATGGTCGTGGCGCTCTTGCTGGCGGCTTCCGCCGGGCCCGCCAGCGCCTCTCAGCGGGTCGACATCGTGGTCGCCGCGACCACCGACGTCCACGGCCGTGTGCGAAGCTGGGACTATTACGCCGACACCGCGGAATCGTCACGCGGCCTCGCGCGCGCCGCGACCGTCGTGGACTCCGTCCGGGATGCGAATCCAGAGCGCGTGATCCTGGTCGATGCGGGCGACTTCCTGCAGGGCAACCCGTTTACCTTTGCGGCCGCTCGAATCGACACCACGCGGCCGAGTGCGGTCGTCGCCGCGATGAACGCGATGCGGTACGACGCGGTGACGATCGGCAACCACGAGTTCAACTACGGCGTGCCGGCGCTTCGGCGCGAGACGGCGACCGCGACGTTCGCGCTCCTCGCGGCCAACGCCCATGGCGGACCGGCTCCGGCCGCGTGGCGCCCGTGGACGATCGTCGACCGCGCTGGCGTGAAGATCGGCATCGTGGGCGCGACGACCACCGGATCGATGCTCTGGGATGCCGCGAATCTTCGCGCGGCGGGCGTGACCATAGGGTCGATGGTCCCCGCCATCGCCAAGGCCGTCGCGGCCGCGCGCGCGGCGGGTGCCGATGCGATCGTCGTGGTCGCGCACGCGGGGATCGACGCCGAACCGGGCGTCGATACGCTCGTCGCGGGCGCCGCCGGCGCCGGCCCCGAGAACCCGATGGCGCGGGTCGCGCGCGAAGTGCCGGGGATCGATCTCATCGTGTTCGGCCACACGCATCGCGAGGTGGCCGACACGACGATCAACGGCGTGCTCCTCACGCAGCCGCGCAACTGGGCGACGAGCGTATCGGTCGCGCACCTCATGCTGGAGAAGAGCGGCGGTGCATGGCACGTCGCGGCCAAGCACGCATCGATCGTCCGCGCGGCGGGACATCGCGAGCAGGCGGCGGTGGTGGCGGCGGCGGAGCACGGGCATGCCTCCGCGCGCAAGTACGCGGGCACCGTCATCGGCCACACCACGGTGGCGTGGAGCTCCGACTCCGCTCGTCTGGCAGACACGCCGATCATGGACTTTGTCGCGGAAACGATGCGCCGCGCGTCGGGCGCCGATCTGGCGTCGGTCTCCTCGTTCTCGACCGGGGTGAAGATCCCCGCGGGGCCCGTCACCGTCGCGCAGCTGGCGCAGCTCTACCCGTATGAGAACACGCTGCGCGTCGTGCGGATATCGGGTGAGGCGCTCAAGGCGTTTCTCGAGCAGAGCGCGCAGTATTTTCGTGTGACGGGGAGCGCCGGCGAGCCCCGCGTGTCGGCGAATCCGGCGATCCCCGGCTACAACTACGAGATCGTGACGGGTGCCGACTACACGATCGATCTCTCACGGCAGCTCGGGGAGCGGATCACCGGATTGAGCTATCGCGGCAAGCCGGTGCGGGAGAATGACTCGTTCACGATCGCCCTCTCGAACTATCGCGCCGAAGGCTCGGGCGGCTACGCGATGCTGCGCGGCGCGCCGGTGGTGTACGATCGCCAGCAGGACATCCGGCAGCTGATGATCGACGAAGTCGCGCGCCGCGGCACGCTGAATCCGGCGGACTATTTCACGCGGAACTGGAGTCTGCTGCCGCCGGCGCGAGCTGCGGGGACCGCGGGGACCGCGCGGGCCACGACCATCCGCATCATCTCGACGAACGATTTTCACGGCGCGCTCGAGCCACGGCCCGACGGCAGCTTCGGCATGCGCGGCGGCGCCGCACAGGTCGCGGCGATGATCCGCCGCGCCGAATCGGAGTGCAGCGGCTCGTGCGCTTCGGTCTATCTCGACGCGGGCGATGAGTTCCAGGGAACCCCTGCGTCGAACCTCGCCTACGGCCGCCCGGTCACCGAGCTGTTCAACGCGCTCGGCCTCGCGGCCTCGGCGATCGGCAACCACGAATTCGACTGGGGCGTCGACACCCTACGCGCGAGAATCAGTCAGGCGCATTACGCGATGCTCGCCGCGAACGTGCGAAATGCAACGGACGGCAGCAACGTCCCCTGGATCCGGCAGGACACGATCGTCGATCGCGGCGGCGTGAAGATCGGGATCGTGGGCATCGCGACGATGCTCACGCCGAGCACCACGAAGGCGTCGAACGTCGCGGGGCTGCGGTTCGACGATCCGGTCGCGACGGTGAACGCGCATGCGAAGTCGCTGCGCGCCAGGGGAGCGGATCTCGTGGTGGTCGTCGAGCACGACGGCGCATTCTGCAGCCGCGACACCGGCTGCCGTGGCGAAATTATCGATCTTGCCCAGCGGCTCACTGAGCCCGTGGACGCGATCGTGAGCGGCCACACGCATTCACTGGTGAACACCGTCGTGCGGGGAATCCCGATCGTGCAGGCGATGTCGTCGGGCCGCGCCATTGGAGTGATCGACCTTCCCGTCGACCGGGCCGCCCGCGCAAACACGCGCGAGGAGGTCCGCGTCGTCAACACCGATTCGATCACGCCGGACCGCCAGATCGAGGCGCTCCTGCGCGGCGCCACGCAGGGCGTCGCGTCGCTCGTCGCGCGTCCCATCGCCACCGTGGCGGAGGACATGCCTCGCCGCGGCGACCAGTTTGCGCTCGGCAACCTCATCGCCGACGCGCAGCGCGCCGCCGCGCACGCCGACGTCGCCGTCATAAACAACGGCGGCATTCGCGCCGACCTTCGGGCCGGCCCGGTGTCGTACGGTTCGCTCTTCGAGATCCAGCCGTTCGGCAACATGCTCGTGCGGGTGACCGTGCGCGGAAAGGACCTGCGCGCCTATCTCGAATCGTTCGTCGTGCGCGGCGCGCCTCGCGTGCACGTGAGCGGCGTGATCGCGCAGTTCGACCTCACCCGGGCCCCGGGTGCGCGCATCGTGTCGGCGGCGATCGGCGGCGCGCCGCTCGACGACGCGCGGCAATACACCGTCGCCTTCACGGACTTCCTCGCCACCGGCGGCGACGGTCTCGGCCTCGCGAACGTGGCGCTGAAGCAGGAGCCGCTCGGTGTCGTCGACCTCGACGCGCTCATCGCGTTCGCGCGATCGCTGCCGGGCGGAGTCATCAGGCCCGACGCCGCGCCGCGCCTCGTCCCCGCGCCCCGATGACGGAGCCCGCGACGCTGCGCGTGTTCGTGAACGGCACCGCGCTGTCGGTGGAGCATGGGCGGACGATTCTCGACGCCGTGCGCGCGTTCGACGCGAGCGAAGCCGACGAGATCGTCGCCGGCACCCGCGCGGTGACCGACAGCCGCGGCCTGCCCGTCGCACTCGACGCGCCGCTCGCGGGCGGCACCGTCCTCCGCATCGTCTCTGCACGAGCCCTGCGCTCGGCGGAGGAGCAGGGGTGACGCCGATTTCGGACGCCCTGCTCAGGCGCATTCCCAAGGCCGAGCTGCACTGCCACCTCGACGGGTCGGTGCGTCCGACGACCCTGCTCGACCTCGGCCGCGAGTACGGCGTGCCCATGCCCGAGACGTCGGCCAAGGCGCTCGCGCACCACATGTACGTGCGCGACGCCCGCCATCTCGAGGATTACCTCACGCGATTCGACGTCACGCTGGGCGTGATGCAGAGCGAGCGTGCGCTCGAGCGGATCTCGTTCGAGCTCGGCGAGGACGCGGCCGCCGATGGCGTGCGCTACATCGAGGTTCGCTTCGCGCCCGTTCTCAATCAGCGGTGGGGCATGTCGCTCGAAGAGGCCGTGGAGGCGTCGCTGCGCGGGCTCGCCCGCGCGCAGGCCGCGCACGGGATCGTGGGGCGCATCATCGTGTGCGGACTGCGCCATCTCTCGCCAGACGTCTCGCTCGAGCTCGCGCGGCTCGCGGTCGCGTTCCAGGGGAAGGGCGTCGTGGGCTTCGACCTCGCCGGGGGCGAGGCGGGACATCCCGCGTCCGCGCATCGCGCCGCGTTCCTGCACGCGCGCGAGCACGGCATGTTCTGCACCTGCCATGCCGGCGAGGGCGCGGGACCCGAGTCGGTGGCCGACGCGGTGCACGTCTGCGGTGCGCAGCGCATCGGGCACGGCACGCGGCTCATCGAGGATCCGCGGCTCACCGATGAGCTCGCGAAAAACGGCATCGCGATCGAGGCGTGCCTCACCAGCAACGTCCAGACGCATGCGGCGAAGGACTACGAGTCGCATCCGCTGCGCGCGTATTTCGAACGCGGCATGCGCGTGACGCTGAACACCGACAACCGGCTCATGAGCGGGACGACGCTCATCGCCGAGTACGCACACGCCGCGAAGGAACTGGAGTTCAGCCTGGACGAGCTCTGCACGCTCGCCCGCAACGGATTCGAGAGCGCGTTCCTCCCCGACGACGAGCGGCGCGCCCTCCTCGCCCTGGTCGACCGCGAGTTCGCGCTGCTGCGTGCGGAGGCGGCATGAGTCCCGCGGGCGGGAACGGCGCCGCGGCGGCGCGGGCCGCGGCCGACGGCGTGCGATCGCGGCTTGGCGCGCGCGCGCCGGTCGCGCCCGTCGCGGCGATCGTGCTCGGCAGCGGACTGGGCGACCTCGCCGCGCGCATCGAGAATCCGGTGCGTGTGCCATACGCGGAGATTCCCGGTTTCCACGCGACGAACGTCGCCGGCCATCGAGGGGAGCTCATTCACGGCACGCTCGGAGGCCGCGAGGTGCTCGCGCTCGCGGGCCGCGTTCACATGTACGAAGGCCATGGCGCCCGCACCGCGGCGTATCCGGTGCGCGTGCTGCACGCGCTCGGCGCGCGTGTGCTGTTCGTCTCGAACGCCGCCGGTGGAATCTCCCGCGCGTTCGCGCCGGGAGACCTGATGATCATCGAGGATCACCTCAACCTGATGTTCCGGAATCCGCTCTTCGGCGCCGTGGAGCCGACCGACGAGCGTTTCCCCGACATGTCGGCACCCTGGTCGCCGCGGCTCGTCGCGCTGCTGCGCGCCTGCGCGACGAAGACCGGCGTGCCGGTGCGGTCAGGCGTGTACGCCGGCCTCCTGGGGCCGAACTATGAGACCCCCGCCGAGGTGAGAATGCTCGCGACGCTCGGCGCGGATGCGGTGGGGATGTCGACGGTGCCGGAGGCGATCGTGGCCGCGGCGATGAAGATGGAGGTGGCGGGGATCAGCCTCATCACGAATGCGGCGGCGGGGATTTCGGGCGCGCCGCTGAGTCATGCGGAGGTGGTTGCGGTCGGCGCTGCTGCGGCAGAGAGGTTTGCGATGCTCGTGACGGAATTCATCTCACGGCTCTAACTGCTAGTGGCGAGTGGCGAGACCAGTGGGGAGTGGCCAGGGTGAGTGGGGAGTGGGGAGAACCGAGTAGCGAGAGGCGAGTGGGGAGATCTCCCCACTTCTGAGCAGGTCGCATCACTCGCCACTTCTCTCGCGACTCCCCACTCCCCGCTCGGTTCTCCCCACTCCCCACTCATCCTGGCCACTCCCCACTGGTCTCGCCCCTCGGCACTGGTCTCGCCACTCCCCACTATTTCTTGACTTCCGGCGACGGCGGTAGCGAAGCCAGCCTCTCCTTGAACGCATGAAAGTTCTGCGAGTCCCTCGTCAGCCCCTCCAACTGCGCCGGGGGAAACGTGCGGATCAGCGCCTGCGCCGCCGCGATCCGGTCCTCTTCCATCGGATGCGTCGCGAAAAAGGCGTCCACCGCGCCGGGACTCTTCTTTCGCTCGTCGAGCAGCACCCGGAACATCTCGGGAATCCCGTTCGGATCGATGCCGGCCTTGATCATGGTGCGGATGCCCTCGTCGTCGGCCTCGATCTCATCGCCGCG
>Ga0207932_1000177_pt1 | contig 20942 bp, 14 predicted proteins | sample NGESurdeep092012_FD_184480 | JGI IMG/M metagenome (GOLD analysis project Ga0207932, IMG submission 184480) | Arctic peat soil microbial communities from Barrow, Alaska - NGEE Surface sample 415-2 deep-092012 (SPAdes) | ecosystem: Environmental > Terrestrial > Soil > Wetlands > Peat ...
TCAAGGGAATGGACAGCGCCATGCCCGCCAGCACGGGCGTGAACCACCAGAACAGCGACGATCCAAGCCACCACATGAATGCGCCCCAAACCAGCCCGATCAGCGTGTGCCCCCAATGCCGCCGGATGGCATAGGTCCACGCCGTGCCGTCGGCGGCGCGTTTTTGCGGCCACCAACCGACACTGACGCCCAGCAAGTTGATGACGACAAACCACGTGTGCCACAACATCAGCAGCGGCGCGTGCAACGTGGAAAAAATGGTTTCGGCCACGACGCCGGTGGTCGCGCGCGCCAGACCGCCGAACGCGCGGCGGCGTTCCGAATCATACGAAAGGTCAATGAGCACAAGCGCCTTCGGCAGCATGATGACGACCATGCAGATGACGAAAATGAGCAGGGCGTGGGCGGTGGCGCTAAGGTTCAAATACGGCGTGAAGGCGTGAACGGGGATATCCGACAAGCCGGTGTGTTTGTGAAACCAGCAAATCCAGTTGAACGTGAGCAGGAACGCCAGCCACAGCGGTCCGGCGAGATACCCGCAAATGCCCAGCATCAAATGCAGCCGGCTCACCCCGCGCAGTCCTTTGGCAAAGAGCACGAGGCCATGTTGCAGATTGCCCTGACACCAGCGGCGCTCGCGCCGGGCGTTTTCAATCATGGCCTGCGGCGTTTCCTCGTAGCTGCCTTCGAGGTCGTAGGCGAACCAGACCTCCCAGTTTTCGCGCAGCAACAGCGCGGCCTCGACAAAATCGTGGCTGAGAATCTGGCCGCCGAACGGCTTGCGTCCGGGCAGTTGCGGCAAATCGCAGAATTGCATGAACGGCTCGGTGCGGATGATGGCGTTGTGCCCCCAGTAATTTCCGAAATCGAGCGCCCAGTAATTCAATCCGGCGATGAACAGAGGCGCGTAAAGGCGGTTGGCAAATTGCTGGATGCGGCCAAACAAAGACTCGGCGTTGACCAGCGCCGGCACGGTTTGAATCAGTCCGACGGTCGGGTGCGCCTCCATCAACTTGACCAAATCCACGAGCGTCTCGCCGCGCATGACGCTGTCGGCGTCGCACACGAGGAAGTAGCGGTAGCGGCGGCCCCAGGCGTTGAGAAAGTCGCGCACGTTGCCGCTCTTGCGGCCCTCGTTGTTCAGGCGGCGGCGGTAATAAATTTTGCCGAGCGCGTCCAGCTCGCGGATCAATTCATGCCAGCGGCGCTCCTCCTCGACCCATTTGTCCGGGTCGGTCGAGTCGCTCAAGATGAAAAAGTCGAAGCGCTCCAGCCGGCCGGTTCTTTCCAGCGATTCGTAGGTGGCGCGGAGGCCCGCGTAGGCGCGCACGACGTCTTCGTTGTAAACCGGCCAGACAATTGCCGTGCTGATGCCGGCGATGCTTTGGCTGCGATATTCCTTCAGACGCGTGATGCAGCGGTCGTCGCCGAACATCCGCAACACAAAACCATACAAGCCGTGCATACAGCCGACGGCCGCGAACCAGAACAAAACCACGAACAACACCAGCAGCACGGTGCGCGAGGCGGACCAGCCCGTCCGCCACAGCAAATCGGCAAAGAGCATCGAGACCAAACCGGTGAGCAGCAGCGCGCAGGAATAAAAGATGAACAGCCGCCAGCCCCGATACATGCGTCGGGGCGCGGACATCATTCGCAAGGGCGGTGACGGGCTTGAAGCCGGGGCGGATGGAGAAACGCCGGACATGGCTTAGTGCGTGAGGATGAAAATGGCCACCAGCAGCAAGGCAAACAGCGTCCAAGCCAGGACCATTTTGAGATAGGGCAGCTTGCCCAGATTCGTCAGTGTTGTAATCGGGCCAAGATCGAAAGGGCGCGGCGTCATTTTTGAAAGTTGAAAATCCGGCCCGGCGCGCAGATAGGTTTCGCGCATGGCGCTGATGAATTCCTTCGGCCACGGGCCGGGCCGCAAAAATTGATCCTGCCATCTGCCCGGCATGTCGGCGAGCAGCAGCGCGAGCCGTCCGCGCGTGGAGAGCATCTGGTCGGCGTCGGTCGGCGGTTTCTGCAACACCTCGGCGAACCACTCAATCACAATACGATCCATTTCCTCGGCGGCGAGCTGGGTGGCGGAGCGTTCCGGCTCGGCGGGCGCGCGGTGCGCGGCGCGTTCGAGCACACGCAGCACGAGCTGGCCGAGCAGGGCCTTGTTGCGGACGCGCAGGGCGTGGAAATAATTCTCCACCTTCTCATACGCCGCGTTCCATTCTTCCAGCGGGCGTCCCGCCAAATGGCCGGAGGAATCAGTCAGCGCGCCAATGCCGTTCATGGCGGACTCCATTGATAAGTCCAGGTTTCGCTTAAAATGTTGGTTCCCTTTTGCAACGTGCAGCGCAGGTCCACGGGATCGGTGTTGCCGGACCTGGGCTGCATTTTCAAAATAACGCGCCAGGTGCCCAGCCCGAAGCAGCGCAAGACCTGGTTGTACACAATCACCGCGTTGGCGCTGCAATTGGCAACCGCCTGCGGGAGATCGGTTTCGGGAATGGCATCGAGTTTCGGCCCGTCGAAATCAATCACGAATTGCCGGGCATTCGCATTGCCCGAGTCCAGACCCATGCGCGTGGACACGACTTTTTCTTCGGACAGTTTGTCCGTTTCGCTCATCCAGCGAAGCGTATAGCTGAAGCGGCAGGGTTGCAGCGGCGCGGGTTCGTTTTTGGGATCCCAAAACACCACGATGTTGTCGAAGCCCTCGTAATTCGCGGTCAGTTCCACCAGATGCAAATCGCCGTCGCCCCAGTTGCCCCGCGGCTCGACCCACACGCTTGGTTCAAGGTGATAAAGGTTGAACATGTCCTGATACGCCGCGAAGGAACGCTCGCGCTGCAACAACCCAAAACCGCGGATATTCGGGGCGGAAAAAATCTGGTGGCGCATGACGGACGGGTTGTCGAGCGGATGCCAGAACACTTCGCCGTTGTCCATGCGCACCAGCAATCCGTCGGTGTCATGAACTTCGGGACGGTAATCATCGAATTTACGCTCCGAATTTTTGCCGAACCAAAACATGCTCGTCAGCGGCGCCCGGCCGATGGTTTTGATGGGCAGCCGGTTCGTATCCACGGCGTAAACCTTGTTGGTTTCCCGGAAAAACAGCACGGCTTCAACGTCCGCCACGGTCGTTTCACCCGGGCGGATGACAATTTGATACGCGCCCGCGCAACTGACGCTGTCGAGAATGGCAAACAACTTCAATTGCCCATCGTCCTTTTGCGGCTTGCCCAGCCACCAGTCGGTAAAAATGGGGAATTCCTCCAACCGGTCCGGTTCCCCGCAGTCCAGGGCCAGTCCGCGCGCGGATTGACCATAATGCTGCCCCTTGCCGAGCAGCCGGTAATAGCTCGCGCCGAGAAACGCGCCGATTTCATCCCACTTGTTCGATTCGTTCAATTGATTCAACAGGCGGAACCCGGCATAACCCGTGTCCGAAGGGATCTCGTTTTGAATGCGCAACGCGCGGTAATTAAAAAAGTCCTGCACGAACCGGATGGGCTGCACGTGCGTGGCCGTAAATTCATAAACGTGAACCGGTTCACGGTAGATGTAGCCCGGATGAAAAAACTCCACGTGAAACGGCAGGCCATCCGCCGCCCACAACGCCCGCTCGTGCCGGAATTCAATCTCACGATACTTGTCGTAGTTGAGATTTTCCTGCCGCAGCACCTTCGGCAAATCGGCGCGCGGCGAGTGGAAAGGCTGGCGCGCGCGTTCGAGGGCGCGCTGCGCCACATAATCCAAATTGACCTCGGCTGATTCCGCGCCGATCAAAACTTTGCCGGCCAGCACCAATCCGATTGTTAAAACCAGGCAATTAAATCGCCACATTTAGCTTAAGGAGAACCGAAGCAGGCCCAATTTGCAAGTTTAGCCAGCAACCACTTGAATGACAAGGGATTATGCCGTTTAAAAATAACCATTTAATCCAGCGTCTGCCGGTAGCGTTTGATGCCGATGGCCAGCATCACGACCAGAAACAGCGCAATCGGCCAAAGGTCGGGCGCGATTTCGACGAAACCGTTTCCTTTCAGCAGAATCCCGCGCACGACGCGCAGAAAATGTGTCAGCGGCAGAATTTCGCCGATGTCCTGCGCCCAGCCCGGCATTCCTCGAAACGGAAACATGTAGCCGGACAATAAAATGTTCGGCAAAAAGAAAAACATTCCCATCTGCATGGCCTGACGTTGATTTCGCGCAATGGTGGAAAAAGTGATGCCGACCGCCAGATGCGCCACAATGAATAAAAATGCCACCGCGAGCAGCAACGGCACGCTGCCGACCATCGGCACGTCAAACAAAAATTTCGCTGCCACCAGAATCAAAAAAATCTGCATGTAGCCGACCATGATGTAAGGCACGATTTTGCCGATGATCACTTCGACCGGGCGCAGCGGCGTCGAAAGCAGGTTCTCCATCGTGCCGCTCTCGCGTTCGCGTGTGATGGCGAGTGCCGTGATGATGACCATCGTCATCGTCAGGATCACGCCCATGAGTCCGGGCACGATGTTATACTGCGTGATGTTTTCGGGATTGTAATGCTGATGCAAAACCAGATTGAATGGCGCGGAACTGGCGCGAAGTTTCGCCAGTGGCCCGGTCAAATCACGATTCAAAACGATCGGCGTCAGCGAATTCATCGCGCCGACGGCGTAGCCTATGGCCATTGGGTCGGTTGCGTCGGCTTCGAGCAGCAAATCCGGCTGTTCGCCGCGCAGCAGTTTGCGCGAGAAATCCACCGGGATTTCCACGACGAACTGCACTGTGCCTTGCGCCAGCAGTTTTTGAATTTCCGCTTCGCTCTGCGGTTCGCGCGTGATGTCGAAGTAACTGCTGTTGCGCATCGCCCAGACAATCGTGCGCGAAAAAGTGCCGTTGTCGGCGGAATAAACGGCGGTCGGCAGATGCTTCGGGTCGGAATTGATGGCGTAACCGAACAGAATAAGTTGCATCAGCGGAATGCCAAGCATCATGGCAAATGTCAGCCGATCGCGCCGCATTTGGATGAACTCCTTCGCGACGATGGCGCAAAACCGTTGCCAGCTGAATCTCACGAGTAATTGTCCTTCGCGGTTTCCATCAGGCTGATGAAAACTTCTTCGAGTCCAGATTGAATTTTTTTCCAGTGATGATCGCCCGTGATCAACGGACTTACGCTCGCGCGCAATTTTTCCACGTCGCTCCCGCTGACGTGCAGCGTCGAGCCGAACGCGACGACCTGTTCGACGCCGGGTTTTCCGCGAATTTTTTCCGCGAGTTCATGCAAATTCCCGCCGGTCACTTCCCACGTCGTGAGTTTTGAATTTTTCAAAACTTCTTCAACCGTTCCACTTGCCAGCAAGTTTCCATAGCTGATGTAGGCCACGCGATTGCAGCGTTCCGCTTCATCCATGTAATGTGTGGTGATCAGCACGGTCAATCCCGCGCCGGCAAGCTGCTGAATTTCGTCCCAAAAATCGCGGCGCGCCTTCGGGTCAACACCCGCCGTCGGTTCGTCGAGCAAAAGCAGTTGCGGCTCGTGAATCAGGCACGCGGACAACGCGAGCCGCTGTTTCCAGCCGCCGGACAATTCACCGGCGAGTTGTTTGCGACGTTCGGTCATGCCGAGCCGTTCGAGACTTTTTTCAACGGCGGCCTTGCGCTGCTGCACGCCGTAAATGCGCGCGATGAAATCCAGATTTTCCTCGATGGTCAAATCTTCGTAAAAACTGAACCGCTGCGTCATGTAGCCGACCTGCTTTTTTATTTTGGAACTTTGCGCGCGAAAATCGAAACCGAGACACTGGCCGCTGCCGGCATCCGGCTTGAGCAGGCCGCAGAGCATCCGCAGAAAAGTCGTCTTGCCACTGCCGTTCGGTCCGAGGAAACCGTAAATCTCGCCGTGGCGCACTTGCATCGCGATGTCGTTGACGACGGTGCGTCCGCCGAATTTTTTCGTGACGCCGTGAACGTCAATGACGAGTTCGCTCGCGCTCATGCCTCAAGGAGAGATTTTCACGTCCACCGGCTGGCCGGGGCGAAGGTCCGCCGCGTCCACCGGAGAAAATTTCGCCTCAATCATGAAAATCAGTTTCGCGCGGTTCTCGCGATTGTATAAAACCGGCGGCGTGAATTCAGCCTGCGTGGAAATGTAATTGACCGTGGCCGAATACGCGTGCTTGCCGCCGTCAAAAGTGACGCTGACGTTTTCGCCGGTCTTGATTCGCGGCAACATTTCCTGCGGCACGAAGAAACGCACTTTCACATTGCCTGGCGGCAACAGCTCGACGACCGGGTTGCCTGCCGCGACCCATTCGCCGACGCGATACAAGGTGTCCTGCACCAGCGCATTCGTCGGCGCAAATTGTTGCTTTTGGTCGAACGACCAGCGCGCCTTGTCCAGCGCAGCCTTCTGCGATTCGACGCCGGCCTCGGCAGCGCGAACAACATCCTCCCGACCGCCGAGCCGTGCCGTTTCCAAATCTGCCCTCAGTTGGTCAACCTGCGCCTGATCGACTTCGCGCTGGGCACGGGCCTGATCCAATTCTTCCTTGGAAACCACGTCGGCGCCACCGAGTTGCTCACGTCGGATCAAACCGGCTGCGGACAGTTTCAAACTGGCCTTTGCGCGCTCCAGTTGCGCTTCAAGCGAGGCGATTTCCGTCGGACGCCTGCCTTTGTTCAGATCGTCCAACTGGGATTGAGCCTGTGCGAGATTTTTTTCCGCCTGTTGGACAGTCGCGGCTTCCGACCCGCGTTCCAACTCAAACAACAACTGCCCGGCTTTGACCTCGTCGCCGCGCGCAACGGCCAGGTTCGTCAGCGCACCGCCGAGCGGTGAAGCGACATGGACGTATTCGCCCTCGATGTAGCCTTGGAACACGTTCGAAGAATTCGAGGAACAACCAACGACAAAAAACGCGGCCAGCGCAAAACTGAAGGTTAAAATAAAAATTCTTCGCCGCCACATCGGGCAAAGGAAAGCCCATGCGGCAAAAAATTGCAAGTTTGCGCTAAATTGCCCAAATGATAGATTCATGGCCGTATGAAAAAGTTGTTTTTCTGTGCCGGGGTTTTCATTTGTTTTGTCTGGAACATAACAGCGCAAAACACAAATACCAGTCTGCCCGGCTGGATCACGCGCCCGCTGTCGCTGACCGACTGCCTCAACATCGCGCTCTCACAAAATGCCACCATCCTCAAGGCCAAGAGCGACCTCGAAGCACAACAGGGTGTGGTCATGCAAACGCGCGCCGTCGCCCTGCCCCAAGTTCAAGCCGCCAGCCAATATAAGGACACCGATCCGGGCGCGATTGAAAGTTTTCCAGGAGCAACAGTAACGCAGCCGCATCAAAACTGGAATGCAGGCGTGCAAATCGTCCAATCCATTTACGAGGGCGGGAAAATGGTCGCGGCGTTGCGCGCGGCCAGCGTCACGAAGCAGCAGGCACTGGCGCAATATCAGACTGTGATTGCCGACACGTTGCTTGGGGCGCGCACGGCGTATTACGACGTGCTGCTTGCCGCCCAGCAAATCACCGTGCATGAAGCCTCGGTCAACCTGCTCCAAAAGGAACTCGAAGACCAGCAACGCCGCTACGATGCCGGCACCGTGCCGCACTTCAACGTGCTCCGCGCCGAAGTTGCTGTCGCCAATGAGCGTCCGGCCCTGATTCGGGCGCGAAATAATTATCGCATCGCCAAAAATAATCTATCCAACCTGCTGGGCTACAATTTGCCGCGCGAAATCTGGGAGGACATTCCGTTGAACCTGACGGACACGCTGGACGCCACACCGTATCAGGTGGATTTGCCCGCCGCCATCCAGCAGGCGCTGGCCAGGCGCACCGAACTTGTCGCCGCGCGCAAAACGGCGGAGTTGCAGCGCCTCAATGTCGTCAACGCCAAGGCCGGCTACAAACCGACCATTCAGGTCTTTGCCGGTTACAATTGGTATAACGCCCAATTTACGCCGCCGGTCGAACTCGATCACGATATTCGCGGCTGGAACGCCGGCGGACAATTGAACTGGGATATTTTTGACGGGATGCTGACGCGCGGCAAAGTCGTCCAAGCCAAGGCGCTTTACGAAAAATCTAGGACTGACGTGGACGACAAGGGACGCCAAGTTGAGCTCGAAGTTCGCACGGCCTATTCCGATTTTATCGAGGCGCGTGAGGTTCTGGAGTCGCAGCAAAAAGTGCAGGAGCAGGCCGACGAAGCCCTGCGCGAGGCGCGCGCCCGCGCCGACGCCGGCACCAGCACGCAACTCGACGTGCTCGACGCCGAGACTTCACTGACGCAGGCGCGCACGACGCAAATCCAGGCGTTGCACGATTATGCCATCGCCCGCGCCAAGCTCGAACGCGCCATCGGCGAGGACATGATTCAAAAGGCCGCGCCGTCAAAACCATGATTTGCCGTTGACGGCAGCGGCAGTCATGGGGGATTTTGGTCGGGCTATGGCAAAAATTCAACGGGCGCTGATTTCAGTTTCGGACAAAACGGGCTTGATTCCGTTCGCGCAAATCCTGGCAACAGCCGGAATTGAAATTATTTCCACCGGTGGCACTGCCAAAACGCTGCGCGAAGCCGGGCTCACGGTAAAAGACGTCAGCGAACACACCGGCTTTCCCGAAATGCTCGATGGCCGCGTCAAAACGCTCCACCCGAAAGTCCACGGCGGCTTACTGTTCATTCGCGGCAACGAAACGCACGAAGCTGCTGTCCGCACGCATAACATTCAGCCGATTGATCTCGTCGTTGTAAATCTTTATCCATTCGAGCAAACCGTCGCCAGACCGGACGTGACGCTGCACGACGCGATTGAGAACATTGACATCGGCGGGCCGTCCATGCTCCGCAGCGCGGCAAAAAATCACGACAGTGTCACGGTTGTCGTTGATCCGCTGGATTACGCGGAAGTCGCGGAACAAATTTCCGCCAACGGCGATACGACACTCGAACTGCGACGCAAACTGGCAGCGAAAGTTTTTGCGCGCACTGCCGCCTATGACGGCGCCATTGCCGCGCATCTGCAAAAAGAATTCAACGTGGCGGAGGCTTCCAGCCTGCCATCTTCACTCAATGTTTTCGCGCCGCTGGCGCAGCCGCTGCGTTACGGTGAAAATCCGCATCAAGCGGCGGCGCTTTACGGCGGCTTCAATGAATTTTTCCAGCAACTGCACGGCAAGGAACTTTCCTACAACAACATTCTGGATTTGACGGCGGCGGCGAATTTGATTGCGGAATTTTCGGACGACCCGCCGACGCTGGCGATTTTGAAGCACACCAATCCGTGCGGGGTCGGCCAAGGCGCAAATTTGCGTGAGGCGTGGGACAAGGCGTTGGCAACGGACAAACAGGCGCCGTTTGGCGGCATCATCGCCGTGAACCGTCCGCTCGACGGCGCGTGCGCGGAGGCCATCGCGGAAATTTTCAGCGAGGTCATCGTCGCGCCGGATTTTTCGGCGGAAGCCCTGGTGATTTTGAAAAAGAAAAAAAATCTGCGGCTGCTCAAAGTCTTGAAATCACCGTTCGCCGCACGGTCGCTGGACGTGCGAAGTGTTGGGGCAAATTCGTTTTTGTTGCAGGAGCGCGATTTGAAAACAGCGGCGCGCGCGGATTTGAAAATCGTCACCCGCCGGCAGCCGACGGACAATGAATTGCGCGCAATGCTTTTTGGCTGGCGCGTGGTCAAGCACGTGAAGTCAAACGCGATTGTTTATGCGGCGGTCGACCGGACGCTGGGCATTGGTGCAGGACAAATGAGCCGCGTGGACGCAAGCCGGATTGCGGTCTGGAAGGCGGGCGAAGCAAAGCTTTTGCTCAAGGGCAGCGTGGTTTGCAGCGACGCATTTTTCCCGTTCCCGGACGGTTTGATTGCGGCGGCGGAAGCGGGCGCAACGGCGGCGATTCAACCGGGCGGTTCGGTGCGCGACGCAGAAGTAATCGCGGCGGCGGACGAACGAAATATGGCAATGGCATTCACCGGCGCGCGGCATTTCCGGCATTAACGGATGAGCCAGTAAATCAATGCAAATTGGGCGGCAGTGACAGCAGCCAGCAACACCCAGACGAATGCTTCACGCAGGTGCAGGCTGCGCTGGCGGGCGGCGGCAAGCCAGAACTGGAGTTTGGCGGAACCGAGGGTGATGATGTCACCGTTCCGAAGAATCGCGACCTGAACGGGTTCGCCGTTGACGGTGGTCAGGGCGTTTGGCGCGGTTGCGAGCGTGAAACCTTTCTGCCGGTTAAATTCCAGTGTGAGGTGCTGATCCCAAATGCCGTCATCGTCGAGTTGTAATTCGTTTCCCGCCGCACGGCCGATGCGGAAAGGAAAACGGCGGGCTGCCGATTGAGCGCCCGCCTTTCTTCCCGAAAGGATGTTGAGTTGAATCATCACCAAAATCGACGCGGCACCTGGATTTGGTCGTTGGGATAAACGGACGGATCTTCGGCCTTGCCGGCCTGAATTTTGTTGCAATTCACTTTTATGCGCTGCCCATTGGCGCGGGTGAGCCAGACTTTTTTGTGATTGGCAAAGTCAGTGAAATCGCCCGCGGTCGTAATGGCCTTGGTGACGGTCATTTGGCCGGCGTAGAGCTGGCGTCCGGGTTGTTTGACTTCGCCGGTGACGTAGTAGACGCGATCTCCGGTATTCACGGTGACCGTGAGATGGCGGTAAAGTTTCGGCACATAGAGATTATATATTTCGTTCTGAAGTTCCCCCGCAGTTTTGCCCGCAGCTTGAACATGCCCGATATCAGGCATGGTGATTGTGCCGTCTTCCTTGATGGGTTCCTGATGCGGAAGAATATCAGACGGAAGGCCGGACAAAGTCACGATGACGGTATCGCCGACGTGAAAACGGGCGACCTCCGCTGCAGTATAGCCTGTGGATGGCGAACCGGTCATTACCGGCGAATGGCATCCAGTGAAAATGACACTGGTGAACAGCAGGCCACAAGCAAAAGATCCCAAACTTGACACTTTCCAAAATAATTTCATTGTCTCTAATCCTTACGAAACTGGGCGCACAATCAATACTTTTGTTTAATTCCGATCATGTCGGTGTCGTCGGAATCTTTTCCCTTGGCGGGGGTTTCCTGAGCGTCTTCGTTGCGCGAGTAGTAATAATTGCCCTGGGAGTAGCCGGTGTAGTAGTAATAGCTTTCGTCCTGCGACATGTTGATGTTGTTGAGGAGGATGCCGATGAGGTTGCCGCCGACTTTTTCGATCAATTGCTTGGCGCGGATGCTCATGGGCTGTGGATAACGGCGGTATTGAATAACCTGAATGACCATGTCCACTTCACTGGCCAAGACCGAGGCGTCGCTCACACCCAGAATGGGCGGCGAATCAAAGAAGATGAAATCGTATCGCTGCTTCAATTCGGCGACCATTTCCTTCATCTGCGCCGAACCGAGAATGCTCATCGAAGTGCTCGGCAGTTTGCCGCTGGCCATGAAGTCAAGCATCGGCACGCTGGTGGGCAGGATGATTTCTTCGAGTTTGTTTTGTTTCAGCAGATAATTGGTCAGGCCGATGTTGTTGCTGACGTGCAACAGTTTATGCAGTGTCGGACGGCGCAGGTCGGAATCCACGACCAATACGCGCTGGCCGGCTTGAGCAAACACCGTGGCCAGGTTCACGACGGTGATGGATTTGCCTTCTCCCGCACCGGCGCTGACGACGACAACGGTGTTGAGCTTTTCGTCCTTGCGTGAGAACAGGATGTTGGTGCGCAGCACGCGGTAGGCCTCGGCGTGCGGGCTTTCGAGACCTTCGTCCACCAAGTAGCCGACGTTTTGCGGGATAACGCCAAGCACCGGCGATTGGAACGCACGCTCCACCTCGTCAATTGTCTTGACGCTGGTATCCAGATATTCAATGAAGAAGGCCAAACCGACCCCCATGATCAAGCCGATGACAACACCGAGAACGATGTTCAATGTCTTGTTTGGTTTGACGGGGCTGTCTCCTGGCTCGGCCGGGCCGGTAATTTCCACTATTGAAGTTTTGGGAATTTCAAGGTCCAGCTTTTCCTGTGCAATTTTGACGCCCAGCAGCTTGTGGAATTCGATCTTGTTTCCCAGTTCGCGCTTTTTCTCCCAGTAGGGCTGGCCTTTACTGAAATCCAACTGGTCTTTTTCTTTGGCTGTCTCAACACTGGCGGTGAGTGAGTCGAGGGCGGCTTTCTCTGACTGAACCTGGTTTTCCAAGCCGGCCATGATGCCGGCGACCCGGGCATCAATCTGGCGATTCAACTCGTCAATCATGGATTGGACACGGGTGATGTGCAGATCGGCCGACGCATAGTCGTTTGTCAAAGTGACGAATGCCTGTTGAGACTCATGCAGTTTGCTCAACAATTCGGACAGTGATACATCTGGAATCAACGTGGGCAGAACGTCCCTCATTTTATCCAGGCTTAAGGCCTGAAGTTGGGTCTGTTGTTTGTCCAGTTTCATGTAGCGCGTCTCGCCTTCGAGACGCATGGCGTTGTAGTTGTGCAATTGCTCCTGCGAGAGCGTAGCCGTGGGGTTCATGGAGTTGGGATCACTGTCATTGATGCTGAATTCCTTGCGCAGGTTGTCCACATTGGTTTGAACGGCTTGGATTTGCTCTTCCCCCGACTTGAACTCATCCTCCAAAGCCTTGATGCCATTGAGGGTGAGTTGCTTGCGCAGATTGAGGCGGTAATTGCGATAGGCTTCGGCAATGGCATTGGCGAGGCGCGCAGCGTCGTTTTTGTCTTCGCTATAAACGGTGATTCCAATGAGTTTGGTGTTGCGCACGGGCATCAGGTTCATTCGTTTCTTGAGAAACTCCATGGTCTCGGGAGTTTTGAGCGTTTCGCCGCCAAAGTATTTTTTGCCCCACTCGGCGTTCAGGTTCAGGGCTTCGATGACTTTCCCCAAAACAACACGATCCTGGATGATTTCAAATTCGGTCTGAATGAAATAGGGATCATAAGGAGCGTAGGTCATGTGACTGCCAACGCCCGTAATGTCTGCAATATAGTCGGGTTCGATTCTGATTCGGGCCGTGCTGGCGTAGGATTCGGGCAAAAGGAATGTTACGGCTGTGGCGACGATGGCGGTAATCAGAAAAACAGTGATGATGATGGCCTTGCGAATGCGGATGATGCGCCAATAGTCCAGGAAGTGCAGCCTGGTTTCCTGTTGTGGCTGAGTTTGCAATGAATCCATATGTCGGAAAAAAATAATGGAAGCCAGACCATTGACCCGGCTCCCGTCTAAACGTTCAAAACAATTTAGTTTAACACGGCTGGCTAATAGGCGGCTGTAACTCCCAAATAAATGCGGTTGCGCGTGTAACTGTTTCCCGGAATTTGAGAGACAATATTATCAAAATTATAGCCGGCATCAACTGAAAAATGCTCGTTGAAACTATACGACAGGTTCACACCCAAATTATAGTAATCAAACGCCTGATTGTTGTAAAGGCCCTGGTTGTATACCGAGTGTTGCCAGCGCCCAATGACTGTGCCCAGCAGCTTGGATGTCAATTTGTGGTTGAGGGAAGCGTAAATCGTGGAACTTTCTGTTTGCAAGGTGATGCGACCGTTGGCGTCGGGCGTCACTTGATCGGTTGCGTTCTGCGTTTGAGTAAAACCAATTTGGGCGTAACTGCCCGGCAAGTAGGTATAAACCAACGAAATATCCGCATACGGATTGAGCGAAGTTGCGTTGTCATTATAATTCTCGGTGTACTGCATCCCGCCTTTGCCGATAAAGCTCAAATTCGCAAGCATACGGCGTTGCAATCCAACATATGCATAGTACGAACGGCTGTCACGAACGTCGCTATAATAAATTGGAGGCCCAACGATTCCAGGATTGATAGCAATCGGCTCATCCCCTATATAATTTACTGCGCCAAACTGACCGCCAAAAAAGGCCACGGTTTCCGGTGCGACATGCCATTGAAAATCCAACGAAACCGATTGCTCAATGCGATTCAACAAACCAGCAAGGCTGGCACCTTGAGTCGCAAGATTAGCAGTGGTAGCGCCGCTGTTCTGGTAATCGAAGAATGAATTCTGATAGTTCAACGCGGTGCTGAATAACCGCGTCCAAGCCGTGTTTAGAGTTAGGGTGCCCGTGTTGCGGATGTTATTTCCACTAATGCGGCGCGTTATAGTGCCGGAATCAATCAATTCCGGCTCCTGCCCCATGACGAATGAATCCCGCGCTCTTGCCTGCCAGCGTTCGGTGAACGCGTGATCCACCCATAAATCGAATTGATGGGTCTGATCAATCGGGTTTTCGCCCAAGTCCTCCCGCTTCTGATAATAATACAAACCATAAATGTAACGCATCCCCAACTCGGTTTGTTGCAGTGGCACGTTGAACTCCAGTTGGGGGGAAACCTCAAAACCGAAGCTGCCTCGTTTGACTCCATTTGGCGCCGTTTCGTAGTTGTCATCATAAAACCCCCGCAGCGTGCCCGAAACACTCCACATGGAAGCCGACTTGGAATTCCAGTCAGGGGCATAGGCAGCCTGAAGGCTGGCCGTCCCAGCAGCAATGAGTCCCACAGAGATAAAGAACTTCTTCATATCATTCATATCGTTATCATTACACCGGATTATTATTTAGACCGTTCACGCCCTTTAAAATTCAAAAAAAGGGCAAACAACCAATCACCCGGTAACGCTACCAACAAAATATTATCACAGTCAAAACATTTTTTTGCTTATTTGGACAGCAAAAAAAGCCCTTAAAATCTTGCATGCCTCAACCATTTAAGCGCTTGCGTTTCAATTCCTTCCGCAGCGATTTTAAGGCAAGAGTATTGACGACGTCTGTTTGTTCCAGCCAACCCTTGCGCGCGATTCCCGCGCCCAGCCGGAGAAAACCAGCGTGTTCATTCCGGTGCGCGTCCGGGTTGATGACGCATTTCACGCCCCGGCTTCTTGCGTAAGGCCACAACCGCCAGTCCAAGTCAAACCGGTGCGGATTGCAGTTCAACTCAATCCAGGTTCCAGTCTCAGCACACGCATCAATCACCGCCTGCGCGTTGACTGGATACGGTTCGCGTTCCAAAAGCAGCCGGCCGGTCATATGGCCGATGATGTGGACAAATTTGTTTTCTGCCGCCCGAATCAGACGTTTTGTGTTCTCCGCTTCGCCGCTGGCTGGAACATGCAAGCTTGCCACCACCACGTCCAGTTCTGCGAGCAATTCGTCGTTGAAATCCAGCCGGTCGCGCAAAATGTCCACTTCGGTTCCGGTGAGCAGACAAAAATCGCTGCCGCGTTCGGCAAGCTGCCCGTTAATCTTTTTGATTTCCTTGATCTGCTCGCGAACGCGTTTTACGTCGAGACCATTCGCCTGAAACGACGACTTCGAATGGTCGGTGATCGCCCAGTATGCCAAACCAAGTTCTTCCATGTATTCGGCAATTTCCTCAAGCCGATTGTGGCCGTCACTCCACGTCGAGTGATTGTGCAGCGCGCCTTTCAAATCCGTCCATTCGATGAGCCGCGGCAAATCGTTCTTTTCACCCGTCGCAAATTCTCCGTGATCTTCACGCAGTTCAGGCGGCACAAACGGCAAATCCAGTTTCGTAAAAATTTCCGTTTCGTCCCGGCACGGCACAAGCAGCTTTGGGTCGCGCGTCTCTTCCTTCGATTTGAACAAGCCGTATTCGTTGAGCCGCAGGCCGCGCTGAATCGCCCGCTGGCGCATGACGATGTTGTGCTCCTTGCTGCCGGTGAAATACGCAAGCGCAAACGGGAATTCCTTGTCGCTCACCACGCGCAAGTCGCATTGAATGCCACCGTCCAGAATGACGCTTGCCTTTGTTTCACCCTTGACCGTGACTTTGATGATGCCCGGCTGCGCGACAAACCCCCCAATGACCTCCGCCGGCTTTTTCGACGATGCCAGCAAATCAATGTCGCCGATGACTTCCTTGACCCGCCGCAAACTGCCGGCAGCACTACATCGGATGACGTCAGGATGCCCGCGCAAACCGTCGAGTAACGGTTCGGCGGCGCGCAACGCTTCGCTCAACAAATGTTTCGAAGCGTAAGTACGGTGGCGCTGAATGCCTTCGAGCAAATTTGACTGCGTTTTTTCACCAAAGCCGTCGAGTCCGGCCACCTTGCCGGCATTGCAGGCGGCTTCGAGTTTCCCGACCGAATCCACGCCAAGTTTTTGGTTGAGCGCCTGAATTTTCTTTGGCCCGAGTCCGGGAATCTCCAGCATCTCAATCAAACCAGGGGGAATCGAAGCCTTCAACTCGTCGTAATACTTCAATTTGCCGGTGGTGACGAGTTCGGTGATTTTTTTCGTGAGCGCTTCGCCGATACCTTTGATTTCGCCAAGCCGATTTTCGGCGACAATTTTTGTCAGCGGCTCGCTTAGACTTTCAATCGTTCGCGCGGCATTCGCGTAGGCACGCGTCTTGAACGGGTTTTCGCCCTTCAATTCCAGTAGTGTGCCGATTTCGGCCAAAATTTCCGCGACTTGCTCTTTATCCATACGCTTGAGCATAAGCGTACCAGGACGGGTTCAAAAGGGAAAGCAGGTTAAGACGCGAGCCCTTCCCGGCCCAAAAAATGCTCCCTTAAACCGCATGTCGGAAAGATTGACAGAGGCTAACTTTATGATTAGATATCTTTGTTTACTCGTAGAAGCTCAGGCAACCATTGGGAGGCTTAATGATCGGTGCAGTCAGATTGACAGGTTAATTGAAGTGTAACCGAAAATCGAATGATAAAATTCTTGGGCCTAAATTTGGATTTCTCGCAGCAATACCTGCAGGCGGCACTGATGGTATCACTGCTGAGTGTGTGGTTGCTGGTGGGGCTTTTCTACTACCTCAATCATTACACCAAGCGGGAGTATTTCACCGTCTGGACTGCGGCGTGGCTGTTTTACGCACTGTGGCTGACACTGGGTCTCACTACCCATTCCCATGATGTTTCACCTGAGAGCATTACTTTCAAACTCAAGCAATGCTGCGTGGCCATTTCGGCGGTGTTTCTTTTGTGGGGCAGCTTGCGTTTTCTGAATATCCCGGTCCCGCAGAGATTGTTTGGCCTGTTCATGCTGTTCCTCATCATCTGGACTTTCGTCGGCCCGCAGTTCCTTTCCAAAGCGCTGGAACCCAAGGCAAGAATGCTGGAAATGCAACTGCCGGTGTTTTTCCTTGTCGGCTTGGGCAGCATGTTTGCCGGGGTTTGTTTCTTCCGGCTGCGAAAGAAGATGCCGTTTGTGGGCGCGGGCATGTTGTCGTTGGGCTTCCTGCTGTGGGGCCTTTACCTCGCCAGCTACCCGCTGTCCCAGCAGGATGAACACCTTTACAGCGCCGGTTTTTTTGTGGCCGCGGTGCTACAGCTCTTCATCGCCGTCAGCATGATTGTGCTCGTTTTGGAGGAGATCCGGTACAAAAACGAACAGGTCCTTGCCGATATCGAGGCGGTTCGTTCGGAGAAAGATGCCTTGCAGATCAAAGTCCTCACCACCGAGGAACAATGCCGCAGCCTTTATGATAAAGTGCGCCTCACCGAGGGACTTCAAAAGGCTTACGAAGAGTTGCGCCGGACCCAGCATGTGGTGGTGCAGCAGGAGCGCCTCCGTGCCTTGGGACAAATGGCCAGCGGTGTTGCCCACGATGTCAACAACGCGCTGTCTCCCATTGTCGCCTACTCGGAACTGCTGCTGAGCACGCTGACGGATTTGCCGGAGGTTTCACGGCGTTACCTGCAAACCATCAATCAGGCGGGTGGGGACATAGCTAAAATCGTTGCACGCATGCGGGAGTTCTACCGGCGCCGCTCTGATGCGGAACCATTGCTCCTGCTGAACATCAATCAGATTATCGAAGAAGTAATCGAACTCACCCGGCCGCGCTGGCGCGACCTTTCGCAGCGCCAGGGCATCTCCATCCAGATCCAACACGAACTGGAACTCCAACCGCCGCTGCTGCTGAGTGATCCCAGCGAACTCCGGGAAGCGCTGATCAACCTGGTCTTCAATGCGGTGGACGCCATGCCGCAAGGCGGCACCATCACCTTTGTCACTCGTTCCATCAGTGGTCCCGTTTCGGAAGAGAGTGGGGCCTCCGAGCGGCAGCTTCAGGTCGAAGTGAAGGACAACGGCATCGGCATGGATGAAAAAACACGGCAACATTGTCTGGAGCCGTTCTTTTCCACCAAGGCCCAGCACGGTGGCACCGGACTCGGCCTGGCGATGGTCTATGGAATGATGCAACGCCACGACGGCATTATTGAGATTGACAGCGCTCCCGGCCGCGGCACCTGTGTCCGGCTTATTTTCCCCATTCAGGAAAAACCTCCGCAAACCATGCGGGGCACCTCGCCACAAGTCAAACCGAAGCGCTCCCTTCACATCCTCTGTATTGATGACGACGCGCAGATCCGGCAACTCCTGGACGATTGTCTCACTCACTTCAATCATCGGGTGATGGTTGCCTCCGGCGGGGAGCACGGAATGGAATTGTTCCGCACAGCCATGCTGAAAAACCAGCCCTACGAAGTGGTCATTACGGATCTGGGCATGCCAAAGATGGATGGACACCAAGTGGCCCGAACCATCAAAGCGGAGTCCCCCAACACCCCCATCATCATGATGACCGGCTGGGGCGCGATAATGAGGGAAGAGGGAGAAACCGCTTCAGAAGTGGACGCCGTTATCGGCAAACCGCCGCGCATGCAGGAACTGAACGACCTGCTTCTCCGGATTACTGGGTCGGACAAACGCTTCGCTTGAGACGGTCTGGGCAACCCAAGTCCCCGCCGGCCGGTCTTTTTCCGTGCCGTTTTGTGCGAATGCCGGTAAGTTCAAACTCATGTCACGGATCGTGAAATGGCCGGTGGCGCTTGCCATTGCCGGCTCCGACAGCGGCGGCGGCGCCGGCATTCAGGCCGATTTGAAAACCTTCGCCGCGCTTGGCGTTCACGGCGCGAGTGTCATCACCTGCCTCACCGCACAAAATCCCCGGCGCGTTCTCGCCGTCGAACCGTGTTCGCCTGAAATCGTGCGGCAGCAAATGAAAGCCGTGTTCGAGGAATTGCGGCCGGTGGCGGTGAAAACCGGAATGTTGTTTTCAGCGGAAATCATTCGCGTCGTCACTGATTTTTTCAAAAAGCAAAAGTGCCCGCCGCTCGTGGTTGATCCGGTCATGATTTCAACCAGCGGCGCGGCATTGCTGAAACCGGCGGCGATTAAAATTTTACGGGAACAATTGCTGCCGCTCGCAATTCTGGTCACACCCAACCTCGACGAAACCGGGATTTTGATCGGACGCAAAATTGCGTCCGTTGAAAATATGCGTGTGGCGGCGCGGGAAATCCACATGCGGTTCGGCTGCGCCGCGCTGGTCAAAGGCGGCCATTTGCGCGGCGTGCGCGATGCGGTGGACATTTTTTTTGACGGCCGGACGGAATTGCTGTTGAGCGCGCCGTTTATCAAAGGCGTCTCGACTCACGGCACCGGCTGCACGTATTCGGCGGCCATCGTGGCGGCGCTGGCGTTGAACCATGATTTGCCGCACGCGGTTGAAATCGGCAAACGCCACGTGACCGCAGCCATCACGCGGAGCTATCGCATCGGGAAACATTCCGCGCTCGGACATTTTGCCTGAGCGCGCGAAATTTTCACGGTCGCCGCAGCCGGAAAAACTGGCTGCCATTCGTCGCGCCGAGCGTGACGCAATTTTGACTATTGGTCACGGCGGGAGCCGGGTTGTTTGTGCTCCAAAGAATTGGCGAAATCAAATTGGTCGTGGATTCGAGAATAAAACCCGTTGGATAAATCGGCCAATTGAGAACAACGTTTATGCCGGACTTGGCGATGCCCAATGGCAGGGAGAAAAATTCAAACGCCAGCGCGTAGGCTTCGGAAGTGCTGACGATGCCGGAGCCGCCGGCTTTCCAGACCTGCAAATCGTAACGGCCCTGCGGCAATTTCGACATGAAGATGTGCTCCACATTGTCCACCAGGCTTGTGCTGCACGCGACGAGATTGCTGTTGGCGGCGTTGTAAAGAAACAAATTGAGATTGTTGATGCCCGTCTGGCTTTGCTGGCGGTTCCAAACCAGCGTGGCGGTGGCGGTGAACGCGGCGTTGCTGATGGAATTGGTGACGTTGAAATAATAATGGTTCACGGCATCGAGCGCCGCCGGATGCACGACGCTGGTGTTGGTGTTGAAATCCCAGCCGCTCAACACGCCGACTGTGCCTGTCGCGCCGGTGGGCGGATGCGGATTGCCGATGGAAACGCTGGTGGAAACAATATAACCGCGCTTGCCGCCGGCGAGTTGTTTGTAGGAATTGAAAACGTTCAACACTCCCGCGCCATAGCGCGCGTCCAGGGGCGAGGCCGTCCCGTTCGTCCAATCGGCGGGCTTGATTGCGCCATTCAACAGCAGTGCCTTCACCGTGCGGATGTCGGCGGCGGAATTGGTGTCGCTGCCACCGTCACCGCGCAATCCCGCCTGCATAAGCACCGCCGCCGTGCCGGAAACATACGGCGTGGAAAAACTCGTGAGCCCCGCAGGATAACCCGGCGCAGTGATATCCGGTTTGGCGCGACCGTTGTCCACTGTCGGCCCGATGCTTGAACTACCATTGTCAACCGCCACACCAATACCGTTGTAACACGTTGACGGCGGACACACCGAACCGCCATTGCCCGCGCCGGAAACAAAAAGGGTTTTGTATTGCGCGGCGTAATTATCGTAGGCCGAATCAATTTGCTGCTGCTCAGCAACGGATACTTGGCTGGGCACCGAACCAAAAATGAAACTCTGGTTTACCACCGGATCATTGATGTTGGGAGGGACAGGCGCCGCGATGATCGAGTTGTAAAAATAACTCGCGTCGTAATTGTCCACGTGCGCGACGTTCGTGGCCACACCGAGCGGCACGCCGTAAAAATTTTCC